>ERZ827181.327-NODE-327-length-66696-cov-10.562281_pt1 | contig 66696 bp, 57 predicted proteins | sample MGYA00519778_ERZ827181 | MGnify/ENA primary metagenome ERZ827181 (study PRJEB31778, sample SAMEA3449273) | human gut metagenome | biome: human gut; feature: human-associated habitat; material: faeces | place: United Kingdom | collected 2010/2012 ...
TTTCACTTTTCACTTTTCACTTTTCACTTTTCACTTTTCACTTTTCACTTTTCACTTTTCACCTTTCACTTTTCACCTTTCACCTTTCCATCCCTCCTCCGCTCCGACATCCGCCGACTCCGATCCATTTATTTTCCATAGGAAATTTGTTTTACCGGAAAATAATCAATACTTTCGCAACGTTATTTCAATGGAAAACGTAAACCCGTTATAAGATGAAACTGCTGAAACGACATTGGCCGACGCTGCTGGGAGCGGCGCTGGGAGCCTTGGGAGGCTATCTCTACTGGTATTTCGTGGGGTGTGCCGACGGCACGTGCCCGATCACCTCCTCGCCGCTCAACAGCACGCTGTGGGGAGCCGTCATGGGCGGACTGCTGTTGAGCATGTTCGAACCGAAACCGCCCCGGAAAGAGTGAAAAAACGGGCGTCCGGTCGGTTCCGGACGCCCGTTTTTGCGGCTGACGGCCGCTATCGCCCCGTCACGCGCATGTAACGCGCCAACGAAGTCCGGTAAGCGGCGCATGCCGAGGTGAAGTCGTTGCGGCTCCGGGTGTAGAGCGTCTCGGCGTCCAGCAGGTCGGTGAGCGGAGCCGTTCCGGCCTGGTAGAAATTGCGGTTCTGCCGCAGGTTCTCGGCGGCCGACGTCACGGAACGCCGCGTCAGCAGAATCTGCGCATAGGATTCCTGCACCTCGCTCCACGTCCGCTCGATCTCCACGGCCAGCATCTCGCGGGCCTGCAACCGGTCGTTCTCGGCCTGCTGCTCCCGGATGCGGGCCTTCTTCAGGGCGTGCGCCCCGCCCCACCAGTCGGAAATGGGGACCGACACCTGGGCGAAAACCAGCCCGTCGTCCACATCCTTGTCCGTCACGTTGTAGTAGAGGTAGCCGGCCCCGACGCCCACCGTCGGCAGGCGTTTGCCGCGCTCCATGCGCTTCCGGTACTTCTGTACCTCGACATTCTTCTCGGCGAGCCGGTACTCGGCCCGGTTGTCCAACGCCTCCTCGACCGGCACGTAAAACGCCGCGGGCGCCTCGGGCTGGCCGAACTCCGCCGCCGCCACGTCGAAAGCGCGCCAGTCGACACCGATATGCTGTGCCAGCAGCAACTTCGAGACTTTCAGTCCGTTTTCGACCTTCAGGCGGTTCGACGCGATCTCCTGCTGCCGCAGTTCCACGCGCAGCAGGTCGTTCGTCGTCACCAGCCCGGCCTTGACCGAGAGTTCCACCTGGCGGTGAATCTCCTCCAGCTGGCGTTCCACGGCTTCGATGGTCGAAAGGTTGTCGCGCAGCGACACGACCTGCCAGTAATAGGCGTCGGTCTGCTCGCGCACCTCGGACTCGGTCTTCTGCAACTGCAACCGCCCGACCTCCTCGCCCAGCCGGGCGAGCTTGTTGCCGTTGACGATCTTCAGCCCCGCGAAGACGGGCTGCACGGCCGTGATGCCGCCCACAATCCCCCGCTTGACCATCGACAGCGGCAGGTTCATCGTCCCCAGCTGCGGGATGGTCATGCCGAAATCGGCCTGCACCAGTCCGTGCTGGGCCTGGAAAACGCCTCCCGTGGCCGAGACCTGCGGGAAGTAGCCGGTCAGCGCCTCGCGGCGCGTTTGCAGGGCCGCTTCAAGCTCGAACCGGCCGTCGCGGAGCGTGCGGTTGTGTTCGGCGGCGGCCGCGCGGCATTCGTCGAGCGTCAGGGTCTGCGCCCCGGCCGGAAGGGCCGTGCAGCAGAGAATCAGATATACGAGAGCCTTTTTCATCACTTGTAGATTTTGGAGTAAAGAACCGGAAGGATCGTGACCACGAGGATCAGCGAGCCGATGCCTCCGGCGAAAATCGTAACACCCACGGGCGCCCAGAACGTACTGCCTCCCAACATCATCGGCACGACGCCCACGGCCGTGGTGGCCGTCGTGAGGAAGATCGGGACCATGCGGCGCTTTCCGGCGTCGTAGGCCGCCAGCTTGCCCGACCAGTGGCAGACCTTGCGTTTGTCCTCGGCATGCTGGTACATCAGGATCACGTTCCGCACGATCATGCCTAGCAGGGTGATGAAACCCAGCACCGAGGTCAGCCCGATGGTGAAGTCGGCGATCCACAGTCCGACCATCGCGCCGAACAGACACAGCGACATCGAGGCCATGACGACCAGCGTGATGCCGAATTTGCGGAAGTTGACGAGGATGAAGAAGAAGATGATCACCAGCGAGATGCTCAACCCCGCGGCGATGGGCGGCAGGGTCTCGGCGTCGAACTCGTGCGCGCCGCCCAACTCGGTCTCGACGTCCGGCGGGAGCGGAATCTCGTCTTTCAGCATCCGGCTGATGCGCGAGGTCATCCGCATCGCGTTGGCGCCGCGTTTCAGGTCGGCCGTCACGGTGATGCAGCGCATGCCGTTGCGGTGGACGATCTTCGACTGGCTCCACGCGGGTTCCACGTCGGCGATCTGCCGCAGAGGCACGCTCACCCCCGGCACGGGCGAGGAGACATAGGTGTCCCCGATGTCCGACAGCGAGCGTTCGCCCAGCCGGGCGTCGCGCTTGAGCACCACCGGGAGCCTGTAATCGCCCTCCCAGACCGAACCCACGGCCACGTCGCCCGACGCCAGGGCCATGTTGGCGGCCACGACCGTGCGCGTGATGCCCAGCTGCGACGCCGTGACGGGATCGAGCCGCACCTCGGCGATCGCCCGCGGGTCCTCGTAATCGGTATGCACCCATTGCAGTTCGGGCATCTGCCGCATGCGGGCCATCAGCCGGTCGGCCGCGGCGCGCAGCGAGTCGATGTCGCTGCCGTAGAAGCGGAATTCGAGCGACGGCACGTTCTGGTAGTCGAGCTGCTTGAACTTGACGTAGGCTTCGGGGAAACGGTCGGCCCACGCGTCGGCGTACTCGTCGAGAATGGACTCCGTATCATCCACCGACGTGGTGTTGACGATGAACTGCGCGTAGTTCTTGCCCGCGATCTGCGGGGCGTAGCTCATCTGGAAACGCGGCGACGAGCACCCCACGAACGAGGTGACCGACTTCACCCGTTCGTCGGCCCGCAGCGCCCGGTAAACCGAATCGGCGACGGCCCCGGTGCGTTCCAGCGGCGTGTCGGGGCGCAGGTAGATCTCCACGGCGAACTGGTCCCGGTCGGCGAAGGGAACCATACGGAACTTGAGCTGCGTGGCGATCAGCAGCGACACGACCACCGAGGCGGCGCCGAGCGAGATCGTCAGCCACCCGTGGCGGAAGGTCCACGCCAGCACGCGGCGGTAGACGTCGTGCACCCGGTCGGTGAACGACCTGCGGCCGTCCCTGCGCACGTGCACGGCCGGAATGATCAGTATCTCGAGGAACGGAATGACCATCACGGCCAGCAGCAGCGACACCATCAGGTTAATGGTGATCGTCCACGGGAACCAGGTCAGGAAGTCGCCCATCATGCCCGTCATCGTGAAGAGGATCGGATAGAAGATCATGCAGATACAGATCGTGGCCAGCAGCAGCGAGGGGAAGAACTCCCGGGCGCTCTCCACGGCGGCGAACCACCGCGAATGGCCGCGCCCGAGGTAATCGAGGTAGCCGTCGATCACCACGATCGAGTTGTCGACGATCATGCCCAGCACGACGACCAGCGCGGCGAGCGTCACGGTGTTCAGCGGAATGCCGCAGAGGTACATCATGCCCACCGATATGAAGGTCGACATCGGGATCGTCAGCGCGGCGACGATGGCCGACCGCAGCGGGAAGAGGAGCATCATCACGACGATGATGATGGCCATGGCCACGAACAGGTCGCGCAGGAACGAGTGCACCGAGTCGCCGACGACCTTGGCCTGGTCGGCGATGCGCTGCACGCTGACATCGGCGGGAAGCTCCTCTTCGATGAAGGCGTGCAGCACCTCGTCGACCTCGCGGCCGTACTCCACGATGTTGTTCCCGGCCTGCATCTCCAGCGACAGCAGCACGCAGCGGTGGCCGTTGTTGCGGATATAGCTGTCCGGATCGTCGTACTCGCGCACGACGCGTGCCACGTCCTTCACCCGCAGGACGTGCCCTTCGGGATCGCTCCAGACGATCTGCTCGGCGACCTCCCGCTCCCCGGCCAGCGACGGCGCGATGTGGATCGGGGTCTCGGTCTCGGCATTGCTCACCGAGCCGCCCAGCGGGGTCAGCCCCTGCGCGGCCAGCGCCGCGGAGAGCGTCTTCTCGCCGATGCCGTAGGCCGCGAGCCGCTCGGGATCGGCGTAAACCGAGATCTGCTCCTGCTGCACGCCGTAGGGGCGCAGGTTGGAGACCGACTCGATGCGGCGCAGACGGTCGCTCAAATCGTCCATATACCCTTTCAGTTCACGGTAGGAGCGCGTGTCCGATTCGAGGGTGATCAGCAGCGCCGAGGTGTCGCCGAAATCGTCGTTGGTCACCACGGCCGCGACACCCGCAGGCAGCTGCATCTTGAACGCCGCCAGCCCGTGCTTGACTTTCGACCATACCTCGTCCTTGTCGTTCACATCGTCGTTCAGCTCGACCATCACGTAACACATGCCGTTCTGCGACGTGGAGGTGGTCTTCGCACGCTTCACCTCCTTATAAGTCATCAGGAACTGTTCGAGCGGCTTCGCCAGCTGCTCTTCGACCTCCTCGGCCGTCGCCCCGGGATAGACGCCCACGACGACGCCCTGCCGGATCGTGTACTCGGGGAACTCCTGCTTGGGAATGCGCGCAAGGGCGTAGATTCCGAACACGAACAGGCAGCCCACGATCAGGAAGGTGATGCGAAAATTCCGCATCGACCAGGCTATTACGCTATTCGAACTTCTCATCGCCATACGACTTTACTGCCCTCGCCGATCTTCTGCATGCCGTCCACGACGATGCGGTCGCCCGCCGCGACGCCCCCGGTCAGCACGATGCCGTTGTTCACCAGCCGCCCCGTCGTGACGGCCGTACGCACGGCCGAATCGCCGCGCACGGTCCACACGAAACGGCTCCCGTCGCCCGCCTGCTGCACGGCGCGCAGCGGAACGGCGATCTCCTCGGCCGACTCTGCGGGCGAAACCGTCACGCGGCACACCATGCCCGGCAGCAACTCGCCAGCGGCGTTGTCCAGCGTGGCGCGCACGTCGTAGGTGTGGGCCGCTGGATTGGCCACGGCGCCCTTTTCGATCTTCCCGGCGGGGAACACCCGGTCGCCGAGCGCGGCGACGCCCACCCCGATCCGGCTGTCGGCGCCGAGCCGGGCGATCTCCTGCTCGGGGACCGAGAAGCGCACCTTGACGCGTCCGACTTCGAGCAGCGTCAGCACGGGAACGCCCGGCAGGGCCGTCTCCCCGGCCGAAATCCGCCGCTGGCCGACCACCCCGGAAAAGGGCGCGTAAAGCGAGCAGTCCTCCAGATTCTTCTTCGCGATCCCGAAGGCCGCCTCGGCCTGCCGCAGCCGGGTCTGCGCTTCGACCCACTTGATCTCGGGCAGGCTCTCGGCGTCGTAGAGCTGTTTCAGACGCGCGCAGGCGTCCTTCGCCTGATTCAGCGCGGCTTCGGCGGCCTCGAAAGTCCGGCGCGCCGAGGTGGGATCGAGCTCGGCGAGCAGGTGACCTTTGCCGACGCGCCGGCCCTCGTCCGCAAAGGTGCGGGCGACGGTCCCGGCGACGGGAAAGCTCAAGGCGGCCGAAGACTCCTCCTCGATCGCACCTACATAAACGGCCGCCCCGACGTCGGCCGAGGGCGCGGCCACGATGGTTTCGACACGCAGCGGATCGACCGTGCGGTTCTTTTTCGGAGATGAACAGCCGGCGGCCAGCAGCAGCGCGGCACAGAAAACAGTTCGTTTCATCGGTTCTTCAATTTTTCGATGCAAAGTTCCCCTTTTAGCCCCCTCCGGAAAAGGCCGCCGTGTCGGTTAAATTAGCCGATTGGTTCGATTTCCAACCTTTCGACAAATCATATTCGGCAAATTCGTTATATTTGCCCGAAATACGACCGATAAAATGAACGAAAAGGAGATTCAGAGCTTCTCGCTCGAAACATTGCTCACCGTCAACGAACCGCGCCCGGAAGACCTCTATTTCGATGGCTGTCTGATCGCTTCGCGCGTCAAGATCATGAACACGGTCAACATCGACCTGTTCCGCTACCCGACGCGTCTCGATGCCTTCGCGATCCTTTTTTGTTCCGAAGGTTCGATTTCGTTCACCTCGGGACTGCGCCGCCACACGCTCGACGCGAAGATGCTGTTCGTCCTCCTGCCCGGCTCGATTCTGCAAGTGGAATCCATCCGGCCGGAGTCCTCGGTCTACACGGTGATCTGCGAAGAGGAGTTCATCCGGCGCATCAACATCGACATCAAACTGCTTTCGAGGCTCTTTTTAAGCGTCGAGAAACAGCCCTGCCTGCGGCTCTGCGAAGCCGAATGGGCCGGCATCACCGGCTCGTTCGCCGAAATCCGCTCCGAGAGTCTGCCCCGCCCGGGCGACGTCTATTCGCCGGAGGTCCTGCGCTCGATGATCCGCACGCTGGCCTACAAGGTCTGCCGCATCATCGGGCGGCACATCGAGTCGCAGCCCGCCCCGGAGACCTCGGCCCGCAGCCGCAACGACGAGTATTTCAACCAGTTTATGAGCGAACTGACCAAACATTACATGCAGGAGCGTTCGGTGGGCTTCTACGCCGGGCAGCTGCACCTGACGCCCAAATACCTCACGACGATCATCCGCAAGACCTCGGGCCGCACCGCCGCCGAATGGATCGACGACTACGTGGTGCTCGAAGCCAAAAACCTGCTGAAATATTCGACGATGAGCATTCAGGAAATCGCCTACTGCCTCAATTTCCCCAACCAGTCGTTTTTCGGCAAGTATTTCCGCAGCCACACGGGCATGACCCCGTCGGCATACCGGATGAGCAAATAGCCGGAGGTTTTGCAGCGGTCCGACTTTTTCGTATCTTTGGTGTCGTAACGACACTTTCCGAAGGTCGGCAGGTTCCACCGAGTCGCACGGCAGTCCGGTATTGCAGCGATCCGACTTTTTCGTAACTTTGTAAATAAAGTGCATTCCGATATGGCAAAATACGATTTCGATCAACTGATCCCGCGCCGGGGAACCAACTCGGTGAAGTGGGACGAGGAACCTGCGGCCGACATCCTCCCGATGTGGGTCGCCGACATGGATTTCCGCACGGCCCCGTGCGTCGTCGAGGCGCTCCGCCGCCGGGTGGAGCACGGCGTCTACGGCTACGCCACGGTCCCGGAGAGCTACTACGGGGCGGTCACCTCCTGGTTTGCCCGGCGGCACGGCTGGGCGCCCGGAGCGGACTGGATACTTCCCGTGACGGGCGTGATCCCGGCGCTCTCGGCCATTCTCCGGGCGCTGACCCGCCCCGGAGACCGGGTGCTGGTGCTGACGCCCGTCTACAACCATTTCTTCATCGCCATCGACAACAGCGGGTGCTCCGCCGCGGAGTGCGAACTGACTTACGGCGACAACCGCTATACGGTCGATTTCGACGCGCTGGAACGCCGGGCCGCCGACCCTGCCGTGAAACTGATGCTGCTCTGCAACCCGCACAACCCCGCGGGGCGGGTCTGGACGCCCGAAGAGCTGCGCCGCATCGGCGACATCTGCCTGCGCCGCGACATACTGATCGTGGCCGACGAAATCCACTGCGAGCTGGTGATGCCGGGATTCCGCTACACCCCCTTCGCCTCGCTTTCGGAGGAGTTCGCGCGCCGCTCGGTCACCTGCGCCTCGCCCAGCAAGGCGTTCAACCTCGCGGGAGTGCAGGTGGCCAACATCTTCGCCGCCGACGCCGGCCTCCGGGAACGGATCGCCCGGTCGCTCGAAATCAACGAGACGGGCATGATCAGCCCCTTCGCCATCGAGACTCTGACGGCGGCCTACACGGACGGCGCGGAGTGGCTCGACGCGCTCAACGGCTACCTGTGGGAAAACTACCTTTTCCTGCGGGACTACTTCGCGCGGCATCTTCCGCAGTTCCCGGTGCTTCCGCTGGAAGGGACCTACCTCGTCTGGGCCGATTGCCGGGCCGCGGGGCTGTCGTCCGACGCGCTCACCCGACGGCTGCTGGACGAAGGCCGCCTGCACGTCAACTCCGGGTCCATGTACGGCGCCGCGGGCGAAGGCTTCATCCGCCTGAACATCGCCTGCCCGCGCAAACTGCTGGCCGAGGGTCTCGACCGCCTGAAAAGGGTTCTGACAACCTGAAAAACGGTTGGCTTTCCGAAAAATATTGCTACCTTTGCACAAGTTAATCACACCTGTAACCCAAATGAAGAAAATCGCACTTCTGCTGCTGTTAGCAGCCTCTTTTTCAATGCCGGCATTCGCCGCCGACGGCGCCGAACCGATCAAACTGATCTCCTACAACCTGCGTAACAGCCACGGCAAGGACGGCGACAACGTCTGGATGAAACGTCGTCACGCCACTCCGGAGATGATCCGCCGGGAGGCTCCCGACGTGTTCGGCGTGCAGGAAGGACTTATCGACCAGCTGCACTACATCGACGCCGAGTGCCCGCAGTACGCCCGCGTGGGCGTGGGCCGCGACGACGGCGCCGAGAAGGGCGAGTTCATGGCCGTCTACTACCTGCGCGACCGTTTCGAGCTGCTCGACAGCGGCACGTTCTGGCTCAGCGAAACACCCGACAAGGTGTCGCGCGGCTGGGACGGGGCCTGCAACCGCACGGTGACGTGGGTCGAACTCAAGGACCGGAAGTCGGGCAAGGAGTTCTTCTATTTCAACACCCACCTCGACCACAAGGGCAAGGCGGCACGCGAAGAGGGCGTGAAGCTGCTCATCGAAAAGATCCACGAGATCGCCGGCAAGAAAGCCCCGGCCATCGTCGGCGGCGACTTCAACACCCCGGTCGACAGCCCGATCTTCAAACCCCTGACCAAATATATGGTCTCGGCCCGCGCCAAGGCCGCTACGACCGACCACAAGGGGACTTTCAACGGATTCGGCTCGGCTCCCGACACCATCGTCATCGACCACCTCTACTACCGCGGCAAGCTCAAATGCCAGCTATTCGCCACGCTCGACGGCAACTACGGAGCGCCCTACATTTCGGACCACTACCCCATCGCGATGGTCTTCACACTTTAAGAACACGAAAAATCCCGGAGCGCAAACTCCGGGATTTTTCGTATCGCCGCACGCCGGCCGCCCCGGCTACCCTTTCCGGCTGCGCAGGACCACGACCGACACCGCCGCCACGATCAGCAGGATGCCCGCGGCGCCCTTCGCCGTGAAAAGCTCGGCAAAAACCCAGACGCCGATCACCACGGCGGTCAGCGGCTCCATGGCCCCGAAAATTGAGGTCAGCGTCGGCCCGATGCTCTTGATGGCCTGCACCAGCGCCATGTTCGAGACGGCCGTCGCCGGAATGGCCACACCGAGGATATAGAGCCACGTATGCGGGTCGGTCTCAAGACGCACGCCGCCCGTCAGCAGGCCCCCGGCGATGAAAAACAGCGCACCGAAGGCCATCACGCAGCAGGTCAGCACCGTGGAGTCGATCTCCACCGCGCGGCTCCGGCGCACGCCCACGATGTAACCGCCGTAGGCGACGACCGAGACGGTCGCCGAAACGATCCCCAGCGTCGTGTCGCCGTGCGAGAAATCGACGTTGCCCAGCGACAGCAGCACCGCGCCGACGATCGACATGCCGATCGCCGCGAAGGTCCACACCGAACCGCGTTCGCGGAAGAAACACATCATCACGACGGCCACGACCAGCGGATACATGAAGTGAATCGTCGAGGCCACCCCGCTGGCGATGTTCTGATAGGCGATCACCAGGCTCAGCGACGTCGCGGCGCGGAACAGGCTCAGCAGGAACACCGTGCCCAGTTCGCGCCTCCCGAGGCGGAAATCGCACCCCGCCAGCAGGCCGTAGGCTCCCAGACACAACGACGCCACACCCCAGCGGTAGGTCAGGACCTCGAACGACGAATAACCCACGCCCAGCAACAGCAGGGTGAACAGCGGGGCCAGTCCGAATGTCGACGAGGAGAGAGCCGCCCAGAGAATGCCAGTGACACGCAACATAAAAAACTCGTTTGGAGCCGCAAAAATAAGAAATATATCGCCATTCCGCACAGCCCCGGAGTGAAAAGCGCCGCCGCAGAGCGGTTTTCCCCGTTTCCCGGCCGGGGTTCCGGAATCCGCCGCCGGGACCGTCCCGAACTCTCCGCCGCCCGGCCGACTGTCGCCGGGTCTGCCTCCGCCCCCGGCCCGGCAATCAGCGCCGAATCGCTTGCCCGTGCGGAATTTAATGCTACCTTTGCCGTATAAACCCCGATCGCATGAAATGGCACTCGAAATACCTCCCCGTCTATGAAAAGCCCTTCGCCGAAGTCCCCGCGGAGACCGTCGCCGAAGTGCGCGCGAAACTCGCCGAACGACAGTCGGACCGGCCGCTGGCGACCGTGTCGGTCATCGCCTGCAACGAGGAAAAACGGCTGACGGCCTGTCTCTGGTCGCTCGCCGAACAGCGATGCCGCTACCCGATGGAGATCATCGCCACGGACAACCTGTCGAAGGACCGCACGGCGGAGATTTTCGAAACCCTCGGTCTGCCGTGGCAGCGCGAAACGACGCCCGGATGCGGCCATGCACGCCTCTGCGGACTGAACCGCGCCCGGGGAAAATACCACATCAACATCGACGCCGACACCATATACCCGCCGCGCTACGTCGAAACGATGGTCGACGCGCTGGAACGCCGGGGCGTCGTGGCGGCCAGTTCGCTGTGGAGCTACATTCCCGACGCAGCCCACTCCGCCACCGGACTTTGGCTCTACGAACTGGCCCGCGACACGCACCTGTGGCTCCAGTCGTTCCAACGCCCCGAATTGAGCGTCCGCGGACTGGTTTTCGCCTACGATACCGAGCTGGCCCGCAAGGTGGGCATCCGCACCGACATCATCCGCGGCGAGGACGGATCGCTGGCCCTCGGACTCAAGCCGCACGGCCGCATCGCCTTCGTCCGCAGCCGCCGGGCGCGCGCCGTGACGGGCTACGGCACCGTCTCGAAGGACGGCACGCTGCTGGACAGTTTCCGCGTGCGGGCCGTCAAGGCGCTGAAAGGCCTCGGCGGAATGTTTTTCAAAAAATCGGAATACAAGGACGAGGAGGACAACCTGTTGAAATAGCGCTTTGGCCCGGACCCAACCAAAGGCCCGGGCCAAAGTGCGGAACCAGGCAGAAAGCACCGGACCGGGCAGAAAGCACCGGGCCGGACAGAAAAACGCCGGACCGGACAGAGAGCACCGGGCCGGACAGAAAGCATCGGGCCTGAAACGGCCGGCCCCGCCCCTCTACCCGGCCCCTTACAGCGATCAGAACCGCTTGGTGTAGGCGTGGCAATAGGGCTGCGCGCCTTTGCGGTCGTAGTAGTCCTGGTGATACTCTTCCGCAGGCCAGAAGGTCGTGGCCGCCGTGACGCGCGTGGCGACGTCGTACCCTTTCGCACGCAGCTCGGCGATCAGTTTTTCAGCCGTCGCGCGCTGGGCCGGTGTCGTATAGAAGACCTCCGAACGGTACTGGTCGCCGATGTCGGGACCCTGCCGCCCGACCTGCGTGGGGTCGTGAATCTCGAAAAAGAGCCGCGCCAGCTTTTCGTAGGAGACTTTCGCCGGATCGAACGTCACCCGCACCGCCTCGGCATGTCCCGTGCGGTGGCTGCACACCTCCTCGTAAGTGGGATTCTCCGTATGTCCGCCGATGTATCCCGACACGACATCGAACACCCCCGGCTCCTTCGAAAGCAGATGCTCCACGCCCCAGAAACAGCCTCCGGCGAAGATCGCCGTCTCGGTCCGCTCCTTTTTCGCCGCGGGCACGAACTCCAGCGACACGGAGTTGACACAGTGGCGCGTGTTCCGGGGCGTAAAACCCTCGCCCGTGAAAACATGGCCCAGATGACCGCCGCACCGGGCGCAGGTGATCTCCGTGCGCCGCCCGTCGGCATCGACGGTCCGTTTCACGGCTCCGGGAATCTCGTCGTCGAAACTCGGCCAGCCGCACCCCGCGTCGAACTTGTCCGACGAACGGTACAACGGCGCGCCGCACTGCCGGCAGACGTAGGTTCCGTCCTCCTTGTGTTTGTAGTAGCGGCCCGTGAAGGGGGCCTCGGTCCCCTTGTCCACGATCACCCGCTTCTCCTCCGGTGTCAACGGTTTCATATTTTGTCCATTTACGGTCCCGCACAGGGCGAGGCAAATTATCAGAATAACGGTTTTCATAAATATCTCCAATCAAAAACTGCGCCGCCCGGGCAAAAAGCAGGATTCCGGAAAAGATTCCAAACGCCGATTCGGGTCCGGACCGTTTCGCCTCGCCCGCACCCCTGAAAGCCGGGTTATGACAAGGGCGGACGCCCCGTTCCGAAGCGTATCGGCCAGCCCCTGCCTATAAACCGCACATCTTGCGCCCGCGCAGGAACACCTGCCGGATCAGCGGCGTCTGGTAGGCATAGGAGAAAAATTCGATCGACGGCATCGGTTTGGTTATGAAAAAGTTGGCAACCTTACCTAAAGTGACGCTTCCGTAGTCGCGGCTCAACCCCATGGCATAGGCGCCGTTGAGCGTCGCGGCGTTGATCGCCTCGGCGGGGGTCATCTTCATGCGGATCGAGGCCAGCGAACAGACCATGCGCATGTTGCCCGAGGGCGACGACCCGGGGTTGTAGTCCGAAGCCAGCGCCACGCCCAGCCCGGCGTCGATCATCGCGCGCGCCGGAGGATAGCTCATCCCGAGGAAGAACGCCGCGCCCGGCAGCAGCGTCGGCATGGTCGCCGCGCCGCGCAGCGCCTCGATCTCCTCCCGTCCCATGCGTTCGAGGTGGTCCACCGACAGGGCGTCGCAGGCCACGCCCACCTGCACGCCGCCCGAGACGGCCAGTTCGTTGGCATGGATTTTCGCCCGCAGCCCCAGTTTGCGCGCAGCCTTGAGGATACGGGCCGTCTCTTCGACCGTGAAAAAACCTTCGTCGCAGAAGACGTCGACGAAATCGGCCAGCCCTTCGGCCGCCACGGCGGGCAGCATTTCGTTGCACACCAGATCGACATACTCCCCCTGCCGTCCCCGGTAGGCACGCGCCACGGCATGCGCCCCGAGGAACGTGGCCCGCACCTCCAGCGGCACGCTTTCGCGGATGCGGCGGATGACGCGCAGCATCTTCAGCTCGTCCCCGGTCGAAAGGCCGTAGCCGCTCTTGATCTCCACGCACCCCGTACCCATCGCCGCGATCTCGCGCACGCGCTCCATCGCCTGCGCATAGAGTTCGTCCTCCGGAGTCTCGTGCAGCCGGTCGGCGGAGTTGAGAATGCCCCCGCCCCGCCGGGCGATCTCCTCGTACGACAAACCGTTAATCTTGTCCAGAAACTCCCGCTCGCGGCTCCCGGCGTAGACCAGGTGGGTGTGCGAGTCGCAGAACGACGGAAAGAGCATGCCCCCTGCCGCGTCGACGACCTCGTCGGCGGCGATGTCGCCCAGAGAGTCCATGCGTCCGAACGCCGCGAAACGGCCGTCTTCGGCCAGCAGCCACGCGTCGTCGAGCGTGCCCAGCTTGTTCATGTCGGCGCCGCAGCAGCGCAGACGGCCCGTCGATTCGATGCCGACGATGCGGGCGATGTTCTTCACCAGCAGTCTCATAGGCCGCGGAGGAATCGGACGGAGGCTTCGATATGGGGATACATCACCTCGTCGTTGTCGATGAAGGGAACCTCTTTGCGATAGTCGGCCAGCATTCGCTCCAACTCGGGCGACGTGTGCGCCGGGCGACGGAACTCGATGGCCTGCGCGGCGTTGAACAGCTCGATGGCCAGCACCCGTTCGGTGTTGCAGACCACGCGCCAGAGCTTCGTGGCAGCGTTGGAACCCATGCTCACATGGTCCTCCTGCCCCTGCGACGAGGGGATCGAATCGACCGACGCGGGCATGCACAGCCCCTTGGACTGGCTCACGATCGACGCCGCGGTATACTGCGGAATCATAAAGCCGCTGTTCAGCCCGGGGTTCGCCACGAGGAATTTGGGCAGTTCGCGCGCCCCGGAGATCAGTTTGTAGGTGCGACGCTCGGAGATGTTACCCAGCTCGGCCAGGGCGATCGCCAGGAAATCCATCGCCAGAGCGATCGGCTGGCCGTGGAAATTGCCCGCCGAGACGACCATGTCCTCCTCGGGGAAGACCGTCGGATTGTCCGTCGTGGAGTTGATTTCCGTAGTCAGCACGCTCTCCACATAGTCGATCGTGTCCTTCGAGGCTCCGTGAACCTGCGGCATGCAGCGGAACGAATAGGGGTCCTGCACGTGGTGCTTGGGGCGGGCGATCAGTTCGCTGCCTTCGAGCAGCCCGCGGACATTCCGGGCCGTGGCGAGCTGCCCCCGGTGGGCGCGGATCAGGTGCACCTCGTCGCAGAAAGGCTCGATACGACCGTCGAAGGCGTCTAACGACAACGCCCCGATGCGGTCGGCCCACTCGCTCAGCCGCCGGGCGTGGATCAGCGACCAGACGCCGTAGGCGCTCATAAACTGCGTGCCGTTCAGCAGCGCAAGGCCCTCTTTCGACTGCAACCGGATCGGCTCCAGCCCCAGTTCGGCAAGCACTTCGGCCGAGGGACGCACCTCGCCCTTATACTCCACCTCGCCCAGCCCCAGCAGCGGCAGGCTCATATGTGCCAGCGGCGCGAGGTCGCCCGAAGCGCCCAGCGAACCCTGCTGATAGACGACGGGCAGGATGCCGCGGTTGAAAAACTCCACGAGACGCTCCACCGTCGCCAGCTGCACGCCCGAATGGCCGTAGGCGAGCGACTGTATCTTGAGCAGCAGAATCAGCCGCACGATCTCCGAGGGCACGCGCTCCCCGGTTCCGCAGGCGTGCGACATCACGAGGTTCTGTTGCAGGCGCGACAGCTCGTCGCGGCCCACCGAAATGTCGCACAGCGACCCGAAACCGGTCGTGATGCCGTAGATCGGCCGCTCGGGGTTCTCCATCTTGCGGTCGAGGTACTCGCGGCAGCGGACGATGCGCGCCCGGGCGTCGTCGCTCAACGCGAGCGGCAGCCGCCGTTCGAGGATTTCGCGGACGCGCCCGACCGAAAGGTGCTCCGCGGTGATATGGTGATGTTCCATGGATGACAATTCAAAATTCAAAATTCAAAATTCATAATTCGAAATTCATAATTTATCCGAAGCGCCGCCCTGTTCGTTCAGCGCCTCGCGGACAAGTTCCTCGTCGGCAAAAACAGGCAGGGTCACACGCAGTCCGGGCGTGCGGTCCATTTCGCGGCGGATGGCTTCGACGGCCCCTTCGTTACGCGCCCAGCTGCGGCGCGCGATGCCGTTGTTGACGTCCCACAGCAGCATTTCGCGGATGCGGCGGCCGGCATCCTCCGAACCGTCGATCACCATGCCGAAGCCGCCGTTGATCACCTCGCCCCAGCCCACGCCGCCTCCGTTGTGGATCGAAACCCACGTCGCGCCGCGGAACGCATCGCCGATGACGTTCTGCACGGCCATGTCGGCCGTCAGGCACGAACCGTCGTAGATGTTCGAGGTCTCGCGGTAGGGCGAATCGGTTCCCGAAACATCGTGATGGTCGCGCCCCAGCACCACGGGGGCCGTGATGCGGCCCTCGGCGATGGCCCGGTTGAACGCCTCGGCGATCTTCACGCGCCCTTCGCAGTCGGCATAGAGAATGCGCGCCTGCGACCCGACGACCAGCCGGTTGCGCCCGGCCTCGCGAATCCAGTGAATATTGTCGTCCAGCTGCCCCCGGATGTCGTCGGGAGCCGTCTTCCGGATCTCATCCAGCACTTCGGCGGCCAGAGAGTCGGTCGTTTCGAGGTCTTCGGGCTTCCCCGAGGTGCAGACCCAGCGGAACGGCCCGAAGCCGTAGTCGAAGAACATGGGTCCCATGATGTCCTGCACGTAGGAGGGATAGCGGAAGCGTCCGCCCTCGCCCGTCACCGCGGCCCCGGCGCGCGAGGCTTCCAGCAGGAAGGCATTGCCGTAGTCGAAGAAATACATTCCCCTGTCGGTCAATTTGTTGATGGCATCGACCTGCCGCCGCAGCGACTCCTGCACACACTCTCTAAAGCGGCCCGGCTCCTCGGCCATCATCTTGTTCGACGCCTCGTAGCTCAACCCCACGGGATAGTAACCGCCCGCCCAGGGGTTGTGCAGCGAGGTCTGGTCCGAACCCAGGTCGACCGGAATCTCCTCCGCGGCCAGCCGCTCCCAGAGGTCCACGACGTTGCCCACATAGGCCATCGACACGACCTCTTTCGCCTTGACAGCCTGGCGGATACGCGGGATCAGCTCATCCAGCGCTTCATGCAGCTCGTCGACCCATCCCTGCTCGTGGCGTTTCTGCGCCGCCTTGGGGTTGATCTCGGCGACGACCGACACCACGCCCGAAATATTGCCCGCCTTGGGCTGCGCTCCCGACATGCCGCCGAGACCCGACGAGACGAACAGCATCCCGCGCGTATCGGTGCGGCCGGCCGTGAAGCGTTTGCGCGCGGCGTTCATCACCGTGATCGTCGTGCCGTGGACGATGCCCTGCGGCCCGATATACATGTACGACCCGGCGGTCATCTGCCCGTACTGCGACACCCCGAGGGCGTTGAGCCGCTCCCAGTCGTCGGGTTTCGAGTAGTTGGGAATCACCATGCCGTTCGTAACCACCACGCGCGGGGCGTCGGGATGCGACGGGAACAGCCCCAGCGGATGCCCGGAATACATGACCAAGGTTTGATTTTCAGTCATTTCCGAAAGATACTGCATCGCAAGGCGGTACTGCGCCCAGTTCTGGAACACGGCGCCGTTGCCGCCGTAGGTGATCAGCTCGTGGGGATGCTGGGCGACCCGCGGGTCGAGGTTGTTCTGAATCATCAGCATGACGGCCGCCGCCTGCCGGCAGCGGGCGGGATATTCGCCGATCGGACGCGCATGCATCTCGTAGTCGGGACGCAGGCGGTACATATAGATACGGCCGTAGCGGCGCAGCTCCTCGGCGAACTCCTTCGCCAGCACGGCGTGGTGCCTGACCGGAAAATAGCGCAGGGCGTTTTTCAGGGCCAGCGTCTTCTCCTCGTCCGAAAGGATGTCCTTGCGTTTGGGCGCATGGTTGATCTGTTTGTCATAGGGTTTCGCGGCGGACAGCCGGTCGGGAATGCCCGCGCGAATGTCGTTCTGAAACTCTTCGCGTGTCATATTATCCGATTTTAGATTCGACGATCTGCAAGACCTCCGCTTCGAGACGCACGGCTTCGGCGGCCAGCGCATCGGCTTCGGCGATCAGCGCATCGGCCACGGCACGGTCCTTCAGCCCCGCGGCGTTGATCTTCACATTGAGGCACGCCCCCAGCACCGCGCTGCGGGCCGCCAGCGCACCCACGCCGGCGTCGGAGACCGAATTGGGGTTGCCCTCCGAGGCCATGGCGCGCACGATTTCAAAAACCCGCGAGGCGGCCTTCATCGTCCGCAGAGGAACCTCCGTGGCATAGAGCGTCGCCTCCTGCAACGCGGCGCTGCGCGCCGCCTTCTCCTCGTCGGTCGACTTGGGCATGGCGAAAACCGCCATGATGCGGTTGAACGCCGCCGTGTCCTCGTCCACGAGGTGCAGAAGCTCCGCAAGAACGGCCTGCCCCCGTTCGGCCCAGTCGGAAAACTCCTCCCAGCGATCGTCCCACCCCGCCTTGTGCGACGAGAGGTTGGCGACCATCGTCCCGAGGGCCGCGCCCAGCGCACCCATGTAGGCCGCGATCGAGCCGCCGCCCGGAGCGGGAGATTCGCTCGCCGTCTCTTCGGCGAACGCCTTGCAGGTCATGTCGATAAGCCGCTTCTTCGGAACCTCCGCTTCAAGCAGGTACTCGATCACCTTCTCGGCAGGATCGAACGGCTTCAGGTCGTCCAGTCCCATCGACTTGACGGCAATGCGTATGATCTCCTCCTCGGCGACGCCCGTCGAGCGGCGCTGCTTGCGGAGGAAGTATTTGCCGGCTTCGACCAAAGCGCGTTTCGGAACCAGCCCCACGATTTCGGTCCCCGTGACGCGCACGCCGCGGGCGTCGGCCTTGCGGCACACCTCGTCGAAAGCCGCGTGGAGCGGCGTCCGGGAGATGTCGGTGATGTTCATCGAGACCTGCGCGATGCCGTACTCCTCGATGAACCAGCCGATGGCCTTCGTGGCCGGAAGCGTTCCGGGCTGCATCACGGGATTTCCCGCGGCATCCTTCACCACCCTGCCCGTGATGGGGTTGCCCTCGCGGACGGGACGCCCCTTTTCGCGCACGTCGAAGGCGATGGCGTTGGCGCGGCGCGTGGAGGTGGTGTTCAGGTTGAAATTCACGGCGATCAGGAAGTCGCGCGCCCCGACGGTCGTGGCTCCCGTGCGGGCAACCCCCTCGTCGAAGGGACGCGCCCCGAAATCGGGCGCGGATGCCGTGTGCGCCAGTTTCTCGGGCAGGGCCTCGTACTCCCCGGCGCGGCACACGGCGAGGTTTTTCCGTTCGGGCGCAAAGGCCGCGGCCTCGTAGCAATAGGTCGGAATGCGCAGTTCGTCGGCGATACGCCGGGCCAGCGCGCGCGCCAGTTCGGCGCACTCCGCAAGCGTGACGCCCGCAATCGGTATCAGCGGCAGCACGTCGGTGGCCCCCATGCGGGGATGCGCCCCCTTGTGGCGGCGCATGTCGATCAGTTCGGCCGCCCGCTTCACCCCGGCAAAAGCGGCCTCGACGACCGCTTCGGGTTCGCCGACGAAGGTCACGACCGTGCGGTTGGTCGCCTCGCCGGGATCCACGTCGAGCAGTTTGACGCCCCCGGAGGCCTCGATGGCCGCGGTGATTTGCCGGATCACGGCCTTATCGCGTCCCTCGCTGAAATTGGGAACGCATTCAATGATTCTTTGGGACATAGGATCGTCTGTTTTATTTAAATTCCAATACTTCAAAGATAAACAATATTCGGAAAAATTCCGATAAAACCGTAACAAAACAGGCGGCTTTTTGCGAAAACAGAAAGGCCCGGTGCACAAATGCACCGGGCCAGGATTGCAGCCGGACGAAATCCGGAAACGCTTCGCAAGCGGATGCGCCCCGACTTCGGAGGGTTATTTGCCGATGGTCAGCGTCACCCCGCCCGTACACCAGAAACCCGGCAGGCGGATTCCGCCGATGTCGCAGTAGCGCGTGTCGGTGATGTTCGTGGCGTCGACATAAAGGCGGCAGATGCCCTTCTCCCACTGGAGACGTCCGTCGAGCAGGAAATAGGGCTTGTAGTCGCGTTCTTCGTTAAGGGAGGCGTTGCCCGGTTCGGGGTAATGCGTATAGCTGCCGTTGCGGTCGTAGACCGAGCCGGTCAGCGCAAGCGACATCCGCCGCAGGAAATGCACCTCCACGGCCAATGCCGCCTTGTGACGCATGAAATCCATCGCGCTTTTGGCGATGACGTCCGCGTTCCGGTCGGTCGTGATGTAGCCGTACGAGAGCGTCACGCGGCGCAGGAAGCCTTCCGAAACCGTATAGCCGCCCGCGAGTTCGATCCCGAAGGTATCGAGGCTGCTCGTCTGTTCGGAATGCCACTTGCTGCCCATGTCCTCGCGCCAGACCCAGTCGATGATGTCGCGCCCGGAGCGGTAATAGGCTTGCGCCGAAAGGTTCCAGCTCCGCTTGAGGTAATCCACGCCAAGTCGGTATGTGACTGCGTGTTCCGGCGTAAGATCGAGGTTGTTGATCTGCGCCGGGGAGGTGTAGTAGAGGTCCGTGAAGGTCGGCAGGCGCATCGACTGCCACGCCCCGGCTTCGAGGCGCAGCCCGGCCACGGGGGCATAGCCCGCCGAAAGGCTCCACAGGGCCGAAGTGCCGTAGGGCGTGAGGCTCACGCCCGCCGAAGCCGCCGCGTCGAAATGCCGCCACCGCTTGGCGTGCCGCAGCCACAGGTTGCCCGTGTGGCGCGCCTTGGCATGGGTGTAATGGCCTTCGGGAACCGAGAGCTTGTCACCCAGATTGGTGCTGTAAATGTGGTTGAAAGCATAGTCTCCGCCCACGGTGGTAACACCCGCCGCCCAGTCACAGTCGGCCCAGAGCTTCGCTCCGACATTGTCCGTGTTGTGGCGGTTCATCGCCGTGCCGCGCGTCCAGTCGTAGCGGTCGAAGTTCTTGCGGTAGCTCGCGGCGGCCCCCAGCGAAAAGCGGCCTGCGGTTTTCAGCCACCGCAGCGACCCCAGGGCCGTGGCGGTATGCTCCCACTGGTCGGGATTGTAGGCCGCATAGAAACCGTTGGAGCCGAAATCGCGGTCCTGCCACCCGGCCTGCAAGTCGAAGAACCCGGCCCGCCCGCCGTCGTAGGTCGCCCGTACGAATGCGTTGTAGTTGGAGAAATCGGTATTGTGCCGGTAGCCGTCGCTGCGGCGGTACGAAGCCGCGCCGAGCACCGAGAAGCGTCCCGCACTCACCGCGCCCGAAAGATTCCCGTAGCCATAGCCGTACTGGCCGCCCGAGGCTTCGAGACGCAGGTAGGTGGGCCGCAGCGGCGCGGTGCGGATGTTCACCGCACCGGCGTAGGCTCCGACGCCCGGAACGCCGTCGATCAGTTCGACGGCCGAAATGCAGTCGAGGTCGACGGGCAGCGCGTGGGACTGATGCCCGGTGCGGGCATCGGTGAAATCAATGCCGTTGAGAAGGACCATGGTCTGGTCGAAAGAGCCTCCCCGGATGAAGATGTCGGCCTGCGTTCCCTTGCCTCCGCGTTCGCGGACATCGACCGAAGGAGCAAGGCGCAGGGCGGCTTCCAGAGTCTGGACAGGCGCCGGGGCCTGGGCTTTCCGGTCGAAAAGCGGGGTGTGCGACTGGGCGTTGCGCGCGGGAGCCGTCTGACTCCCGGTGACGCCGACTTCCCGGATCCGCAATGTCTTGAGGACAGCGGTCGTGTCGGCAGTCTGCGCGGACGCACCTTGCGTCGCAAGCAGCAGGATCGACATCCCGACAGAGAGGACCCCGATAGTCACATAACGGTGGAGGCTGGCAAAAACCGACCAGTTTTTGCGACTCCAACGCTTGAAGCAGGGGTACTGCTTTGTTTGGATGTTTTCCATTTGTTTGAAATTTGGGTTAAAAGTGAAAAAACGTCCGAACCGGGTCCGGCTGCACTGGCTTCCGGTTCGGCCCCGCAAAGGTAATAAAAAAACGGACCGCAACGGCCCGTTTCCGAAAAAGAACGCATGCGGCGAATCCGAGCCGCATGGCTCCGTCACTTTTTCTCCGTCAGGCGGCGAAGCCATTCGGGATATTTTTTCAGCACCTTGTTGCCCCACGTACCGTACCACGAGTAGCCCACGCGCCGTTCGGCGGGGACTTCGCGCAGGTCGTAGACCTTCTTCCCCTCGCGCGTGGCGAAGAAGGGGCGGTTGTCGGACAATTCGCTGTAACGCGGCCACATGGGCGCGGCTTCGGGATCGTCGACCACGACCCGGTCTTTCCGGATCTTCCGGTCCTCCGCCAGCCCCTCGGGCACCGGAACCGTCACGACCTTTTTACCCGTGATTTTCGTCCGGTCGAACCATGCGGCCGCGGACTCGACCGCCTCGACGACCTCGGGCGAGGGGTTTTTGATACGCATGAGCAGCATCGTGATGTCGGCGCTCTCGCCGGCCGACAGCGCGGGGAGTTCATAAGCCCGGGCCTTCACGGGTTGCAGCGTCTCGTGGTCGTACTGCTGCGCCCAGACGGTCTTCACGCCGTCCTGCACCCACTGGGTTTTGAGAATCAGGTCGATGCCCCGGTCCCACGAGGCCCGGATACGGGCTTTCAGGTCATCGCCGACCCACGCATAGTGGGGTTTTCCGGAGAGGACCTCGTTCCACGTCGAAAGCACGCCGTAGATGATGCCGTCGTTGAACGTCACGGCGTCGGCGTCCCAGCCCCGCCAGCCCCCGTTGGGGTACTGCGCCGAGAGCATGTACTCCATGCCCCGGCGGGCCGAATTGCGGTAGAGGGTGTCCCCCGTCAGCAGGTAGACGTTCGAAAGATACTCGACCTGCGTATAGACGTTGGCGTTGTCGAGCGTCGAGAGGCGGTGGCGCGGCTTGAGGGCCGCCTTCACCGAGTCGGGGTCGAGCCGGGCCAGCATGTCGAGGTTCTTGGGCCAGCCGCCGTCGGCGTTCTGATAGGCGACGATGTTGTCGGCGATTTCACGGAACCGGTCGGGCTTATAACGCTCGTAGGTCTGCGCACCGTGCTCCTTGTTCCAATGGTTCACGGCATCGGCGAAACGGTCGGCGGAAACCGGCTGCTGCGCGGCTGCGGAAACAGCGAGGAACGATACGGTTAAGGCAATGATTCCCTTTTTCATAAGCCCGGTCATTTAACGGATCAGTTGAACAGCGCCTCGACCTTCTCCACGACGTCGTTTTCGTCGGGTTCGAGCGGGAAGACGTGGCTCGGCTTGAGATACCACAGCTCCTTGCCCTCCTTGAAGTGCTCCTCGCCGCCGCCCGTGACATTGAGCATGACGGTGGCGTCCTTCTCGATTTTACCCGCGTTCACGGCATTGACGAGCGACGCCAGCGCAACGCCCGCCGCCGAATAGATGTCGACGCCTTCGAGTTCGTGGAACAGCTTGCGGGCCTTGCGCGCCATGGCGTTCGTGGCCACGAAAACCTCGCCGCCGGTGGCTTTCAGCGCATCGAAAAGACCGCCCGTGACGCTGTAAGGCGGACGGCGGTTCGAAAGCACCTTGGCGTCGATGATCTCCGCGTCGCGGCGCGCCTTGTCGTCGTCGTAAGGCAGCAGCTTGCGCGATGCCGCCTGCCAGGCGTCGTACATCGGGACGAACGGGGCGTTCTGCGCCACCATCAGCTTCATCGTATTCCGCCCGAAGCGGCCGTCCTCCACCAGACGCATGTTGGCCTCCCAGGCGGCAATGGCGCCCGTGCCGCTGCCCACGGCCTGGAAATAGTAGTCGGGAATGCGGCCGATGGTCGTCACGGCCGAAAGGACCGTGCAGGCCATGCCGTCGCGACGCGCGACGTTCTTGGCGCCGCCCTCGGCGTAGAAGCCGGGGCTTTTCAGCGCGATGTCGCTCAAATGGATGGCGTCGAAATAGTCGCCGCCCTTCTCGCACGAAATGAGTTTCACGCAGGGGTTCAGCGGCTGGTCGAACCACAGCGCGCCGATATTGTCGTAGGGAACCGAGAGCAGCAGCCTGATGTTATTGTCCGAGCAGACCTTGGCGAAGGCCCGGGCGGTGTTTCCGGCCGAAGCCACCACCAGCACGCGCCGTTCGTCGGCAGCGGCGCGGCCGCAGACCGAATAGGCCTCGGTCTCCTTGAACGAGCAGGTCGACATCGTGGCCCCGATGGCCGGATACCAGCCGTTGAAGGTGATCCAGAGGTTTTCCAGCCCGAGGTGCGCGGCGAGGCCCTTGCTCTTATAGGTCACGGGAGCCGACGAACCTTTGAGGATACGCCGCACGGGCATCCAGTCCGAGAAACGGTACAGGCCCCAGTCGGCGGGTTTCACGTCGATCTGTTTGCGGGCGTATTTGGTGCGCACGAGCGAAGGCTCCTTGCACTGCGGGTCGGCAAGCATCCAGCCGGCGTCTTCGAATTCGCGGCCCGTGGCGACGCATTCCAACGTGTAGGGGGTAGGTGTGAAATTTTCCATGAAGAGGTTTCGTATATCTGAATTCAATATTGTCTATGACATGCGGTTCCGGAAGTCCTCGTAGCCGAATTCGCGAATGACGTCGGTGCGGCCGTCGCGGCGCGCGATGACGATGGCCGGATGGTGTACGCCGTTGAACATCGTGGTCTTGACCATCGTGTAGTGGATCATGTCCTCGAAGACGACGCGCTCCCCCACCTTCAGCTCGCGGTCGAAAGCCCAGTCACCGCAGTAGTCGCCCGCAAGGCAGCTCGTGCCGCCCATGCGCCAGCGCTTTTCGCCGTCGGCGGGTTCATGCGCTCCGATGACGGCGGGTTTGTAGGGCATTTCGAGGCAGTCGGGCATGTGGCAGGCGAACGACACGTCGAGCATCGCCGTCGTCACCCCGCCGTTCTCCACGATGTCCTCGACGGTCGAAACCAGAAAGCCCGTGCGCCACGTGAAGGCGCTGCCGGGTTCGAGGATCAGCCGCAGGTTCGGATGGCGGGACCTGAACGCCTTCAGCAGAGCGATCAGGCGGTCGCAGTCATACCACGAGGCCGTCATCAGGTGGCCGCCGCCCATGTTGAGCCATTTGATCCGGTCGAGATACGCTCCGAAATGCGTCTCGACGGCCTCCAGCGCCTTTTGCAGATGCTCCGGGCGCGATTCGCAGAGAACGTGGAAATGCAGCCCCTCGACACCCACCGGAAGTCCGCCGTGCGCCGCCAGCTGTTCGGCCGTGACGCCCAGCCGCGAGCCGGGGACGCAGGGGTTGTAGAGGTCCGTCTCGACGGGCGAATACTGCGGGTTGATCCGCAGGCCGCAGGAAATGCCGTTGATAAGGGCTTTCTGGCCGAAGCGGCGGAACTGCGACAGCGAATTGAACGTGATATGATCGCTGCAATTGAGGATTTCGTCGATATTGGAGTCCGTGTAGACCGGGGCGTAGGTGTGGGCGGGACGCCCGAACTCCTCGAAAACGAGACGCGCCTCGGCGGCGGAACTTGCAGTCGCACCGTCGGAATGCTTCGCCAGCTCGGGAAAAATGCTCCACATGGCGCAGGCCTTCAGGGCGACGATAATTTCGGCGCCCGATTCCCGGCGCACACGGTCGACAGTCGCCAGGTTCCGGTCCAGCAGCTCCTCGTCGAGGACGTAGCACGGTGAAGGCAGTTTCAGAAAGTCAATCATCGAATTGTTTTTAGTTGGATTTCATCCTTCGTTTTCTCCGCTCGGCATAATCCGGGCAAGCCCGGCTCTGCCCTCGCTCAACGAAAACGTCCAAAACAGTTGCAAAAATAGCAAAAACCTCCTGAAAACCACGCTGCGCAGGCTTGGTTTTCGGGAAAATACGCATTTATACTTACGACCGCCGTTTTCGGAGCGAAAAAATTAACGGCATTCCGATTTTTTCGTATCTTTGCAAACACAATCCGCTGTCGCGGGTTGTCTTGGCCGGCATAGAAAAATCTGGAAAATTTATCTGAAACCTGCCAAGCGCATATCCCGCTCTGCGGTGCGGCTCGCGCCGTATGGCAGGGGATATGTTCCCTACGTCACTACGGCGCGGGCTATATGTGCTTGTTTGTTTCAGGGTTTTCCAGAGCCTTCCACCGAATGAGTAACAGTAGTCCGCGTTCGTTTTTACGGGCGCGTCATCCAAAAATTCGCACGATGGAAAACAAGTCCCGACGCCCCCACCCCAACGATTACAGCTACGCCAGCGAACGGCTCCGGTTCGTGATCCGCGCCTCGGGGTTTTACACCGAACTTTTCGCCCGTCAGATCGGGATGCCCGACGCCGAGCTGCTCTACCTCGTCCTGTTCGACAACAGGCCTCTGACGCCCCTGCTCGTGGAGCGCATCTGCGCACGGTTTCCGCAGATCGACGCCCGGTGGCTGCTGACGGGGCGGGTCGGCGAGTAGTCCGGCGGCGGAAGAACGGAACATGGGTTTCAGATTCGGTCCGACGGCAGCGGCAAACGGAGTGCAGTCCTCCGCGGGGCGCGGCGGCGAACTGCCGTTCTGCGGGACCGCCACCGTTTTCGATCGGTGCGGTGCATCTGTCGTGCATCGTGAAAAATCCCCGGATGGGACGTACTTCGGCACTATCCATCCGGGGATTTTGAGGGATGTGCGGCATCTGCGCCGCAATCTTCAAAAACCTACACTTCGAGATTCACATCGAACAGCTCGTGCCACGGCAGGCCCTGCTCGCCCAGCTCGGCGAGGAACGGATCGGGATCGAACTCCTCGACGTTGAACACGCCAGCGCCGCGCCAGAGGCCCTTGGCCCACATCGAAGCGCCCAAAGCCGCCGGAACGCCCGTGGTGAACGACACGGCCTGCGTGCCGGTCTCCTTGAAGGCTTGTTCGTGGTCGCAGTTGTTATAAATATAGTAGGTGCGCTCCTTGCCGTCCTTCAGGCCCTTGATGCGGCAGCCGATCGAGGTCTGGCCGTGATAGTTGGCGCCCAGCGACTTGGGATCGGGAAGAACCGCCTTGAGGAACTGGATCGGGACGATCTCGACCCCGTTGTAGATGATCGGGTCGATACGCGCCATGCCGATGTTCTGGATCACGCGCAGGTGCGTCAGGTACTCCTGACCGAAGGTCATCCAGAAGCGCGCACGCCGGATCGTGGGATAGTTCTTCACGAGCGACTCCAGCTCCTCGTGGTAGATGACGTACGACTCGCGCTCGCCGATGCCCGGATAATTGAGCGGCTTGTGGATCTCGTGCGGCTCGGTCACCACCCACTCTCCGTTCTCGTAATAACGCCCTTTCTGGGTCACCTCGCGGATGTTGATCTCGGGGTTGAAGTTCGTGGCGAAAGCCATGCCGTGGTTGCCCGCGTTGCAATCCACGATGTCGAGGTAGTGGATCTCGTCGAAATGGTGCTTGGCGGCATAGGCCGTGAAGATGGCCGTCACGCCCGGGTCGAAACCGCAGCCGAGGATCGCCGTGAGTCCCGCGGCCTTGAAGCGATCCTGATAGGCCCACTGCCACGAGTATTCGAAATGCGCCTCGTCCTTCGGCTCGTAGTTGGCCGTGTCGAGGTAGTTGCAGCCGCATTCGAGGCAGGCGTCCATGATCGTGAGATCCTGATACGGAAGCGCCACGTTGACCACGATGTCGGGTTTGAACGCGCGGAACAGTTCGCACAGCTGCGGCACGCTGTCGGCGTCGACCTCGGCGGTCTTCACGCGGTTGCCGCCGATGGCGGCCGCAACGGCGTCGCATTTGGATTTGGTACGGCTGGCCAGCATCACGTCCGTGAAGACGGGATTGGCCGCGATTTTCTGCGTCACCACCGTTCCGACGCCGCCGGCTCCGATTATCAGCGCTTTACACATAGAATTATTCGGTTTTAAAAGTTAGATTTCATCTTAACGCCTACAAAAATATCCTTTTATTTCGGCAAAACAAAATCCGCGCGCCAAATTTCACGATCCCGGCCGGCCGAAACCGCCGGAAGATGCCCGGACGCCTATCGCCTGCAGGCGGCATCCGGCAGCCGGAAAGGCAAAAAACACACTTTTGCGCAAAATTTGCAGGCCGGGTATTGGATTTTAAAAATAAATCCGTACATTTGCACCACCAAAACGGAAACGATTCTCATTTTGGCACACGGAGATTCCGTAGCTCAGCTGGTAGAGCACAACACTTTTAATGTTGGGGTCCTGGGTTCGAGCCCCAGCGGGATCACCAGAGAAAGGAAGGTCGAGGCCTTCCTTTTTTCGTTTTCGGGAAGGAGAGACCGGTTTTATCCGGCCGGTTCCCGCGCATCGGCCGCGTCAGGTCAACGCTCTCCGGAAAGCAGGTCGACGTATTCCCACTCCCGGCCGCCGGCACGTTCGAGTTTCGGAGGCTCGCTGCAACACTGGCTGATCGCCGAGCGGCTGACGCCGTATTTGGCGGCGGCTTCCCGAAGCGTGTCGAACACCTCACCGGTGGTGATGCATCTTACCTTCCGGCTTCGTCGTCGCAACATCGCCCTAACGGAGCATTTCCGGCAGCCGGAAGAGCGGGATTTCGTGATGAGGCCATACGCCTGCGCCGACCATACATGGCCGCAGGCCCTGCACTCGAATGTCATGCGGGTCTGGCTGTTGACATACTCGGTCAGAGGGACGATCTCCGGATGCAACAGGTTCAATCTTTCGACGAACCGTTCATGCGTGAGTTTCAACCTGCCGGCACAGCTGGCGCATCCCGAACCCCGGCGCAGGGTCGTGGGCGCAACGGACCACTCGTGATTGCAGACCTTGCACCGCACCCTGATTTTATCAGAGGCCCTCGTGTATTCGCCGATAACCTCGATTTTATCATTGATCCCGGCCAGCTCCGCCCGGAATTCTTCGGTGGTCATCCGCCGCGAATCCAGTTCGGCCCTCCTCCGGATCGTCTCCCATTCGCCCGCGGCGAGGTTCGAATCCAGCCCGAACGCCCCGAGGAGGGTTTTCGTCACCGCAACCAGCTTGCCCATATTCCGGCGGGAGGCAAGGTCGCAGGGAGTCACCAGGCAGTCGTCGAAAGGAACGGCCGTTTCATCATAATGGTCATATACGGTTATCAGCCGGATGCCTTTCCTTTCGCACAGCAGGCGCTTTTCCCGATCCCTCTCCACCAGATTCCGGTGCCAGTACCACGAACCGGGTTCCACGGCCGCCCTCAAGGCGGGAATACAGACGTCCAGTTCGACACCTGCCGCAGTCTTGTCCCGCGACAGGACTTCCGATTCGCCGAGCATGCGGACAAAGGCGTGGCGGATAAACTGTTCCGGAAAGGAGGTGCATGCCCTGTGGCAGTTCGGACAGCCGCCGCCGTGCAGAACATCGCCCGGCTTTACTTCGTACTCGTATTTGCAGGCGTTGCAGCGGAGAGGGATCGGCGTCGTATAGTTTACATATTTCCCGCCCTCCCGGACGACGAGATTCCGGTCGATTTTATGGAGGCGTTTCAAAAAACGCTCCATCGTCAGTCGCTGGGACGCTCCCCGGCGGGAATGCGCGCACAGCGGACATCCCCGGCCGTTAAGTATATGCGCAGGGGTCACGTCCCATTCGTGTCCGCATTTCAGGAACCGGAACCGGGTCTTTTCGAGCGCTTTCACATACGGGCCGACGATGATCACGTCATCCCTTCTGGATTTTAGTTCCTCCACGAACTCCGCGTGGGATTTCCGCATGGTTCCCGCGCACTTGGGACAACCGTGGCCGCGCAACAGGCTGCCCCCGACCGGCGCCCACTCCCAACCGCATACGTCGCATCTTACGGCAACCCGGGAGAGGCAGTTTTCGTATGTTCCGACGACCGTGATTTTGAGATTCCGCGCCTTCAGGGCACGCACGAATTCCGGGTGGCTCTTTTTCTTCATCATGCGATCGGGTTATGCGGTAAAACGGAAGAGCCGGCATAAGCCGGCTCCCGTCAGTGTGCGATGGATCGGGGACGTTTCAGGTGCGCCCAGGCCGAATGCACGAAAGCACCGGCAAGACCCTCGTCGAAGACCAGCCGGTGTTTCCAGCGGTTCGCCCACCAGCGGCGGGTCTTGAACCGGACCACGCGCAGCAACCCTTCGGGCTGCTCGCCGGAGAACGCCGGGGAGAGGATTTCGTCCAGCACCCGCTTTTCGAGTTCGGCGTCGCGTTCGAAATCCGGGAGCGACGGGGCCTCCAGCCCCAGGCAGTCGACGCAGAGGGCGTTGAGGCAGTTCAGGAACCCGACCATCCGGGTCTCCCGGGCCACGGCGTACAGAGCCGGCCAGTCGATCCGGTCGTGGCAATGCGCGACGAAGACGCACCAGTCCAGAACATGCCGCAGGCCGATGTTGATCGCCGCGAAATGCACGGCGGCATGGCGCAGCAGGAACAGGGCGTTGAGCTGCTCCGAAGGCAGGTAGACGGCTACGCCCGCAACGGCGACCGACTCGCCGGGCTGCGCGGCATACTGCTTGAACAGCCGTTCGAGACGCGCGTTGGAGGCGTGCGTCTCCTTATTGACAAAGTCGTAATGGTTCTCGACCATGATGCCGTCGACGTCGAACGTCGTGTGGTGCTCCTTGTGCACGTCGACCGGAACGCCCCACTCCCGGGCGACCAGCTTGTCGGCCTCGGGCTGACGCCCGAAAAGCCAGATGTCGATGTCCCCGCAGGGACGGTGTTCCGGAACGGGATAGAAAAGGCTCAGGCCGTAGCCCTTGAGCAGCATCATCGGGATCGCATGCTCGCGGTAGAACGCCGCGAGGCGGGCGATGGCCCGCTCCTGCCGGCGGTAGACCTTTTCGATCCGTTCGACGTTGACGGCCCATTGCAGGCGCAGCGCCCTGGGCGGCCGCATCGCTTCGGGCAGGAACTGCATCCCGTCCCACGCCTGGGCCAGCACGCCCTGAACCGAGGAGAGGTCGTAGATTTCACGCCACTGCGCCGCGTCGGTCCCCTCGAACAGCGATGCGTCGTCCATACGGTTGCGCAGCGTCGCCCGCACGAGGGCGAACAGTCGTTCGGCGGCCCGCGTCATCGCACCATGTCCTCCGGCGCCAACGGCGCATAGGGACCGTCCTTGACCTCGAACAGCACCGTGCCGCTTTCGAGGACCTCCAGCGTGTGCCACTGCCCTTTGGGGACGTGGATGCCGTAGACGCCTTTCAGCGGGTCGAGCGCGAAACGCTGCGTCTGGCGGCCGTGCTCGTCGCAGAAAATCACGTCGAAGCGGCCGCGCAGGATGACATAGGTTTCGTCCGTGTGGGGATGGCGGTGCACGGGCAGCGCCGTGCCCGGCTCCAGAGCGTTGAGCAGACGCTGGGCCTTGGCGTCGAGCGAGTCGTGAAGGTTGAAATTCATCCGCAGGCGTTCGCTCGTCTTCGCCCGGGCGGTCACTTCGTCCAGAAGTTTATCGTCGAGAATCATACTGTCTATGGTTTGAATTAGTCCCGGTAAAGATAGCGATACTTTGCAAAAAAACAGGCACGGAGATCGGATTTTCGCAAAAAAACCGTACCTTCGATCGAAATTATCCGCCCGAAGACCCGGAGAAAAGGCCCGCGGGCGACGTCAACGACGCAAGAAAATGAAAGGTATCGTATTAGCCGGAGGCTCGGGCACGCGCCTGTATCCCATCACGAAAGGTGTGAGCAAGCAACTGCTGCCCATTTATGACAAGCCCATGATTTATTATCCGATTTCGGCGTTGATGCTGGCCGGCATCCGCGAGATACTCGTGATCTCGACGCCGGCCGACCTCCCGGGATTCCGGCGGCTGCTGGGCGACGGCTCGGACTACGGCGTAAGCATCGAGTACGCCGAACAGCCCTCGCCCGACGGGCTGGCGCAGGCGTTTCTGATCGGCGAGGAGTTCATCGGCGGCGATTCGGTCTGTCTGGTGCTGGGCGACAATATCTTCCACGGAGCGGGCTTCACAGGCATGCTCCGGGAGGCCGTGCGCAGCGCGGAGGAAGCGGGCAAGGCGACGATCTTCGGCTACCGGGTCGAGGACCCCGAGCGGTACGGCGTCGCGGAGTTCGACGCCGCGGGCAACTGCCTCTCGATCGAGGAGAAGCCTGCGCATCCGAAGTCGAACTACGCCGTGGTGGGGCTGTACTTCTACCCCAACAAGGTCGTGGAGGTGGCCAAATCCATCCGTCCCTCGGCGCGCGGCGAACTGGAGATCACCTCGGTGAACCAGGCGTTTCTCGCCGGCGGAGCGTTGAAAGTGCAGACCCTCCAGCGGGGATTCGCATGGCTCGACACAGGCACGCACGACTCGCTGGCCGAAGCCTCGATCTTCGTGGAGGTGATCGAGAAGCGGCAGGGGCTGAAAATCGCCTGCCTCGAAGGCATCGCCTACCGCAACGGCTGGATCACGGAGGAGAAGATGCGCGCACTGGCCGGGCAGATGCTCAAGAACCAGTACGGACGGTATCTGTTGAAGGTAATCGAAGAATCGAAACGATGAAAGCGATAAAAACGGAGATTCCCGGCGTGGTGCTTCTCGAACCGGAGGTGTTCGGGGACGCAAGGGGTTATTTTATGGAGCGTTTCTCGCAGCGGCGGTTCGACGAACTGGTCGGGCCGGTGCGGTTCGTGCAGGACAACGAGTCGAAATCGCGCTACGGAGTGGTCAGGGGACTGCATTTCCAGAAGGGGGAATACGCCCAGGCGAAGCTGGTGAGCGTGGTCAGGGGCCGCGTGCTCGACGTGGCGGTGGACATCCGCCGCGGGTCGCCGACCTTCGGACGGCACGTCGCCGCGCTGCTCGACGGAGAGAACAAGCGGCAGCTGTTCATCCCCCGCGGATTCGCCCACGGATTCGCCGTGTTGAGCGACGAGGCCGTCTTCCAATACAAATGCGACAACTACTACGCCCCCGGCAGCGAGGGCGGCATTGCGTGGGACGACCCCGCGCTCGCGATCGACTGGCGGCTTCCGGCCGGCGAAATACTCCTCTCGGAGAAAGACCGCCGGCACCCGCAGCTGGCCGACGCACCGGAACTTTTCGAATACGACAGACCATGAACATACTCGTAACGGGCGCCAACGGCCAGCTGGGCCGTGAAATGCAGCGGCTGAGCGCCGTGTCGCCCAACAACTATACCTTTACCGACGTGGCGGAACTCGACGTCACCGACGCCGGGGCCGTCCGGCAGGCCGTGGCGCAAACCCGCGCCGAAGTGATCGTGAACTGCGCGGCCTACACCAACGTGGAGCGCGCCGAGGAGGACGAGGAGGCGGCCGACCGGCTGAACCGCGGGGCGGCAGAGAACCTCGCCCGGGCCGCGGAGGCGAACGGCGCGACGCTGATCCACGTCTCGACGGACTACGTCTTCGACGGCACGGCACACCTGCCCTACACGGAAGACGCCCCGACCGCACCGCTGGGCGTCTACGGGCGCACGAAACTCGCCGGGGAGCGGGCCGTCGCGGAGTCGGGGTGCAAATACCTGACCTTCCGCACGGCGTGGCTCTATTCCGAATACGGGAACAACTTCCTGAAAACGATGCTCCGGCTGACGGCCGAAAAGGAGCGTCTGAACGTGGTCTTCGACCAGGCGGGGACCCCGACCTACGCCGGGGACCTGGCCATGACGATCTTCTCGATCGTCGAGGGCGGCTATTTCGCCGGAAACGAGGGCCTCTACCACTTTTCGAACGAGGGCGTGGCGTCGTGGTACGACTTCGCCGCGGAGATCGCCGCCGCCGCCGGGCACGACAAATGCCGTATCCGCCCCTGCCGCACGGCGGAATTCCCGACCAAAGCCGCCCGCCCGGCCTACTCGGTGCTGGACAAAAGCAAAATCAAAGAGACGTTCGGGCTGGAAATCCCCCACTGGCGGGAGTCGATGCTCTACTGTCTGAAAAACATGCTGCGATGAAACGCAATATCCTGATCACCGGCGGCGCCGGATTCATCGGCTCGCACGTCGTGCGGCTGTTCGTCGGGAAATACCCCGACTATCGGATCGTAAACCTCGACCGCCTGACCTACGCCGGCAACCTCGCGAACCTGCGGGACGTCGAGAACCGTCCGAACTACACGTTCGTCAAAGGCGACATCTGCGACTACGACGCCATGCGCAGTCTCTTCGCGGAGTACGACATAGACGGAGTGATCCATCTCGCGGCCGAAAGCCACGTCGACCGCTCGATCCGCGATCCGTTCACTTTCGCGCGGACCAACGTGATGGGAACGCTGACGCTGTTGCAGGCCGCGCGGGAGCATTGGAACGGCGCATGGGAAGGTAGACGCTTCCACCACATCTCGACCGACGAGGTCTACGGGGCCTTGCCGTTCGACGGGACGCTCTTCACCGAGCAGACCCGCTACGACCCCCACTCGCCCTACTCGGCGTCGAAAGCCTCGTCGGACCATTTCGTACGGGCGTTCCACGACACGTACGGATTCCCGGCCGTGGTGACGAACTGTTCGAACAACTACGGGCCTTATCAGTTCCCCGAGAAGCTCATACCGCTGTTCATCAACAACATCCGCCACGAAAAGCCGCTGCCGGTCTACGGCCGGGGCGAAAACGTCCGCGACTGGCTCTACGTCGAGGACCACGCCCGGGCCATCGACACGATATTCCACCGGGGACGCGACGGCGAGACGTACAACATCGGCGGTTTCAACGAGTGGCGGAACATCGACCTGATCCGGGTGATCATCCGGACGGTGGACCGCCTGCTGGGACGGCCCGAAGGGGCTTCGGAGAAGCTGATCACCTACGTCACCGACCGGGCCGGGCACGACCTGCGCTACGCCATCGACTCGCGCAAACTCAAGGAGGAGCTGGGCTGGGAACCTTCGCTGCAATTCGAGGAGGGCATCGAGAAGACCGTGCGGTGGTACCTCGCCAACCAGGAGTGGATGGACGACATCACCTCGGGGGAATACGAGCGGTACTATCAGGAAATGTATACCGGGCGGTAGCAGGCAGCAGGAGAGGGTCCTGCGCCTTTGCTTGCAGCGGATAAAGAACGGCGCGAAGGCGGAGCGTTAAGAAACGGGCCGGGTTGCGTGCAGACCCGCGTCAGACGTCCGCTTTGGCGCAGCCGGGCAACGGTTCCGCGAAAGCGGCATGCGGATGGTTCCGGGCACCGTTTGGCGGCAAAAGCCCCCCCCGACCAAACATAAAGATCCGACAAACAGCACAAAGAAAAATAGAGGTAATGATTTGTCAACTCTGAAAGCCAAGGCCTTTGCATTTCTTGTGTAAAGATACTAAATAGCCGATAAAAAAGCAAATGAGAAGAATTGTTTCATTTGCTTTTCCTTTAATTGGGCGTCCCAGTTATCGACGTCTGTATTCTATCAGATTGTTGCGCAGGATGTCGAGAAAATACATAAACCGCAACTTACAGTTGATGGGCATATTGCAACACTGCCCCGGATTATTGATCCGGACATTGAAAGTACTGAAAAGCACATCGACAAGTGTCGTCTGATCGACCCGTGTGCCATCGATACAGTATATGACTCCGGAGAGAAGCAGAACAATTGTCAGTTCCATGATATGCCTTTGAGTTTTCGGTAATTGACTTTATCCTCGTTTTCGCCGTAGGTCAACTTGTATTTATGTATTTATCTTTCAGTTTTTTACAAGTTTTGAATTTCGCTTGTAATCATTATCGACCAGATAATTTCAGATCGTTGTCAATGCGGTTATAAACGATATGGAAATTTCGTGATCGGTGTTGTGATGCCGCCCACGATATATTGAGTGTTACGAATGCCCATTTCCCTCATACACCTATGGGCAAGTTTCAGCATAAAATCGTTCGTCATTTTCCCGGAATCTTCCGGCGAGAACGACACAGCGGCGTGTCCGACCAGCTGCTTGATCTTCGCCCCGCCGGAATACTGAACGGCAAAATCGCGGATGACAGTCGCCGCGTCTTCAACCAGCACACCCTCTGCATTGAATATTTCGTACCCATCATTGAGCACATACCGGACCCATCGAATGATTTACCCTTCTTATTTTTCGCGATCATCGAGCAATAGCCCAAGTTCTTTAAGCGGGTCTATGAGCGCCCAGCCTGCTTTTTCAAAACCTCAAGCATTGACCTTGCGGAGATTCGATTCAGGTTGTTCACATACCTGCGATTTTACGACGAACGTCTAATTCTTCTTTTGTCCAGCAAGATCTACCCCTTCCTTTCAGTGCCTCTCGCATACTGCGTTGCGGTCATGCCTATTTGCACCGCCTTTTGCTGAATTGCCTCGTAATCACTTTCGGTCGGTTTCAGGTTGATCGAGCGAGTAAGTTTCGCCTCTCTTTTTTACAGACAGCCTTGGCCGCGCTTCTCCTTTTGAGCCTTTCCATATGGCTAATTTTTAGGAATAGTTATGGAATTGGCGAGGCCGCCATTGGGAGCCGTCCGCAGGCTTGCAGACCTGCCTGCCGAACGACAACCATCGGAAGCGCGAGAGCTCGGCGAAAGACGTTCAGATGCTCCTGAATTTTCAAGCCAGACCAGAGTCCCCTGCAAGGGGCAAGGTATGCATGAAGAAAATCCGAAATGCCGAACAGGTATTTTCAGGTTACCCGGACGATTGCCTTGCTCCTTCTTTTTTTGAAGAGTGAAATGCGGATGATGTATAGCCACTCTTCACGAATGCAGAGCATTTGAGAACCTAGACAAGGGCTGATTCAGATACATGTTCAGGATAATGAGCGAAATCGAGACGGAGAAAACCGGAGGTATGCTCCCGCTTTTGTTGCAGAGAAATATGACCCTGCAGATAGCATCCGCCATGCTGTCATACCTATGCAATGCCTTTCACGGAAAGTCCGGGCCAATAGAGTATATCTTCCGGCTCAAAAGGTGTATACGGACCGTGCTTAACTTCGAAGATCACCGATCCCGACTTCAACACCTCAAGCGTATGCCATTGCCCGGCGGGAATATGCACGCAGTAACGACCACTCGGCGGATCGAGGGCGAAACGTGCGCTTTCGACACCGCTATCGTCGTAGAACATCACGTCGATCCGCCCGCGTAACAAGATGTGGGTATCTGCCGTATGCGAATGACAATGAATCGGTAAAATCGTTCCCGGGTCCAAAGCATTCAGTAGCCGTTGCGCTTTGGCATCCAGCGAATCGTGCAGATTTCGATTCATACACAAACATTCGGAAGTTTGCGCCTCTGCCGAAATTTCGTCCAAAAGTTTAGTATCGAGAAACGTTTTTATTGGCCCTTCCCCATTGCGACGTAAAATTAAAGACAAGTAACTTAACTAATGTCACGTTTAACAACAGCATCACTATATGTATCCGGGCGCTCGGGGTTGAAGATCTCATTAGCCCACATGACGGTCACCAAATCCTCGCTATCCGAAAGATTGATTATATTATGCGTGTAACCCGGCAGCATGTGCACAGCCTGCATATCGGCCCCCGAAACCTCGAAATTTAAGACCTCGTCAGAATCGATGCGTCGTTGCTGAATCAATCCACATCCGGCCACCACAATAAAGAACTCCCATTTAGTATGGTGCCAATGCTGGCCTTTGGTAATTCCCGGCTTAGAGATGTTGACACTAATCTGGCCGCACTTTTCAGTATGCAGAAGTTCCGTGAACGAGCCGCGCGCATCGATGTTCATCTTGAGCGGAAACGCCACCTTAGATGCGGGAAGATAACTCAGGAACGTCGAATAGAGTTTCTTTGCGAACGAACTAGCCGGAATTTCCGGAATCAACAGCGACGCCGGTTGCTCGGCAAACTTATGAAGTAGTACGACAATCTCGCCGAGTGTTACCTTGTGCGTGACAGGACAGTAGCAATAACGACCGCTTTCAACAGGAAGAACATCGAGTCCATCGAACTCGCAGCGATGCTCTCCGCCCATCAGCGCCTCAACCATCTCCGCTACAAGATCGTCGATGTAAAGAAGCTCCAACTCAACAGCAGGGTCATTCACTTGAATAGGCAGGTCATTCGCAATGTTATTGCAGAATGTAGCGACGACGCTGTTATAATTCGGACGGCACCATTTGCCGAATAGATTCGGGAAACGGTAAACCAATACCTGCGCACCAGTTTTCGCCGCATAATCGAAGAACAGATCCTCTCCGGCTTTTTTGCTCTTGCCGTAATCACCCTCGGCATAGCGTCCAATCAATGTCGCTTGAATCGAACTGGAGAGCATCACGGGACAAGTGTTTTCGTGCTTTTCAAGCATATTTAGAAGCGTCGAGGCAAAACCGAAATTACCCTTCATAAATTCGTCCTGATTCTGAGGACGATTGACTCCGGCAAGATTGAATACGAAGTCGCACTCCCTGCACCAGGCATCCAACTGCTCCGGAGTAGAACCTATATCATATTCGAATACCTCGTCAACGATCAGATCACCCCAACAACGGGCTTTCCCATCCCGGATATTTTTCAATTCAGCGCAAAGATTCTTACCGACAAACCCATTTGCGCCAGTCACCAGTATTTTCATATCAGAATTTTCTCCATACCATTTTGTTGACAATGCCCGTATAGGACTGGATAATCTTCACCACTTTCGTGGATACATTCTCGTCCAGATAATCAGGTACCGGAATGCCGTAATCCCCATTGGAATTCATATCGACAGCACACTCAATGGCTTGCAGCAACGAATCAGAATCGATACCGGCGATGAAGAATCCGGCCTTATCGAGTGATTCGGGGCGCTCGGTAGAGGTTCGGATGCAGATAGCAGGGAATGGATGACCTATAGACGTAAAGAACGAACTCTCTTCAGGCAGCGTGCCGCTGTCAGAGACTACGGCAAAAGCATTCATCTGGAGACAGTTATAGTCATGAAATCCGAGAGGATCATGTTGAATCACACGGTGGTCAAGCTGAAACCCGGAACTCTCCAGCCGCTTACGGCTGCGGGGATGGCAACTGTAGAGAATCGGCATATCGTACTTCTCGGCCATCTTGTTGATGGCGGTAAAGAGCGAGAGGAAGTTCTTATCCGTATCAATATTCTCCTCACGATGGGCAGATAGAAGAATGTATCGGCCTTTCTCCAGTCCCAGACGTTTGTGAATATCGGATGCTTCGATCTCTACCAGATTCTGATGCAGCACCTCCGCCATCGGCGATCCAGTCACATAAGTACGCTCCTTCGGCAGACCGCAGTCCGCCAAGTATCTGCGTGCATGTTCACTGTATGCCATATTGACATCCGAAATGATGTCGACAATACGACGGTTGGTCTCTTCGGGCAGGCATTCATCTTTGCAGCGATTGCCAGCCTCCATATGGAAGATCGGAATATGTAGCCGCTTCGCGCCGATCACGCTCAAGCAGCTATTGGTATCTCCGAGCACGAGCACCGCATCCGGCTCGGTTTCCACCATAAGCCGGTAACTCCTGGCAATGATATTGCCCATCGTCTCTCCGAGATCTGCTCCTACCGCATTCATATACACGTCAGGGTCCGCGAGTTTTAAATCCTTGAAGAATACTCCATTGAGATTATAGTCGTAATTCTGCCCTGTGTGGGCCAGCAGGCAGTCGAAATACTCTCGACACTTGTTTATTACGGCGGCAAGACGGATGATTTCGGGTCGCGTACCCACGATGATCAACAGTTTTAGTTTGCCGTTGTTTCTGAATTCAGCCATCTTATTTCTTTTTTGCCAGTTCCTCCTGAATATAGTCCAGCGAAGCAATCTTCGCTTTGGTTTCTTCAAGATTCAGATGATAAGTATTGTCAGAATTAAATTCCTCGATAGTAACCTTCTTTACATCGCCCTCGGTGAAAAACTTATCGTAATTCAAGTCGCGATTGTCCGCAGGTACACGATAAAAATTCCCCATATCCACGGCCTTGGCACACTCTTCCTTGGTCAACAAGGTTTCGTACATCTTTTCGCCGTGACGAATACCGATCACCTGGATATCCTCTTTCTTTCCGCCGAATAGTTCGCAGACGGCTTCCGCCTGTGTCTGGATCGTACAAGCCGGAGCTTTCTGAACGAGAATATCTCCATTTACACCATTTTCAAAAGCGAAAAGAACAAGGTCTACGGCTTCGTCCAACGACATAATGAAGCGGGTCATGGATGGCTCCGTAAGGGTAATGGGGAGACCTTTCCGAATCTGGTCGATCCAGAGGGGAATGACCGAACCGCGGGAGCACATCACATTGCCATAACGAGTACAGCAGATCTTTGTCTTGGCGGGATCGCACTGTCGGGATTTGGCCACAGAAACCTTCTCTTCGATGGCTTTAGTAATACCCATCGAATTGATCGGATATGCAGCCTTGTCAGTAGAGAGGCAGATAACGCTTTTTACCCCGCATTCGATGGCTGCGGTAAGGACATTGTCCGTTCCAATCACATTGGTGCGGACCGCTTCCATTGGGAAGAACTCGCACGAGGGAACCTGCTTCAAAGCAGCCGCATGGAAGATATAGTCGGTTCCGGGCATCGCGGCTCGAACGCTCTCCAGAGAACGCACGTCACCGATATAGAATTTAATCTTATGCGCGACATCAGGATACTTCGCCTGATACTCATGGCGCATGTCGTCCTGTTTCTTCTCATCACGCGAGAAGATGCGGATCTCTCCAATATCCGTCCTCAAAAATCGTTTGAGAACTGCATTTCCAAAACTACCGGTTCCACCGGTAATCATCAAAGTTTTTTTTGCAAAAATGCTCATAATGCACTTGTATTACCAATTATTGTTTCGGATTTTATATATTTCGGTGTAGTTTATTCAGAAAATGAGCGAAGACCGTTTCGATAATCGTTGAGACGCGGTCATACGATCAATTCGGATGGTCGATAGCTTGAATTCGGAGAGATACGTAATGAAGGCGACTTTCGGGTTAGATCGCTACTTTATAATCTCTGCAAAATTACTGATCACGTACTCCACCTCGTCATCATTCAGCTGCGTATGCAGCGGTAGAGTCACTTCGTTCTCATAGAGATGATAGGCATTGGGATAGTCTTTGATATCGAACCCCAGATTCTTATACGCCGTCATCATGGGAAGAGGTTTATAATGGACATTGCAGGCGATGCCTCTCTCGGCCATCTTCACGATAATCTCGTTACGCTGCTCGACACTTTTGCCGAGTAACCTGACCATATAAAGGTGGTGACTGGAGCACCAATCCTCCCCCTTATGCCTTAACAGAGCCACTTTACTCTCTTTCAGCCCACGATCATATCGGCGAACAATCTCTTGTCTCCGTTCCAGCATCCCCCGATAGCGTTCTAACTGGGCCAACCCGATGCCGGCCATAATATCCGTCATATTGCATTTATACCACGGACCAATGATATCGTACTCCCAAGCTCCTAATTTCGTTTTAGCAAGAGCATCTTTGTTCTGCCCATGCAGCGAATATAGCTGACACATCTTGTAGAGGTACTCATCCCATTCCTGTCCGTCCTCGCATACTCCGCCCGGAACGGTTCTCCAAGTAAGGGCACCGCCTTCGGCAGTAGTAAGATTTTTTACCGCATGAAAAGAAAAAGAGGTAAAATCGGCAATTTCGCCGCACATCTTGCCATGTCGCCAAGCCCCGAAGGCATGAGCGGCATCCGCCACGACGATAACACGTCCAAATGCTTTCTGGATCTTATTCGATGGTCTGAACAAATGTTTCTTTGCCCCCACAACAGCAAATACTTTGTCATAGTCCACTACAATACCACCCAGATCCACGGGCATAATCACTTTCGTATGTTCCGTTACGGCTGAAGCGAGTTTATCATAATCCATCTCCACCGAGTTTTCCTGCGAATCAACCATCACGAGCTTACATCCGACATGTTGGGTAACCGAGGCGGTAGCCGTATAGGTGTATGCAGGAACGATAATCTCATCTTCGGGTCCTACTCCGATCAGGCGAAGCGCTATCTCCATTGCTGCCGTTGCAGAATTCAAACACACAGCCTTCTGCGTATGGCAATATTCAGCGATCTTTCGCTCGAATTCTTTAGTTTTAGGGCCTGTGGTAAGCCACCCTGATAAAATAGCCTCAGCCGCCATCTTTGCCTCCTTTTCACTCATATCTGGCGGAGAGAACGGGATATTATGCAACTTCATATTTATCTTCAATTATTGAATTACACTTTTAATCACATCAATATATTTTTTAGTTCCTACATCTTTAGTCAGATTCTCGAGAATAAACTTCCTGCCGGCCTCTCCCATGGAAGCACACTTCTCCGGGGCAGTAGCCAGTGCTTCAATAGCAGTCACAAAACCAGGCAGATCATTGGCTTGGGTAAACACACCGCACCCCCACGACTCCAGTATGGTTTTCAGTTCACCTTTATCGAAATTAGCTAACACCGGCCTGCCGCATGACATGATCGACCACGTCTTGCTCGGCATCGCGGAACCGCCGAAACCGGCTTTACAGGAGACAATACATACGTCACCGAGACTGTATACCTGCGAGACTCTTTCGTATGGTTGCAGCGGATATAAGGATAGATTTGTCAACCGGTCTTCTGATATCCGCCCCCTGATATTTTCTTCGAGACCACCGGTTCCGAAAATCACGAACTGAATATTCTCATTGTCTTTTAATCGAGCCGCCGCATTGATGATAATGTCAATATTCTGGGCATTGCCCAAATTGCCCGCATAGACCACCGTGAATTTACTCCGATCCACGCCTAACTCTTCGTACAGGGGATTCTCGGCTTTGGGTACAGGAATAACCGCATTTTCATCCACCCAGTTATAAATGACCTCGATTTTATCGGAAGGGACTCCTTTAGCCATAATATTACGTTTGAATTCCTCCGAAATAACTATTATCTTATCACAGTGCCTGTATGTAAAATTCTCCAAGCATCTGCCAATCTTCCAAAGCATACTTCCTTTATGCGTCATTCCGGTGCCGACCAAAGAATCGGGGAATATATCCTGAAGATTATAAATAACCGGCTTATGTCTTATCATTTTGATAAGCGCTGCAGTCGGACCGAGAATCGGAGGTGTGCTTGCAACCATTATTACATCCACATCTTTTGCAGCTTTTGCGAACACACCCCGGTTAAAAAGTTTGATACATTGCAAAGTGTATCTCAAAGCCCTGAGAACTGGACTTTTTTTTTCGGCAAAGAGCGGAAATCGGCGAATCGTAAGCATGCCGTCCATTTTGTGCTCGACACGCAGTTTACAATAAATCTTCCTGGTTTGCTTATCTATTCCTCGGGATGGCATAGGGGTGTACAACTCCATCTTTATGCCTTCGCGAGCCATCGCCTCCTGGGTTTGAGTTCCCAGGTAAGAACTGGCTAAAGATTCAGGAAAATAATAAGATTTAAGATACAGCGCTTTCATCTATTGATTATTGAAATACTTAGCTTTCAAATGATTCCAATCGGAGCATACTTCTTTATTTAAAAACATCAGTAATCTCCGGAAATGAAGCCAAAACTGACGTTTTTTTACCGCAGTCCTGTCAGTTGGTATAAATGTTATCGTGTTTGAAAACGGTGACAATCGTTTTAAAGAAAATTTTCACATCGAGTCCGAAACTGATATGGTTTGCATACCAGGCATCCTTCAACCGTTTCTCGCGAACGCCAATGCCGTTTCTAAAATAGGCTTGAGTATAACCAGTAATACCGGGTTTTACCTTCATTTTGTCCGTCTCGTCCGGCTGATAACTCTCCAATGCCGCCCAACCGCTCGCCCGGGGACCGATCAGACTCATCTCACACTTAAGCATATTGAGAAACTGTGCCGTCTCATCCAAACTTGTTTCCCGAAGAAATTTGCCTACTTTTGTTACACGAGGATCATCCTTTGCATTATACGTACTCCCATCAGGATTGGTAATGTTCTCCGCATTAACCTTCATGGAGCGGAACTTATACATTTTAAGCTTCTTACTATTCTTACCGATACGTTCAGCCATATAAAATACAGGACCTCCGTCTTCAATCTTGATAGCAATGCCTACACAAACCCAGATAATGCAGAAGAAGGGGAAAACCATCAAAGCAATGATCCAGTCACAAACAGGTTTGATAAAATTCTTATACATTTTACTTCCTATGATTCAATAATGATATAATCTTTCAGAGTCTCCCAGCCTTTGGCGGCCCACTCACGCGATTCTTCAGGAGTACGGCCTTCGGTCAAAACCCATCCGCAAATGTCCGCCTTCGTCTGGTAACGAGGCAACACATCTCCGACGTTCTTTCTGAGAATGATGTCCACAATATGATCTTGACCGATAAGTTCTTTCACCGATCTAATCTCTTTAATCAATCCCGGTTTGTAGATCAGCAACCGGGACGATATATCCTTTTTATAACCCGGAATCGGATTAACTTTCCGACCGAGACACAGATTAATACTGTTATCCAACTCGTCTACCCCTCTCGAATAGGGCACGATATGGGATGCTATCAGATTTTGGCCGTTTCGTATACCGACATCAATGATATAAGGTTTGCCATCCGAAGAAGAAATGATTATATCGAAATTAACGGGTCCGAAATTGACTCCAAGTGCCTTAACTGCCTTTTTAATTTCCGTTCCGATCAATGCTTCCAAATGCGGAGTGATTCCGAGATAGGTAGTCTGTCCATATACAGGGAATTCTTTTTGCCAATGGAATTCCGTCTTTACGATCGAATACAAGTAAACCTCTCCATCGCAGGCATAGGCTTCTACGCTGAACTCCTCTCCCGGAATAAACGGCTCGACGTATATTTTACTATTGCGAGCCCCATCAAATGCATACCGGATGGCCGGTTCAATTTCGGATTTATCAAAAACAATCCTTACACCCTTACTTCCGGAGCCATCGCATGGCTTCACGACAAAAGGAACTTCGTAAATATGCTTCTCAACATCACACCAATTATGAATTTCAAAAACATTTCCACCGGAATTCAACCCGCAATCCGTCAGTTTTTTCCTGATTAGGTACTTGCTCATCGAAATTTCGGCAGTTTCCATCGGCAGGCATGGTAAATTCAGGGCTTCGCCGATATAACTGACAGTTTGTAAAGTCAACGTCGATCCCCAAGTCAATACTCCGTCAATACCCAATTCCCGTGCATAAACCAGACAAGATTCTTTATCCTTTACATCTATGACGCGGTAACCATTAGCGTATACAAAACCCGGCTGACCCGGCTTATAGTCCACACAATAAGCCTCATATCCCAAATTACGGACCCGTTGAACGGCAGGCGTCTGATAGTTGCCTGCCCCGATGATCAGAACCCTCTTCATGATTCTCGGATAATAGCGTCATCGATAATTGTTCTCACCGCTGCTGCTACGGCGATAGATTCTCCGACATCAGAACGCCTGGCAACAACATACCCGTAGCCATCGATGTTCGTGTGATACTCGTTAATAGAATCCCCCACATGGAGATGGTGCTCAATAATCACATCATTCTCAATGGTAATTTTTTCGAAATCAGGCAATTCTTTCACCACCCCGGGAGTCAATGCCAGCAGTTTTGTGGCAACAGGCACGGGCTGCCGTTGGGGATGGAAATCAACAGGATCTCCAACGGCAGCCTTAATCATGTTGTCCATATAGTCGATACCCGTTCCTGCCGGGATTATGTGGGAACCGATCAAATTTCCACCCATCCGGGCTCCGATATCCACAATATGAACCTCTCCTTCATCGGTAATGAGCAAATCCATATTAACCGAACCGTGGTTGACACCAAGGGCTTCCAGAGCTTTACCAACACAATTCTTAATCTTGGTTTCCAATTTATCCGAAAGTCCCGAAGGAATTACGTGACCGAGTTCCGCATAATATGGCGGCAAAGTCATATCTTTCTGCATTATAGCCAGGATATGAATTTCTCCCTGATTGACAAATGACTCCACGCCATATTCCTTACCGATTACGAAGGGTTCGGCCACAGCCCTGTGAGTGACAGATGCACACATAGCGAAATCACACGCCTTTTCGAAGTCTTCCTGTTTGTCGACCCTCGACGCACCACGGCTGCCGGAGCCATCACAGGGTTTCACCATTACCGGAAACTTTACATTCGGAAGAATCTCCGGAATCATCTCCCGGGAATTAATCTCGAACGAATATCCAGTATCATCAGCTTTGGCATCGAACAAGCACTTGCGAACGGCAGCCTTGTTCTTAATGATCTTGGCCGACTCGTAGTTAATGCCGGGCAAGCCCATCTCACACGCGATACGGCTCATTGTCAACACACTGAAATCGGTTGCGGCAGTCAGCACGCCATCCACCTCATGCTTGCGTGCATAGGCCAAACAAGCCGCTTCGTCAACGATATCTATCACTGCATAGTCATCGGCATGCTCGAACCCCATTGCATTCGGATCAGCATCCAACACCAGCACTTTGTAACCCAATTGCTTCGCCTTGACTATTACGAAATTCTGGAGAAACCCTCCTCCTAGCATCAAAATTTTTTTCATCTAACAAACAGTTTCAATAGCCTCCAAATATCTTTTTGCCGCCTTTTCTTCTGTAAGTTCAATGGCAGTCTCAATCGCTTTTCTTGAGATTTTTTGTAAGTTTTTTGGAGGCATCGTTTTTATTTTTCTTATTATTTCGGTCAGTTCTGCCACATTTCCGGCTTCACACAAAAAACCATTCACACCGTCTTCAATTATTCCATCGAACCCTTCACCGCGAGCTGCGACTGTTATGCATCCGGTCGCCATAGCCTCCAAATAAACCAACCCGAATGTTTCTTTACGAGATATCATAATGAACACAGCGCTATTTTTCAGATGTTCTACAACCTGAGCCCATTCCATACACCCCAATAAGTGCACTTTATCTTCAATATTAAGACGTTTCGCACATTTAGCTATTTTGCAGCCTCAGCTCCCCGTCCGACGAAACTCACCGAAAAATCTTCATCTCCGTAGGCTGCATTTATAGCAGAAACTATCTGAACCGGATTTTTCCGCGGGATCAATGTCCCGACGAATATGAAATTGCTATTTTTTTCAAACCCTCGTCGTTCTGCCTGTGAAATATATTGTTCAGGAATCCCTGAATAACATTGGAAAGAAGGACCTCTATAATCAAAGCTGGCTACAAATTGCCTTTTTATATAACCGGATCTAAAACCTATGATATTGATACTAGATATTAATTCTTTAGCTTTCTGTTTAGAATAGACAGCCAATAAGTCATGTCCTTTCAGATGTGCAACGTAGCAAGTCGGAACATTATATACCGACTTTAGCTTCCGCATTATCTCTAATTAAGGATTCACCCAATGGGAAATAATAACATCGGGAATAAAACCGATCGAAGTGCAATAATTAACCGTACTCACATACGCTTTTTCGATCCGGCGATACGCGTATTTTCCATGAGGTCTATATTTCAAAAGCGGGAACCGTTTCACTCTAACTCCATCCAATTCATATTCCAACTCGTTCATCGAATGTGTTCTGATTACCGCTCCGGATTTAGAAGAAATCCGATTCTTAAACAATGATGCAAACTTCATTAGGATTCCTGGAAAGTTTGCAGGATAATGTACCACAACTACATTACATCCTGTTTTTACCCATTCTTTGGCAAAATAGTGTACAACAGGCGTTACGTCCTTTTCAAAATCAGTGCTGGATAAATTGATGTGAGCAACAAAATATTACGTACTTTAGGAGTCATTACACCACGGCCCTCCCAAATCCGCAACAAATTGAATAGCTACAATTTACCCCTCCCCTCCTATCTTCATGTCTCCGTACTCATTGTGCAGAGAGCTGCAACTTATTCTGATAGCGTCGATTGTCAATATCAAATCCTCCTCCGAAATATCCTTCTTCTGAAACCGGCTAATATGTTCTCTTAATACATCTTCGGGATAATACCACCACTTAAAATCCATCAACAATTCAATCAATCTATCAGGAAACCGATACTTGATCACTTTGGCAGGAACCCCAGCCACGATTGCATAAGCAGGAACGTCTTTTGTCACAACAGCTCCGGCTCCGACAACAGCTCCGTCACCGACTGTTACACCACCCAGAATCATAGCTCTGGAACCGATCCATACATCGTTTCCGACTCTCACCTTTCGAAAAGGCGAATCATTGACATTCTTGTCTACCCAACGAGCTTTCGTCCCGTTCACTTTTTGCGTAAATATGGGGGATGTGGAGATCTGATTGGTATTATGCGTACCCATACCAATACGGCAATGGTCCGAAATAGAACAGAACCGGCCGATTTGCGCATTCTCAATTACCGTATTCGGACTGATATAGCTATATGCCCCGACTTCGGAACCTCTGATCTTTGCATTTCTGTATATTACCGTTTTCTTGTCTAAATGATTATTCGAGGATACGAAAGCCAAGCAGGAGATATTCGGATTGAACAGGTTTTTTAACCCTCCGATGATAAATTTGATTTTATTCATTGAACAGGATATTCTTTTTCAACACCTCTATCTGGTATTGTGGCGTCCAGTGATTATCAATTTCTTTGTAACATTCTTCTCTGATTCGGTCGCGAGAAATACCATTGTCACCAAACCATTCTTCAATTTTTTCGACAAGACTGACGATACTGCCATATTCAAAGAAGTCTCCTGTCCTGGACGGTACGATTGCCTCGAACTCCGGCATTTGCCATTTGAATTCATTATGCGTCAGCACGGGTGTTCCGAAAACCATCGAGTGAATGGCCGTAAGGCCCACATTGCCGGGTGCTACGCAAAGATCGGCATTATATATGAGTTCTGCATTCGCCATCTCGTCATAGCAGGCCCCATAGAACCAGATGGAGCCGTCTATACCCAACTCTTCAGTTTTTCGTTCGAGAGCCTTTCGTTCGGAGCCATCGCCGACGAAAGTAACATTGAAAAAACGCCCTCTCTTCTTCAATATACAGACAGCCTCGAGCAACATTTCGAGTTTCTTGATTTTTGTCAAACGACCGATGAAGATAAGGTTGGGATAATCGTTTTCGTAATGCTCCTTATAAATATTGGAAGGTCTGATGCGATGCCTGATTTTCAATTGCTGATCATAATCCAGCGAATTGTAAATAACAAAAAGTTTATCCGCCTTAAAGCCCTTACCTAACATTAACTCTCGGGCATAACGATTGTACAGGAAAATGCCGTCAGCCAACTTGAAAATGAATTTCTTGAAAAACATTTCCATTTTTGATTCCTTTCCATAGATGCCATGGCTCCAGAGGTATACCTTTTTACGAGGTATGAATTTAGAAAAAAGCAAAAGCAGCCAAGTGCTAACGCTACGGGAATCTCCGAGCATTAAAAATATGTCATGCTTTCTCAAAAGTCCGAGAACTTTCTTCTGAAACGTAAGGCCCGCAAAACGCCTCGTATCGACCTCGGTTATCGGAGCTTTGAAAATGGAATAATCCATCTTCCTGATATCCTGATTCGCTTTTCCGAAGAACCATGTACAATCAAATGTATCGTCGATCAATTTGAAAATACTCTGACGATAATGAGCGGCAAAATTGTATACGATGCAAAGTTTCATATGATTATTCCATCAATCGTTCGTATACCTTCTTTGAAATCTCATAAAAGTCATTTTTTGCCCGGCTTTCGGCCATATCGGATACGGCCCTGTCGGACAGCCTCCGGCACAAATCCCGGGATTCGAACAGATGAATAATATGTTGAGCTAAAACCTCATAATCCTCAAAACGATAAAGCAGGCAGTTTTCGTTATTAACAGCATATTCCGGTACACCTCCCACATAGGATGCGACGCAGGGGACACCGACTGTCATCGCCTCTTTCAATGTACTGGAGTGATTTTCAATGGCGGAACACATAACGAAGCTATTGGATTCCGACATCTTCTTCGCCATCTCCGCAGCCGTTAACCTTCCCGTATATTCTACGTTCTGCTTCAAACCCAATTCTTCGATCAGATTGCGAATAAACTTCTCATAGCCATTTTGTTTGAACCTAGCCTTCAAGCCGGTCAATTTGCGGAGTGCCGTTCCTGGAATACTCAATTTGACTTCAGGATACTTGGCTTTTACTATGACCAATGCTTTGAGCAGCATATGAAGGCCCTTAATCGGATAGTTCGCAGCAGAGCACATCAGCGTGTAAGGAACTATCTTATCGGCAGACCATCTTTCTCGCTCGAATTCCCGGGAAATACAAAGGGGACACCAATGAACTTTTACAGACGGACACACCTTCTTATAATATGCCTCGGCCCAACTATTTTCCACGATAATATTCCTGGCTTTGTTGATAATAGCCGCTTCGTAAGAACTTCTCCTAAAGTAGTTGGCTTGTTTCCGCCGAATCGTTCCTCCTGTCAGCATATCTCTTATTGTACAAGCTTGTCGAAGTTCGGCATCCGTCATTCCGGCCTGATAATATTTTCCAATACTTTCCAGAATCCCCTGTACATAAACCACTGCCGGAGTATCGCCGGCTTCATCTAGCGCCGCGAGTCCCATCGGCATCTCCGTCCCCCAAAGTTCGATTACATCCGGTTTTTCTTTTTCAATAATTTCACGCCAATATTTATGGGCATCCGCAGATTTGTAATCATAGCGCTCGTTTGCTTTGCCAGGAATCGAATAATAGCGGATATTTCCGTCGTCCAACACTCTGACCGATGAGATATCCATAACATTTACTATTGCAATTTCAATATCCTTGTCTTTTCTGGCCGAGTCTATCATAGCTTCCAGCCAAAGACCGCCAGTAGACTTCTTTCCAGTTTCTTTAATGTGCAGCTTCCCTGTGAGTTTATTTACGATCCAAAGTATTTTCATATCCTATGCTTGTAATTCTTCCTTATATGATGCCATGAACAGAGGAACAATAAAAGTCAGAACGATCAGATTGTCTTTGGGATTCAAAAAGGCAAAAGCCAATGCCACCAAAAACAAAAGACAGATATATCCGTACCATTTCTGTTGTGCACAAGGCTTAAAGAAGACCTTGAACATCCGTCTGTACATAATAATCATTGCAATGAACCCGAGCAATCCGTATCGTCCGAGATTGTCGAGCATAAAAGAATGGCCTCCGACTGTCGCGTTACTGCTGCCCCATAGGGGACTCTTAAAAAAGGCTTTGATCGAAAGATTGTAAAGCTCCATTCGACTCTCAACATCACTGTCGACATTATCGGTTTCACCACTGAAAACCACCGCAAGGTTATGAAAACGATCAGCAACAGTTTCACTGGTTACAACATTAGCCAATGACTCAAAAGCATGTCCGAAGAATTGTCTCCCCGCCACATATAATACTACTGTTCCCACCATAATCCATACGATCTCTTTTTGTCCAAAATATTTTGGTAGGAAAAATACCATCAGGCAAACAATAAGGAACAACAGTGCCGTCGCATATTCAGATGCAAGAATAGTCATTACGACGATAAAGATACATGCCAAGCCTATAATCATATTAATTTTTTTATCCCGTATTATGTATATCAGCAATGGCAACGTAAGTATAAGGGTATATATAAAAGAGAAACTGCCGATATTATAACTCATATACATCGCATACTGTTCAGGATCCTCAGAGATCAGCTGCGCGGCAATATCACGGGAAGCATTTGGAAATATCTGGCATCCATAATAAGTCGTGATTCCGGTGATCATATACGACAACCCAACGATAAGAAAGACTCTTCGAATGGATTTTTGATCCCCGTTTTTCAAGAGATACAAAGCAAGTAACGGATATATGAAAAATTGTGAAATTCCATATATGTATGTTACCAGGTGAGAGGCTCCCTCATATAAAAAAGACAAAATATAAATGCTAAATATCGGCAGGATATATTTTATGTCGGCTATGGTCTCTTTATTATTTCGTAAGAGCAGATACAAATATAGATACAGTACAACCGCAGCATTGACCACTGCAGGAGTATAAAATCCAACAATAGGCATCGATGTATGCAGTGCATAGAATACAACTATTAACTGAAAATACCAGGGGACTGCCTGGGGTGAGCTTAATCTCATCTAAACAATCTTTTGATATTATGCTTCATCTTTTCAGGTGATAGCAGCACATTTTTCACGATTCTGATTCTATCTTTTATTGACGGCTTGTTGAACGGATATTTGCATAATTCCGGTTTCAGGAGAGATATCGTATCATACGATAACGACAAACAGGCCCGTTCCTCTGTTGTAGCAGAAAGAAGAATTGCGACGATTGACCTGCTGTTTGCTATTTGGATGGATATCCATTTATTTATGTCGAGAGCTTGCTCGATAGCCGCAGCCCAACCGCCAACCCGTTGTTCGAGATACATCCGGTCACGAATATCTAAAAAAGAGATCGGATTATCGTCGACATATTTCAACCATTTTGCAAATGCCTGCTTTTGTCTGGGATCGGTCAAGGAACTCCGGTAATAGGATTCGATACCGCGGCGGAAGGAATCCGGCTCTGAACCGGCTGTTTTTCTTGCATATTGCTGTCCGGCCTCGAATAATCCGCCTCTTACGACGATAGCATTTGACGGTATCTTATCAAATTGTCCTCTGGCATAGAAAAGCTCATCCGCACCTTTACTGTTTCCAGCCGTAAACAACTCATATTCAACAATTTTTCCTCGGTCTATTTTCCTGGCTTTTATAAATTTGTACAAAAAGCCCAAGTCTTTTGCGATCTTGGCCGGAACCAATTTGTCCGACGAACTTATATTGTCATGGTCAGAGGTATAGGCGACGAATTTGATATTAGCAGCAAGCGCAGCGGCAAGCACCAGTCTGGAATCTTTCCCGGCAGTTAACGCTATCCAGACTTCTCTCTCCGAGAACCTTTCTACATTGACAATAGCGGCCTTGAGCAGATTTGCAATTTTGCTCACTTTTTCTTGAGTACCGAGATTTCTGTAATCCTCGATCCAAGGATTGAAGATTATTGAAACTGTTCCTTCAGAAATTTCAATCTTCTGTGTACAGAGCAAGCACTTTACGTCATCCATCAATGTCTCGGGGAGTAATTGCCAAGTCAAACCCTGATTAGCTACACCTCGTGACGGGGCCTGACCTGTAACAGACCCGATTAGAGCCAAAGAAGATGATATACACCAATTTCTGCCAGTAGTATAAAATGCAGCCATCAGCCCCGTCGCATCGATTTGGATTTCCCCGTCACGAATGACAAGCCATCGACCGGTCCAGTTCTTTACGAGTTCGTTGACATCCTGCCCCCTAAAAGTTGCCACGCTCTCTTCAAGACATTTTCCCGGGGCGTCGACACAGAAAACATTCCCCAAAACAGTATACTTCCGTTTTTCGGCATCTTCCAAATAATTAATCTTCAAATCCTCTCCAACATACAGATAGGCTCCACAAGACAAGTGAATTTCACACATCTCGGGAAGTTCTCTCCTTGCAGCTGAAATAAGGTATTGTCTCCGGGTTATGCTTATCATCAGTTATTATTCATAAAATCTATTATTCGTCCGGCTTGAACCACATTATTCTTCTTTGTCAAGATAAAATTGCGAGCTTTTTTACCTTTATCGGAAAGCTCCACGGAAGATAGATTCAATACCGTTTCCAATGTGGCCTTATAGCCCTCAATTGTTTCTTCAGCAAAGAGATAAACATAGTCATAGTATTCCACGGGCATTCCGGAAAGCGGAGTTGTTAACAGCGGCGTACCAGACACCATATATTCAACATTTTTGGAAGGGAACGAATATCGAGTAAATTCCTCGCGACTCGGCCTGGGATTCACCAGTAAACTCGCTTTCAATTCAGCTTCAACAACGTCCTCGTTGGAAGCAACTCCCTTATAAATAATCCTTTTATTCTTTTCAGTATATTTCACTAAATCCTTCGCAAAAGGTCCACTCCCGTAAATTACCAGATTCCAATTCGAGTTATCTAATTGTGCAAATGCTTCCGTAAGCGTTTTAAGGCCATATCTTTCATGCAAGCCTCCGGCATACATCAAGACTTGTGGCTTTTGTTTTTCTACTTCCATTACATTTTTAGCCGCCATCCCCACATCCGCCAAACCCTCCATCACGATATAAGGTTTACAATGCTTGTTCGCGATCCGATTCATCTGTTCGGTCAAGAAAACATAATGGGTAAAACAAGACAGATAAGCATTATTCACCCAATCCGCAAGCAACTGATAAATAGTGCGTTCCCCCCCCCACGCATCATTAAACTCGGGAGATCGGTCACTACCCCAAGGCGTTTCAGCCCTATGATTCTCGCAGCACTCAAACTGCTCATACAGATGCTTACATTGAGCACATCACAAATAATACAGCGATTTTTTCGGTCTTTCATCCCCCAAAACAGCACGTAAAAAAAGGTATATATCGAAAGAAATATCTGGCGCAGGAGCGGATAATTCAGAAAAGGGACATAATTATATCTGACACCGTTCTCTTCTTCGCTTTTTTCTGTCCAGATGCGTCTTTTCCAAGATTTCGGAATAACAGGAATGGCGGACAATGTATTTACATCCAACCCATTGGCAACAAGCCCCTTAACCAAAAGTCTGCCGAACTTCTGAACTGCATAACCCGGATTAATTCCTGTATGCTCATGTAGCTGACGAATCAACCTTTCGGATGAAAGCGTTGAAATATATAGATATTTCATTGTAACCTTTCTATAGTTGTTCTGCATAGCTGTGCATTTTCAGATACTGTTTTACGAACAATTTCAGCATATTGTGCCTCATTTTTAACATATCGGTTTATATCGATGATCTGCTCATAATCGTTCATGAAAAACAAGCTTTTATCTTTGAACGAAGCATTAAACACGTGACCGATTTTAGCACAGGTTTCCTGGCTATCAGAAAAAACTATGGGAATAGCTCCATAAACAGCTCCGATCAAGAGAGAATGCAAACGGTTACTGATCACAAAAGCCTTATCCTGATAAAAATCCATATTTTCATACCAGAGAGAATCGTCTCTGAACGAAACCCGATCATCCCCGGCTTCTACATATAAACTCTGCATAAATTCTTTATCGCCTTTCACCTGATAATACAACACAATTTCATACCCCCTTTCAATGACCTCATGAATAATATCAAGGCATTTTTTACGGAGTATTGCTATATCTTTAGCAGCCGGCCTGAAATTGAATGCGACTTTTCTGGCTTTCGGCCCATCATTGACTTGATATTTTAATAAAAACGCCAAATCGGGAATAAACGAGACTTTTCCCGGAAAAAAGGAATCTGCATAGTCTACAGACTCTTGAGACCTCAATAAAAAGCGATCGACTCCATCTCTCTGAAGCTTCATTTTTTTGACGATTGCGGCAGAAGCACAATTACCGATACATTGAACAGAAACTCCATAAAATTTGAAAAGATAGTTAACAGCAGTAAATGCAAAATTTCGATATGACCTCAAATTATACAAAGGCCCTGGGCTATGCGTATATAGCCTTATATTTTCACCCTTTATTAACTTTGAAAGCCCCCACAGACGCAATTTTTTTACTGAAAGATGATATGTATCATATACATCAACCGCATTTTTATTCTCAAAAAGATATTTCGTAAACTCTTCAGGCAATCCGTAGGCATCTACGAATACCTTTCCATATCGACACAATTCGTCAACCAGCATCTTGTTGATGACAAGGTCTCCCAAATTAGTCGGCTGTGTCGCACAAATGAAATAACTGTTCATCCTTATAGTGATTGGAACAAATCAAAGACTCTTTTAGTCTGTATCATATTGTTCTTGTTATTAAGGACAAAGTCTTTGGCCGCCAAGCCTCTCCGGTGGAGTTCTTCCCTGCCGAGTGAAAATGCGTCGGTTATCGCCTTTTCAATACCTTCCGGAGTTTCATTGTCGATTACTCCACAGTAACCGAAGTATTCGTCAGGAATGCCTGCCAATCTTGTCGTGAGCATATAAGTTCCGGATGCCATATACTCGAGAGTCTTTGACGGAAAAGAGTAACGGGTATATTCACCCTCGGTAGGACGAGGATTGACAAGAAGCGTAGCTTTCATTTCGGCAGCAACGACCTCGTCATTGCTTCTCGGACCGAAATACTTTATATTGCCATCAGTGTCGAGCGTCTTGACAAGATCACCCAAGCCATACAACCAAAGTTCAACACCCTGATCCTTCATTCTCTTTGCGGCCTCGACCAATGTGCCGATTCCATACTTTACATTAAGACCTCCGGCATAGAGTATCACATCCCGATCATACTTATCCTCCTGTCTGTTGGCCCTGTTTGCCATATTGATATCGCAAAAACCTTCTACCACAATATATGGTTGACCTTTGGGATTAAGCAACTCATTCATTGATTCAGCCAAAAACACATAAGCATCGAAAATCGAACACAATTTCTTGCTGATGCTTATAACAAGCCGCTGCTTTCGGGATGGCTTGGCCAACTTGATTTGAGTCATAGTCATCCACGGGACATCGCATGCAATAGTTACTTTTCTACAACGGAAAAGGTATGCCACAAGCAGAATCGGAACAAATTGATAAATCCTCATTATCGAACATACGACTATTTTCTTTTGCCCGATATTTTTCAAGCACCACCCAAATGCATAAATAAAACTAAAGCATACTGCTATGAACTGCTTAATAACAAGTACAGGGATAATAGGCACATATATGAAATTGATCTTATTCTGCTTCTCTGTGAATATTGTGCTTCTGGAAGCGGTTGGCGGCTGCGAAAGGACGGTAAGATCTCCATCCTCAAGATGACACTCCAACCCTTTGACAAACATTCCATGATATTTCTGACCCACGTAACCAGTTGTCAGGCCTTTGTTAAAAAGGTCTGAAAATAGTTTGTCTGATGTAACAGATGATAAATAAAGAATTTTCATTTATGATAGCTGACTCTTTATCATCTTGCACAAGATACCGAAATATATTCTCACCCTATTCTTGTTTTTTTTCGGCATCATATTATTAAACACTGCTCTATCCAATATTTTTGTTCGCGCCACATAAGCGTTGTCGTACAACGTAAATGATTCATCATTGAGAAGTTCCGCTTTTTCAAACTTATCCTTTCGGTTTCCACAATGTTCTCCGCTCCCATCGTGTCCCCAATTACGAACCATGGACTTATACGGTCTTACCTGGTATGTGTCGTTCATGACATTCAGCGAAGAACGACGGGCATCACCATAATTATCCCCAGAAGAGAGCATTTTCAAAACGGTCCTCAACAACATCGGGTAGTATTTCAAAAGTTTTAACTGTACCGAAATTTTCCGGGCCCGTTTATTAAAGTCCAGGCAATTCTGTTTATATGATTCTTCCTTGCTTTTCCATAACCCGATGCCCCAAGCCGATGAGTCATATATAAAAATTACGTTTCTGGAGATATTACCTGCAGAATATTGAGGATTGGTATAAGCGCAAACCGATGTTATCCGTTCGTTATCTTCGTATTTATCCAATGCCTGATTCATGAATTCCAGAAAGCAGGGCGAGAACTCATTATCGTCTTCAGAATAAATGCATCGGTCATATTTAGCAAACACATATTCTTTAAGCATATTAGTATTGCCAATAGCTCCCAAATTCTTCGTTGCCTCCAATATGGTCACTTTCGCGAAACCCGTTATTGAAGGCAAATATTCTTTAATTTTTCCATAACCTTCATTATGAGACTCTTTAGCAGGATAATCCAGCCCGATCACCAATTCGGTCTGGTCGGCAAGTGCACACTTCGCTAAAGACCCTATACAACGTCTGAAATGTTCATCCCTACATAGAGTCGGTATTACAACTGGCGCACATGACTTTATCGTGCACATAAATATCTGGTTTTAAATGATACCCAATAGCTGTTGATTATACTCTTCTCATTTCTGTCGAATCCCAGCAAAAGAATCACGACTACCAGAAAGCACTCGGCGCTAATAAGTCCGACAATGTGTTGCCATACCGTGAAGAAGGCCGGATTATAGAATAGAAAGAATAAAACCAACGGACACGATATGAGAAACATTCTGAAGTAAGAGGTCTTTATGAAATACCTGATATTCATATGTAAAACCCATTTCAGAAGGTATAGTCTGACTATGGCCACCATTAAGCCAATAATACAATAAATTACGGATATGGTATACGGGCTGTATCCCAGTTTGTAAAAGACAAAGGCAATGGGTAATCCCAAAATACTCATTGTACTGAGGACAAGTTGGAAATATTTGATTTTACCGGATGCTTGAATAAGAGCCGGAATTCCCTCACCCATACAACCGATAAGCCCTTCGAGAACCATCAACTTACAAAATATCACGGCTCCCTCCGGAACATTTTTCAACCATAATTTCAGAAGAAAATCCATTTCCAACATGACGGGGAATGCTACTAATGTCATCAGGATGAAGGTATACTTCGAAATATAGCTTGCCAATTTTATGGATCGAGACTCATTTCCGCCACTGAAATTCTTCGTAATTTGAGGAATGGCCGCATTATTGAGACTTCTGGCGAACATCTGGATAAAGTTTTCCACCTGCCTCGCAACAGCAAAAGCGCCGTTTACCAACGTACCGAAGAAGAAATTAATAATCATTGCGCTTCCTTGGGTCTTTCCGGCACTGGCGACAGCACCAAAGAGAATCCACCAAGAGAACGACAGCATTTCCTTGTATAACCCGAGATCTCGATAGAACCTTACTGCTATGATTTTTACATAATGACGATAACTGTATAACACATAGCCCGCACATTCGATGAATATATAAGCCATCATTACAAGGCTGTATATCCTGAATTTATTGCCGCCAACGTACAACAGAGCAATCACACCCCCTAACCGGAATAACTGGGCAACAATATCGATGATTGCGGAGACGGAAAATTTCTCAAAAGCAACCAACAAACCCCGATACGGAACTAAAACCGTCGATACGACAGTCGTCAGGATTGATATTCTGAATACGAATTTCGCATCGGGCAGTTTTCCGTCCGCCACGTTGAGATACGTATTGATGTACCACTCACCTATTGTCACACCCAAAATGACGATCAATAATGCGAAACAGGCGTGAATCAGAAAACTTGCATTAAATACCTTATTCGGCTGTCCGGTCTCTCCTTTTCCAAGTTCGCACGCAATATAGCGATAGGTTGTGGAAACCATAGCAGTATTGACCACATTGAGAATAGTTACCATACCACCTACTACACTATACAGACCATAATCGGAAGCGCCTAATGCCTGTAAAACAAATCTGGCCGCAATAAGGCTGATTAAAGTCGACAAACACAGCCTGACGAAAATAATTACGCTGTTAAATGCAATCTTTTTGTTATCGTTCATTATGCCCAACAAAATCTTCTTTAGTCCCCCAAAGTTTTGCAAAAGGTTCAGTATCCATGTCATGCTTGAAGTCAAGCATCATTTCGTGGAAGGGAAACTTCGGTTCATAACCGAGTTCTTTTCTTGCCTTTTCAATATTAAGAACAAATTGAGGTGATGAGGGCATTTCAGGAGCATATACTATTTCTGATTTCTTTTCTCTCGCAAATATCTCTGCAATATCTCGGATCTGATCTTCAATGGATATGGGATGACCGCAACCAACATTGTAAATACCACCTTCAAGTTTACTATCAACGCTGCATTTTACAAGTTGAGCAAAATCCTTCACATATACCATCTCCTTTTTTGATTTCGGATCACCGTAAATCTGGAGCGTATTTCCCTTGCAGGCTTGATCAATGATATAGCGATAGCCCATCCAACGCTTTTCACCATCCACATAATAGAAAGGATTTGGCTGGTAAACATAGATTGTCGGAAGACGCAGAATGAAACGTTGAATTCCATATTTAGCATGATAATGCTCAATCATGTTTACAGCAGCATTCTTGGAAATCGAATAAATAGAATGATCTGTATCTAAAGGAAAACGTCGTTCAACATCATCGTCAATAGGAGTTGTAGAGCCGAACTTATAGAGAATATCGGCAATAGATTGCGAGAATACGATTTTGTTACAATGGCGTTCTCGCATAAACTCCAGGACATTCAATGTTCCGGTAATAATGGAATCCGTATATTCATAAGGATTGTAGCATTTCATACGAGCAGGCATTGCTCCAGCAAAGTGTACGACCGTATCAATTCTTTCCGTAATTACATCAAAGGATTTCCTGTTCTTTACATCGACCGAATAGTACCGGATTCCGTGTTCGGCAAAAAAACCATTATCACTCTTTCTGTGACCGAGAGCGATAACTTCATAACCAGCTTCCTTCAAGGTCAAAGCAGAATATACCCCGACAGAGCCTGTTGCTCCGAATATAACGACTGTTCCCATTTTTATTGTAGAATTTATTTCACGACAACTTTAAGCCAATCTGACTGATTTGTGATGGCCGTTTCAAGGTCTACTGCATTTTGGAACTTGAGAACCAACGTACCGATGGCGTTATTAGCTCCGTCGAATGGCTCTACGGGATCACCCGGTTTCACCCATAAATCTTCTTCGATAATTTCTGCCGGAATTGATTTATCGATTTTTAGGCTTTGGAATTCACCTGACTTATCTGCGTGAAGGATTATTTCCGCCCAATGGCCATTGTACGGTTTTTGTTCGATACCATATACCGGATCACCGACCATAGCCCTTGTGACAGCGGTAATCATGTCTACGCCTGTAGCATAACGGATCATCTCACAGAGTCGATTCCCTCCCGCCCTGGGAGTGAGCTCCATGATGTATGGCTTATTATTAGTTCCAATTCGGACTTCGATGTTGTAAACCAAAGTCCGCATACCCAAAAGTGAGATGAGCCGCTGTATTTCGGAAGAGAGATACTCTTCCTCTTTTTTTGTAAATGTCGAAGGCCAGGAATATGCTGCCGGAGTGTACGGATTCATAGCATTCGCATCGAAGCGTTGAGCACAGAAACTTACAAATGCCAGTTTGCCGTCGATGGAGAAACTATCGGTATCGGATGAACAACCTTTCTTCTCAATATACTCTTCAACAATGACCCGGCCACCGATTGAGTGATCGAACGCATGTTCAAGTGCCGATTTGAGTTCTGTTTCTGAATTAACTTTTGTTACCCCTTTACTGCCTGCTGAATCGGTCGGTTTGACGATCATCGGATACTCGTACCAACTTAAGTCCGAAAGGGCATCTCTAATTGAGCCGAATCCCTTTGCTTTCGGCACATTGAAGCCGTGCTCTGTCAGAAAAGCCCGAAATTTGTCTTTGTTCTGAAGTATCTCCACGGATTTGAAAGGTCCAAATGCCGGAAGTCCCATCTCCTCTTGAACATAAGCTGCTGAAATAACCCCGGGATCACAAGCAAAAGACATTATACCGTCAATCTTCTTCTCACGAGCTACTTTGAGAACTGCCTCTTTGTCCACTATACTTACATTGACATACTCGTCGGAGTATTTGTGAGCGATATTATTCGGCAGATAATCTGCTGTTATTACGTAATAACCCTGCTCGTGGGCTGCCCTGATAGCGGGCAGAAGGTATCGGAGCCCTCCAAGCAACATAATTCTCTTTTGCTTTTGCATATTTTATATTTCAATCTTTCTTCTGGTTCGTGTATCTATTATATTTCACACCAAACGAATGTAAAATCCATTGGTATACGCCAAAATTATTTTCTTAAATCGATGCTACAAGTATCACTTCACGATTGCATTCAGTATGCGTTTAATATCTACCTCGCTCAACTCGTGGTGCATCGGAAGACATATTACCTCTTCTGCCATCCTGGCGGCAAATGACAGGTTTTCTGGACTTGCGCTCGGTAGTGCTCTATATGTGCTGAATGAGCTGATGAGCGGGTAAAAGTAACGTCTTCCGAGTATTCCCTGCCCCTTCAACCTCAAATAAAGGTCATCGCGGGTCATGCCATACTGCTCGGCATTTACGAAGATCGGGAAGTAGGAATAGTTGTGCTTGATACCCGGTACATCATCGAAAAAGGTGATACCTTCGACTGCTCGCAGGGCTTTCCGGTAAGCAACTGCAACCTGCTGACGGGCTTGAATGGCTTTATCGACCTGACGAAGATTGAGCAAACCATAAGCGGAGCGTATTTCATCGACTTTCGCATTGATGCCAGGACCAACTACAGTTACCTCGTCGGCAATACCGAAATTTTTCAAGAAATCGATCCTCTTTTTCATCGCCTCATCATGCATTACCAAAGCCCCGCCTTCAATCGTATTATAGACTTTGGTTGCATGGAAACTCAAGGTACTTACATCTCCGGCATTCAGGATCGATTCACCATTCACTTCAACTCCAAATGCATGTGCGGCATCGTAGATCACTTTAAGACCGTACTTGTCTGCGATCTCCTGAATGCGTCTGGTGTCGCACGGCTGACCATAGACATGAACGGGCATAATGGCCGTCGTCTTCGGCGTAATGGCAGCTTCTATTTTATCCGCATCGATGTTTCCCGTTCGAGGATCAACATCCACAAATACTGGCTTTGCCCCGTTCCACCAAATAGCATGCGTAGTAGCGACGAAACTATAAGGTGTCGTGATCACTTCCCCCGTAATTCTCAATGCCTGAAGTGCCGTGATCAATGGCATGGTACCGTTGGTAAAAAGACTGATATAAGGCACTTTGAGGTATTCACAAAGTGCGGATTCCAATTTCTGATGAAACGAACCATTGTTTGTGATCCACTTGGAGTCCCAGATTTGTCGCAGAAAATCGTTGAACTCGTCGAGATTTGGCAGTAGTGGCGAGGTTACAGTAATTTGTTTTGGAATTTCCATATGGATTAAACGTTAAGTATCTTTTTATCAAAGATTGAAAAAATCGGTTTTTCGATAAATCGAGTTCTCAATCTATCAATGAAAATGCAAATAGAGAAAATAGTGAAAATACTTATAAACGAGTGAATAATAATGTAATAGATATTTTCATAATATACAGCCTGGATATTTAATACATCCCGCCAAAGCCATTCCCTCATGGTATTACTACTTGCATGTATAAGCAATACAGCAAAGGTTGATGCAGAAATTGTATTGATGAACTTACTCTGCTTTAATGAAATGCTTTTGAAAAATACAAATAGACTTATTGCGGTTAGTACAGCCAAAGGTTTATTAGCATCCATAATCATATAATAAGGCCCCCTTCCACGTCCCAATTGAGCTGCGATCCACATTAGCACAACAACGCTTAACATAGAAATTAAGACTGAACCAAAGGCGAATAATGCAACATTTCTCTTTTTATCAAGGAAGCCAATCGGATAAAATCGAATATAAGATGCAATAAAATATAGCACAATAAACCAACTCACATAGTTCATCTCGACTTTGCAATTTGGAAAAGAGGCTAAAAAACTATAAACAAACAAGCATAAACACAAAAGAGCAATATGCTGTTTCTGATTAATATTGTGTACTACTAAATTCAGAAATGGTATCGTTAAATAGAATATTAAATAGCAACTTACAAAATCTCGTTCTATATTTAGTACAGGAAATACTGCATTCATAACTCCACCTACAGATAATTGCTCATAACCTGTAATCAAAAATACAGCATAAATTATGACTTTGTAAAATTCTATTTCCAAGAGTAACTTAAGAAACTTTCGCAGAGAAATCTTAGATGTACACATAAAATAACCGGTGATCAATACAAAGCAATTTATCCCGATTTTACCCCACATTCCGAATAAATTCAAGTATATTGACTTCGAACAAAATGGTTCCAAAATACCCATCACGCCAGAGTTTACTACGTAATGGTGAGCAATAATAGACAACATTGCTACAATCCGGAACAGTTCTATGTTTGAAGATCTTCCACCCTGATCTAAATGGACTGGCTCAACTTTCCCCCCCCCTATAAAAATCATAAAAAACAATTATTTAATTTGCCAACAAACAAGATTTTCGAATTTGTAGATAGTATCTCAAAATGAGCTAAATACATTGAGTAAGCGCTCTTTAGGAAATTGGAAAGTTTATGCAATACAAACAAGGCTCTCTACTTGTCGCCGTACATATTCTGGTAGTAATTCTGATAATCTCCGCTGGTGACATTATCCATCCACTTTTGATTTTCGAGATACCATTTCACGGTCTTTTCAATTCCTTCCTCAAACTGAAGGGATGGCTCCCAACCCAATTCGCGCTGAAGTTTCGTACTGTCTATGGCATAGCGCAAATCATGCCCGGCACGGTCGGTGACATAAGTAATAAGATCCATATCAGCACCCTCCGGTCTACCAAGAAAGCGGTCAACCGTATTTATCAACACTTTGATAATGTCGATATTCTTCCATTCGTTAAACCCTCCAATATTGTAAGTCTCTGCAATAGTCCCATTATGAAAAATGGTATCAATTGCTCTTGCGTGATCAACAACATACAGCCAATCACGAACATTTTCACCCTGGCCATATACAGGGAGTGGCTTACGATGACATATATTATTGATAAATAGAGGGATAAGTTTTTCGGGAAACTGAAACGGCCCATAATTATTAGAGCAATTTGTTACGATAGTTGGCATGCCATAAGTATCGTAGAAAGCTCTAACAAAATGATCACTACTGGCTTTAGATGCAGAGTACGGTGAATGGGGGCGATACTTCAAGTCCTCAGTAAAGAACTCTAGTCCATATGACAGACGATGTTTCCCTGACGATGCTTTAATAGCAAAATTAGATTCAACGCCTTCAGGATGAGTCATCTCAAGAGCTCCATAAACTTCATCAGTCGAAATATGATAAAATCGTTTTCCTTCATATTTCTCTGGCAATGACTCCCAATATAATCTGGCAGCCTGAAGCAGTGACAAGGTTCCGAGAACATTCGTCTTTGCAAATGTAAACGGATCCTTGATTGACCGATCCACATGACTCTCTGCCGCAAGATGAATCACGCCATCAACATGTTCGGCCTGCATCAACTTATGCATCACATCAAAATCGCATATATCAGCCTTCAAAAAAGAATAGTTCGGTTTGTCCTCAATATCTCTAAGATTGGCCAAATTGCCTGCATAGGTCAATTTATCAACATTAATTATGTGATATTCAGGATATTTATTAACAAACAATCGGACAACGTGCGAGCCAATAAATCCAGCCCCTCCTGTAATTATGATAGTTCTTTTATAGGCCATTGATTATTCTGTTTTACCATCAATAATAGTAGAATTTATTCCTCACTTGCCTCATTTATTACTTTGAGAAGATATTGGCCATATTCATTTTTGATCATCGGTTGGGCAAGTGATCTCATCTTCTCCTCTGTAATCCATCCAGCCCTGTATGCAATTCCTTCGAGACAAGCGATTTTGAGGCCTTGTCGCTTTTCGATTACTTCGACAAAAGTAGAAGCTTCAGAAAGGCTATTGTGTGTTCCGGTATCCAACCAGGCAAATCCCCGCCCTAAAAGCTGGATCTTTAATTTTCCATCTTTGAGGAACTCCTGATTTACTGTCGTGATTTCAAGCTCTCCCCTGGCAGACGGCTCGATATGGTTGGCAATATCTACCACTTTGTTGGGATAGAAGTACAAACCAACTACGGCATAATTGCTCTTCGGGTTCTTCGGCTTTTCTTCAATGCTTATACAATTTCCCTGTTTATCGAACTCCGCAACCCCGTATCGCTCGGGATCGTTAACCCAATAACCAAAAATGGTAGCTTTGCCACCCTGCTCCGCTTCTTTAACCGCAACTTTTAGTTTTGAGGTAAAATAGCTTCCATAGAAAATATTATCCCCCAAAACCAGACACGCGCAGTCGTTGCCGATAAACTTTTCTCCTATGATAAAGGCTTGTGCAAGACCGTCGGGGTTTGGCTGCTCGGCATATTCGAAATTCACACCGAAGTCGCCCCCGTCGCCAAGGAGTCTTTTGAACATCGGAAGGTCTTGAGGGGTGGAAATGATAAGAATATCTTTTATTCCCGCCAGCATCAACACGCTGATAGGATAATAGATCATTGGTTTGTCATAGATTGGGAGGAGTTGCTTAGAAACCCCTTTGGTGATGGGATACAAACGTGTACCGCTACCACCTGCGAGAACAATACCTTTCATATTATGCTGTAACTATCCGTCTTTCCTTTAAGAAATATCCCGGGAAATGTTTCGGATAACTTATTTGTAATTGCCCAACTTTAGGCTATATCTAATCCCGACCGAAGATATCGCGGGTATAGACCTTATCGGCCACATCATCAAGACATGCGTCATAACGGTTGGCGATAATTGCATGCGATTGCGTTTTGAATTCCGCAAGGTCATTTACAACCAAGCTGCCAAAAAAAGTGGCATTATCATCAAGTGCTGGTTCGTAGATGATCACCGTCGCACCTTTTGCTTTTATGCGTTTCATTATGCCCTGTATCGACGATTGGCGGAAATTGTCGCTGTTTGACTTCATCGTCAGGCGGTAGACGCCGATGACACATTGCTTTTCCTCGGCCGCATCGTAATCGCCCTTATTGTTATAATCGTAGTAGCCAGCCATATTCAGGACTCTATTGGCTATGAAATCCTTTCTTGTTCGGTTACTTTCAACGATAGCAGTCATCATATTCTGGGGAATATCCTGATAATTGGCCAAAAGTTGCTTGGTGTCTTTCGGCAGACAATAGCCGCCATATCCGAAACTGGGGTTGTTATAATGCATCCCAATGCGAGGATCGAGTCCTACCCCCTGAATGATTGCCTGCGCATCGAGTCCTTTGACCTCGGCATAGGTATCAAGTTCGTTGAAATAGCTCACACGCAGAGCAAGGTACGTATTGGCGAATAGTTTTACAGCTTCGGCCTCCTTGATGCCCATAAAGAGCGTATCTATATTTTCCTTGATAGCACCTTGTTGCAACAAATCCGCAAAAGTACGGGCCGATTTTTCGAGCGCGGGCATATCAGCGATGGACTTGATCGCGTCGTTTTCTTCGCTGAACAGTTCGTTGTCGATGATCTTCGGATAGCCGACGATAATACGACTCGGGTAAAGGTTGTCGTAGAGGGCTTTGCTTTCGCGAAGGAACTCGGGAGAAAACAACAGGTTGAGTTTCTTTACGCCTTTCTGCGCATATTTTCTGTAAAGACTTCGGCAATAGCCCACAGGAATGGTCGATTTAATGACCATTACCGCGTCGGGATTGACCCGCAGAACAAGGTCAACAACATCCTCGATGTGATGCGTGTCAAAATAGTTCATGACAGGGTCGTAGTTAGTCGGAGCCGCAATAACCACGAAATCGGCATCTTTGTATGCTTTGGCACCGTCGAGCGTAGCCGTCAGATTCAACGATTTTTCAGCCAAATACTTTTCGATAAACTCATCCTGAATAGGCGACTGTTTACGGTTAAGCATCTCCACCTTCTCGGGGATCACATCAACGGCCGTTACCTGATTGTTCTGCGCCAGGAGAATCGCTATACTCAACCCGACATACCCGGTGCCGGCAACAGCTATCTTCAAATCCGTTGTTGTTTCGTTCGTATTCATTATGAATGATTTTTTATTTATTTTGAATCTCCCTTGTCATACACTTCAAACTTTGAATTTTTCGACTTGAACTCGGGTACCGTCCGC
>ERZ827181.331-NODE-331-length-66497-cov-9.537657_pt1 | contig 66497 bp, 52 predicted proteins | sample MGYA00519778_ERZ827181 | MGnify/ENA primary metagenome ERZ827181 (study PRJEB31778, sample SAMEA3449273) | human gut metagenome | biome: human gut; feature: human-associated habitat; material: faeces | place: United Kingdom | collected 2010/2012 ...
CCATTGCCACATGGAAAAGATTTCTTACCTTTGCAGAGGAGAGAGGGAGGAACATTATAGGCAACAAGGCTTTTTATAGGTAACAAGGCTTTTAAAGGTACCAGTTGACAAGTTTTGAATTGCCTTGTAGGGGCGTATCGCATACGCCCGAATGCGTCAACTAATCCACATGGATGTTTTCAGGGCGTATGCGATACGCCCCTACACAAAAAACAAATTATGGAGAAGGAACGAATCATCGAAATCACGTCGCTGGAGCAGCCGGGGGTGGAGCTGTTCGGCGCACTGACCGAGGCACAACTGCGCAACCGGCTGGAACCGGAGAAGGGCGTGTTCATCGCCGAAAGCCCGAAAGTAATCCGCGTGGCGCTGGACGCGGGCTACGAGCCGCTGGCGCTGCTGTGCGAGCGGAAGCACCTTGCGGGCGACGCCGCCGACATCCTTGCCCGATGCCCGGACATACCCGTCTACACCGGCGGACGCGAGCTGCTCGCCCGGCTTACGGGCTATACCCTGACACGCGGCGTGCTCTGCGCCATGCGCCGGCCGCCGGTGAAAAGCGTGGAAGAAGTATGCGGCGGGGCACGGCGCATCGTGGTGATTCACGGGGTGACCGACACGACCAACATCGGTGCCATCTTCCGCTCTGCCGCCGCATTGGGCATCGACGGGGTGCTGCTCACCCCCGACTCGTGCGACCCGCTGAACCGCCGTGCCGTGCGTGTCTCGATGGGCTCGGTGTTCCTCATTCCGTGGACGTGGGCCGACGCTCCCCTCGCCGCCCTGCACCGACTGGGCTTCCGCACCGCCGCCCTGGCACTCTCGGACGACTCCGTCCCGCTCGACACGCCTGCCCTCAAGCAAGAGCCGCGGCTGGCACTGGTGATGGGCACCGAAGGCGACGGGCTTCCGCACGCCACCATCGCCGAAGCCGACTACACGGTGCGCATCCCGATGGCGCACGGGGTGGACTCGCTCAACGTGGCGGCAGCATCCGCCGTAGCGTTCTGGGAGCTGCGGACGATTTGAATTTACGATTTGGCGATTTACAATTTACGATTTACAATATACGATTTTGCGATTTTGAAACGCAGATTTTCGCAGCTCACACTTTAAATGACTTAGAAGCTGTTTTAAATGAAAGAGCCGTGCGGGATATAAAAAAAGAAGTCCTCTTTACCCTGCAATACCGGCAAATTTTCGTACCTTTGCACCGGAAACAGACTAACGCATAAACTTCAACACATATCGAATATGGCACTGGTAAACGAACATTTCCTGAAATTGCCGAACAACTACTTCTTCTCCGACCTGGAAAAGAAAGTCAACTTGTTCAAGGTGACCCATCCCAAAGCCGACCTTATCCGGCTGGGTACAGGAGATGTCACCCTGCCCCTTCCACAGGCGTGCACCGAGGCAATGCACCGCGCTGTCGACGAACTGGCACACGCCGCCACCTTCCGCGGCTACGGGCCCGAAGAAGGATACCCGTTCCTTATCGATGCCATCATCAAACACGATTATGCGCCACGCGGCGTGCATCTGGAACGCAGCGAAATCTTTGTGAACGACGGGAGCAAAAGCGACACAGGACACATCGGCGACATCCTTCGCCACGACAACAGCATCGGAGTGACCGACCCTATCTATCCTGCCTACATCGACTCGAACGTATCGTGCGGACGCGCAGGCGAGCTTTTGGCGGGAGGGAAATGGAGCAATGTAATTTATATGCCCTGCCTGCCAGAAAACAATTTCATCCCTCCCATCCCCGACCATCGTGTCGATATTATTTACTTATGCTACCCGAACAACCCTACCGGTACCGTGCTGGACAAATCCGAACTGAAAAAATGGGTGAACTACGCCCTCGAAAACGATACCCTCATCATCTTCGACGGTGCCTACGAAGCCTATATCCAACACGCCGGCATCCCTCACTCCATCTATGAGATAAAGGGAGCACGCAAAGTAGCTATCGAGATGCGCAGCTTTTCGAAAACAGCCGGTTTTACAGGTGTGAGATGTGGCTACACGGTTATCCCGAAAGAAGTGACCGGAGGCACACTGGCAGGGAAACGCATCCCCCTGGGCCCCCTGTGGAAACGGCACCAGGAAACGGTATTCAACGGCACCTCCTACATCACCCAGCGTGGAGCGGAAGCCATCTATACCCCCGAAGGAAAAGAACAGGTAAAAGCCCATATCCAATATTACATGAACAACGCCCGCATCATGAAGCATGCACTTACCAGCATCGGGCTGAAAAACACCGGAGGCGAAGACGCGCCCTACCTGTGGGTCAAAGCTCCCGACGGAATGTCATCGTGGAAGTTCTTCGAAAAACTACTGTACGAAGCGCAGGTGGTGACCACTCCGGGGGTAGGTTTCGGCCCAAGCGGGGAAGGCTACCTGAGACTGACCGCCTTCGGCGAAAAAGAACGCATCCAAGAGGCGATGCAACGCCTGTGCAGATGCCTGTAACCGGAATTTCATCAAACAGAACATAAACAAGAAACAACAGAGGTAATTATTATGTCAAAACTAAGATTCAGAGTAGTAGAAAAAGCTTTTCATAAAAAGCCGGTCGAAGTGGTCCCTCCATCGGAACGCCCCAGCGAATATTTCGGCAAATACGTGTTCAACCGTGAAAAGATGTTCAAGTACCTGCCCAGCAAGGTGTATGCCAAACTGACAGACGTCATCGACAACGGTGCGGCGCTCGACCGCAGCATCGCCGACGAGGTGGCGGCAGGAATGAAGAAATGGGCCATCGAGCTGGGTGTCACCCACTACACGCACTGGTTCCAGCCCCTGACCGAAGGTACGGCGGAAAAGCACGACGCCTTCGTGGAACACGATGGCAAAGGCGGCATGCTGGAAGAATTTTCGGGCAAACTACTGGTACAGCAGGAAGCCGACGGCTCATCGTTCCCCAACGGAGGCGTGCGTAACACGTTCGAAGCCCGCGGATATAGCGCCTGGGACCCCTCGTCGCCAGTTTTCGTGGTAGGCGACACCTTGTGCATCCCCACCGTCTTCATCGCCTATACGGGCGAGTCGCTCGACTACAAGGCACCGCTTCTGAAATCTATACAGGCGGTCAACAAATCGGCACTGGATGTCATGCACTACTTCGACCCTTCGGTGAGAAAAATCATCACCTACCTGGGCTGGGAGCAGGAATACTTCCTGGTAGACGAAGGACTGTATGCCGCACGCCCTGACTTGCTGCTGACCGGCCGCACCCTGATGGGCCACGAGGCTTCGAAGAACCAGCAGCTGGAAGACCACTATTTCGGTGCCATCCCGCCCCGCGTGGCCGCTTTCATGAAAGACCTCGAAATCCAGGCACTGGAACTGGGCATCCCCGTCAAGACCCGCCACAACGAGGTGGCTCCCAACCAGTTCGAGCTGGCTCCCATCTATGAGGAATGCAACCTCGCTGTAGACCATAACATGCTCATTATGTCGCTGATGCGCAAAGTGGCACGCAACCATGGTTTCCGCGTGCTGCTCCACGAAAAACCCTTCAAGGGCATTAACGGCTCTGGCAAGCACAACAACTGGTCGCTGGGTGCCGACAACGGCACATTGCTGATGGCTCCGGGCAAAACTCCCGAAGAAAACCTGCGCTTCATCACCTTCATCGTCAATACGCTGATGGCGGTATATCACCACAACGGCTTGCTGAAAGCCTCTATCATGAGCGCTACCAACGCGCATCGCCTGGGAGCACACGAAGCACCTCCGGCAATCATCTCCTCCTTCCTCGGCACACAACTGAGCAAGGTGCTCGACCACCTGGAAGAAAGTACCAACAGCGACCTGATAGCCCTGGGCGACAAACAGAGCATGCGCCTGGATATCCCGCAAATCCCCGAACTGCTCATCGACAATACCGACCGTAACCGCACCTCGCCGTTTGCCTTCACTGGCAACCGCTTCGAATTCCGTGCACCGGGCTCGGAAGCCAACTGTGCCAGCGCAATGATTGCCCTGAACACCGCCGTGGCAGAGCAGCTCATCCAATTCAAAAAAGACGTAGACAAACTGATAGAAGACGGCGAACCGAAAATCTCCGCCATCATCGAGGTGGTGCGCCGCTACATCAAGGAGTGCAAGCCCATCCGTTTTGACGGCAACGGCTACAGCGAAGAATGGAAAGCCGAAGCGGCACGCCGCGGACTGGATTGCGAAACCAGCTGCCCGCTCATCTTCGATAATTACCTGAAACCGGAAACCATCCGGATGTTCGAATCGACCGGCGTGATGAACCGTAAGGAGCTGGCGGCACGCAACGAAGTGAAATGGGAAATGTACACCAAGAAAATACAGATTGAGGCACGCGTGTTGGGCGATCTGGTGATGAACCACGTGGTGCCCGTCGCCATCGAATACCAGACCAAACTGATAGACAATGCCTATAAGATGAAGTCGCTCTTCGATGCCGACGAAGCCACCCGCCTCTCATCCGAAAACATCGCCATCATCAAACAGATAGCCGAACACACCGGATACATCAAGGAGCACGTGGACGCAATGGTGGAAGCCCGCAAAGTAGCAAACAAAATCACCGGCGAACGCGAAAAGGCTATCGCCTATCACGATACCATCGCCCCCATGCTGGAGCAGATACGCTACCACATCGACAAGCTGGAACTGATTGTGGACGACCAGATGTGGACGCTCCCGAAATACCGTGAACTGCTATTCGTAAGATAATCTCTTTAAGGTGACTAGGTACTAGGTACTAGGTGACGAGGTACTAGGTGACGAGGTACTAGATACCATTAGCAAAACTATTCAGAACCTTGTCACCTAGTCAACTTGTCACCTAGTACCTAGTCGCCTAGTCACCTTGTCAACTATAAAACAGACCAAAATGGAATGGTTATACGATTTGTTTTTTGAGCAGACCGCCCTACAGGCGGTTATCATCATTTCCCTGATTATCTCCACAGGGCTTGCCTTGGGGAAAATACATGTTTGCGGCATCTCGTTAGGGGTGACATTCGTGTTTTTCACGGGTATCCTTGCCGGTCATTCAGGACTTGCCATCAATCCCCAGATGCTGAACTATGCCGAAAGTTTCGGACTGGTATTATTTGTTTATGCACTGGGGCTGCAGGTCGGACCAGGATTCTTCAGTTCCCTACGCCAGGGTGGATGCCAACTGAACCTGCTGGGACTGGGGGTCATCTTACTGGGCACGATAATGGCAATCGTGCTGACCTTGTTCACCCCCATCTCGATGTCGGACATGGTGGGAATCCTTTGCGGAGCCACCACAAACACACCGGCACTGGGAGCTGCACAACAAACATTGAAACAACTGGGCGAACCTACCAGCGGTGCCGCACTGAGCTGTGCCGTCACCTACCCGCTGGGAGTGGTAGGAGTGATTCTTGCCATCGTAGCGGTAAGGAAACTGTTCGTACGCCCTTCCGATATGGAAGAGCATCCGCACGACGACCCTAACCACACCTATATCGGTACCTATCAGGTACACAATCCTGCCATCTTCGGCAAAAGCATCCACGAACTGGTGCATATGGGTTATTCCAAGTTTGTCATCTCCCGCCTGTGGCGCGACGGACAGGTGTGCATTCCCACTTCCGACAAGGTGCTGCAAGAGAACGACCGCCTGCTGGTAGTGACCACCGAAAAAGATGTGGAAGCCCTGACCATCCTGTTCGGCGAACAAGAACAGAAGGACTGGAACAAGGAGGATATCGACTGGAATGCCATCGATAGCCAGCTTATCTCGAAACACATCGTTATTTCCCGTCCCGAAATAAACGGGAAAAAGCTGGGTTCGCTCCGCCTGCGCAACGTGTATGGCATCAATATCAGCCGTGTGCTGCGCAGCGGTGTACAACTGCTTGCCACCCCCGAACTGGTATTACAACTGGGCGACCGCCTGACCGTGGTGGGCGAAGCCGCAGCTATCAAGAATGTGGAAAAAGTATTGGGCAACACCGTAAAAACCCTGAAAGACCCCAATCTGGCTTCTATCTTCATCGGCATCGTGCTGGGACTGATAGTCGGCTCCATCCCCATCGCCATCCCGGGCATATCGACACCTGTCAAGCTGGGACTGGCAGGAGGACCAATCGTCGCCGGCATCCTCATCGGCTCGTATGGCCCACGCCTGCACATGCTGACCTACACCACCCGCAGCGCCAGCCTGATGCTACGTGGCATCGGACTTTCCCTGTATCTTGCCTGCCTTGGACTGGATGCCGGAGCACATTTTTTCGAAACCGTGATGCGTCCGGAGGGTGCTTTATGGGTTGGTATCGGATTTATTATTACCTTTGTACCCGTAGTGATTATGGCACTGGTGGCATTACGGTGTTTCCACCTCGACTTCGGAAACACCTGCGGCATGCTCTGTGGAAGTATGGCAAACCCAATGGCACTGAACTATGCCAATGACATCATCCCGAACGATAACCCTGCCGTGAGCTATGCCACGGTCTATCCGCTGGGGATGTTCACCCGTGTCATCATCGCCCAACTGATACTGATGTTGTTTTTATGAATATATATACAATTAATAATTAATAATTAACAATTAATAGTTAACAATTACGACCGCTTTACCCGTTCTCCTTTAATTGCCAATTATTAATTGTTAATTGCTGATTATCATTTTTAACCTGAAGAAGATATGAAATCCTACAACCAAATCACAACGGAGATGATACAACAAGACCTCCGATACCTGGAACTGCTTTCGCACAACTTCCCGACCATAGCCTCTGCCAGCACCGAAATCATCAACCTGGAGGCCATTCTGAACCTTCCCAAAGGTACGGAACACTTCCTTGCCGACTTGCACGGGGAATACGAAGCGTTCCAACACGTATTGCGGAATGCTTCGGGTGCCATCAAACGAAAAGTGAACGAAATCTTCGGCAATACGTTGCGCGAAATGGAAAAAAAAGAATTGTGCACACTTATCTATTATCCCGAACAGAAACTGCAACTGGTAAAGGAAGTGGAAACCGAACTGGAAGACTGGTACGTCATCACCCTGAACCAGCTGGTAAAGGTATGCCAGAATGTATCATCGAAATACACCCGCTCGAAAGTGCGCAAGGCCTTGCCCGAAGAATTTTCCTACATCATACAAGAATTGTTGCACGAAAGCAGCATGGACCCCAACAAGCAGGCATACATCAACGTCATCATCAGTACCATCATCGACACACACCGTGCCGATGACTTCATCGTGGCATTGAGCAACCTTATCCAACGGCTGACCATCGACTCGCTTCACATCCTGGGCGATATCTTCGACCGCGGACCAGGTCCGCACATCATCATGGATACCCTGTGCGACTATCACAACTTCGACATCCAATGGGGAAACCACGACATCTTGTGGATGGGCGCCGCATCGGGAAACGATTGCAACATCGCCAATGTACTCCGGCTCGCCATGCGTTATGGCAACCTCTCGGTGCTGGAAGACGGCTATGGCATCAACCTGTTGCCTCTCGCCACATTCGCCATGGATACTTATGCCGATGACCCTTGCTCGTTCTTCGAACCAAAGATTGACGATACCCTTAATACAGACAGTGCAAAAACCATCCGCCTGATAGCACAAATGCACAAGGCTATCAGCATCATCCAGTTCAAACTGGAAGCTGAAATCATCCGCCGCCGCCCGGAATTCAGGATGGAAGACCGCATGTTGCTGCACCACATCGACTTCGAGAAACACACCATCACACTTAACGGCAAAGAATATCTGCTACGCGATAGTTTCTTCCCTACCGTAGACCCATCAGACCCCTACCGGCTGACCGACGAGGAACGTGATGTGGTAGACAAGTTGCACAAATCATTTACAAGCAGCGAAAAACTACGCAAGCACATGAAATGCCTCTTCCGCTACGGATGCATGTACAACGTATGCAACTCGAACCTGCTGTTCCACGCTTCCATGCCGCTCAATGCCGACGGTACCTTGAAAGAAATCGACATTTTAGGTGAAAGCTACAAAGGACAGGCTCTCTTAAAACGTGTGGGACAACTGATACGTACCGCCTATTTCGATGAAAGCGAAAGCGAAGAAAAGGCATTCGCCCTGGATTACATCTGGTACCTGTGGTGCGGAAAAGACTCACCCGCCTTCGACAAAGACAAAATGGCCACCTTCGAACGATACTTTATCGAAGACAAGGAAACGCACGTGGAAACAAAAGGATATTATTACCAGTTACGCGACCGCGAAGATATCTGCGACATGATCCTGGACGAGTTCGGTGTGGAAGGCGAACACCGGCATATCATCAACGGACATGTACCGGTAAAAGCCGGAAAAGGTGAAAAACCCATCAAGGCGAACGGAAAACTGATGGTAATAGACGGAGGATTCTCGAAAGCCTACCAGCCTGAAACAGGTATTGCAGGCTATACCCTGGTGTACCACTCGCGCGGATTCCAACTGGTACAGCACGAACCGTTCACCTCCACCCAGCGAGCCATCGAAGAAGGACTTGACATCAAATCGACCACTCAAATCGTAGAAATGAGTGCCAAGCGGATGATGGTGAAAGACACCGACAAAGGAAAAGAATTAAGTATTCAGATAGAAGACCTTAAAAAGCTGCTGGTGGGATACCGCACCGGTATCATCAAAGAAAAGGCAGACTGAAACAAACAAGGGGATGCCGGAATAAAAACAAACACTATTCCGGCATCCCCCTTAATTATTAATTGTTAATTGTCAAACAAGCTTGTTCGTCACCGTATCAGGGAAAATCACTGAGGGCTTGAAGTGTTTGGCTTCTTCAAAATCCATCAATGCATACGACATGATAATCACGGTATCGCCTACCTGGACTTTGCGGGCGGCTGCACCATTCAGACAAATGCACCCAGATCCGCGCTCACCTTTTATTATATAAGTCTCGAAACGCTCGCCGTTATTATTATCCACAATCTGCACCTTTTCGCCGGCTATCATATTGGCGGCATCCAGCAAATCCTCATCTACCGTAATACTGCCCATGTAATTCAGATTTGCCTCGGTAACACTTACACAGTGAATCTTCGACTTCAGTACTTGTATCATCATCACACGCTCACTCCTTATATTTAATGTTATCTATCAAACGTACATCCCCACAGAATACAGTAATACAACCTACAATGTAGCCGCTTTCGTCCCACGAACTTACAGGCTGCAAGGTATTCCCGTCTACTATTTCGAAATATTCCAGACGCAACCCTTCAGCATCTTCAATACCCTTTTCCACAAATGCTTTTGTTTCTGCCAGCGAATGCACCTTGGCATAATCTACACTGGCAAACAGGGTTTTCGATATCTGCAAAGCCTGCATACGCTGTTCTCCACTCAAACGGGCATTACGACTGCTCAATGCCAGCCCATCGGCCTCACGTACGATGGGACAACCCACAATCTGCAACGAAAAAGGATACTTACGTACCATTTCACGGATGATGGCAAGCTGCTGGAAATCTTTTTCACCAAAATAGGCACGCGTAGGCTCTACAATCAGGAAAAGCTTGCTCACAATCTGGCATACACCGTTAAAATGTCCCGGACGATATTTGCCCTCCATCACCGTATCCAGCGGAGCATAACTGAACGTACGTGTGTCCGGTTCGGGATAAATCTCTTCTACCGAAGGTGCGAATACGAACGTGACGCCACACGCTTCCAAAAGCCGGCAATCGGCATCCAGCGTACGCGGATACTTCGCCAAATCATTCTTATCATTAAACTGGGTGGGATTGACAAAATCGCTGACCACCACTACATCATTCTCGGCAACGGCGCGTTTCACCAATGAAGCGTGACCGGCATGCAAAGCTCCCATTGTGGGAACCAGACCAATGGTTTTCCCTTCGCCCCGAAGTACATCCAACTTCGCACGAAGCTCATGAATAGTTTGAATTAATTCCATTTTTCTGATAATTAAACCCAATGTTTTTCTAAAAACAGGTGCAAAGTAACCACATTTTTACCAAATAATAAAGCAGTTTTTACAAAAAAGCACCATCCACAGACAGATTAACAAACTATAAGGTAAATAACGTGCACAAATTAACAAAGTGGTCTGATTTTTTTGTACCTTTGCACAACCTTTATGAGCAATAGTAGAAACATGAGTGCAAAAAAAGTATTATTCATTACACAAGAAATTACTCCTTACGTACCCGAAAGTGAACTATCGTTAATCGGTCAGAATCTTCCCCAAGCTATTCAAGACAAAGGCTGGGAAATCCGGACATTCATGCCCAAATGGGGCAATGTCAACGAACGGCGTAACCAACTGCATGAAGTCATACGCCTGTCCGGCATGAACATTATCATCGATGATACAGACCATCCTTTAATCATCAAAGTAGCTTCTATACAAGCTGCACGCCGCCAGGTCTATTTCATCGACAATGACGACTATTTCCAACACCGGCTGATGACAACCGATGAAGAAGGAAAAGAATATGAAGACAATGGCGAACGAGCCATCTTCTATGCCCGGGGTGTATTGGAAACCGTAAAAAAATTACGCTGGTGTCCCGACATCATCCATTGTCACGGATGGATGAGCGCCGTGGTTCCGCTCTTCATCAAAAAAGCATACTACGACGAGCCTTCCTTTAGAGATTCTAAAGTGGTATTCTCGGTGTACGGCAACGGATTCCAGTCAAACCTGAACCCGGACTTCACCAAACAAGTAATCTACAGAGAAATCACTCCCGATGATGTTAAGATGGTACAAAATCCTGTCGATTATGAAGAGTTATGCAAACTTGCTATCACTTATTCGGACGGCGTAGTGCAAAACAGCGAAAAGGTAAACCCTGCCATCATGGATTACGCACGCAGCTTGAATCTTCCTACCATAGATTACCAAGCCGATGAAAATACGTATGCAGACGCCTGCGATGCACTCTATAAAAAGGTGCTTGGCGACGCCGAATAAGACGAACTTATAACAATTAATCAGAAAACAATGAAACTTAAGTTCTGGGCGGCAATAGGACTACTGACAGCCGCTACACTCTACAGCTGTGATGATGAAACAACGGGAATCGGACAATTTGTCGCTGATGAAGACTTTATCCTTGCCAAATCCGATTCATATACAGTATCTACAGAATCGTATTTGCTGGACTCGGTCTATTCCCGTTCAAATACAGCCTATCTGGGCAAGTTTACCGATGAAGGATATGGCACATTTACGTCCGACTTCCTCGTACAGATAAACTGTCCCGAAAACTTCCAGCTTCCCGACCGCCTGCAAAGCATCGACGAAGCAACGCTGGGACTTTACTACACCAGCTATTTCGGTGATTCTCTGGCTACCTTACGTGTACAGGTCGACACCCTTACCACAGCCATTCAAGACAACGGACTGGACAAGAACCTCTATTATACCAACCTGGATCCCACACGTTTCTATAACCCGCAGAGTCTTCCGTTAGCTACGAAAGATTATACAGCATACGACAAAACCGTCAGTGACTCACTTTACAACACCAGCGACTATTACCCGCATGTGTCCATTGACTTGGGAAAAGCATTCTGTGACAATTTCAAAAGCAAATACGACTATAGCGTAGAAGAAAACGGCGTTACCGTACATCCTTATTTCAAAGATGCAGAATCTTTTATCAACAACGTCTTGAAAGGATTTTATGTACACGTAACAAACGGTGAAGGTTCCGTCCTTTATATTTCAGATATTTACCTGCACCTGACGGTTTCTTATCTAGGCAGGAACTCGGCCGATACCGCCGACTCTTTATATACGGGCGTTGTGCCGATGACGGCAACAAAGGAAGTCTTCATGTCTACCCGTTTCCAAAACTCAGGACTGCAAAATCTGGTGGAAGACCCTACACGCACGTATCTGAAGACACCTGCCGGGCTATGCACCAAAGTAACACTTCCTCTGGAAACAATCTACGAAGATCACAAGAGCGATACATTGAATTCTATTTCACTCTCGTTCGAGAAAATGAGAGACCAGAGCAGCAGTCCATATAAAATGGGAACCCCGACCACCCTGCTGATGATAAGGGCAAAAGACATGAAAAGCTTCTTCGAAAACAACGAAGTAAATGACAATCGTACATCGTTCCTTTCCACATATAGCAGTACAAACAATGCTTACTCTTTCTCACAACTGAACCGGTTGATAGCGAATATCTTCAGCGAAATCAGACCGGAAATAGAAAAAGGTGAAACCGAATGGGAACAGTGGAAAGCCGATAACCCGGACTGGGACAAAGTATTACTGATACCAGTAAGTACGGAAACCGATGCCAATAGCAATGTCATTGGTGTAGACAATGACTTGAGCGTCAATTCGGCCATGCTGATAGGAGGAAAAGACCTCAACGAATCGACCGATGAAGACCAGAAAATTCAAATGAACATTATCTATACACAACCCCAACAAAAGTAATTTCCCGAAAACACACAAAGACGCAAAAAACACGGAGATGCATACACAAACAAACAATAAATGACTCTCTGTGCTTTTTGCGTCTTTTACTTTCGGCATAAAAACAACACGACTATGAAATTAGGAAAATGGATTGGCGGCATCATGGGATTCATCGCCATGGGAGGACCGCTCGGAGCTTTGGCTGGATACGTGCTGGGCTCCCTATTTGACAAGGCGACCGAGGCTCAAAACTCTTTTGACACGACAAACGGTGATACACAAACCAATACCGGACAACGGAACAGCTTCTTGTTCTCTATGCTTGTCATGGGCTCGTACATCATCCGCGCAGACGGAAGAATCATGCATAGCGAAATGGAATTCGTACGCCGCTTCCTGCGTACCAATTTTGGTGAAGAAGCTGTAAACGAAGGACAACAAATCCTACTTAACCTCTTCGAGGAGCAAAAACGGATGGACGCTACAAACCCGTATGCCTTCCGCAATACCATACACGAATGTGGCGCACAAATCGCTGCCAATCTCTCCTATGGAGAACGCCTGCAACTGCTGGACTTTCTGGTGAAGATTTCACAGAGCGACGGTAAAGTATGTGAAAAAGAAATTGAAGCCCTGAAAGAAGTGGCACAAGCCATGCAACTCTCAGAAAAGGAAGTAGAATCGATGTTAAACCTGGGAGGTGACTCGCTGGCAGATGCCTACAAGGTATTGGAAATCGACCCCTCGGCAACTGATGACGAAGTGCGTACCGCCTACCGCCGTCTTGCCTTGAAGCATCATCCCGACCGTGTAGCTACCCTTGGCGAAGACATTCGTAAAGCTGCCGAAGAAAAATTCCAGAACATCAATAATGCCAAGGAACGCATCTACAAGGCAAGAGGGATGAAATAACAATAATTAAGAAACAGTTTCTAATAAAGCCAACCAGAAGTTGGCCTATTAATTATTAACTATTACATGTGGCACGAACTCCGACAGGTTATCGGTTATCTCCATACGGTTTTCACGGATGCCGATACCTGCCGGCTCTCCACCCACAATCCACGAGCCGATTACCGGATAGCGCCCGCCATATACCGTAGGCCTTACATATCCCTGATAAACATAAGCACCCTGATTATAATCACCCTCTGTCTCGCGAAGCAAAGGACGCTCCTCCCAGTTCCGTATCTCAACCACGCTTACATTATGCCCCTCGCGCGAAAAGACCGGTTTCTTACAATACACCCCCTCCTGGGGACGTGAAAGAAAACAAGGTAATACATAAGGCGAATCGGGAAACAACTCGAATATTTTTGTCAGAATGGCTTTGTTCGACATCACCAGTTTCCATATCGGCTCCAGCCATGTCAACGAAGCCAGACACCCGTCCGGACTTTCATCTGCCATCCACTCCCATGGGTATAACTTGAAGCAATGCTCAATGCGTTCCCCACTCGGGTCATAAAAACAACCGTCCTGCAAATCCATATCATTGATATCAAGCACACGGGTAGAATAGCCAGCCTCCATAGCCGTACTTGCCAAGTATTGCAGTGTCCCCGAATCTTCATGATTGTCGAGCACACCGGCAAAATGCAAGTTGCTTCCTGATGCGAAAATATCTTTCCACGACTGTACCAGACCTTCGTGAATGCCATTGTATTGGTCGCAATCCGGAAAAACATCTTCTTTCCATTGCCACTGGATCACGGAAGCCTCCAGCAACGAAGTAGGTGTATCAGCGTTGAATTCCAATATACGTGGTGTCCCCTTTTCATCCAGCATAAAGTCGAAACGTCCATATAAGCTCAGTTCATCCGCATTCCACGACTCCCGGATACGTTGACAAATCTCCGGCGGAAGCTGCAAGAAACGCTCCATCCATTCCGGTTCTTTTTCAATGATGTATCCTGCTGCCTCACAATACATACGATAAGCTTCTGCTGTAGCTTCCTCCAGCCGGCCGATTTCGTCCGATGTAAATTGGTAATAAGCCTCCTCACGCCAATAATCGCCGTGGAAATCAAATCCCAATGCTTCTATCTTTTCACGATAATCTGCCCGGGGGGTAACATATTTCCTTTCCATATAGCCTCATCTTTATGCATGAACACCCGAAGAACGGTGTGACGAACCGAACACACGGCCACTCGATTTCGACTTGCTTCCAGCAGGAGAGCTTACTTTCACTCCCGAAGGTGCATTGACCCGCGTACCATTAGCGTCTGTCCACGAACCCGTGTTCGGATAATAATAATGTGTCGTAGTCAACCCGTTCATCGCAGAAGGCATTAATGCCCAGCGCATCAGCATCGCGTTGTATATCCAACTGTTGCCTTGGCTGTCACGATATTCTTCCTTGTCTTTCGGGTCTTCGGGCAATTCAGTCTTTTGGGTACATGCAGCAAGCGTCATCAGACACATTGCCGCCATCAGGTAATGCCGTTTGTTCATATAGCTGCTCTTATTTAATGTTATACGGTACAAATATAACACAAATTCAATTCTTCAGCAACAAATCTTCATATTTCACCAATGCCTGCTTGAAAAGTTGGACAGCATCTGCCATCGTGCCATAAAACTCACCACCGGAAGCATTCAGGTGTCCCCCTCCATTGAAAAACTCGGCCGCCACCTTATTACAAGGGAAATTCCCTACCGAACGGAGCGAAATCTTAATCATATCTTTTTCAGTATCCTCACGGAGGAAAGCCGAAAAACAAATATTCTTTATCTGTAACGGAATATTGACGAATCCTTCCGTATCCCCCTTCACATAATGAAATTTGCCCTGCTCGCCCTTGGTCAGTGTTATCAGGGCAGAACGGAACTGAGGAAACACCTGCATCTTGTCATACAGCACATAACCCATCAGCCGCAAGCGGTCTTCAGAATAAGTGTTGAACACCTTGCGGTAGATTTCATCCTTATCAATGCCTTTCGAAAGCAACTCGCTGATTATAAAATAGATTTCCTGATTATTTGAATTGTATGTGAAACCGCCCGTGTCGGTCATCATCCCCGTGTAGATACACTCGGCACATTCCTTGGTAATGTCTTCAAAACAGCCCATCCGGCAAATCAGGCGGAACACCAGTTCAGAAGTAGAAGAGATTTCGGGATGTGAAATGACAATTTGGCAAAAGGTCTCCGGATTCAAATGATGGTCTATCAGAATTATCTTCCCTTGCGCTGCCGCCACCGGACTTGCTAATGCATCAATACGCGAAAGAGCATTGAAATCCAGACAACAAACCACATCCGCTTCGGCAACCAACTTGTCGGCAAATTCAGCATATTTATCATAACGGAGTACGTCCTTGGCTCCCGGCATCCATCTCAGAAAATCCGGAAATGCATTCGGCACAATGACCCGAACCTCCTTCCCTTGTGTCTCCAGAAAATGAAGCAATCCCAGTGAAGAACCGATAGCATCCCCATCGGGCGACACATGGGAAACAATCACTATTTTTTCAGCAGCCTCGAAACACTTGGCTACCTTATCGATATTGGCTTGAAGAATGATTTTAGATAACATACCTATATTATTTGAAATTGAGGGTACAAAGATAGGGATAAATTGAAAATATCAGGATTCCCCAAGCCAAAAATTCATTCGGTTATCTCAATCAGATTGCCTTCCGGCCCCTCAATACAACTCTCATAATAGCCGTCACCTGTAATACGCGGACCGCTTACCACCCGATAACCATTGTCATAAAGAAGTCCGGTCAACCGATCTACCTCCGATTGGCTACCCACAGCGAAAGACAAATGAATGTACCCGGTGCGGAACATATCTTTCGCCTCATCTTTCATATCGGGACGAGACATGATTTCCAGCCTTGCCCCATCACCAAACGACAAGATATACGTACGTAACCCTGTCCGCGGATTATGATACATCTCATTGGAAACCGCCCCGAAGAAGCGGACAAAAAACGCCTTCACTTCTTCCAATTCATTAACATACAAAGCAATATGGTCTATTTTCATCATACAAATCCTTATATAAAGAAATTCTGTTTTATCAAGCTGAAAATCCCCTCAGAGTGTCTTATTTTTAGAAAAGGCTGGCTCTTCTTTATGAGTCAGCCTTTCCCAAAATAAAACATTATCAACGATGCAGAATCAACGCCGAACGTGCGCCCACACTCACCTTTCCTCCTTGCAACGTGCCCAATCCGGCATCCGGAGCAATCCGTCCGTCACGGCATACTACCTGCCAAACACCTGCCGGCAATTCTACAGACGTAGCATGGTCGCGTGCATTCAGTATCACCGTTATATCCGTCCACGCATCTCCATTAGGCTGTCCTTTCAAGCGGAACGCAACCACATTATCTTCGGTTGCAGGTAAGAACTCCAGATATTTACGTACCGAATCGGCATCCCCCATACGGAAAGCCGGATGAGCACGCCGCATTGCGATAAGTCCGCTTACATAATCGAACAAGTCCCGGTTTTGTTTTTTAAGTTCCCAATGAATGGCATTGATTTCATCCGGACTATTGAATGAATTATGAACACCCTGCTTGTCGCGCATCACTTCATCGCCCGCAAAGATAAACGGCACGCCTTGAGAAGTCAATACAGCTGTCAATGCCAACTTATGCAAATCTTTACGCACATTTACCGAAGCCTGTGGCATAGTAGCCTTCAGCCTGTCTGCCAAGCACATATCATCGTGACAACTTACATAACTGATAAATTGTGTAGGCTGTAATGCCCAGAATTTAGGCACTTTATGAGCCCCTTCGCCATTGACTTGCGGATGCTCGATGCCGCCTGCAATACCGAAACGAATACCAGCCTCATGCCCTTTCAATCCGGCAAGGAAAGCACCTTGGGCATCATTGCCGAAAGGACCACGCAAGCTATCGCGAAACTCATCGCTAAATGCGGCGATGCGGGACAAGCGGTCAATATTGTTTTTCATCGCCAACGAATCCATCGGCAATTGAGGCGCACCTGCAGCCCAACCTTCTCCATATATATAAATAGTAGGGTCTATTTCGTCTACAGCTTTACGGATGGCACGCATGGTTTCCAAATCGTGAATGCCCATCAGGTCGAAGCGGAAACCATCGACATGATATTCGTTCACCCAGTATTTCACACTTTCCACCATATATTTACGCACCATGGCACGCTCAGACGCTGTCTCATTACCACACCCCGAAGCATTGGCAAAGTTCCCTTCCGGTGTCTGACGATAAAAATAACCGGGAACGGTACGCTCGAAATTGCTCCCTTCGGTCACTGCCGTATGATTATACACCACATCCATCACCACACGGATACCTGCCTGATGCAGCGCCATCACCATTTGTTTAAATTCACGGATACGAACCTCCGGAGCATACGGGTCGGTCGAATAAGAACCATCTGGCACATTATAATTCTTCGGGTCATATCCCCAATTGTACTGAGGAGTACCCAGCTTCGTTTCGTCCACTGATGAATAATCAAACGAAGGCAAAATATGAACATGTGTTACACCCAGCTCTTTCAGATGGTCGATGCCTGTTTTCTGCCCGCGAGCCGTTTTTGTCCCATTCTCCGTCAGAGCCAAAAACTTGCCTCGGTGGTCGATTCCCGATAAAGAATCAATGGAAAAATCCCGGTGATGCATCTCATAAAGAACTATGTCGGCAAAGCTTTTCAGTTCGGGACGCACGTCTTTGTCCCAACCTTCAGGGTCAGTCGCATTCAGATCGATGACAGCAGCCCGGTCTCCATTCACGCCAACTGCCTTCGCCCATACTCCCGGCGTATCGCCCAACCATACCCCTTTTACTTTTACATCGAACGTATAAAACTGACCGTCCAAGTCTTCAGATACCTCGGCACGCCATAAACCATTTTCGGCTGCCTTCATCGCCACCGTACGCGTAGGCTGCCCTCCCTGACCTTCCGCATACAGCTTCAGGTTCACTTCTTCTGCTGTAGGCGCCCACAGTGCAAACCGGGTTTCCTGCGGTGAATAAACCATCTCTTCCCAGTCACCTTTCACGACCGGATAATCAGCAAACGATTCATAATCGTTTTTTACGGACTGGCAACCCATAGCCGCCAATACCGGCAAAATCAGCAAGTGTCTTAACCTCATGGATTATTTTTATTAAGTTAGATAATGAATTTGTAGCTAAAGATACACCTTTTCATTACATGAGAAAAACCGATAGAAAAAATATAGAACTTTAACGTAGTTTTATCAAGTTGATTATTAGGCACTTTCATCATTCCGCATGAGGTATTTATAGAAGCATTCACTTTTATTTCATACCGGTTTTCTCCCGATACAAACAAAAAAAACCACTAAAACTTACCTTGCTAAAACAGGAAAAGCAACTACAGCTTTTTTATATTTTTATTATCCAAAATCGCGTCTACAAATATCTGAGACCGCTATTTCCACTTAATTTAATTTATATTTTCATTATTCGAAGGGTGGTTTCCGTCCAGTCTCCCTATCTTTGTGAGATAATTCTTAAATCACTCTAATACCAAGATAACGTATGACAATTATTTTTCGAATTCAGTATCACACGAACTGGGGTGAAAACCTCCGCGTTCTTATAGACGAAAAGACCACTGTAGAACTGACCACTGTAGACGGTTATTGTTGGCAAGGACAAACCGATTACCTGCCCGATACACCCGTCCCACTCGTCACTTACCGTTATGAAGTATGGCAAGACAACTGCCGCATCCGACGTGAATGGGGTATCCTGCCACACATTTTATATATAACCGACACACAAGAACGTCATTATCTGGTGCAAGATACGTGGCGAGACCTGCCTGCCGCTTCTTATCGGTTCAGTTCTGCATTTTGTGGTGAAAATGTTTCACAACGCATCGAAACACTCCCGACACCCGGAAACGATACAGCCATCGTCATCCGTGCCTTATGCCCGTCGAATGGGAAAAGCACGCGCATATTAGGCATCACCGGTAACTGCAAGACATTAGGCAACTGGGGCGAAACAGCTCCCCTCCGCATGCACGAAGTAAAGCCTAATGAATGGCAAGTAGCAATAGATGCTACCATATTGCCCCCTGACTTCACATATAAGTATGTCACCCTCTCTCCTGAAGACGGTAGCATAACCGAATGGGAAGCACACGAAAACCGCAGCATCACACCTCCGTCGCTCCAGCCTGGTGAGACCTATATCACTCCCGAAGAAGAAGTATTCTTCGCCAGCGAAAGCTACAAGATAGCCGGATGTGCCATTCCTGTATTCTCGCTCCGCTCTGAAGGCAGCTATGGCGTGGGCGACTTTGGTGACCTGAAGAGTTTCATCCGCTGGGCTGCACACACACACCAGCGTGCCGTACAGGTTCTCCCCATCAACGACACGACAATGACCGGTACATGGACCGACTCGTATCCATACAGTAGCATTTCCATCTATGCTTTCCATCCGATGTATGTCGATTTACGGCAACTTCCAGCCTTGAATGACCAGGCATCTGCCATCACATTCGAACAGAAGCGCAACGAACTGAACGCTTTGCCACAAGTAGACTACGAAGCTGTGAACCAGTGGAAACGAGCTTACCTAAAAGCTATTTTCCAACAGGAACAAGATACAGTACTTAACTCGAACGGATTCTGCGAATTCTATCGTGAGAACGCCGAATGGCTACGCCCGTATGCAGCATTCTGTTACCTGCGCGACAAGTTCCAGACACCTGACTTCCACCAATGGCAAGATTACAGCACTTACCATCCGGAAACAGCCGAACAACTGTGCACACCTGACAACGAAGCCTATCCCGAAACCATGTTCCACTGCTACGTGCAGTACCTGCTTCATGTCCAACTGCTGGATGCCTGCAACTACGGACGTAAACTAGGCGTCATCGTCAAAGGCGACATCCCCATCGGTATCAGCCGCACCAGCGTAGAAGCATGGGTAGAACCTTATTATTTCAACATGAACGGACAGGCCGGTGCACCGCCCGATGCGTTTTCTACCAAAGGACAAAACTGGGGCATGCCAACCTATAATTGGAAGGTAATGGAAAAAGACAATTACCAGTGGTGGCAACGCCGTTTCCGTAAAATGGCAAATTACTTCACCGCTTACCGCATCGACCATATCCTGGGTTTCTTCCGCATTTGGGAAATTCCTATCCACTCTGTTCATGGACTGCTGGGACAGTTCGTTCCATCGCTCCCGATGAGCGTGGAAGAGATAGAAAGTTACGGACTGCATTTCCAGAAAGATTTCATGACCCGTCCTTTCATCAACGACCACATGCTGAACGAAATGTTCGGAACACGCAGTCAGGAAGTGCGCGACACCTTTGTGCGCCATGAACACCATGACATCTACTCGATGCGCCCCGAATTTGACACCCAACGGAAAATAGAAGCATACTTTGCCGGACGCACAGACACCGAAAGTATCAACCTGAAAGAAGGACTGTATGCACTGGTAAGCAATGTTCTGTTCATCCCCGACCGTGACAACTCCACAATGTACCATCCACGCATTGCTGTGCAGAACGATTACATCTACCGCCAACTGACCGGACAGGAACAGGATGCTTTCAACCGATTGTATAATGATTATTATTACCGCCGCCACAATGAATTCTGGTATCACGAGGCAATGAAAAAGCTACCTATCCTCACACAAGCCACTTCGATGCTGGTATGCGGCGAAGACTTGGGAATGGTGCCCGACTGCGTACCCTGGGTAATGGAACAACTGCAAATCCTTTCGCTCGAAATCCAACGCATGCCGAAAAACCCGCAAGATGAGTTCGGACACGTACACTCCTATCCGTTCCGCTCGGTATGTACCATTGGTACACATGACATGTCTACCTTCCGGGGTTGGTGGGAAGAAGACCGAAACGTAGCTGCCAGATTCTTCTATCACGAACTGGGACACTGGGGAAATTTGCCTGAACATGCTCCGGGATGGCTGTGCGAGGATGTTGTGCGCCGTCACCTATACAGCCCATCAATGCTCTGCATCCTGACATGGCAGGACTGGCTGGCAATGGATGAACAATTGCGCAACCCCGATGTAACCATCGAACGCATCAACGTGCCCGCCAACCCGAAACACTACTGGCGTTGGCGTATGCATCTCACACTGGAAAATCTGATTAAACAAGATGCCTTCAATGACAAAGTACACCGGATGATAGACGAAAGCGGAAGATAAAAATAATTACGCGACTGCACGGACGATTGTAGTTCGTCCGTGCAGTCGCGTGCTATTCGAAACAATAAGATTATAAAAACACTCATAAACCATGAAAGAAATACCTAACCTTAGTTTCTGGAAACTGTGGAACATCAGTTTCGGCTTTTTCGGCGTACAGATAGCCTACGCCCTGCAAAGCGCCAACATTAGCCGCATCTTCTCCACGCTGGGTGCCGACCCTCACAGCCTGAGTTACTTCTGGATACTACCTCCCCTAATGGGAATCATCATACAGCCGCTCATCGGAGTGTTCAGCGACCGTACATGGTGCCGTTTCGGCAGGCGCATCCCTTATTTGTTCATCGGAGCCATCATCGCCGTATTGGTAATGTGTATGCTACCCAATGCCGGGAGCTTCGGTATGACCGTATCGGCAGCTATGGTTTTCGGTCTGTTCTCACTGATGTTGCTCGACACCTCCATCAACATCGCCATGCAACCGTTCAAAATGATGGTAGGTGACATGGTGAACGAGAAACAAAAGGGACTTGCCTATTCCATACAAAGTTTCCTCTGCAATGCCGGAAGCCTTGCAGGCTACCTCTTTCCCTTTATTTTCGCTACTCTTGGCATCAGCAATATCGCTCCCAAAGGTGTTATCCCCGACTCGGTCATCTACTCATTCTACGTAGGCGCCACCATCTTAATCCTATGTGTTATCTACACCACCGTGAAAGTGAAAGAATATCCACCGCAACTCTATGCCGAATACCATGGCATTGCCACTAGCGGAGAAGAAGAAAAAACAAATGTGTTCCGCCTGCTGGTCAAAGCACCGAAAGCTTTCTGGACGGTAGGGCTGGTACAGTTCTTCTGCTGGGCAGCATTCATGTTCATGTGGACATACACTAACGGAACGGTAGCCGCCAACGTATTCGACACACCTTCTGTCGAAATCGTGAAAGACGGAATAACCTCGCTGGTACTCGATACACAATCGAAACAATACCAAAATGCAGGCGACTGGGTGGGTATTTTATTTGCCGTACAGGCCATCGGTTCGGTTATATGGGCGGTAATCCTGCCTTCTTTCAAGAGCCGCAAGCTAGTTTATTCCTTGAGTCTGGTACTGGGAGGCATCGGCTTTGTGTCTACCTTCTTCATCCACGACCAATACCTGCTGTTTGTTGCATTCCTGCTGATAGGTTGCGCTTGGGCTGCCATGCTGGCTCTTCCGTTCACCATCCTGACCAACTCACTATCGGGCGGCCACATGGGAACATATTTGGGACTTTTCAATGGAACCATCTGCATCCCACAAATTGTAGCAGCCGCTACAGGAGGACAAATACTTCATTTATTCACCCGTGAAGGCAATGTTCCTCCCGAAGTAAATATGCTGGTACTGGCTGGCATATTGCTCTTTGCCGGTGCTTGCTGTGTGGGATTCATCAAAGAAAAGAAAGCGTGAACAAAAGATAGAATTCATAGCAAGAAGCAGCCGGTTGCGGAAGCCCGCGGATATAGGTGCGTCGGCAAACTCATATAAGTCCATCCGCTGTAAGATTAATAATCTTCAGGCTGTAAGATTATTAATCTTACAAGCGGAAGATTATTAATCTTACACCAGACGAAGTTATCTTTCACTTTATCAACACAGCATACGAACCCTTTTCTGTCATATCCACACAAGCTATCCCTAATGATTCACATTCGTCCCTCAATCGTTTTTTATACGATTCATTCAATGCATTATCAAACACAACCTTCCTCAACTGGAAAAGAGCAGTCAAATCCTCCATATCTCCTTTAAATCCTTTACATATATAAATATAGTCAAGCGGAAGCCGTTCCGTTACTTCTTTGTCTTTCCAGCGTGCATCATTAGCCAGTGCTACCCGTAATGTTTTTATTTGACAGATACCATTCTTTGCAAATAATTGCACGACATTGCGCTCGCGCTTTGTATAGATACCAGAACGAGAAAAATAAAGATAATCCTCTGTCGGAGCCAGACGGTCAACAAGAAATGTAACCATTAAAACATCCAAACAACACAAAACGGCAATCAGTTTCCGGGCAGACCTACGGGAAACATACAATAAAGCTGCCACTATACACAAAGCCAACAGCCACGCCTGCAACGGAGAAAAATAAACAGACGTAATTTGAGACCCAGACAACCCCTGTACCCACTCCATTATCCCATTCAATACTTGCACTGACAAAGACAATCCTTTCACCAGCCAAGATATCGCTCCGCATACCAAACAGATTAGCGTCAATGCTAAAATAACAACAGATAAAGGAGTCACAACCAGATTGGCAAGTAAAAAATAAGTAGGGAATGTACCGAAATAACACAAGATAAAAGGAAGTGTCCCCAGCTGGGCTGCAAACGATATTGCCAAAGATTGCCAAAGATAATTGAGTACCCACCAACGACTATGCAACAGCCTTTCCACCAACGGATAAATAACCAGCAAAGACAATACAGCCACAAAAGACAACTGAAAACTGACATCAAACAGATACATCGGCTGATAAAGCAACATCAAAAAAGCAGCCAACGAAACGGATGAGACACCTGCGAACCTACTTTCTGTAAATACGGCAGCCACCACACACAAAGTATACATGACCACCGCACGAATCACCGAAGGACTTAAACCTGAAAGAAAAGCAAAGCTCCATAAAAAAATTACAATCAAAATACTTAAAAGCCATTTTCCACCACGCACATATCGCAAAGGATAAAGTATCCACGACACAATGAAAGCCAATAGAACAATATGCATTCCAGACAATGCCAATATGTGACTGGTTCCTGCAGCCGTATACGAATCTTTCAGTTCTTGTGTCAACTCGCTCTTATCCCCTACCGTAAGTGCCGAAACCACTGCAAGAACTTCTCCTTCCAACCCCCACGACTGGAAAATACGAACAATCTGCTCACGATAAAGCAGAGCACGCTGCCGGAAAGAAAGACTTGTATGGCTCTTCAGTTTCTGCCAGTCTCCGGCAAAGGCTACCGCAGTACCTGCGATACCTTGACGCTCCAGATACAATCCATAATCAAAACCGGAAAGTTCAACATCCGAAACCGGACGACTGATACGTGAACGAAAGACCAAACGATCACCGCATGACAATACACCTTGAATAGAATCCGGCATCCAGTATAACACAATTTTCCGGTCCACAGCCTGCCAGCACTGTGCCGAATCGACTTTCATACATTCTACTTGCACCACTGCCTGCATGGTTTTCGGCTTATGATGAGGAACATCCATAATTGTACCGATGTAAACAACCGGTTTTTTTACCCATGCATAACGAATCGCCTCCCGCTCTGATAAAAACAAGACTGCCCCTAATAAAGCGACATTCATATAAACCACTATCCCGAAAAGCATCCGCCACCGGTAAACTTTCAAAGGATAGCATGCCAAAGCAATTACAAAAGTACATCCCCATGCTATCTCCAGCTCTGACACACATGTGATTTCCGAAAAGAAAAATCCGGAAACAAAAATTCCGGTTGCCAAAGCAAGAGTCAACCGGAACAACGGGTAAGCAGTCAAACGGTCAAGCACATCAATGAGCCAATGATTTCAGTTGATGCACCATTTCTCCAAAATCGGGTGCCTTAAACACCGTACTTCCTGTCACCAACACATCTACTCCCGCTTCTACCAGCCGGGCACCTGTTTCCAAGTTTACTCCTCCATCCACTTCTATCAACACATCAGCCTGCTTTCGGTCAATCAATGAACGTAAGGCACGTACTTTATTTATGGTATTTTCAATAAACTTCTGTCCACCAAATCCAGGATTTACACTCATCAGCAGTACCATGTCCACATCATTGATAATGTCTTCCAACATTGATACCGGGGTGGATGGATTCAGTGTCACACCAGCCTTCATACCGGCATCTTTTATCTGTTGTATTACCCGATGCAAGTGCACACAAGCCTCGTAATGCACATTCATCATCATTGTCCCCAACTCTTTCACTTCACGGAGAAACTTCTCGGGCTGCACAATCATCAGATGTACATCCAATGGCTTCTGTGAAAGTTTCGCCACATATTTCAATACGGGAAATCCAAAAGAAATGTTCGGTACAAACACACCGTCCATGATATCAATATGCAACCAGTCGGCATCACTCTGATTTACCTTCTCAAGTTCTAGTTCCAGATTGCTGAAATCGGCAGCAAGCAGGGAAGGAGATATTTTCAAGTCTGTTTTCATACGTCTTAGTTATTAATGAATAACAAACATACGTAAATTTATTCAGATATCCTGCTGTTTTTAAGAAAAATTGTGCAAAACAAACTCACCCCCCATTTTAAGAAACTGTTCCTATGACACCTACTTCGTCAAGCTGAACCGCAAACCCACTTGAAGATTAAAATTAAGTGGATGTTCCTTCCGGATAGTTTCCACATCACTTCCATCATCAAAATAATATGCAATACCCGGCTCGGCATACAATCCTATCTGCGGTGTGATGTTCACTTGTACACCTGCAGCCGCCGTTACCGACCATTGCCATTCCTTAATATGCAACGAGTGATGTTCCGTCTCACGCGAAGTCATTCCGTTGACATAAACCACATCCTGACTGGCAGACACACATTTTTCCACCATTCCACCTGCCGAAGCATAAAGCGAAATCCACCGGCTGTCAAACAGTGAACGATGCAATTTCACCGGTACGCCGATATAATGCAACTTCTGCTCTTCTTCGAGATAGGTATCCGTCCCCGAACGAAGGTCGGACGAAAGGAGCGTATAAGTCAACCCTGTCTCAAGTGCCCATCGGGACGAGAAATTCCATTTAAACGATGCCCCCACTGTGACAGGCATCTTGTGATGTATCTCGGTCTTCGAAGTCTGGTCACGATTATTAAACAATAACTGATTATAAGCAGTACGTCCGGCATCTTCGGAAGCCATCACCATATCCGATACCGAAACTTGCGCAGCCTGTAAACTCAATCGACCGACCCCATTGAATGAGTTAGACGAACTGAAAGGCATATTTCCTGTATTGAGCCCTATTGACCAATGACGGTTTTCAGCATTTTCCTTTTTCCCTTCCCACACTTCACGGTTCCGCTGCATCTGTTCCTGATCAAATGCACGACGATGCTTACGCACCTTTGATTCGGAAGCAGAGAGAAGATTTTCTCCTGTTTGTCGTGTACTCTCCTCACCTTCTGGCGTCGCAACCGTTTCCGAATCATCCACCTCCGACAAAGACTGCACCGGCGACTCACTTAGCGAATGTGTCATTCGGGCATCAGCCAGTAAAGGTGTTTCGACTGCCACCTTCGATAAAGGACGGGATACAGAAGGAAGCAAAGGTTTTTCATCAGGAGCAACTGGGAAGGTATTCTTTTCTGCCACCACAGCATCGGGCTGCTCAAGTTCTTCAGCCCAGAATCCTGCTAACCAAGCAGTAAGAACCGATACAGATACCACCAACGCCGCGGCAACAGCTACAGCAAAACGCCGCATCCGCCACATCGGCACAACCTTCGGCGAAGATGACATTTCTGCTTCCAGTCTTTCCCACAACCCTTCAGGCAAAGGTTCGGAATAGTCCTCCATCTTTTTCTTAAAATGTGCAGCCCATCTGTCTTTGTCCATCATTGCAACTCCTTTTTTCTATAATTATTAATTTTTTTAATCAGCAAATTCTTTGCCCGATAGAACTGGGACGATGAAGTATGCTCCGTGATTCCCAGCATCGAAGCTATTTCCTTATGACTCTTATCCTCGAACACATAAAGATTAAACACTGTGCGGTAGCCTTCAGGTAATTCCTTGACCATCTGCATCAAAACCGAGGGAGGTATGCCATTGAAATCGTCTTCGTCAGCATCGGGCATATCGGGAATCTCATCCAGCAACACTTCCTGCTGTACTTGGGCATTCCGCTTACGCAGATAGCCAAGTGCCTCATTGACCATCACCCGCGAAAGCCATGCCTTTAACGAGCCTTCGCCCTGATAGGTAAACTGTTGGCTTATAGATTCAAAAATGCGCAGGAAGCCATCGTGCAAGATATCCTCGGCAACCTCTTTGTCTCCTGTATAGCGAAGACAAATAGCCAGCAAAGCACCACCATAACGCTCGTAGAGCAAACGGCGTGCCTGCATATCTTTCTGCTTACATCGAAGCACCAGTTCTTCTTCTGATATGTCTGCTTTCTGTTGCATTTTTATTGAAAATGTAATGATTGTGCAAATACTGCATCGACTCTTCCAAAAATATGCGTTAAATTGTTTTAACAAAGGCAGATGCAGTAATTATGCCCCTCTCGCATTTATTCATAAAAATGACAAAGATACAGATTTTATGATGAAAGCAAAATACTTTTTAGTTGCCTTGACTATTGCGGGGCTTATGGGAACTCTTCCCTCTTGTACACTGACCAAGGACGATACCCTCGACAACCTGACCCAAAGCGATGCTGGCACATTCTCCACCTTGGGCACTGTAATGATGAACGGAGAACTCCTGTCCATTGAATCGGACAGATACGGCACTCTGATGCCCGAAAACCCAGAAATGATAAGCCAAATAGACGCCGACTCTACCGGACAACGCGTACTGATAGGATTCGTCTACTTAAACTATGTCACTCCACGAAGCACCCACGAAAGTTACCCTGTGCGTATTGTCGACCTGCTTTATAAAGTGGAAACCCGAAGAGCCGAAATGCTAAAAGCAGACAGTGTAGACATGTTTGGAACTGACCCGCTGCAAATCACCAATGCATCGCTCAGCAAAAATCACCTCAATATCCAATATACTTACGAAGGAAGTGCACAAACTTACCATCGGTTCAATCTGATAGTGAAAGAAGGCAGCAGTCCCGATACCGAAGGCCTGCTACCCGTAGAATTACGACACGATGCCGGAGGTGATTACGCCACCACCTCCACCGAATCGATGATTTCGTTCACACTGGAAAGCATCGACCAGTTCTACACTTCCAGTTACAAAGGTTTCAGAATTTTCTATAACAGTGGGGCAAACAGTCGTGCCGAATGGAAAGCACTGAAAGAATAAATTCTTTCATCTGCTGTAAACTATAATTTTATCCTTACCTCACCGTTGCCGCGTCCGTATGGCGATAACCTCGCAGAAAATCGGAAACATCCATCCGTTTCTTGCCTGCCAGCTGCAACGACAGGAGATGAAGGTAACCGTCTGTAGTAGCTACCTTGAAATAAGACTTTCTGTCGGTCACAATGGTACCAGGGACCAGCGAATGGCTGGCAAATTCCTTGGTTGTCTCATATATCTTCAATGTAACAGGCAATGCATCCGGTTCACACAGTTCTGTCCACGCAGCAGGATAAGGTGACAATCCACGGATAAAGTCGTATACCGCCTTCACGCCTTTCGTCCAGTCAATGCGACATGTTTCCTTGAATATCTTTGGTGCCGGATGAAGGACGGTTCCTTCTGCCAATTTTTCCTGTGGAACAGTCTTCACACTATTATTAAGGATGGCATCGACAGTCTTCAGCACCAGATTACCCCCTAGCCTCATCAGTCGGTCATAAACCATACCTACATTATCCGTGTCGGCTATGGGAACACGGACCTGGTCGATGATTTCCCCCGTATCGATTTCGTGCTTTAGAAAGAAGGTAGTGATACCCGTTTCTGTCTCTCCATTGATGACCGCCCAATTGATAGGAGCCGCTCCCCGATATTGAGGCAATAAGGAAGCATGAAGATTAAATGTACCCAAACGGGGCATTTGCCATACCACTTCGGGCAACATCCGGAACGCCACCACGATTTGAAGGTCAGCATGCAAGGCACGAAGTTCTTCCAGAAAATGTTCGTCTTTCAGTTTTTCTGGCTGCAACACCTTTAATCCTTGTGAAACAGCATACTCTTTTACCGGACTGGGCTGGAGCACACTTCCGTGACGTCCCACCGGCTTGTCGGGCATCGTGATAACCCCTACTACATTGTATCCGCCCTCTACCAGACATTTCAGGCTCTCCACTGCAAATTCGGGAGTACCCATATAGACGATACGTAAATCAGTCTTTTCCATATATCTTTTTCTTGTTTATGTTTCTCATTCTGCCGAGAGGTCTACCAACACCTGACGATAGGTATTCAGCATTTTCGACTTCGATACGAATCCCAAATAACGGTTAGCCTCATCTACTACCGGCAAGTTCCATGCACCCGTAGTATCAAATTTCTTCATCACCTCTTCCATCGAATCGGTTTTTACGATGCGTGCCTTAGGCTTTTCCATAAAGCCTTCCACCCAATACCGGTGATACAGCTCCTGGCGAAAGATAATGTTCCGTATGTCGTCCAGCTTCACGATGCCTATCAATTCATCGTTGACATCAACCACGGGAAACAGATTACGTTTCGACTGAGAGATAACTTTCACCATCTCGCCTAAATCCATGTCTGGGCGAACTTTCAGAAAATCGTTCTCCACAATACTCTCGATGTTCATCAATGTCAGCACTGCCTTGTCTTTATGATGAGTTATCAGTTCGCCCTTCTTCGCCAGACGCATCGAATAGATGCTATGAGGTTCGAACACAATAATAGTAAGGTAGGCACACACCGAAACAATCATCAGCGGCAAGAACAAGGCATAACCACCTGTCAGTTCTGCAATCAGGAAAACACCTGTCAGCGGAGCATGCATTACGCCCGACATCAGACCTGCCATTCCCATTAAAGCAAAGTTCTTTTCCGGGATATAAGTAGTGGCCAAATCACATTCATTACATACGTACGAGAAAACGAAACCGGCAATACACCCTAGGAAAAGGCTCGGAGCAAAAATACCACCACACCCTCCACCGCCGTTCGTAGCACTGGAAGCAAACACCTTAAACAGGATAATCAGTAACAGGTAAGGTATCAGTAAGTGCGTATCGCCATAAAAAAGCGAATTATTCATTACCGTGTCCCATTCGCTCTCCTTGGTACCGTTCAGCAGCAGTGTAATAGTATCGTAGCCTTCACCGTAAAGCGGCGGGAAAAGGAAAATCAGAACACTCAACATCGCTCCTCCTATCACAAACTTCACGTACGGGTTGGGATAACGGCGAAAGATATTCTCTATCCAGTTCATTGCACGGGTAAAATACCATGCCACCAATCCGCAGAAGATACCCAGCCCGATGGCATAAGGAATACGCTCCAGCGAAAAAGGATAATCCAGATGAAACTGGAACATCGCCTCCGTACCCGTCAGCAGGTAAGACACCGAAGCAGCTGTCACGCTAGTGATAAGCAACGGAAGCAAGGATGCCATTGTCAAGTCAATCATCAGCACTTCCAGCGTAAACACCAGCCCCGCAATGGGTGCCTTGAAGATACCAGATACTGCCCCGGCTGCCCCGCATCCCACCAGGAGCATTAACGTCTTATGGTCCAGGCGAAACAGGCTTCCCAAGTTAGAACCGATAGCCGAACCAGTCAGCACAATCGGCGCCTCGGCTCCCACTGAACCACCGAAGCCGATGGTTATTGCCGAAGCACACACTGACGACCACATATTATGCCGCTTGATGTGACTCTGCTTCCGCGAGATAGCATACAAGATTTTTGTCACCCCATGACTGATGTCATCACGCACTACCTTACGGATAAACAATCCTGTAATAAAAATACCGACCACCGGATATACCAAGTACAGCCAGTTGGCACCCATCGGGTCGAAACGGTCAGTCAGGAACTCTTTGATATATTCTACCAGAAACTTCAACACGTAAGCTGCCAGTGCCGTAAACACACCTACCAGCAAGCTCAGTATCAGAATGAACTGTTTGTCTTTAATGTGCTTCTCGCGCCACTTGATGAAACGCTGAAGCACATCCCATTTCTCTTCAGAAGTCCTCATTATTTTCAGTTATTTAATTCACCCGGAAGAAACACGGATACATGCAGATTTTCATGAATTATCATTCCATAAATAAAAAATCGCTTCATCGTGTTAACCCCCGTTTCTTTCCTCGCATGGAGTTCATTTCATTCACGGATAATCTTCACTTCGCCCCCTTTACCCAACTTAATGATGCTGGATGGTTTGGGATGACCGGTTTCTTCCCGACGATAGTCTACCACATAATCCACCGCCTGCTTGATTTCCTCACTTATTTCGCTGAATACTGCCGGTGACGGCTGCCCGCTGATATTTGCCGAAGTGGAAACGATAGCCTTGCGGAAACGAAAACAAAGTTCTTTCGAAAAAGCCTCATTGGTCACACGGATACCTACACTCCCGTCTTCGGCAAGCAGGTTAGGTGCCAAATTTCTCGCGCCATCGTAAATGATGGTCAAGGGTTTGGTGGTCATCTCTATCAGATCCCATGCTACAGGAGGAACCTCACGTACATAAAAGTCGACCTTCACCGGACTATCCACCAGCACAAGCATCGCCTTACTGTCTGCCCTCCGCTTGATTTCATACACCCGTTTCACTGCTTCCTCGTTGGTAGCATCACACCCGATGCCCCATACCGTATCAGTGGGATAGAGAATCACTCCTCCTTTATACATCACTTCACATGCTTTCCTGATTTCTTCTTTCATCATATCATACCTATTTATATAAGGAATACAGAAGCGTCGAGACACAAAAACACAAAAAAATCTTCAAGAAAACGCTTTGCGCCTCCGCGTCCTTGTGTTCCAAAAACCACAAGTCGCACAAAAGTACAAAACTTTCATTAAATTTGCACGAAGAAAGCCTTACTTTATGACAACCGAACGAAAAATCATCCATATTGACATGGATGCCTTCTATGCATCTATCGAGCAACGCGACCATCCCGAGTTGAAAGGAAAACCCGTTGCCGTAGGCCACGCCGACAAACGCGGCGTAGTGGCTGCTGCCAGCTACGAAGCCCGCAAGTACGGTGTACGTTCTGCCATGTCGTCGGTCAAAGCGCGTAAACTCTGCCCTCATCTTCATTTCATCGAAGGCAGAATGGACGTGTACAAAGAAGTATCAGCACAGATACACGAAATCTTCCACCGCTACACCGACCTCATCGAACCCATCTCGCTGGACGAAGCCTTTCTCGATGTGACCGAGAATAAGAAAGGCATGGAACTGGCGGTAGACATAGCCCGTGAAATCAAACGAAGCATCCGCGATGAACTGCACCTCATAGCTTCGGCAGGTATATCCTACAACAAATTCCTCGCCAAAGTAGCTTCCGACCTCCGCAAGCCTGACGGCTTATGCACCATCCATCCGGCACAGGCACAAGACTTTATCGATCACTTACCTATTGAGGCTTTTTGGGGTGTAGGCCCCGTCACGGCACAAAAAATGCATATTCTAGGTATCTATAACGGACGGACATTGCGCGAATGTTCGCTGGAAATGCTTGTGCGCCAATTCGGTAAAGCTGGACAGATTTACTACGATTTCGCCCGCGGTATTGACAACCGGCCTGTAGAACCAACCCGTATCCGTAAATCCATCGGGTGCGAGCATACCCTGGAAAAAGACATATCTGTACGTTCTGCGGTCATCATCGAATTATACCACGTGGCCTGCGAACTGTGCGAACGCTTAGAACGGAAAAACTTCCAAGGCTCTACCCTGACCCTTAAGGTGAAATTCCATGATTTCACCCAAATCACCCGTAGCTTGAGTACAGACAAACCGCTCCGCACCCTGAAAGAAATCCTTCCTCTCGCCAAGCAATTACTGAATGGAGTAGATTACGAAACTCACCCTGTGCGCCTGCTGGGACTTTCCGTATCCAATCCCAAAGAAAATTCGTTTACCTCTTGCAACAGCGAGAAAAAAGAATGGATTCAACTCCGGCTAAACTTTGACGAATAAGTATTAACAGACAACTATAATGCAATGATACGGCTTTCCGAAGTAAATTCTAATGCAGAAAGATTGAAAGAAGTAAGCCAATAGGCACGGCAAGACAAAGAACTGACAGGCAAGCATGCCACTTCCTGATTCAGCCGATGAAAAAAAACAGGAAACGGCTCGCTACCTTTTCTTTCTATAAAAAAAGGAGACACGAAAATCATGCCAGGCAACCATTCTGTATGACTGATTTCCTCTGCCAACGGATATATCCGGACAACATTCCCAGCTTCATCCAATTCAAGCACCGGAAAAGACAGCCAATCCCCTGTATTCACTTGGTAAACACGGTGCGTAGCCACACGTCTCATTTTCTGTTCTCTATTTTCCTGACAGGTTGTATTTGACTACGGCCTACCACTCTTTCTTTCCGCTCCAGCCTTGATGTATCTCTGACTGCAACAGTATCCGGCACAGAAACAGCTTCTTTCTCTTTTACGTGATAACGGGTCAAATGGATATCATTTACCAATAACGATGTTCCCGTAGACTCTTCATCCATAAAATAAACAAAACCACTGATGCTTTGAATGGCAAAAGCCGAATCGGGACGCAGATACAAACGCTGCATCCCCGAATGTGTAACCATGCGGGTCAAGCCTTGCACACTGTCATTATCGAAATAAAAATTAAGTGCCATGACAGCCTTGCCCGATTGTTTCGCCGAAGAAGGGATAAAGTGGAAATCAGCCTTCAGCTCCATGGCATCATAAGGCTTGAATGTCGTATCCGTCTTCAAATCAAAAACCACCTTGTTGGTCAACGGAGAAGCAGAGAGCCAATACAACGGACGGTCTTGCCATACATCTACCGTATCGCCCGACATCGAGACATCAATCTGATTGTCCCGCTTTGCCACTACCTCCTTCATCTGCTTTTCCTCTTTCTCCAACCGTTCCTGCAAGCTGCGGTAAATTGTTGCCAGTTCCTCTGCATGACGGGTATACCATACCATCGACGAGTCAAACTCGGCCTCGGTCACCTGATGCTTTTGGAAAACATAATCCAAATAAGCGTCTTTCTTGTACGATTCGGCATACGGCAAAGAGGTGCTCATGGTAGAAGCCAGATGATAATCATACAGCAGGCTCTCCATGGCATCCGGCTGGATAATGTCATCGGGAATCTTCTTCCCGCAACTTGCCAGCAAGCCTAAAGCCAATACTACATACAATCCAGTCGTTGTTCTCATGATTGTTTTTCTTCCTTGGTATTCTCCATTTTCTGAAACTCTTGTCCCAATGTCCGACTATAAAACAAAAATGCAGCAATCACTCCACAACTGATTGAAGCGTCTGCAAAATTAAAAATGGGACTGAAGAAAATAAAGCGGTCACCGCCACAGAAAGGCATCCAGTCGGGCCAATAAGTATCAATAATAGGGAAATAGAACATATCCACCACCTTGCCATGCAGCCAAGAGCCATATCCTTCACCTACCGGCACCCAATGGGCCAGTGTATAAGAAGTACTCTCGCTGAAAATTTCACCATAGCACACACAATCAATGATGTTGCCTATGGCTCCAGCCAGCATACAAGCCAAACAAACGATATACCCTGTTTTCAACTTTTCTGCCCGATGAGTAGCCTTATACAAATACCACGTAATGAATATGACTGCCACAATACGGAACATCGTAAGAAGTAGCTTCGGAAGGATTTCCATTCCAAAAGCCATTCCTTTATTTTCCACAAAAACAAGATAAAACCAATCTGTAATATGAATGCTTTCGTGTAAGTACATTCCTGTCTTCACACAAATCTTGATTACCTGGTCTATTACCAATACCACGAAAACTATCAAAGCCGCCAGACGCCCTTGCGTCAGAATCTTCTTCATCTATCCACTTTATTATAGGTGACAAGCTAACAAGTTGACAAGTTGACAAGGTTCTTTCAGACATTTTATCTTTCTATCTTAAAGCCCTGTCACCTTGTCAACCGATACCTTGCCGACTCAATCATTTATTTTACTCCGTGCTGCTTTGCCTCAATGCTCAGCGTGGCATGAGGCACGGCACGCAACCTTTCTTTCGGAATCAGTTTCCCCGTCTCGCGGCAAATGCCGTACGTCTTGTTCTCAATACGCACCAATGCGGCACGCAAGTTCTGGATGAACTTCAGCTGACGGGCTGCCAGGCGGGTTGTCTCTTCTTTCGACAACGTGTTGGCACCTTCCTCCAATACTTTATAAGTAGGGGAAGTATCATCCGTATCGTTGCCGTCCGTATTCATGATACTGCTTTTCAATTTTTCATAGTCGCGCTCGGCGAGCTGAAGTTTCTCCATGATAATAGCGCGGAATTCTTCGAGTTCTGCGTCAGAATATCTTGTCTTTTCAGCCATAAAATAATAATTTTAAAGTTAATAATTAGAGTTTCGACACTTTCACATACAACGTGAAATCATCAAAGTTCAGTTCAACACCACCCGGCACCTCATCAGACAGTTCCAATGAGTTTGCCAGCACTTGGTTGCAAATATACGTATTATATTCTTTTACCGCATCATCTGTATTCGGATTTTTTGACAATACCAAATGAATCTTGTCGGTTATCTCAAAACCACTGTTCTTACGGATATTCTGAATGCGGTTCACCAGTTCACGTGCTATACCTTCACGGCGCAAGGATTCAGTGATGGTCACCTCAAGTGCTACCGTCAGCTTGCCTTCGTTAGCAACCAGCCAGCCGGGGATATCTTCGCTGTAGATTTCCACATCAGTGGCTTCGATGAGTGCCTCGCCGTCTGCCAGCTGAAGATTGTATTTGCCGTTCCGTTCCAGTTCGGCAATGGCTTCCTGCGACAATTCTGCCACAGCTGCTGCTACGGCTTTCATCTGCTTACCGAACTTCGGCCCCAGCTTCTTGAAGTCACATTTCACCTTCTTCACCAGCACACCGGCTTCTTCTACAAACTGAAGCTCTTTCACATTCACCTCACTTAAAATCAAATCCTTCACTGCCTCGATGTGACGTTTCTGTTCCTCATCCACTACGGGAACCATGATGCATTGAAGCGGTTGGCGCACCTTGATATTCACCTTGCGGCGCAAAGCCAGTACCATCGAGGTCACATCCTGCGCCATCTGCATACGCGCTTCCAGTTCCTTGTCTATCAGGCTTTCATCCGCTACGGGGAAGTTTGCCAAGTGTACCGATACCACATGGTCACGCTCCGTCACCTTTATCAGGTCCATATACAGGCGGTCGGCATAGAACGGAGCAATCGGAGCCATCAGTTTCGCCACCGTTTCCAGACAAGTGTATAAGGTCTGGTAAGCCGACAATTTGTCTTGCGACATCGCGCTTCCCCAGAAACGTTTCCGGTTCAGGCGCACATACCAGTTACTCAGGTTATCGTTTACGAAATCCGTTATCAAGCGTCCTGCCTTTGTAGGCTCGTAATCATTGAAGCAAGCATCTACATCTTTTATCAACGAATTGAGCAAAGACAGAATCCAGCGGTCGATTTCCGGACGTTCTGATACCGGCACTTCTTTCTCGGCATAGGTAAAGCCGTCTACATTGGCATAAAGAGCAAAGAACGAATAGGTATTATATAAGGTGCCGAAGAACTTGCGGCGCACTTCGTCCACTCCGTCCGTATCAAACTTCAGGTTATCCCACGGAGCCGAATTCGTAATCATGTACCAACGCAAGGGGTCGGAACCGAACTTCTCGATGGTGCTGAACGGGTCTACCGCATTGCCCAAACGCTTCGACATCTTGTTCCCGTTCTTATCCAACACCAATCCGTTGGAAATGACATTCTTGTAAGCCACGCTATCGAATACCATCGTAGCTATCGCATGGAGGGTAAAGAACCAGCCGCGGGTCTGGTCTACACCTTCGGCGATGAAATCTGCCGGATAATACGAGCGGCTATCCACCAGTTCCTTGTTCTCGAACGGATAGTGCAATTGCGCGTAAGGCATCGAACCCGAATCAAACCATACGTCTATCAGGTCCGCCTCGCGCTTCATCGGTTTGCCCGCAGGCGAAACCAAGATGATATCGTCCACATACGGACGGTGCAAGTCTATCTTGTCGTAATTCTCTTTCGTATATTTGCCCGGCACGAAGCCCAGTTTCTTGTACGGATTCTCCGCCATGAAACCAGCCTCAACCGCTTTCTCGATTTCATTATACAATTCTTCTACCGAACCGATGCAGATTTCGGCACCGTCTTCGTCGCGCCAGATAGGAAGCGGAGTCCCCCAATAGCGCGAACGGCTCAAGTTCCAGTCGTTCAGGTTCTCCAGCCACTTGCCGAAGCGTCCCGAACCGGTCGATTCCGGTTTCCAGTTGATGGTCTTGTTCAGTTCAATCATCCGGTCCTTGCAAGCCGTAGAGCGGATAAACCAGCTGTCCAGCGGATAGTAAAGCACCGGTTTGTCGGTACGCCAGCAGTGCGGATAGTTGTGTACGTGCTTTTCCATCTTGAACGCCTGGTTTGCCTGCTTCATCTTCATGCAGATATATACATCGAGCGATTCAGCCGCTTGCGCCGCCTTCTCATCATACTTGCCATCGACGGTGAACTGTGGGTCGTAAGCGTTCTTCACCCATCTGCCCTGATACTCTTTATAGGTATCCACGTCTACACATTCGGCTACGAACTTCTCGTCCAGCTCGTCCAGCAGGTAGAACTTACCGGTCAGGTCCACCATGGGGCGTGTCTCGCCTTTCTTGTTAATCATAAAGAGCGAAGGGATGCCTGCGGCTTTTGCCACGAAAGCATCGTCGGCACCGAACGTAGGAGCGATATGTACGATACCCGTACCGTCTTCTACGGTCACATAGTCACCCGCAATGACACGGAAAGCTTTTGCAGAAGCGTCATGCCAGTTTCCGTCTTCGTCCAGCTCTACCGGCTTCACCCACGGGAAGAGCTGCTCGTATTCCATGTCTACCAAGTCGGGACCCTTGTATTCGCCCACTACCTTAAACGGCACCAGCTTGTCGCCCGGCTTGTAGTCTTCCAGCGCCATGCCTTCCGCCTTCTTGTTGAAGTGTGTGTAAAGCAAAGCCTTTGCCAGGACCACCGTTATCTTCTCGCCGGTATAAGGATTGTAAGTCTGCACAGCTACATAGTCTATCTTCGGACCAACGCAGAGCGCGGTATTCGAAGGCAATGTCCACGGTGTAGTGGTCCATGCCAGGAAATAAGGAGTTCCCCACTCCGCCATTTCGGGTTTCGGGTTCTTTATCTTGAACTGGCCTACCACAGTCAGGTCTTTTACGTCCCGGTAACATCCCGGCTGGTTCAGTTCGTGCGAGCTAAGTCCCGTGCCTGCCGCGGGAGAATAAGGCTGGATGGTATATCCTTTGTAGAGCAAGCCTTTCTTATAAAGTTGTTGCAAAAGCCACCACAAGGTTTCGATGTAGCGGTTGTCATACGTAATATACGGATTATCCAAGTCCACCCAATAGCCCATCTTGTGGGTCAGGTCGGTCCATTCCTTGGTGAACTTCATTACGTCCGTACGGCAATGCTGATTGTATTCAGCCACTGATATGGTCTTGCCTATGTCTTCCTTCGTAATGCCCAACGCTTTCTCTACACCCAGTTCCACCGGAAGCCCGTGCGTATCCCAGCCTGCTTTGCGCTTCACCTGAAAGCCTTTCATCGTCTTGTAACGGCAGAAAGTATCCTTAATGGTACGCGCCATCACGTGGTGGATGCCCGGCATACCGTTTGCCGAGGGAGGTCCTTCGTAAAACACAAAAGAAGGATGCCCTTCACGTTCCGTCATACTGCGGGAGAACACATCGTTCTCGTCCCATTTCTTCAGCACTTCCTTGTTGATGTCAGAAAGGTTCAGTTGTGAATATTCAGTAAATTTCTTACTCATATAGAATGCATTTATCTTTTTCGTTTTTTCTTCGGAAATACCCTTCCCGAATTTAGGCTGCAAATTTATAAGAAAAAAGAATATCCGGAAAACTTTTCAGCTAATATTCACATAAACAAGCGTTAATTTGTTTCGGAAGGCAATGGCGTTTTCAATGCAAATCACTATCTTTGCAGCAAATTTAAAACAGATGTTTATGCCCACTCATTCATTCAAAGCAGCCTACAATACGGGAGAATCATGTATTAATTTGGTTTTAGGTGTATATATTTTCACTGAAGAGGGAATCTATATTGCTTATTGCCCTGCACTCGACATTTCCGGTTATGGCGAAAACGAGCAGGAAGCCAAACAATCTTTCGGGGAAGTAGTGCGCCAATACTTAGATTATTGCATCCACGAACACACATTAACGGAAGATTTACAAAAGCACGGATGGAAAGTAGAAAGCATAAAACAACACAAATTCAAATCTCCTGATACAGTTTCAATGATGAAAAAGAATCCGGACTTCAAAAATCTGATAGAGAATAAAGAATATTCAAAATATATGGAAAATCTGTCCATCCCTTCTTTTGCATGAATACACAAAAATTAAGCAATATCCCGTTAAACGAGTTCCGCGAATTTCTTAAGAAATCCGGATGCAAGAAAATCTCAACAGAGGGAGGGCATGAAAAGTGGGTGCGAAAAGATTTAACCCGACCGATCATCTTACAAACCCACATCAGCCCTGTTCCTGAATTCATCGTCAAGAACACATTAAGGAATTTAGGTCTTACGAAAAAAGATTTCTTTGAAATTCTTTTTGATTGCGGACAATAAAACTAATATTTGCTTTTGATATCAATATACTTTTATTGTAAATTCCATTTGATTTTTGGCTTAAATCCAAAACATAATTTGTGTGTCAAAAGGATAGTTGATTTTCATTTATGAATCACCCCACGTGGAATTTCCGCGTGGGGTGATTCTTCTTTTATTCTTCATTAGTAGTTTTGTGTAAGCGAAGGATTATAGAGTACGGCATTTTGCGGAAAAGGAAATACCCATAGAGGTGAATCGGGTGAAATAGAATATGTTCCGCCATACTCAGGTCCCAAATCACGTATGATAGTTTCGGCATATTCCGGTTCTGAGTTCCAACGCTTACGGTCACAGAAATTCTCAATCGTGTTGATGAACTCTACACGTTTGGCGTCCTGCAAGAGCTTCATAGCCTGCTTTTCGGTCAATCCGGATGCTTGATTGGCAAAAGGTGTATAGTTATCTATACGCATGGCACGTACGCGGTCTACCTGTGCCAGTCCGCCCTGGATATTGCCCTGCCGAATCATACATTCAGCAGCAAGATAATACATGGTTTCTGTACGGATGCCCCACACGTTCCAGCGGATATCGCTTATCTGACATTGCAGGGAACCGTCGGGTAGTACTTGGTAAGGTTCGCCCCAAGGCATTCCCATATAGTTATAATATTTCATGATGTAATCATTGGGATCGATAAGGGCTGCCACATCAGGCGAAATGGTAAGTCCATAGAAATCACCCAAATTGGAGTTGTTGCTCCACAACAGAAAATAGTTGTTGGAGGCTGTTTCGTTAAGTGTCCATGTTCCGGTCTCTTTGATAGACGACCGGTCTTCCAGACGATTGTTTACACCCAATGCCAGATTGGCATAACGGAGTGCTTCATCGTAACGCTTCATTTGGAAAAGCACACGGGCACGCACCCCATAGCCGAAATCAAGTCCGAAGCGGCAAGGGGTATCCACATGGCTTTGAATAAGACCCGCCAGAACCTCGTCACTACAATCTTCCAATATCCGTTCGTATACTTCCGCAATGGTACGTTTTGTTTTTTCTTCGCTTACGTCCGTGTTGTCCACGTAGGGGATGCCTCCCAGTTCAGATGCCGTTGCCTCATCGTATTGCTTAGCGAAAGTATTGACCAGAATAAAGTGGTACCATGCGCGGAGGATATGTGCTTCGGCGATGATTTGCCGGCGCTTGGCATCGTCTCCAGCGGCTTCGGGTGCCTTGGAGATGATAACGTTCATGTAGTTTATACTACGATACAGGTATTCATACACATAGCTGGAAGTAGTGAGACTGGCACGGTCTACATTTTCATCGTATGTGACGAGGGCATAAATCAGACTGTTGGGATTGGCAAGGTATTCGGGTAGCCCTTCCCAATAGTCGTACATGTTATTGCACAATATTTCGTATTCGTTGTTCGAGGTAGTGATTTGCGGGTCTTGATTGAGCAAGGTCTCCAAATCATCTACGGTATTAAGGGTGGTCATTCCTTTCGGTACAATGTCAAGTTTGCTTTCGCAGGCTGTCATACAGAGAAAGACGACCATAGCCAGTATAGTAAATGCTTTTTGTTTCATCGCTTATCATTATTAAAGGTTAAAGTAAACGCTCATGGTATAGCTGCGTGGAACGGTGTTGTAATTACTTCCGTTAACGGGATTTACTGCCTCAGGGTCAAGTCCCAGGCTGTTGCGTGCCCACGTACATACGTTGTTCATCTGGAAACGGATGCGGAGGTCGTTCAGTCCGATAGCACGGCAGATGCGCTTGTCGAAATTGTATCCCAGCACAATGTTGCGCAATTTCACGTATCCGGCATGTTCCACATTGGTGTTTCGGTAAATGCCATATTGGGTATTGGTATAATGTATGGACATGTATCCGTTAGCAGGTACATCGGTGTTTCCTTCCCAATATTGCAACAGGTCTTTCGAAAGCTCCCCTTGTCCGAATGTATTCTTATAGCCCGAACCGCTTCCGGCAGAAGAACTCCATGCATCATTTCGAGTACGCATATAGTGTCCTCCATAGAAGTTGAACATAGCCGACAAGGTAAATCCTTGCCATGTAATTTCGGGGGTGATGGCACCACTTATCGTAGGGGTGTAGGTACCAGAGAACACGGCATCTTCTTCGGTAAATGTCCCACTTGCAACGGATTCCGTATGGACTTCACCATTTTTATCGCGCCAACCTAAGAAATAAGTGCCGTCTTGTTCTACCATGCCGGCATAGTCGATAGAGAAGAGCGAATTGAGTGGATAACCTTCGTGAAGTGACATTGTGAGGTATTCGTAGCCTGATTCGGGATAATGGGATACTTTAGTCACTTTGTTTTTATTGTATGCGAAATTGAAGCCTAAGTCGATGCCCAACTGGCTGCGCTTGCGGGCACGTAAGATGTTGCCGTTCAATTGCAGTTCGACACCCTTGTTGGTCATTTCTCCGCTGTTGATGGTCAACGATGTCCAGCCGGTAGTAGGATCAAGGTCGGTATTGGTCAGCAGGTCGCTTCCGCTCTTGGCATATAAATCTACAGAACCGTTTAATCTATAGTCCAATAAGCCGAAATCTATTCCCACATTCCAAGTCTTGGTCTTTTCCCAGCGCAACTGGTCGTTTGGCGGTGTCTGAAGCGAGCCTTGGTTTTCTCCGTTATAGCGGTTTGTCCCGATGCTGGCGGTGAGATAGGATGATACCGATGAGTCAATATTTCCTGTCAGACCGAAGCTGGCACGGAGCTTGAGGGCGTTTATCCAGGTAATGGGTTTCATGAACGACTCGTTGTTCAAGTTCCAGCTGACACCTGCTGACCATAACGGACGTCCGCGGAATTTCGGATCGGCACCAAATAAGTCGGTACGGTCTACACGATATGAACCGAAAAGGCTATAGCGTTGGTCGTATACGTAGTTGGCGGTGAAGTAATACGAGTAATAGCGGTGCAGTATATCGCTCGTATCAAAGCTGCTGGGAGCACCGGACACCGGATAATTGGTTCCCAACACGCCTGTTGTTGGATTATTGATGAAAGCCCAATCAGTGAGTAGGTTCAGGTTGGTCTGTGTCTGGTCATTGTATCCGTAACGCAAGTCATTGTCGGTTGTCGTATGGGTCTGACGATATTCGAAACCAGCCAGGGCATCTACTGCATGGAGACCGAATTCCCGGGTGTATTGTGTCTGGGCACGGAATGTATAAAACTGGCTTGACACGTTACCGGTAGAGAGCAAGTCGCCATCGGGGACAGCATGATTCACCTGTGTGTTTATCACCTGCATCATACCCAGGTACGGGTCGCTCCAGTCTGTATTGGGGTCCATCAGGGCAGAGTCCCAGTCAAAGTTTGGATCGGCCACCCATTCACTTACTTGTGAAGCGGTGGTATAAAGGTCGTACAGGCTGCGCATGAAGTGTGAGGCGTTGTCGTAACGGGTCTGCGTACGCGAGGTAATATCTTCATATTGGAATTGTGCCTGTGCGGTCCAGCCTTCCACAGGAAGGTGAAAAAGAGTCTTCACATTAGTACGCACATTCGTATAGCGGTATTTCGTAAAGTTATAGTTCATTTCTTCCGCAAAGTTATAGGTCGGGTCTTTTAGCCCATAGAGCGAATTGCCGAGAACTTCTTCGCCGGGATAGATGTCCGCCTCCATCCGTTTCAATGAACCGTCATCATTGTACATGCTTTCGTATGCCATGAACGAATTCATGGCATTGTAGCTGGTACTGGCATGTGTCTTTGAGCGGTTGTTGAGCACGTTGACTCCAAAGGAAAGATTCCACCAAGGGGTCACTTTCAGGTCGCCGTTATAAGAAAAGGTGAGTGAACTTTCGTTTTCGCGCTTGGCTCCCATGTTGCCTCCCATGTAGTTTACCACAATGCTCGAACTCAGGTTCTTGCCTTTGACACGGATGCCAAGGTTATATTGGTGGTTTATTTTGGTACGGTCGTGCATGTCCTGCCATTCCTTACGGTAATCGTTCCGGCTCCATTTGTCGAGGGTAGCGTTGAGGTCGGCATCACTCAGCAGTCCTTGATAATTCTGCAACAGCAGACGCATTACTTGCGACTGGTTGGAAATCATGCCGTTGTTGGCATAGTCGATTTGTTGTTGAATCAAGTTCGGGTCTTCATTCAGCATGGCATTGAAATTGTATTTTTCCAGCTGGATAATATCGGCCGCCGAAGCCCAATTGTAGTTGTCATAGTTCTGACGTTCACTGATGACAAGGTCGGCATTGAAGTCGATGGACATGCGGTCTTCCTTGGCACGCTTGGTAGTGATGACGATGACACCGTTCGAAGCACGTGCACCATAGATGGCTGACGCTGCGGCGTCTTTCAATACCGTAATGTTGTCGATGTCATACGGATTTACGGTATTGAGTCCACCTTCGATAGGCAATCCGTCCACGACTATCAAAGGACTAGTACGTGCTTCAAAAGTTCCTATACCGCGTATGCTCAGTGCGTCCTCTCCCGTGGCATAAGGGTCAGGAGTTACGGCAACCAGTCCCGGAACCCGTCCTTCCAGATTCGAGGCAATGTCTCCCGTATAACGGGTGTCCATTTCTTTTCCGCCGATGAGCTGATACGAACCAGTAGCGTTCTCGCGCTTGATATTCTGGTATCCGGTGACAATCACTTCGTCCATTAATGTAACATCGGGTTCCATCTGGATACGGACGTATTTGGTCTCTTTCGGCAGATGGAGCGTTTGTGTCTTCATGCCGATGTAAGAGATAATCAGAGTGGATGCCTGGGAATTTGTCTGTATCGAGAAATTCCCTTCTATATCAGTAACGGTTCCTATCTGGGTGCCTTTTACGCGGACGGTAGCTCCGGGAAGCGGTTCGCTATTTTCGTCGAGGATAGTTCCGACAATGGTTTTCTCCTCAATGTCTTTTATCTCTTTGACGAGCGATTTTTCCGTTTTCGTCTGTGCCCATATTCCGGACGGGGATACGATGCTCCACATCCCGATTAAGAAATAAGCTAAATGTTTCATTTCATTTGAATTTTTAGTTAATGGAGGGGTTATTTCCCTAAGGCTTCATTGAGTATTTTTTCAATATTCCTGTTGGAAGGACGGGCAGCATCGACCGAGATGATTTTCCCGTCACGCCCCACGATAATAAAGCGGGGAATGGCGTTGATGTCCATTGCATCAAGAAATTCGCGCCCCGTCTTCACATCAAAGATGAAATTAGGCCACTGGGGGTTGTCGCGGTCTACTTTCTTCTCCCACGCTTTCCGGTTATCATCTTGCGAGATGCTGACGAACACAATATCTTTGTTGTCTTTGAACTTTTCGTAGACTTTTTCCATAAAAGGAATTTCCTTGCAACACGGTACGCACCAAGTGGCCCAGAAGTCAATGTACGCCACTTTGCCCTTAATGACTTCTGAAAGGCAGGTCTTTGTCCCGTCGCGGCTTATCAACACAGGGTCGGAAGGGAATACTTCTCCGTCATTGATGTGTTTGTTGCGTTTGGCTATGGTCTCTTTTATCTTTGCTGCCAGAAGGGAATCCTTGACAAGTTGGGGCTGAATTCCGTTGACGAAAGCGGTGATGTCGCTATCCGAAGGTTGATAGAGGAAAAACATCGAGCTGAGTGTAGCATACAAGTATTTTTTGTTGCTTTCGTTGGTAAGTGCGCTGTCTATGCCCGCGAATTGCTTTATAAAATAAGGAGTAAGCCGGAATGTTCCGTTGTTGTTTCCTAAGTTAACCCTGTTATACCAATGATTAATAAGTCCGCTCAGACGGCTTTCATCGGCATTGGGGTCGATGGTGGCAACAAGTGAGTCAATCTGTGCCCGGTGGTCGATGCTGTCCATGCTTAAGATTTGTATGGTATAATATTTTTTGCTTGCATCAGCCAGTCGTGCATAACGCTCGCGCACCGTGGCATCTTTTATGCCTTTCAATGCGTTTTGTGCAGCTTCATAACCGGCATCCAGGTTAGCATTCCATTCTGCGGTACTGAACGGGTGGTCTGGGGTAGGCTTGAAGGTCCAAGGGGAAAATCCTTGCTGGTAAGCGTTATAGAATGTACTACGGTCGGTGTTGTCTCCTTGGAATGTCACATTTTTCCCGTCGATGTCCATCTTGACCGACTTTCCTTTTTCGAGAAAAGCTCCGTAGCTGTCGCTTCCGACATACAGGGCGACATCGGCTTCGTTTCCGGCAAGTTGGGGATTAAATACGAACAAGCCTGTCGAATCGGTTGACACATTTTCTACAAAGGTATTACCGTTGTAATCATAACAGAAAGTAATTTCGGTAGGTTCGGATACATTGATTTTTCCTTCCAAAAGAGGGGCATTATCAGATGAACTGCATCCGTAAGACACAAGGAAACCTGGTGCCACGAAAAGAAGAATTGATTTCAAATTAGCCATAAGCGTTTACATTTAGTTTTTAGTTTGTTACAATCATCGTACAAAGGAAAGTAAAAAACACCAAAACACAATCAGTCATCTTTTCGTAAAGCGTAAAATTGATGGATTCGTAAGAAGAATGCTTCAGGAATGCTTCAGATTTCTTTCAATTTCAGACGGTAACGTGCGGGCGTCATTCCAGTTGAAGATTGAAAGGTAGCATAGAAAGTGGACAAGGAACTGAATCCTACTTCTGCTGCGATTTGTTTTAAAGGCTTGTTGGCTTCGAAATCGGACATTTGGGCAATAGCTTCCCTAATCCGGTAATCATTGATGAGTTGCGTGAATGTCTTTCCGGTCGATTCATTGATGGTTTTTGAAAGATAGGTGCGGTTGGTTCCCAACCGGTCGGCTACGGAAGCCACGGTAAGCGAAGGGTCGGTAAACAGCTTCTGTTCTATCATCAGTGCCGTAAACCGGCTCAACAGGTTGCTCAGCTTATCCGAAGGAAGGGTGGCGGATGCTGCCTGTATCGTTTCGTCGGAGTGCAGGTTTTCCATTTGCTTCATCAGCAGTTGTTCGCGTTGCATATATTCCCGGTTTTGAGATACGATGGCACGGTACAGCCGGTTTTTCTTTTTGTAGAAATAAAAAGTCATGCCCAGTGCCAGAAGCAGCAAAACCAGTACTACCGTGAACAAGGTTATCTTGAAGCGATTGTCAAGGATTTCCAGATGTTGGGCGTTGATTTGCTGTTCGCGCGAATAAATATCGTGCTTGATGCGGGCTTCCTGTGTGGCACGTTCGCGGATTTCATCGAAGCGGCGGTCTTGATATTGCTGACATTCGAAAGCGTATGCCAGTGCCTGGGAATCGTTTCCTGCTTCGTGATAACTGAGGGAAAGCTCTTTGAGCAGTTGTGCCTTGTGGATAAGAATGCCCGTACTGTCCATCCGGGCAAGACCCTGTTCCAGTATTTCGATGGCTTGCCGGATATGTTGATCGTTCCGCAGAAGCCGGGCGTATTCGATATAGACTTTGGTAATGGTAGAAGGCGATGCGCTTGTGAAATGCCTGATGGCGGAAGCATAATGCCGATAAGCCTTCTCCTTCTTTCCTTCCTTTTCACAAAGCAACGCCTGCAGGAGATCCAAATCAGCTTCTTCGCCTTCGAACGGAGTTTTCTCGTACATTCTCTCTATCTCTTCGATGGCATTCCGAGCTTGTGACAGGCTGTCCGCAATCAGGTAATAAAAGGCTGCATTCATTGTTCCGTAAAACAGCGGTATGATTTTATTCCCTTTCCGGGCTATATCTATAGCTTCTTTGGCGAATTTCAATCCCGAAATGTCGTTCCGCATCGAATAGGCTCCCGATATATTGGAAAGAAGAGTGGCGTGCATCCGTACGTCTTGACAAATCCGGACTTCGTCCAGTGCCTGAAAATAATAAGAGAGAGCAGAATATGTGTCGTCATGGACAAACAACGCATAATGGCCGAATCCGTTCAAGATATAGGTTAACGCCTCGTGGTTCTGCATGCGCTCTGCCAGGTTCCGTGCCATTTCCAGGTGCTCATAACTTTTGGTGCTGTTGCGGGATTCGATGTCGGCAAGTCCGAGAATGAGGTGACCGTATAGCTCAGCATACGGACAGTCTTTTTCTCCTACCTCCAGCAAACGCCTCCCGTATTTTCTGGCTTCGGCATTGTTTCCCAGTCCGAGATAATGGAAACCGACGGCCCACAAGGCTTCTTGGTCGTTGGGATTCCTGTCGAGAACCTTCAGATAGGGAGCGACAGTGCTTGAGTCTGCATTTTCGGCCCATGCTGCTCCTCCTGACATAAAGAGCAGGAAGCACAAAGGCACTATGTAAACAAACAATTTGAGCATGTCTTGAATAAATTTGCCAACAAAATAACGAAAACAAATCGAATTTGGCAAGACTTTTGTCAATAAGGAGTTAAAAAGAGTTATTTCTGGAGGTAAAAAAGCGCAGGATTCAATACATTTCAGTTCCCGCTTGGGTTATGTTATCAACGCAAGCGGCTTTCTTTTATAGTTTCCGTTCCAAAACCGTACGGTCTTGGTTCGGAAACCATACGGTTTTGGGACGGAGAACGTAAAAGGGAAACGGCTTGAAACAGATTCTAAGCCGTTCAATCACACGTTGGTTCATACCCTGCCAAACAAACTTATCAGAGAATTACAGAACAGCTATACCGCAAGGTTTATTTCAGCCATTCGTCTTATAAACTTCCATTCGAAAATAAAGTGAAGAGCTTCACACTATCAAAACTCTTTTCTATCTTTGCAACGACAATAAACAAAGACTTATGAACGCTATTGTGACGCAGATGATTATTTTGTTCATTATCGTAATCATCGGCTACTTTCTGAGCAAAAAGAAAATGATGGACGCGGACTTCGACCGCAAGCTATCTGTTCTGGTGATTAACGTAACCTGCCCCAGCCTGATTCTGTCTTCCGTAATGGGCGACACGCTTCCCGACAAAAGCTTTATCCTGCCCTTGCTCATCGTGGGATTCGCTACCTATATCGTTCTTATCGGCGGAGCTTTCCTGCTTCCACGGATCCTGCCCGTAAAGGCTGCCGACCGGGGTATCTATAGTTTTATGCTGGCTTTCGGCAATGTAGGCTTTATCGGCTACCCTATCGTAGCTTCTATCTTCGGAGCAAACGCGGTGTTTTATGCCTGCATCCTCAATTTCCCCAGCACCTTGCTGATATTCGTGTTCGGCACCCTCTTCGTTTCGGGAGGAGAAGGCAAGGTACGCTTCGATTGGCGCACGCTCTATTGTCCGGCGATGATAGCTTCTTACCTTTCCATTCTGATTGTAGTGACCGGCTGGATACCTCCCAAAGTGCTCAGCACGCCTTTCGTCCTCTTGGGAAACATCACCGTGCCCGCCGCCCTGCTCATCGTAGGCTCTTCCATTGCCCAGGTCCCTATCTGGCGCATGTTCAGCAATACGGCTATCTACCTCATGTCTGCCCTCCGCCTGATGCTGGTTCCCCTCCTGATATTATACCTCTCGCGCCTGTGCCGGGTAGAGGAAACCATCGCCAACATCAACGTGGTATTGGCAGCAATGCCCGTAGCTTCCTACGGCACTCTGTTCTGCATCCAGTATGGGAAAGGGGAAGTCATCATGGCGGAAGGCACGTTTATCACCACCCTGCTTTCGGTGATTAGCATTCCTTTGCTAACGATGTTTTTATAAAATGAATATCCACAAACATCCCATGTAGGGGCGTATCGCATACGCCCGAATGCATCTACTTATCCACGTGGATGTCTTCGGGGCGTATGCGATACGCCCCTACAAGCAAATTGGGTAAAATGCGGATATTCATTAACTATTTTTATTAACCCATTTTTTGTCTTGATTATTGCAACCATTTTAGGTGGATGCAATAACCATCCGGCAAGCCCTACTTTATTAAATAAGGTAGAAAACCTGATGCCAGCACAACCGGACAGTGCCTACGCTTTATTGGCTTCCATCGATACGGATACACTAAATGCCGAAAGCTTTGCGCATTGGTGCATGCTGAAGGCCGAACTCTCGCACCGTACGTCCCATGTATCTGTACCTTCTATCGAAGACATGGAAAAACTTTCGATTGGTACAAGAAAAAAGGTACGGAAAAAGAATGCCTGAAAGCCGGATTCTATTTAGGCATGGCACATGCCCATGAAGGTGAAAGCGATAAAGCTATGAATATATACGCACGCATATATACTATCGCAGAGAAAAGGCACGATTTCCAGCTAATGGGATATACCTGTTCATATATGGCAGACCTGTATGCAAGACAAGACTACCCATCTCTATCACTAAGAAAGACAAAAGAAGCAGCCGTTTGGTTTCAAAAAGCCAATAACAAAAGAAGTTATGTCTGTGCACTAAGGGATATTTGCTGAAGGTATGCTTACATGGATTCTTTATCGTTAGCATTAACCTATCTACAAAGGGCTGACTCCCTCTGCCAAACATTTAACGACATAAATGTTTACCATTCCATTCTAAATGCGTATGGCAATATCTACCAAATGCAAGGTGAATACGAATTAGCTGAAAAGTATTTTTATCAAACTCTAAATAATAGCGCAAATCCGATTCCTGATTACTTTGCTTTATCTCATTTGTACATAGAAACCAACCAGCTACAGAAAGCCAAAGAAATGCTGCAAAAAATCCCTATGAAAGAAAGCATAAACCGCTATGCCGTATATTCTGATTTATACGAAATAGCCAAGTTGGAAGGAAAATTTGAGCAAGCCCTCAACTACTTGGAACAATACACAGAAATCAATGATTCCTTATCTATTGCTTCCAACGAATCGAAAATACTCGAAATAGAAAACCGCTACAAGCACCAAAAACTGAAAACCGAGAATGCCGAGCTTCGGCTCAGGCAAACAGGCTATCTGCTGGCTTGCGCCGTATGCCTGATAGTAGTCTTAATCGTGCTTTGGATTTACTTCGGCTACCGCAAGCGGACGGAAAAGAAACTCCTGCTGCAACAAGCCGACCTGCGCGATACACGCAACCGCCTGCTGGAACTGTCCATCGAGATGGAGCGGAAAAACGCCCTGCTGAAACATTCGGAAGAAGAGGAAAAGGCACTGGAGCGGATGCGCGAAGAAATGGAAACACTGACCGCACGCTATCGCACCCTGCGGGAAAACATGCTGGAAAGCTCGCCTGTATACAAGAAACTGCACCAGCTGGCAAAGCAGAAGAAGCCGCAAAACACCCAGACGCTCATTAGCGAAGAGCTATGGGAGCAAATCAAGCAACAAGCGCAAAAGGTATACCCCGGCCTGCGCCGTTACGTCATCAACCGCTGTCCCGACCTGAACGAATCGGAATGGGCATACTGCTGCCTCTACCTATTCGGGTTCGACACCAACGACGAGGCATTGCTGCTTGGCATCAACACTTCTTCGGTACGCACCAAAACCTTGCGCCTGCGCTCGCGGCTGAACATCGACCTGCCCGCACAAATGTCACTTTATGAATATATTACCATGCAGATATAAGCTGCTTCTGCACATTTTTTGTACCGCACTGGGTATAACGCAAATAGCCAATGTAGGGGCGTATCGCATACGCCCGGATGCACCAACTTACCCACGTGGACGCTTTCGGGCGTATGCGATACGCCCCTACAAGCAATTTGGCAAAATGAGGACATTCATTTAACAATTTATTTTCGAAAGGAAGACAATCGGTTTTCAGATGTCTCCTTTTTACGTTCTCCAATTGGAAACCGTACGTTTTTGATATCAAAACCGTATGTTCTCCAATTGAAAACCGTACGGTTTCCAATTGGAGAACGTAAAAGGGAGATGCCCGAAACAACAATAGGAGGCTTCCGCAAAGGCAATGGCATCCTTCCGAATATGCTTTGCACAAAAAGAAAGCGTCGCAAAACATGCTTCCGCATGCCTGCGACGCCTCTCGCTTTATACACCTTTAAACAAAATGAACTTTCGTTCCTTTATTTGCGCGCTTCGGCAATATAGCCTAACGCTTCCTTACACTTATCGGTAATGTAAGCCCAGTCTTCTGCCGCTACCTTATCCTTCGGGAAGAGCTTCGAGCCCATACCTACGCAGAACACACCAGCCTTGATCCATGAAGTCAGGTTTTCCTGGGTAGGCTCTACACCGCCGGTCACCATCAGTTTCGACCACGGCATCGGAGCCAACATGCCTTTTACCAATTTCGGACCTAATACATCACCCGGGAATATCTTACACAGGTCGCAGCCTACTTCTTGTGCAAAACCTACTTCGGACACGCTTCCGCATCCCGGAGTGTAAGCTACCAAACGGCGGTTGCATACCTTAGCGATTTCGGGATTGAACAACGGACCTACCACGAAGTTGGCTCCCAACTGGATATAGAGTGCAGCCGTAGCAGGGTCTACTACAGAGCCTACGCCCAACGCCATTTCAGGACATTCCTTAGCGGCGAACTTCACTACTTCGGCAAATACCTCGTGAGCGAAGTCACCACGGTTTGTAAACTCGAAAGCACGCACGCCGCCATCATAGCAAGCCTTAACCACTTTCTTTGCCACTTCTGCGTCTTTATGGTAGAACACAGGCACCATGCCGGTTGAACCGATTTTGTTCAACACAGCTATCTTATCAAATTTTGCCACAATTTAAAGTTTTAAGTTTATGAAATTTCTCACCACAGATTACACAGATTATTTTAAAATCAAATGAACCTATCTGTGTAATCTGTGGTGAATAAAAAGATTTAGCGTTGTACGCGACCGCTTGCATCACCGCCAGCCAGTGCTTCTACCTCTTCTACCGAAACAAGGTTGAAGTCACCGTTGATGGTATGTTTCAATGCAGAAGCAGCTACGGCAAATTCCAATGCCTTGCCTTGATTCGGCTTCGTCAGCAGACCGTGGATGATACCGCCTGAGAACGAGTCGCCGCCACCTACACGGTCGATAATGGGGTTGATGTCGTAACGCTTCGATGTATAGAACTCTTCGCCGTTATAAATCATTGCTTTCCAGCCATTGTGAGTAGCCGAGAACGATTCACGCAAGGTAGAGATAACATACTTGAATCCGAATTCTTTCGCCATGGCAGTAAAAATGCCTTTGTAGCCTTCCGCATCGGTCTTTCCGCCTTCTACATCAGCATCGGGCTTGAATCCCAGGCAGAGTTCCGCATCTTCTTCGTTTCCGATGCAAACATCCACGTATTGCATCAACGGGCGCATGATAGACTGGGCTTTTTCCTTGGTCCACAATTTCTTACGGAAGTTCAAGTCTACAGATACCGTTACTCCGTGACGCTTGGCAGCCTCGCAAGCCAATTTGGTCAGTTCTGCAGCTTTATCGGAAATAGCCGGCGTGATGCCCGACCAGTGGAACCAGTCAGCACCTTCCATGATAGCATCAAAGTCGAAGTCAGAAGGCTCAGCTTCAGCGATAGCTGAGTGTGCACGGTCGTAAATCACTTTACTCGGGCGCATAGAAGCACCTGTTTCAAGATAATAAATACCCAGACGGTCACCGCCACGGGCAATATAATCGGTCTTGACACCATATTTGCGCAAAGCGTTGAGGGCACATTGTCCGATTTCATGCTTCGGCAATTTGGTTACAAAATAAGCATCATGTCCATAATTGGCACAGCTGACAGCTACATTCGCTTCGCCGCCACCATACACTACATCGAAACTATCCGACTGTACGAACCGCGTATTGCCCGGCGTAGACAGCCGCAACATAATCTCGCCTAAAGTAACAATTTTTCCCATTGCTAATAATTTTTATATCGTTTATACTTCTTGTTTGATTAAATTCCATACTTTCCATAAAGGAAAACATTTATCCGCTCTGTGTACGCACACAAAGGTACGATTTATTTTTTAAATACCAAAAAAAGTAATATATTTGTATCGATATTTTTTCAACACACACATTAAACCATCTTTTAAAACACATTTTATTAAGGTATAGAGACATGGACAAACAAGCAGAACGAATCCGAATCAAAGACATAGCCCATCTGGCAGGGGTATCAGTAGGCACGGTCGACCGTGTGCTTCACGGACGCAGCGGAGTATCTGAAGCCAGCCGGAAAAAAGTAGAAAATATCCTGAAACAACTAGACTACCAGCCGAATATGTATGCCAGCGCACTGGCATCGAACAAGAAATACGTCTTTGCCTGCCTGCTGCCCCAACATGCAGCAGGAGAATACTGGACGTATGTAGAAAACGGGATGAAACGTGCTATCAAGGCATTCTCGGATTTCAATATATCACTGGTAAGCGGATACTACGACCAATACATGCCAGGCGACTTCAGGCGGGCAGGAGAAAAACTGCTGGAAGAGGCTCCCGACGGACTGGTCATCTCTCCTACCATCGAATCGGAAACTACCGGATTTGCCGGCGAGCTGCAGGCACGTTCTATACCTTATATATTTATAGACTCGAACATCCCAAGCCTCAAACCGCTTGCCTTTTACGGGCAACATGCCAAACAAAGCGGATACTTTGCCGCACGCATCATGAAAATGCTGATGCAAGACCAAACCGAACTGGTAATATTCCGCCAGATAAACGAAGGCAGGCTGGGTTCGAACCAGCAGCTGCATCGCGAAGAAGGATTTTACAGCTATATGAAAGAACATCATCCCAACCTGACAATGCTGGAACTGAACCTGTATGCCAAAAGACCGGGCGAGGATGAAACGTTGCTGAATGACTTCTTCCGGGAACATCCGGAACTGTCCTATGGCATTACATTCAACTCGAAAGCATATATCATTGGCGAATACATGGAAAAGCAGCACCGGAAAAACTTTCACCTGATGGGATATGACCTGTTGGAGCGTAATGTCAACTGCCTGAGAAAAGGCAGTATCGACTTTATTATCGCCCAGCAACCCTCACTTCAAGGCTATAACAGCATTGCAAGCCTGTGCGACCATTTAATCCTGAAGAAAACTATCAAAGAATGCAACTATATGCCCATCAATTTCCTTTCGATAGAAAACATCGACTTCTATCTGGACATGCACCGGAACAATCATAACTAACCTTTAGTTCTTGAGCCTGTGACTTCTTACGTTCTTCATAACAGAAACCCACAAACTCAAAAACCCCAAAAACTTAAAAACTCAAAAAAACAAAAACCCAATTATTTATGGAAACAACTTATTTGAAAATCAACCCTGCCGACAATGTAGCCGTTGCAATCACCCCGTTGAAATCAGGCGAAACCATTACCGTAGACGGTCAGGACATCGTGCTGAAAACAGACATTCCCGCCGGACACAAGGTGACACTGACGGACTTTAATGAAGGCGACAACATCATCAAATACGGATATCCCATCGGACACGCCACAAAGCACGTACCGCAAGGAAGCTGGATTTCGGAAAAGGAAATCAAGACCAACCTTGCCGGATTGCTGGAATACACGTACCAGCCGGCCGAAGTAGCGCTAGACATCCCCTACGAAAACCGTACATTCAAAGGTTACCGGCGTAAAAACGGTGACGTGGGCATCCGCAACGAGATATGGATTATTCCGACCGTGGGCTGCGTGAACGGCATCGTAAACCAACTTGCCGAAACCTTGCGCCGGGAAACAAACGAGGAAGGCATTGATGCCATCGTAGCTTTCCCCCACAACTATGGCTGCTCGCAACTGGGAGATGACCACGAAAACACCAAGAAAATCTTGCGCGACATGGTGCTTCACCCCAATGCCGGAGCCGTACTGGTAGTAGGACTGGGATGTGAAAACAACCAGCCGGACATCTTCCGTGAATTTATCGGTACGTATGATGAAGAGCGCATCAAATTTATGGTAGCACAGAAAGTGGACGACGAACTGGAAGAAGGCATGAAGATTCTGCGGGACCTGTATGCCAAATGCAAGCAGGATGTCCGCACCGATGTACCACTCTCGGAACTGCGCGTAGGACTAAAATGTGGAGGCTCGGACGGATTCTCGGGCATTACAGCCAATCCGCTGCTGGGCATGTTCTCTGACTACCTCATCGCACAAGGCGGCACTTCTGTCCTGACCGAAGTACCGGAAATGTTCGGTGCCGAAACCATCTTGATGAACCGCTGTAAAACTCCGGAACTGTTCGAACAGACCGTACACCTGATAAATGACTTCAAAGAATACTTTTTGTCACACGGCGAACCTGTAGGCGAAAATCCATCTCCAGGAAACAAGGCTGGAGGCATTTCCACTCTGGAAGAAAAAGCTTTGGGATGCACACAAAAGTGCGGAAAGAGTTATGTGTCGGGGGTATTGCCTTACGGCGAACGCTTGCAGACGAAAGGCTTAAGCCTACTGTCGGCACCAGGCAACGACTTAGTAGCAGCTACAGCTCTGGCTTCATGCGGCTGCCACCTCGTACTCTTTACTACTGGACGCGGTACACCTTTCGGCACTTACGTCCCCACAATGAAAATATCCACCAATTCCCGCCTTGCTGCCCACAAGCCCGGATGGATTGACTTTAATGCTGGAGTAATCGTAGAAAACGAACCGATGGAGGTAACTTGCCGCCGTTTTACCGACTATGTCATCCAAGTGGCAAGCGGAGAATGGGTAAACAATGAAAAGAAAAACTACCGCGAAATAGCCATCTTCAAGACTGGAGTTACGCTATAAGGAATGAAAAATAAAGCAATGAAACAAATAACGGAGGGTGCAGAAGCATTGCTCCGTTATTTGTTTTGAATATCCGCAAACATCCCAATGGATGAAAAGGAGTTATGCCCGCTTCGCTCACAGGAGTTAAATGCCAATAGCCCTGCTATGGTTTCCATTAGTAAAATATTGGCTTCTAACTCCCTTTAACTCCCTGAAATAACTCCTTATTGGTGAAATGCGGACATTCATATAAAAATATTATCTTTGCACCAGCTTTCATTTTACAGATTTTTCGACTCATGGACTATAACAAACTGACTCCCATTGTAAACAAGCCGAACGGATGGGCACTGATGCCGCTCGTCGTTTTTCTGTGCCTGTACCTGATAACCTCCATCATCGTCAACGACTTTTACAAAGTTCCCATAACCGTGGCGTTCCTGGTAGCTTCGGTTTATGCCGTCGCCACAACCAAAGGGCTTTCGCTGAACGACCGCATCCTGCAATACTCTTCGGGAGCCGCCAATACCAACATCATGCTGATGATTTGGATATTTATCCTTGCCGGAGCCTTTGCCCAGTCGGCAAAAGCCATGGGGGCCATTGATGCTACCGTCAATCTTACCCTCTGGCTCCTTCCGGAAAACCTGTTGCTTGCCGGCGTATTTCTCGCCTCGTGCTTTATCTCGCTCTCCATCGGCACCTCGGTAGGCACCATTGTCGCCCTTGCTCCGGTAGCTGCAGGCATTGCCGCCAAGACCGACATCAGCATGGCGTTTATGACGGCAATCGTCGTTGGAGGGGCTTTCTTTGGTGACAATCTTTCTTTTATTTCCGATACCACCATTGCCGCGACACGCACCCAAGGCTGCGTGATGCGCGACAAGTTCCGTGTCAATTTTCTGATTGCTCTCCCGGCAGCCCTGCTGGTATTGATATACTACATTGTATACGGAATGCAAACCGAAGCCCATCCCGACATCTCTCCCATCGAATGGGTGAAAATCATCCCCTACCTTATCGTGCTGGGAACTTCCATCGCCGGAATGAATGTCACACTGGTATTGCTCTTAGGCTTGCTGTCGACCGGCATCATCGGATGGGGATACGGCACATTCGACCTTTTCGGATGGTTTGGCGCAATGGGAGAAGGTGTACTGGGAATGGGGGAACTGATTATCATCACGCTGATGGCAGGTGGTATGCTGGAACTCATCCGGTTCAATGGAGGCATCGACTATATCCTGCACCGGCTGACCGAACGCATCAACAACAAACGGGGAGCCGAATTCAGCATTGCCGCCCTCGTCAGCCTTGCCAATTTCTGTACCGCCAACAATACGATTGCCATCATCACAGTGGGTCCACTCGCCAGCCGCATAGCGGAAGAATACCGGGTAGACAAGCGGAAAAGTGCCAGCATACTCGACACATTCTCGTGCGTAATACAGGGCATTATCCCCTATGGGGCACAGATGCTGATTGCAGCCGGACTGACCCAATTGTCTCCACTCGACATTATTCCCTACCTTTATTATCCGATGGCATTAGGAATATTCGCCATCCTAAGCATCGCATTCCGTTTCCCGCGACGGTACTCCTGATGGAATATTATAAAAAGCACCACAGATTACACGGATATTCAATTTTTCGATTTACGAAGTACGATTTTAGAAGCTGTTTTGAATTTCTCCAAAAAGTTTTTCTTGGCTTGATGTATCCGTTTTCGTGTGTGCTTTGGGCGATTTTTTGGTCCTTTCCGCTCCTGTTCTTCGTCAGATAGCCCGCTATCTTCCTCATCACAGAAGCGAAAATGCCTCAAAAACTCATCCCAAATCATCGCACGATAAATTCAAAACAGCTTCTTAATATCAAAAATAGTAAATTATCAAATCGTAAATTGATTAATCTGTGTAATCTGTGGTGAAAAAGCGTCAACGCGCTGCCGTGGCATTGCTGAATGCACTGGTCACCTCATCGAAGAAAACCGGGTCGGGATTTGCCTGAAGCAACTGCATCATCAAATCATATACATCGGCATGGCTGTCCAATTTCATCGCCATCTGCAAATCGGCCAATGACTCTTCATACTTGCCGTTGTTCATATAAACTTCCGCACGTGCCTTGTAGTTTTCCACATCCGAAGGAGTCAGGCGGATAGCCTCATCCAAATCTTCTTCCGCTTCGGCGTATGCCTTGGCATTCATCAGCAGCATGCCTCGCGTATAATACGCAAACGCACGATACTCGGTATCCGCTTCGGGTATAAAGCGTAAGCTTTCGTTTACTGCATGGAAAGCCAACTTGGCATCTCCGCAAAAATTACAGACCAAAGCCATATAGCAATGGGCATAGCCATTCTCCGGATTGGCGTTCAGTTCGTTAGTCAGATAAGTATAAGCCTGTTCGATATTACCTTCGTTCAAAGCCTCTACTCCTTTTTGATAATCGGCCGTAACCGGACGCTCGAAACCTTTTGCAAAAAGGGAATTTACCGCCAGCAGCCCGCAAATCAATGTTATAATCAGTGTCTTCATGATACCATTAGGTTGTTTTTGATTGTTGGCTGCGAAATTACAAGCTTTTCTCCGAACAACAAATACCTTTTTTTATGTTCTGCATCAGCTTTTTAACACTTTCCTGCTCAATGACCACAAACCTAAGAAGGTCAGCAGCCCGTTGAACATCAACATTTCATAACCGAAAGCATATCCTGCCAGGTAAAAACACAGGCGGTCGGTGGCATAACACACCAGCGGAGAGAGCAACGCCACATAAGGAACAAACCGGTCGCGAGGCAACCTGCGGGTAAACATTCCGAAAGCAAACATGCCCAACAGCGGCCCGTACGTATAGGCTGCCAGTACATAAATCGTATCGATAATACTCTGACTGCCTACCGCCTTGAACACCAACATACAGCCGATAAAAACAACAGAAATACCTATATGTACACACCGGCGGATACGTTGTGCCTTACCCTCCGAAAACTGTCCTACCTCCAGAATGTCAATACAGAAACTGGTGGTCAATGCCGCCAATGCCGAATCGGCACTGGAAAAAGCCGCAGCGATTATGCCGATGGTAAAGAGCACCAGCACCACCGGACCTAAATATCCCTCGGCGGCAAACATCGGAAGAATATCATCCCCCTTGGCTGGCAAGTCTACCCCCAACCGGGAAGAAGCCAGCAACAACAATATCCCCAACACCAGAAACAGGAAATTGACCGGCAAAAACGAGAAACCGTAACAATACATATTCTTCTGCGCCTCCTTCAGGTTGCGGCACGAAAGGTTCTTCTGCATCATATCCTGATCCAGCCCTGTCATAACGATGGTAATGAAAATGCCGCTGAAGAACTGCTTGAAAAAGTTCTGCTTCGAATGCCAGTCGTCGAACACAAAGATACGGCTGTGCGCATTATCCGCCACAGCACCGGCAACCGATGGCCAGTCGCCACCGAGCATCGCCACTACCTTGTATATAATAAGGAGTAAAGCCGCCAGCAGGCAGAAGGTCTGCAGGCTATCGGTCCAGACAATGGTACGTATCCCGCTCTTATGCGTGTATAGCCAGATGAGGACTACCGTACCGATGGCAGTCAGCAAAAAAGGGACACCGTATGCTTCGAACACATAATGCTGCAAAATCAGACAGACCAAGTACAGACGCGCGGACGCTCCCAGCAATTTAGAGACCAGAAAAAAAGAAGCGCCCGTCTTATAAGAACAGACACCGAAACGTTCTTTCAAATAAGTATAAATGGAAATCAGGTTCAGCCGGTAATAAAGCGGAAGCAGCACATGGGCTATCAGCAGATAACCGACAAAAAAGCCCAGACAGGTCTGCATATACGTCATATCAATGCTCCGCACCATGCCGGGCACCGAAACAAACGTCACGCCCGAAAGCGAAGCCCCTATCATACCGAACGACACAATGTACCACGGCGACTGGCGGTTGCCCCGGAAAAAAGCATCGTTGTCGCTGCTGCGAACCGACGTGATATGCGCCACCAGCAAAAGGATGCCGAAATAAACCGCTATGGTAACAAGGATGAATATGCCGTTCATTGTCATTTCAATCCATTCAGCCGAAGCAGTTCTTCGATTTCTTTCTTGCTGATAGAAGAACGCTCCGCCTTATCGTAAATGTAAAGCAAGTTGATTTCGCTCTCTTCCACCGCTACCACTACCGTAAAGGTAATAACCCGCGCGCCGCCGCTCTTGCCTTTCCCTTTCGAGGTGATAGCCATGCGAATCTTGCGCAATCCGCCGCCCAAGTCGGTACCGAGGCGCGGATTGGCCTCCAATTCGTTTATAAATCTTTCGTAATCATCCGCAAACGAAGCATAATGTTTGTTCAGCCGTTTCGCTTCGCGCTTAAAAGTCGGCAAAGGTTCTATTTTAACGTTCATCTCTCAATTCCTTTAAAAAATCTCTTGCCGAAATCAATTGCAGCTTACCTTCCTTTTTTAATTTCAACTCTTTCAGCCCCGCGTCAATCCCGGCAAGGATTTCCTCCTTGCTGATATACTCGGTTTCCTCTTCCTCCTTGCGGGTGCCTTCCAGCAATTTGTCGGCAAGCCATATACGGTTCCGCTCGCTAAGCGAAAGCGACTGGATATATTGCCAAAGACTTTCCATCGATGCTGATACTCTCATAGCGTATTCCTCCTTATATGATTAAGTGACAAGGCAAAGATAGCAAAATATCTTCAAACTCCGCTGCAAACGCACGAAAAAGACACTATTTGAAACGGGATGTATCCACCGCTTCCCGACGCTTCTCCTGATAACCTCCGAATTTCCACGTAAACGATAAGCCTACAGAGCGGTAGCATGAATAATCGTTTGTCACCCACTGGCGGGCGATGCGGACATACGGGTCGATGCCCGCGGTCTCGAAAATATCCTTGCACCAAGCCGAGAGGATGCAATTCTTGTCGGCGAAAGCGTAACGCAACGCCACGTCCACATTCCCGCTGGCAGGCAAATCATACGTGCCTTGATAGGCTTTGCTACGCACAAAACCGTTGATGCTGAGATGTAAATCGGGACGGGTAAAAAGGGTTATGTTGTTATTGAACACCGCCATGCCGTAACAGATGCGCCGGTCGAAAGGCATATCATAGAAGTCGGTGTCTTTCTCGCGCGTCCATACGCCCATCAGCGTCAGGCGCGAATCGAGCCATTTCTTTATCTTAAAAGGAACGGAAGCCTGGATGCCCGCCTGCCGCTGGAAATTAAAGTTCAGGTAACGGTAGATTTCCACCAAGCGTTCGGGCGACTGATAAAGCGTCTGCGTGAAATAATCTTCCGTATGGCTGAACCATGCGGCAAAAGTATATTTCGATTTCAGCATATAAATCAGCGTCAGGTTATAGTCTTTCGAAGGCTTCAGCAGCGGATTGCCCTGCACTTCCGAGTAACCTCCGCCCAGATAAGACACCGCGTCCTGCACCGCCCAGTAACCGGGATAACGCTTGTCGCTGCTGAATGAGAGCTGCACGAGATGGCTGGCGGACGGTTTATACGTAGCCGTCAGGTTCGGATACCAGTCCCATTCGTCCCACGCCGGAGTCTGGTAATGCTCGGCTGCCAGCGAAAAGTCTACCGACAAGTCTTCGCCGAACGATTTGCTGAAGCCCGCATACACATTCAGCGTCCGTTCCCTCCGGCGCGAAAACATATCCGAAGGCAATTCTTCATTCCCCGAATACCGCTGGAACGAATTGTCCACACTCGTCGTATAAACCGCCCCGTAGTTCAGCTCCCAGCCGTGCTTCAGCTGATGCTCTTGCCCAAGATAAAACTTCCAGGCATTGATGCGCTGCGCATCTTCGGTATAAAAGTCCATGCCCGTCCCGTCCATTTCGCTGGAGAGGCGTTGGCTGCCCGGCGCATGATACCACGTAAACTCCGTGCCCGCCTTCAGCCCGAACGGAGCCTGATAGTCCAGCCGCCCGTTATGAAGCCACGATTCCTGATTGCCCAAGGTCGTCGCCGTCTGCGTGCCCGTGGTGTATTGGTTATAATGGCTCGTGTCGTAACTCCCGTTGTAAACAAAGCCCAACGTATGGTTCTCGGCAAAGCGGTAATCGGCGCCGAGGCGGAACGTATGCGTATGGTTCCGTCCGCGTCCCGTCTCGTGATTGCGGACGAGATAGGTTTCGTCCTCCGCCTCTTGCCAATGGCGGGCTTCCTTGTCGGTCGTGTTGTAACTCTTGCCGTGCGTATGCGAGTAAAGGAAATCCATCGAGAGTTTCCCTCCATTATATAAGAAGGAGGCACGCTCCTCGAACGAAGCCTCGTGCCGCTGGTCGTACTTGGCGAACGCTTCGCCCTGCACCGAACCGGGGTCGCCGATGCGGTGGCGCAGGCGGACGTTTATCAGCGCGCCCCGCACCTGATAGCGCGCCGGAGCATTGTACATCACTTCCACCCGCTCGATGCGGCTGGCAGGCATCGACTTCAATAAGGAATAAAGCTGCTCGGCACTCATGTTCGTCACCTTCCCGTCCAAGATAACGGTCACGCCCCGTGCCCCCAACGTCAGTCCGCCGTTCATCTCCACCACGCCCGGAAGCTCTTTCAAGGCATCATACACATTGTCTATCGGTTTTTGCGCAATCATGCGGGGCAGGTCGTATTCCAGCCTCCCCGGCAATGCCCGGACCACGGGGCGTTCGCCTTCCACCAGCACTTCGGGCAAAGCCTGAAACAAGCTGTCCGTCTGCACGTCGCCCGTCAATAAACTATCTGCTGCTTCTTGTGCCGGAAGCCCCGCTCCGAAAGCTGCCAGCCCGATAATCAAAATCATTCGTTTCATCGTATTTCCGTTTTTTTTTGATACGGCAAAGTTCGGCATTTCCCGCGGAATCCGCCCTATCTCCCGCCTTACCGAGTGTTACCGGAAGTGTTATTTAGTCTTACCGTTTTCCGCAAGATTGAGCGGAAAGACCTATCTTTGCCTTGCGAAAACGTCCTCCCGATGGGAGCGGCAAATTGCAGCTTGCGAAAACGTCCTCCCGACGGGAGCGGCAAATTGCAACCTGCGAAAACGTCCTCCCGGCGGCAGCGGCAAATCGCAACCTGCGAAAACGTCCTCCCGACGGCAGCGGCAAATTGCAGCTTGCGAAAGCTTCCTGCACGTTGCAGGACGAAATCGCAGAGAAAAAACAAACCTAAAAAAGAACCGCCGCATGAAATTGCCCCTGAAATACATCGCCCTGCTGGTCATCCTCTCGCTGGCGGGCGTATTCGCTTACCAAACCTATTGGCTGACCAGCCTTTACCGCACCCAGCGGAGCGAGATGGAAAAGGACATCCGCGAAGCCCTGCGCACGAGCGATTACAACGAAATGATTGCACGCGTCAGGCGGATGCAAAACGATTCGCTGGCACAAGCCGAAGTGACCGTCTCGACCGGATACGACGACGAACGGGCGTTCACGAAGACCCATACTATCCGCAGCGTCAAGTACGGCGACAGCACCCGCATCTCCATTTGGGAACGCAGCGTAAAAGACACCGCCGAGACTCCGCAAGCCGCCCTGCAAGCCGACATCGCCTCTATCCTCTTCGAAAACAAAAGCTCGACCGCCGAACTTGCCTCCAACTTCCAGCAAGGGCTGCACGCGGGCATGGACATCCTGAGCGACCCCGATTTCGCCGTCTTCGACAGCCTCTTAGAGACCGAACTTCGCCGCATCGGCATCCGCGCCCCTTACCGGCTGATGTACCTGCACCGGGGAAGCACCGTCGATTCGAGCTATACGTTCACCGACACGCTCAATGTCAAAAGCACCGGCGGTTACCTCCCTTCGCCGAAAGCCATTACCTACGATTACAGTTACGACCGGCACGGCAATTGGCTCTACCGGCTCACCTTAGAGCCTATCAAGAGCATCGTGCTCACCCAAATGGCAGGCATCCTCACCGCCTCGGCGCTGATACTGGTTATCTTGGGGCTTGCGTTCGGCTTCCTCATCCGCACCCTCTTGCGCCAAAAGACGTTGGAAGAAATGAAAAGCGACTTCACCAACAACATCACCCACGAACTGAAAACCCCTATCGCCGTGGCATACGCTGCCAGCGATGCCCTGCTCAACTTCGACTCCGGAACAGACCCGGCGAAACGCGCACGCTACCTGCGCATCTGCCAGGAACAATTACGGAGACTGAGCGGGCTGGTGGAACAGATACTCGGCATGTCAATGGAACGGCGCAAGACTTTCCGCCTGCATCCGGAAACCTTCGCGCCCCAGGAAGTCATCGCACCGCTCATCGAACAGCATAAGCTGAAAGCGGACAAGCCCGCCGGCATTACCCTCCGCATCGAGCCGGAGAACCTCACCGTATACGCCGACCGCACGCATTTCAGCAACATCGTAAGCAACCTGCTGGACAACGCCGTGAAGTATTCGCCCGGCGAGGCACAGATTGACATAACCTGCCGCGAAGACAACGGCTGGTTCGTCCTCTCCGTCCGCGACCAAGGCATCGGCATCCCGCACGACAAGCTGCGCCACATATTCGACAAATTCTACCGCGTACCGACCGGAAACCTGCACGACACGAAGGGCTACGGACTCGGACTGTATTACGTAAAAGCCCTGACCGAGAAGCACGGAGGTACGGTGGAAGTAAGAAGCGAGCTGGGACGGGGAAGCGAATTCACGATTAAATTAAGAATGAAGAATTAAAGATGAAGAATAGAGAAGCAATAATCGATGTACTGCTGGTGGAAGACGAGGAGACACTCGCCCTTATCATCAAGGACACGCTGGAAGGGCAAGGCTTCGCTATCCGTTTGGCGGAAAACGGGGAAGAAGGAATCGAAAAGTTCTTCGGCCAAAAGCCGGACGTGGTAGTGGCAGACGTGATGATGCCCCGCATGGACGGATTTGAAATGGTGCGCCGCATCCGGCGCAAGGACAAGCAGACCCCCGTGCTCTTCCTTACCGCCCGTTCCGCCACGAGCGATGTGGTGGAAGGTTTCGAATTAGGGGGAAACGATTACCTGAAGAAACCGTTCGGGATGCAGGAACTTATCGTGCGCATCAAAGCCCTCTTGGGACGGGCTTCCAACTATTCCGCCCCGGAAAAGCAAACGTCCGTAACAGAATTCGAAATAGGCAGGTACCGCTTCAACGCCATCACCCAACGCCTCTCCTACCTCGGAAACGAGACCGAACTTTCTTACCGCGAAAGCGAAATCTTGCGCCGCCTCTGCGAAAACCGGAACGAAGTGACCCTGATGCAAGACATCCTGATTGAGTTATGGGGCAACGATACGTTCTTCAACCAGCGCAGCCTGCACGTATTCATCACCAAACTCCGCCACAAGCTCTCGCGCGACGAGCGCATCCGCATCGTAAATGTCCGAGGCATCGGGTACAAACTCATCATCAACTGAAAAAGCCCATGTCTTATTTTAGAAAAGGTTGACTCATAAATCAGAGTCAAGAAAATGAAAAAAGAAGAAAGTTTTGTGCACGATCATTCTTGCACCCGTGCAGTAGAGATTTACCGTTTGTGTAAAGTTGAAGGGTTGGACAATTCCGCCTTAATGAAAAAATTCGGCATAAGCCGTACGACTTTATGGCGTATATTGTCTACCTTTGAGCGTGAAAACCCTCAAATAGCAGAACAGATGAAACGTCAAGGAAAAGATGTGACTCCGGAA
>ERZ827181.337-NODE-337-length-65673-cov-14.639443_pt1 | contig 65673 bp, 57 predicted proteins | sample MGYA00519778_ERZ827181 | MGnify/ENA primary metagenome ERZ827181 (study PRJEB31778, sample SAMEA3449273) | human gut metagenome | biome: human gut; feature: human-associated habitat; material: faeces | place: United Kingdom | collected 2010/2012 ...
TAACAATATATAAAAACATCTACTGTCAGTTATGCACTGGCGTTTTGAAAATAAAATACAAAACAACAATAAAAAGATTGAAAACCTTTCAGCCTGGATTTATTTATTTTGTAAAAAAAATACTATGAAAATATTACATTATATAGCCGCAATTTCTTTTCTCGCTACGCCAATTTTCGCCGCAAATTCACTCGAAGGCGAATATGTAGGCAAAGTCGATGCGAAAGAAGGATATTTTAAGGATAACCCCCTCATTGCCGCACAGGTATATCGCGAAGGAAATGAATATAAGGTTGTAATCTACCCAGACCTCTGGCGGCGCGCACAGCCTTATGTAAAATTTAATGCGAATGCGAATTCAGATAAAATAGAATTCGACCAGGGCGGATGGAACGCTTTTAAAGGCACAATATCAAAAAACGAAATCACAGGCGTCGCGATTTATTCCACTAAGGAAGGCAAAAAATCCGCACCTATGAAATTGTCCAAAATAAAGAGAAAATCTCCGACACTCGGCAAACGCCCGCCAAAAGGCGCAATTAAACTTATCGACGGAAAATCTTTCGACGAATGGGTCGCCACTAACGGGCAGCCAATCAGGTGGGAAATTGTCGGAGACGGCTCAGTAAAAGTTTCCGACACAGTCTCAAAGTGGGTCGATATTGCAACTAAGAAAAAATTTAAAAACATTCGGCTGCATGTAGAGTTCATGACGCCGGACGAACGCTCCAAGCCGCTCGGGCAAGGCCGAGGGAACTCAGGCGTTTTTGTGGGCGGGTTTGAAGTACAAGTGCTCGACTCTTTTGGGTCGGAAGGGTTGTGGAACGAATGCGGCGCCCTCTATAAATATTTGCCTCCGCAAATTAACGCTTCCCTGCCCCCTGAAAAATGGCAGACCTACGATATAGAATACCACTCACCCGTATTTGAAAACGGAAAAATGGTAAAATTCCCGCGCATTACCGTTTTCCACAATGGAATGAAAATCCACGGAGATGTCGAGCTGCGCGAAGCTACTGCCAATGGTTCTGCCTACCGCAGCATAACCGGAATGAAAGACGAACCCTTTTCCATAAGACTTCAAAACCATATAAATCCGGTAAAATACCGCAACGTTTGGGTTCAGGAAATCGACTAACACTTTTCCCTCTAAAAAAAACGGAGCTGAGATTAGCTCCGTTTTTTTTATGAACATCAATTTTGCGTTTCTAAATAAACTTTTTTAATTATCTCTGCGGCCATTGTTTTTTTTAAGCACAATATCGGTTTATATAAGCGCTTTACTCCCGAGTTCCTCTTATTTTAACCGCAAAGAACTATCGCAATTAGAAACGTTAAAATAGATACAATGTGTGCTGCAAAATATAATATGCGCGAAGAAAGCTTTAAGGGACAATAAAAATTCTATGGGATTTTTCATTCAACTTTATATTATCTATAAGATAAGTCTGTTTTGGAAACAATGAGGCTTCTTTGCCCAATTTTGAAAATAAAAGATGAAAAAAAAGAGGCAACCTACGGCAACATGTGTTGGAATTTTCGAAATTTTATGCAAAATGAAGAAAACAGTACGCAAAAAACTTTTACGCATACTGACTCCCGAAGTACTGTGGCTCAAACATAAATATCAATATAGGAAATGATTTCCCTATAAGCCACAATTTTCTAAAAACGGCCTTGCCGTTTTAGCCTTATTAGGGTTTTAGAATATTTCACAACCCCAACATCTAAAAAAGGCTGCCTTGCCGAGCTTCCCTTTCCCCGCTCTCAGGGCGCAGCTTTTTTAGGAAACTCTTCCGGTGTTCCTTTGTCGGACCAAAGAGCATAAGCGACTGCAAATGTGCCGCCGTTCCGTATCCTTTATGCTTTTCAAAGCCAAATCTCGGATATTTTTCCGACAACTCCTCCATAAATCTGTCGCGGGTGACTTTTGCGACTATCGACGCAGCCGCTATCGCAAGGCTCTGTGCGTCGCCCTTGACGACAGCCATATGCGAATACGGGAATTTCTTCATTTCCCTTCCGTCTATCAGCACTTGCGCTTTTGACGCGTCCAGCCCGGACTCACCAAAGAGCGTGGCGGCCGCCCCGGCAGCACGGAGATTTAATACGAGCCTTTCATTTAGCGCTCTTGCGGCGCGCGCCATCGCCATTTGCGTCGCAACAAGTATATTTTGCGACTCGATTTCCTCAACACTTGCAAACCCCGCCTCAAAATCAACATAGCCTGCAAGCTTTAATTTTTTGAGCTCTTCGTACAGCTCTTCCCTAACCTCGCGGGTTAGCTGCTTGGAATCGTTCAGCGCCGAAAGCGGGGAAACTAAAACGCCCGACAAATATGCATCGGTTCTCACCGCAACTGCACCGGCGCATACGGGGCCAGCAAGAGCCCCGCGGCCGGCCTCGTCTATGCCGAGCACATAACTGCGGCCGCCTGTATATTCTTTGTCGAACTCCGCGAGCCGCGATATTTTAGAACTCGGCGGCATTTTTTTATTTTATCTTTTCAAAGTACGGAAGCCTATCTATCGGAACATCTATCTTTATTTTTTGTCCGCCCTTCCAAACTTTTCCAAGGTCGTCTTTCCACTCGCCCGCAGGAAGCATAACTTCGCGCGAATCTTCCTTAGTCAATACTGGTGCCACAAGATATTTTGGGCCGAGCATAAACTGGTCTTTGCAATTTTCAAAGCCCTGGTTCGGGAATTCGTACTCCATATGCCTTACAATCGGCTCGCCGGTCTTGGCGGCGTTGTGCGCAAGTTCCAATATATACGGGCCGAACTGCTTGTGCAGGTTCGCAAATTTCGCGCAAATTCCGAGGTGTTTTTTGTCGAGTATTCTCCACGGAGCCACTGAGAACTGCATCATCGGCATAAGCGCATGCACTTGGCATGAGCGCACAATGAGTTTCTGGTCTATTTTTGAAACGTCAATCGGGGTCATATCGGGGTTTAGGAACGACCTAAATTCTCCGCCGCCAATCATGTCGGGGCACGTGTACGGGTGTCCCAAAAGCCCCGCCGCGAGCATATCCGGTATCAACTGCTTTATGCCGTCCCATGAATACGGCTTGTCTTGCAGCCTCTGGACAAGGGGTTGAAGCCCCATTTTCCAGCAGGCGCGATATTCGTTATAGGGGAAGTCGAGACCCATTTTTGCCCAAGCTTCGCAATAATCGGACGGTGTCGCGCCTTCATAGAAGTCGATGTCTCCGGATACAGCGCCTTTGTCGCCGGCGTCAAATTTAAAGCCGTCAACCCCGTAGAGCTTTTGCATTTTAACAAGCTTATTTTTTAGATGTTCGCGAGCTTTGGGATTTGTGAGGTCGTAGCAAGCGCTTATGCCGTTCCACCACTCTACCATTGCGGGGCTCTTTTTGCCCTTTTCTTTAAGAAGCAGTCCGGCTTTGTTCAATTCCCTAAACTCGGGTGAAGCGGGGGAGACAAACGGGCATATCCAGAACATAACTTTAAATCCCTCGGCATGGAGCTTGTCCATCATGGCCTTTGGATTTGGGAATTTGTCCACCCTAAAATCAAAATTGCCGTAGTAATTTTGCCAGTTGTCGTCAACCATGAAAACTCCGACGGGGAAACCGTTTTTGATAACATTTTCCGCGTATTTTTCAATGTCGGCCTGGTTCTGGTTGTACATCAACTCAATCCACGTATTGTACTGCGGCATTGAAAAGAAAACCTCCTGGGGAATTGCGCCGGAGGGCTCGAAATGTATTTTCGACGCCGCAAGGTAGGCGTCCTTCAAAGTTTTTCCGGCAGCTACGGGGTTTATTTTTTCGTATTCGCTCGTAATGGATATTACGCCGTTTTTAACCGAGAATTTAAAAGGCTTGTCGCTCCAGATATACCTGCCCTTCGACGATACGAATAGCGGCGCCGACTGGTTCGAATAATTGCTTTTCGACAAATCCTTTTCTGCGAAATTATCATACGGCATATGCGAGCCGAAAAATGTTCCAGCCCCCCACCATTTTTCACCTTCCAACGGAGTTATTACGGAAGTGTAAGTTTCGGCATACGCCGCGCCCGCGATGGCAGCGGCTCCCAAAAGCAGTAAAGATTTCATCTTCATAATTATGGATAATTTTTACTTATTTAATTTTTTCGAAGTACGGGAGTCTCTCTATTGGAGCGGACACTTTTATGGTTGTCGGCCCCTTTACCACGTTGCCGAGATCGTCCTTCCACTCACCCGCAGGAAGCATTACTTCGCGCTCGTCGGCTTCGGTTATTATTGGAGCCACGAGATACTTGGGGCCGAGCATAAACTGGTCTTTGCAATTTTCAAAGCCCTGGTTCGGGAATTCGTACTCCATATAGCGTACAATCGGCTCTCCGGTTTTTGAAGCGTTGCGCGCAAGCTCTAAAATGTACGGCCCGAATTTTTCGTGCAATCTGGCAAATTTTCTACAAATTTCCATATTCTTTTTAGAGAGCACGCGCCACGGAGCAACCGAGAACTGCATCATAGGCATCAGCGCATGCGCCTGGCATGAACGGACTACCAGTTTTTCGTCCAATTCCGCCCCTGGTTGGAATGACACATAGTCGCCGCCTCCTATCATATCGGGGCAAGTGTACGGATATCCCATTATGCCAGCCGCGAGCATATCGGGAATTATCTGGCGCAGATCTTTCCAAGTGTGGTGCTTGTCCTGCAAACGCAAGACAACAGGCTGCCCTCCCATTCTCGCATTCGCCCTGAATTCATTGTAGGGGAAGTCGAGGGCAAATTTTGACCATTCGTGGGTGTAGTCCATGGGAATTTGATCGGGCTTGTTAAATTTGAAGTCGCCGACTACAAACTTAGTGTCGCCGGCATCGAATTTAAAGCCGTGCATGCCGTATTTTTTCTGCATATCCCTGAGCGTGCCTTTGAGCGATTCCACCGCCTCGGGTTTGGTGAGATCGTAGGCGGCGCTGTATCCGCTCCACCAATGGAGGATTCCGGGGCTCTTGCGCGACTTGCGCATAATCAAAAGCCCCTTGTTTTTAAGGTCGCGGTATTCAGGCGAGTCGGGCGCAACAAAGGGCCCAACCCAAAGCAATGTCTTAAAGCCCATGCCGTTTATCTTATCGAACATAGCCTTCGGGTCTGTAAATGCCTCCGGGCGAAATTCGTAGTTGCCCTGGTATTTTTGCCAGCCGCCGTCTATCATAAATACCCCTATTGGGAATTTGTTCTTTATGATGTCGTCGGCGTATTTCTCTATGCCCTTTTGGTTTTGGTCGCGCTGGAGTTCAATCCAGGTATTGTATTGGGGTTCTGAGAAGAAAATCTCTGGCGGGATTTTCCCCGACGGCGGGAAATGCTTTTTTGCCGCAGCTAAGAAAGCGTCTTTTAGTGTCTTGCCGGCGCGTACGGGCTTTACTTCCTCGTAATCGGAAGTTATTGTGATTTCGCCTTCTTTCACGGAGAATTTAAAGGGTTTGTCGCTCCATATGTACCTGCCCTTTGACGATACGAATAGAGGATCGGCCTGGTTTGAAAAATTGGACTTGCCTATGTCTTTTTCGGCAAAGTCCCGATACGGCATATATTGCCCAAAGAAATTGGCGCCGCCCCACCAATACTCGCCGTCGAGGGGCTTTATTTTCGACACATGCGACTCGCCGAATGCGGAAACCGCAAGGGCGACAGACGCTATCGCCGCCATGATTTTTATTTCGGAGTTTATCATATTTATTACCGTTATTTTTTAGCTTCCGCGACCGCCTCCGCGGCCGTCTTAAAGTGAAGTTTTGCAAATTTTTTAAGCGCGTCGGCGCCGAATTTTCTGACAATTTCCACCGCCTGAGCCTTGGCTTCGCTGCCGGAGCCCTTTGACAATTTGGCACCGAATTCGTCGGAAAGTTTTTTTAGGCTATATATATAAGTGGCGCGGGCGATAATCGAGGCCGCCGCAACGACCGGGTCGGATTCCGCCTTCGTTTCCATCTTTAGCTCAAATCCCGGGATTGAAAGCTGTTTTTGGACGAGCGGCTGCTTGGTAAACTGGTCGAGCATCCCCCACCCCACATGCCGCACTTCAAGCGCGCTTTTTATGGACTGCGCATGCATCCACGCCAACAGTTTGTTCAGATTCCGCCCAAATTTTATATAGAGGGCGTTGTATTTTTCCATTCCCGCGTACGAAACTTTTGCGACTACCCCTTTTGTCTGTTTTATCATGCGCGCCATTTGCAATACGGCGTTGTCGCTCGTCACTTTTTTCGACTCCTTCAAGCCTTTGTCAATCCATAGCTTTACGGCGTCGGAATCCGCCACTACGCACGCCGAAACGAGAGGCCCGAAGAGGTCGCCCTTTCCGCTTTCGTCAATCCCTGCATGCGGCTCAAACCACTCTGGATGAGACAGGAACTCGTAGCCCATCTCAACGACGCCCGTTATCTCGGGTTCGAGCACGAATTGCACAAAGCTTTCCGTCCCTTTGCCCTGCACCACGAGCTTTCCGGAATTGTAGGCAACAACATTCACGTCCGGACCTTTGTATGCGAAGCGCGAATAGTCAACCCTATATGGCGCCCACAAATGCCTGTCCAGCCATTTGTCGAGCTTGTCCATCTGCGCGTCGGTAAGAGACTTTGTGTATAAAGTCTTTTTTACCGGTTCGTCGGAGACAGTTTTTTTCTTGGCGGCCATTTGTATGGTGTTGCTAATTGTAATAATTTAGTGAAGCCCTTGCGGAGAAGTCCGCCGGGCGCAAAACGGTTTGTATTATCGCAAATTATTTTACCCGACTTCAAGCCCTATTTTTTAAATTACCCGATAAAAAATGCGCAATCCCGAGGAAATAATAGCTTTTGCGTAATCCGAAAATTCTTGAACTTTCAGGAAAATTTTGCGAATGTGGTGGTAAATGGGGATTAATTTTGAGGAATAATATATGAGCAAATCCATACTTATAGTTATTTGCGATTTTCTTGTCCTGAGCCTGATAAGCCTTGTAAACTTTGAAGATATGCCTTCCGCAACGCAGGAGGACAAGCAGAAAGAGGAGGCGATTGTCGTCAAAAGTTTCGCAGACGCGCAAATGGTGGACCTATTAAAAATGTCGCTCGACAGCGAGCGGGAAAAGCGCGAAGCGTTAAAGTCGGACGTCGAAAAGCTCTCGCAAGCTGCAAAGGAAAGCCTGGAACAGTCGGACAAGCAGCAAAAAATAATTGCCGCCCGCGAAAAGCAGCTTGAAGAAATGCGCCTTACAAAAGAATCGGTCGAGCGTGAAAAGCTTACCATTCTGCAAAAGAGCAAAGAACTTGAAAAACGCGTCTCGGCGAGCGAGACAAGAAACGCCGCCCTGCAAAGGGAAATTCTAAGCGCGAGCGAAAAGCTCGAAAAATCCGCCCAAGAGAGGATTGATTTGCAAAAGAAGCTAGGAGACATGCGCGAAACCGACGTCGCCGCGCGAATGAAGCTTGAAAGCGTCCAAGCCGAGCTGAAACAAAATAAGGAAAACCTCGAGCGCCTACGCAAGGAAAGCGAATCGCTGAAGCTCGAAAACAAGGCGATAGAAGCCGAAAAGAGAGCCCTTGCAACGCAGCTTGAAGTTGCGTCGACAAAAACTCAAATATACGAAGAAAATTTAAAGAGAGCCCAGGCGCTCGTCGATATCGAAAAGACGGAAAAGACAAAAATACTTGTGCACGCCGACAAGCTTGCAGCCGGCGTAAACGAGCTTGCCTCCTCCCAAAAGCAGATGGCAACCTCGCAAAAGGAGATTACAAAACAGGTAAAAGACCTACGTCCGCAAACGCCTTCGGAAATATTTTCAAAAATCAAGTCGTCGCTCGTAAATATAACTTTCACACATACGCGCAAAGGCCTTCTTGGGGAATCGGTGACAAAAACTGAATTGCGCAGCGTGCCGATTAAAATAGACGGCAAATATTGGATCGCCTTTTCCGCCGACTCAACTGCCCTCGCCCCGGTTCAAAACAAATATTTCCCGCCGGAAAAGATGTCGGTCTCGGTATCGGGAAATTCCTACAGGTTCGAGCCGTTGGCGGTATATTCTCTCGCGAACGATCCGAGGCTTTTGGCGATTCAAGTCCCCGCAGAGTTCATAGAGAAAGAAAAGATAGAGCCGCTCGTTCCGGCTTCAAATTTCTTCCGTTTCCCGGAATGCATTGTTGTAAATTCTAAGGATTTGTATTATGGGCAAGTTCCGTTTAGGGCCGATTTCAAGAACCAGTCGTACGCGCGGCTTGATGTCGGCCTTTTACAATCAATTTTCGGGACTTTTGCTCCGGCCTCCGGGGACATAGTGATTTCGAGAAGCGGCGAATTTCTGGGATTTATGACCGAAGGCGACATCGCCGCGCTTGTCTCGCAGCTAAAAACGGCGTCGAGCCTATCTATGGGCGCCAAATATACGCCTGCGGCCGCAAATATTTTTGTAAATTCAATTTCACACAGGGTGCGCGCCATTCCGTATTCCCTAAAATAATTATAAGCATAAAATTTTGCGAAAAAAAATGCCCGGAAAATCTCCGGGCTTTTTTTGCATCTGGATCATTCCGCCATTTTTTACTAAAAAACACTCAATCCTAAAAGGCAGATTTAAGCATGCTAATTGGCGCGCACACCAATAAAACTTTTAATATAAGCAAGACTGCAAAAAACTAAAATAACCAAGCCCTTGGGTATGCCGACGCAAAAGCGACTACAAGCTTGCTTAAAAAAGAAGCTCCTTTGCTCGGCTAAGTGCATAAAGCGACAAAACAGAGCCGATTTACACTGCAATTTCCCGTTTTCGGGAAATGCAAAGTTTTAGGGAATTATCCACTCGTAGTGGTACCTTGAAAGCATTCGAGCCCCCGTCTTTGTCACGGCGACAGTATCCTCGATTCTGCAACCGCCGACACCTCTATAATAAAGGCCCGGCTCAACAGTCACTACATTGCCTGCGCGCAGAATGCATTTGCGGGCGCCCAGCGACGGAGCCTCATGCACATCGAGGCCTACACCGTGGCCGGTCGAATGGAAAAATCCGCACCAACCATCTTTCGAGGCCTTTGTTTCAAATCCGTTTTCAGCAAAAAAGTCTTTCACATGCGAATGTATCTGCGCCCCGTCTGCCCCTTCCGATATGCACGAAAGCGCGATTGCCTGGGCGTCCAATACAGTCTCTACGAGGCGCGCCTGTTTGGCGGAAGGCTCGCCTTTGAGAAAAGTGCGCGTCATATCGCCGTAATATCCCGATTTTTTTAAGCGCGGGAAGATGTCCATGACGATTAGCGAATTTGCCCTTACTACCCCCGAGCCCTCGCAGTGCGGGTCGCACGCGTCGTTGCCTGCGGCGACAATCGTGTGCATGGAATCGGCTCCTAGCGACAGCGCCGCGCGCTCTATCTCGGAGCGCAGGAATTCGCACGTCAGCGGTTTTGACTCGAAGAACAGCCGCCCGCGGTTTATTTTTGAAAGCCTCAAAATTTCCTCTGCTATTGCGAAACCCGCCGATGCGGCCGAATTTGCGCGCGTTATTTCGCCAAGCTCGTATTCGCTTTTTATGGCGCGGGCGCAAAAAAACGGAGATTCGGCTACTTCTACATCAAACCCCGCCTCCAATAGATCTCTGTAAAATTTGGATGGAAAATTTTCCGGGACGCTGAGGGCGGAAATTTTTTTCGATTTTAATACCGAGCAGAGCGCGGAAAATTCCGAATACGGCATTTTCTTGCGCGCGCAAACTTCGGAAATATCGAATATTTCGTCGAACTTTGAGCCGCGCAACGCCCTTCCCGCCTCCAACGGGCTGAGCAAAGCGCATCTTTTCCCGCCGAGCGTGAATGCGAAAAACGGGTCCGGGATTTGGATTCCGGAAAAATATAAAATATTGGCGTCGTATTCAGAGCTGCCCCGCAATAGAATTTCCCTCTTTTTTCGATTCATTGAAATTATTGTTGCGCATCTATTTTGTTTATACAAATTAAAAATATGCAAATTATCGACTTTTTTAACATTCGCAAATTGGCTTTGTGCGGGGCAATATTTGCTTCAATCCTGTGCGGTTGCCGCGATACCCCTCCGAAACCCGCCGCCTTTGACACCGAATTTGAAATGTCCGTCGGCGGGAAGCCGTTCAAGGCGGAGATAGCCCTGTCCGATGCAGAAAAGGCAAAAGGGCTTATGTTCAGGGAAAGCCTTGCTGAAAACGGGGGAATGATATTTGTTTACGATACCCCCCAGCGTGTCTCTTTTTGGATGAAAAACACAAAAATCCCGCTCGACCTGGCGCTGTTTACCGCCGACGGAACGCTTGTAGAAGTAAAAAAGCTCTATCCCAACAATCTCGACCCGGTAAAATCGGCGCGCGGCGACATATTATATTGCCTTGAAATGAACGCGGGCTGGTTCTCTAAAAATTCAATATTTCCCCCCGCAAAACTCGATATGGCTAAGCTAAAAAGCGCCATAGACGCAAGAAAATGACTAAATTATCAAAATGCTCAAAATTTTTAATAATTGTCTTTTCGCTAATAGTCTCCGCTTGCGTCTATGCTGCATGCTGCACAAGCTTCTACTCAAAAATGACGCCGTGGCAGCTTGAACAAAAAATTGACCCCGACGCAAAAACGGGCTTAACCAAGCTAAAAGCGCACATAGATTCGGCGACCATCGCGGGAATCGCCTTTTGCGCAACCGCAATTTTATCGTTTGCCGCGCTAAAAAAATTCGCAAAGAAATGAATGATACAATAGCCGCAATATCAACCCCCACGGGAGAGTCCGCTATCGCGGCCGTAAGGCTCAGCGGGCCCGACTGTCTAAAACTCGCGCGCGAAGTTTTTTTGCTTGGGCGCCCGCCAACCCCGCGAAAAATGTCGTATGGCATATACCGCGACAGATTCGGGAACACCGTCGACGACGCCGCATTTTGCGCCTACGCAGCCCCCTCCTCCTACACCGGCGAAAATATGCTTGAAATATTTCCGCACGGCAATCCGTTCATACTCAGAAAAATTCTCGACGACCTCGCTGCCCGCGGCGCCAGACTCGCCCAGCCGGGAGAATTTACAAGGAGGGCTTTTCTAAACGACAAGTTCGACCTTTCGCAAGCCGAGGCGGTAGCCCGCATAATAGGCGCCCGGTCTGACGCCGCATTGTCGGCGGCGCGCAAACAATTTGGCGGGGATATCGGTAGGCGCATTTCTGCAATATCCTCAGAAGTGCTCGATATGAAGGCGCTAATTGAGGCTTACATTGACTTCCCCGACGAAGACTTGCCTCCGGAAGATTCCCGGCGCCTTTGCGAAACTGCGGACAGAGTCTACGGGGAAATGTCGAGACTCGCCGAAACTTCAAAGTACGATTCCCTCTTGCACGACGGAATCAAAGTTGTCATAGCCGGAGCCCCAAACGCAGGGAAGTCGTCGCTCATGAACGCGCTGCTTGGCAGGGAGCGCGCCATAGTAAGCCCCACTGCCGGAACGACGAGAGACTTTATAGACGACCGCATGATGCTTGGCGAATTTGTCTTAAACCTCACCGACACTGCAGGGCTCAGGAGGGACGCCGAAGAGATAGAGGAGGAGGGAATTCGCCGCGCTTACGAAAAAATCGGCGATTCCGACATTTGCCTGCTTGTTCTCGATTCCGCCGGAGGCGTCCGCGAGTCCACGCGCCGAACTCTTGAAAGCGCGGGAGAAAGCTCGGTCATAGCAGTGCTTAACAAATGCGATTTGCCCGAAGCCCGTCCGGAAGATTTTGCCAAAATGCTAAGCGGCGTTGAAACCGTGAAAGTATCCTGCAAAAATTTTGACGGGATTGAGGCGCTAAGGGAAAAAATTTTGGAGGTAATAAGAAGCAAATTCATAAGGCCCGCCGCGGACGATGTGACAGTCGGGGCACGCCATGCCGAGGCTTTGTCGCGCGCTAAGCAGTCCCTCAAATGCGCAAGGGATAAAATAATAGAGTCCGCCCCGGCCGAGCTAACTGCCTCCGACCTCTCAGATGCGCTCGACGCGCTCGGCGAGATTGTCGGCAAGACCGATTGCGAGGAGGTTCTCGACAGAATTTTCTCAAAGTTTTGCATAGGCAAATAACAATGTGGTACTATAAAAAAGACGGGAATATTATAGGGCCTGCCAGCGCGCGAAAAATTGTCTCCATGCGCGAGCTTGGCATAATAACGGATTCCACCCCCGTATCGCGGAAGAGGAATGCAAAAAATTGGGAAACCTTTGGCGGTTTGTCGGAAAAGATAAACCTTGAATCATCGCAGTGGGACAGGCAAAGCCATGTACAATCCGGGCTTGCAAAAAATACAATGATTTTGAGGGCGCTACTGGTATCAACAATAGCCGTAATGTGCGTTTTAATATTTTACACGCTGCAAAATTACAATTTGCTCGGAGAATATAGAAGTCTCGACCTCAGTCGATACGCGCAATTTTGCGAATATTATGCTTCTTGCAATGCTTGCGGCTTCATTTCTGCAAAGCCTAAAATGGGCAAAAAGCGCATTTCTAAGCGCGTACGCATTATCGCCCAATTTTCGGCTATCATTTAGTTCAGAAAACTCTTACAGGTGGTTCATTTTTAGGCCATTCAAAACATTGCGAAAAATTTATTATGCAGCCGCAGATAAATTAGGCAAAAGGGTTTCGGTAGGCGATAAAATCTTCTTTTTTGCGCTACAATTTCTGAGCATTTTGTATCTCGTGTTAATCTCGGTAAACAGCGCAAACTACATATATCTTAACTCATTCAACTTATCCTCTGCAAAAACGGCATATTTTTACCTTATCTATACCCAATTTGTAGGGATATGCGCGGCGTTTCTTTGGATTATCTGCATTACAAAGATTGATACCTCATTGCGCGCTGCAAAGAGGCGGCACAGGCATCATAGCCACACCTAAAACGAGAATCGCTATTCTGCCGTATAAGACTTAGTTAGAAGCGGCAAAATCCAAATCGACGACAATCGGCAGGTGGTCGCTCGCCTCCCGCGCCGACTGGCAATTTATTATCTTAGGCTCTCCTGCACAGCTACGCATTTGTTGATTCACGAGAAAATAGTCGTACACATAAGGTATGTCCTTTTTCTTCCAATAGTATGTGTAAGCTGCCTTCGATGCGAAGTCGCCGCCGCCGAGCATCGAAAGTTCGAGCTTTTTAAAATTGCGCAAGAGCGCGGAGGACGGTTCATTGTTGAAATCTCCCGCAATAATCACTGGCGAACCGCCGACAGCTGGAGCCACGCGGGCGTCTATCGCCCTAACCTCTGCAAATCTGAACGGATAAAATTCTTCGTCCGCCTTTCTCGCTCCCGACTTGCTTTTTAGATGCACCGCAAAGGCGAACCAAGTCCTGCCACTGGAAGTAAATTTTGCTCCCAGCGCCCCGCGGGGCGAAAAAACTTTTTCTCCTTTAAAAGCAAAGGAAACATCAGAGCAATCGTAGAAATTCTGCGGGCGCAAACGCGACATTATTGCAACGCGTGTGTAGGCATCGTGGGACGTAGTTGCGCAATACGGATACGCCAACCCTTCGCGGGCGAGCGCGTCGCGAAGCTCGGCAAGAAACACTTCATCGCCCATTTCCTGAATTAGAACCACATCAGCATTTATCTGAATAAGAGTCTTTCTAAGAGCCGCCTTTTCCGATTCAGGCTTTGGATGCTGGCGCCACTTGCCATTGACATATCGGTTTGCGACGCTGTAATTGTTGACATTCCAAGAGCATATCCTAATTTTGCCTCCGGTTATTCCGGATTCAGCGTGCGCAGCGGGTATTGTGTCGAGCTCCAACGGGGCCGTACCGAAGTCGGCATTGCCGGCAAAGTGCGATACACCTACCCATGCAAGCCATATTAAGAGAACCGCAATGAGCTTGCCGAATGTCAATTTGCCGCGCAGCAACTTCTTAGGAAACTTCACGGAAAATCTCTTTTACGGTTGATAAGGCGATTTATCGCGGTTGCCTGTGGCGATTTTCTCGACGTACTTGGCAAGCAGGTCAAATTCCAGATTGACGTATTTGCCCGCTTCGCAGTCTGAGAGATTAGTCACTTCAAGAGTATGCGGAATGAGCCAAACGGCCAGCGAATCCGCATTGGCTTCAGCGATAGTCAAAGAAATTCCGTCTATTGCGACACTTCCCTTATAGACTACATATTTGGAAAATTCTTTTGGGACTGCCACTTTCAGATAAAAGTTTTTTCCCTTCTGCTCAAAGACCTCCACTTTGCTTCGCACGTCGATGTGCCCGCTTACAAAATGTCCACCCAACCTTGCGTTTGCAGCTAAGGGCCTTTCGAGGTTTATCTTTGTTCCCGCTTTCACGCCCTCGAAAGACGTTAGTCTTATGGTTTCCTCCAAAAGTTCAAACGACAACTCGTTTGCGTCGCGCCCAATAAGCGTAAGGCAGCAGCCATTGCACGCGAGGGAATCGCCGTCAGAGAGTGTTTCGGCTATAAATTCCGGCGCCTGCAATTTCAAGAGCCATGCGGCTTTTTTTTCCTCGAAAGACACTACCTTTCCCACTCCTTCAACTATTCCTGTAAACATATAAATTCCTCTTATTTATTATTATCAGATAAAAAACATTTCATTTTAAGACTAAATTAATAGAGATTTTTGTCAAGGCAAAACAAGTATTTTTGCCCGCAAATCCCGAACAAATCTGCACCATCAGCCGCGCGAAAATTGCGCGATTATGAATGCGAATCTCCGCCAAGTCAATGCCACTAATACGCCCCTAAAAGCGCAATAAAGACGCAGCTATGGATTCCTACCTATGAGAAAAAACGTCAAAGCCTTTGCAAAAAACATCGCAAACACAATATTTGTTTTTTTCAATAAGGCCTAACCCTGTACGTACTTTTAAGTATTCATTCAAATAGTTTTTTTTGAGTGGGGCGGATTTTTTTGCAGACAGAATTTCTAGCCACCCCAATTTTTTTTAATTTAAATAAAAAAGCGCGAAACCCGCAATCGGACTTTCGCGCCTCAATTAAAGATAGGTAAAGAAACTTAATGTGACCGCAAGTATTCTATGCTCTTGCGCATTATTGAATCCAGATTCTTCTTGTCGCCGCCCTCGTATTCGAGGACAAAATAACCGTCGAATCCGATTTTATCGAGAGTATCGAGCATTTTCTGGACATCGAGCGATCCGCCGCCGAGGTACGTGTCGGTTCCTTTTGGAAGGATAACATCCTTAAAGTGCAGCATAACGAGCTTTTTTCCGATTATCCCATAGCCTTCGCATGCATCTACGCCAGCACGGGCCCAATGGCCGTTGTCCGCGCATACTCCGATATGTTCGTAGGGCGCGACAGCTTTTGCGATAGTCTTCGGATTCCAGAGCTCGTTTGTTTTTTTGCCGTGGTGGTGCAAGGCGATTTTTACCCCGTACTTTGCCGCGGCGTCGTTCCACAACTTTTGCTCCTCGGGCTTGTGCTCCTCGGTAAATACGGGTATTCCCATATCCTTGCAGAATTTGAGGTGCGCGTCGATATCCTTTGTATTTATGCGATAAACGCCGAATCCCGCAATTTCGAGATTATTGTCTGCAAACATTTTTTTGACGTATTCGCGCTGCTCGGGCGTCATTTTTTCGTCCGTTTTTACTTTGGGATATTTCCCGCCGATAAACTGACGCTTTGTCATGACTACGCCGTCAACTTTCATTTCGGCAGCCTTCTTAACAGTGTCGGCGAGAGATATGTCGCTATAAACGTATCCGTGAAGCGCAATTTTCCTCGGCTTTTTCGCCGATGCGGAAGAAACGTCCGCCCCGGCGCATCCGACGAGAACCGCTGTCAGCGCAATTGCAATATAAGAAAAAAACTTTTTCATTTTTTACTCCAATTGAGATTAGAACCAGCCCTCGCGCATTGCGGGCTTTACAAGAGCATTTGCCGCAGGGTTGTCCGCACAAGCCAATTTTTCGGCGTCCCAAACAATTTTGGAGTTTGTGCGCAAGGACATATTGCCAAGCAATACAGACTCGGTGAGAACCGCCGCGACATCGAAACTTGAGCAGGAAGATTCGACATTGCCGCGAACCGCGTCGAGGAAATTCAGCCTATGGTCGTTGTGGCGGACGCGCGGCAGTTTTTTAGCGATTGCCTTAGCGTCTGCCGCCTTGCTTTTTGGAAGCACGACTGGCGCCCCAATGAGGTGCATTTTCGGCGAGAATATAACGCCTTCCGTGCCTACAATAAACTGCCCGTCGTACGGCAACTGTTCGTATCCCCTTCCCGTCTTCAAATATTCGTCGGGGAGCGGAGGCAGGAATGACTTGTCGTAGTCTTTTTCATACTTTCCATTCTTCGGCTGGACAAAGCCACTAAACCACCTTATAGTTACGGGCTTTCCCGACGCGGATGTATCAAAGTAGTAGTTTACGTTGTCTTGAAGCGGAACAGATATTTCCGTGCCTCCCCTTTGTCTGGACTCCACGCGGCTCGGCGAGCCAAGCCCAAGGCACTCAATCGGTACGTCGAGCATATGGCAGCCTATATCGCCCAAAGAGCCGGTACCGAATTTCCAAAAACGCCTCCAATTCAAGGGAACGACCCTCTTTGTGAAAGTTGTTGTTGGGGTAGCAATGTTTTGCCATTTGTCCCAGTCAAAATTCGGCGGAATTGGATCCGGCTTAGGCCAGCTCTTATAGCTGCCGGGGCGTTCGTTTACGCCGACAAGCGGACGGCAAGTCCACATTATGACTTCCTTTACAGTCCCGATAAGACCTGCGTCAATCCATTCTTTCGCAGTACGGATACCGTCGCCCGAATGCACAAAATTTCCCATCTGGGTTTTGACGCCCGCAGCCTTCGCTGCCTTGGCAAGTTCTCGGCATTGCCATATTGAGTAGCATAGAGGTTTTTCAAGATAGATATCGTAGCCGTGTTTTATTGCGCACATTGCCACTGCGAAATGGTTGTGGTCGGGGGTACTTATTACGACGGCGTCCATCTTCCCCTTCATTTTATCGAACATCTCGCGGTAGTCCACAAAAGAGGCGGCGTCGGGATCGGCGAATTTTTTTGCGTTTCCGAAGCCGTAGTCGCCACTGTCAACATCGCAGTATGCAACGAGCTTTTGTTTTAGAGATTTAAACGACTTCATATTTCCGCCGCCCATAAGCCCGGTTCCCACAAAGCCGAGTCTTACCGGAGTTTCGTCAAATTTCTGGCGCTCTTGCGCATTTAAAGAATTTGAAATATACGGAAAGGCGACTGCTGCTCCCCCGACTATTCCCATCTTTTTTATAAAGCTTCTCCTATTTTCCATAATTATCCTATTTTTAAACATGCCATACGCCAAACAGGCGCCACCCGATAATAACAGGCATCGTAAAATTCCTCCCGTAGCCCGAAAATCGAAATGGACTTTTCCATTCCCGTTTGAGAACAAAAAAAGTTTCTCCGCAAAAAGGCTGCTTGTCAAACCGCAAAAACAAGAAATTTATTAGACAGTTAAAATCCGCTTCCCAAAAGCATTCAGGGCTTTTCAAATGGGCGGCTGAAAGCCCCGGCAGGGCGCAAAAAAAAACCGGCGCGGCCCCGAAAAGCGGAAGCGCGCCGGAAGCGAAAGGCGGCGTATGCTATTTGAAGTCGAGGGTTTTCAGCCTCTTGAAGTCGCAGCGCAGCCTGTACGCGTGGTCGGAGCACACGCGGTTCGCGCCGATCTTTGCGGCGTAAGCGAGGTCGTCGAGGTTCTGAACCTGCCACACCCCGACTTTAAAACCCGCGTCCTGGATTTTGCGGACAAATTCCCTGTCTATCTTGCGGTAATTGCCGAGCGCCACCTGCGAGACCCCCGCGCGCTTCGCAGTGGAAATAATACTTTCCGGAGAATGTTTTTCGGGATTATAACTAAATATCAGCATGGTTTCATAGTCCGGATATTTGGATTTGAAATCCTTTACGACATCTGCGGAAAAGCTTGTTATGAGAATATTTTCGCGTTTCAGCCCCGCCTTTTCGCGGGCGGCGTCCACCTTGTCGGCAAACCCCTTTCCATACCACTTTACTTCGAGCTCGAATTTTTTGTCCTTGGGAATTACGGCCAATATGTCGTCCAACATGGGCAACCGGCAGTCGGCGTATTTCTTATCGAACCTCTCGGGATGCGCGAGGCGCGCGGACTTTATCTCTTCCGCTGTAAGGTCGCGCGGATCCTTGTCTATTCCCCAGAGGTTTTTGAGCTCATGCCGCTCGTGCACGCAGACTATGGAGCCGTCCTTAGTCTGCCAAAAGTCGGTTTCAATCATAAGGCTTCCCATATCGTACGCAAGCTTTATGGCCTCGGCGGTATTTTGCGGGGCGAAATCAGTCTCGCCCCTGTGCGAATGGACGCGGATTTTTCCGCCGGCAACCGCCGAAAACGCGGCTGCGCAAACTGCCATAACGAATATTGTTTTTTTCATCTTTCTCCTATTTTAATCGCGTTAATCTAAAATTTTTCTATAAGGCAAACTGCATGCGCGCCAATGCCTTCCCTGCGGCCTTCCCAGCCCATTTTTTCGTTGGTAGTCGCCTTAATTCCAACGTCGTCGGGAGAAACTCCAAGAGATTCCGCCAAGACTTTTTTCATTGCCTTTACATGCGGCAGAATTTTTGGAGTCTCCGCTATTATTGATGCGTCCACATTGGAAATCCTGTACCCGAGCTTTCCGACCTCCGCAACGGCCCGCTTTACAATCTCCTGCGAGTTTATATCTTTGCAAGAGTCGTCTGAGGGCGGAAAGTAAAAGCCAATGTCGGGCAGCGCTGCCGCGCCGAGAATTGCGTCGGCAATGGCATGGCTTAGCACGTCGGCGTCCGAATGCCCGAGCAGCCCCAGTTTGCTCTCTATCTCAACGCCGCCTATTACGCACCTGCGGCCCTCCACAAGCTTGTGCACGTCGTACCCGTGCCCTATTCTAAATTGTCCAGCCATATTTCACTCCACTGTTTTATTTTTCCGCGCGCCCGAGCATAAACTCAACGCGCGCTATGTCTTCCGGAACCGTTATTTTCGGATTCGGATATATGTTTTCAACTATTGTCACGCCTATTCCAAAAGCGTTTGCCGCGGCGGTGTCGTCCGTCACTTTCATACCGAGCCCCAAAACTTTTTCGTATGCGGCCCTGATTTGACCGATATGGAAAACCTGCGGAGTTTGCATCGCCCATAGAGAGGGTCTGTCGAGGTCTTCAAGCATTCGCGAACGCAGGCTAAAAGTGTCGTTAGGCACTTTTTTTATGGTGTCTGTCACCCTCGCCGCAAGCACTGCGGCGCCGTCGGCGCGCGCCGCGTCGGATAGGCGCACTATGTTTTCCGCGCCAACGAGCGGGCGGGCGCCGTCGTGTATAAAAACTATTTCGCCGTCGCCGCCCAGAGCGGTAAGACCGTTAAAAACGCTGTCCCCGCGCTCAGCCCCGCCGCGGCAGAAGATCGTCTCGACACCGCAGCCGGGAAAGTATTTTTCTACGGCGGATTCTATCGCCGCCTGCTGGGAGGAATCCCTGCATGCAAACACCACCTTTCCGACGCGCCCGCTCTCTACAAACGCCCCGAAAGAATGCATAATGACGGGCTTTCCGAGCAACGGCGCAAGAACCTTGTCGGATACGCTTCCCCTCATTCGCGAGCCGCTTCCGCCAGCCAAAATCACAGCAAACTCACGCATTTGCAATCTCTTCAAGAATTTTGGAAACGGCGAAAGCCGGATTTTCAGCCTTTAAAATCGGGCGGCCGACAACGATGAAGTCGGAGCCCGCCCTTGCCGCGTCGGCAGGAGTCATAATGCGCTTTTGCTCGTCTGCCGACGAGCCCGATGGGCGTATTCCGGGCGTCACAAGCACAGTGTCTTCCGGCAGAATCGAGCGCAAGCCCTCTATTTCAAGCGGAGAACACACTAACCCTTTCAGTCCGCTGTCCACCGCGAGCTTTGCGAGCTTCTCGACCTGCCATTCAGGCTCGAGCTCGACACCTGTTTCAGCGAGGCTGTCCGCGTCGAACGAAGTTATGACCGTCACCCCAAGTATCAAAAGTTCCGGATTGCGCTCTGCCGCGGACTCCACTGCCCTGCGCATCATTTCCCTTCCTCCGCTCGCGTGGATTGTAAGCATAGAAACCGGAAGAGCCGACACGCTTTCAACGGCGGATGCCACCGTATTCGGTATATCGAAGAGTTTTAAATCCAGAAAAATTTTAAACCCCATGCCCGAGACTTCGCGGACAAAATCGGCGCCGTACTTCAAGTACATCTGCAAGCCAATTTTTACCCATTCGAGTTTTCCCCTAAGTCCGTCGAGGATTTTTAGCGCCGATTCCCTGTCGGGCAAATCCAGCGCAAGTATTAATTTGCAATCGCGTTTTGACATATTTCTTTTTTTTGCCATAATGGTTTAAAATTTTCAATCCAAAATCAAATAATGCCCACAGTAGAAAAATTTTCCCCCTGTAAAGTAAACTTAATGCTCGCCATACTCGGCCCGCGCCCGGACGGCTTCCACGAACTTCTGAGCCTTGTAGCCCCCACAAAATTCGGAGACACTTTGATAGCCGAAACCGCCACCGGAAAGACTTGCGACTCGCTCGAATGCAATATGGAAGGCGTCCCGACAGACTCGTCAAACCTCGTGATAAAAGCCGCCGAGCTTTTTAGGCAAAAAACCGGATTGAAAACTTTTTTTAATTTCAGGCTCGAAAAGCGCGTGCCTGCCGGCGCAGGGCTCGGAGGCGGAAGCTCCAACGGGGCGAGCGCATTGCTCGCTGTAAACGAACTCTGCGGAACCCCTCTTAAAATAAACGACCTTGAATCAATCGCGGCGCAAATGGGTTCCGACTGCCCTCTTTTCCTGACGCAGACGCCTGTTGTCATGCGCGGTAGGGGCGAGAAAGTCTATCCCCTTAGGGGAGCCGCCCGCGAATGCATTTCGCGCCTAAAACTCTTAATCTTCAAACCCGACTTCTCCATAAACACTGGCTGGGCGTACGCACAAATGCGTGCAAACCCGGAAGACTACATTGATGAAACCTCCGCGGAGTCCGCGCTTTCAGAGTGGCTTGAAAACCCGAGCATATCGGGGCTTCCGCTTATAAACAATATGCAGATAGAAGCCTTCAAAAAGTTCCCCGCCCTTCAAATAACTCTTGAAGAAATATGCGGGGAATTCAGAGTGCCTGCCATGATGAGCGGCTCGGGCAGCGCATGCTTCGCGGTCGTAAACAACCTCGAAGACTCGGAAATCAAAAAGCTCGCAGATTTCATAAAATCAAGGCTAGGTCAATCCTGCACAATCGCGCTTTCCTGATATTTTTTTGTTTTTTTGACGCGTTTAAAAAGTAGCGCGTCTGCCTAAAAGTTGCTGCCCCAAAAATATTTTGAGTACTTAAAAAAAATCCGCCTTTTGGGCGGATTTAAAGTTTATTCGCGCATAAAAAACGGGCGCGCAATAAGTCTCCCAACTTTTGAGCGCCAACAAATCACAAAATATCTACGCGCGCTAAGAAAACGCGCACATTTAAAGGCGACAAAAAATTGAAAACTGCAAACCGCCCAAATCCGCCGGCTACCACTTTTTGAATATGAAAAATGCGGCGAGAATCATCAGCGCAAAGCCCACGAGATAATTCCATTTAAATTCCTCGTGCAGGTACAATACGGAAAATATTGAAAACACCGTAAGCGTTATAATTTCCTGAATTGTTTTTAACTCCGCCGCCGTGAATGTCCCATACCCAATCCTGTTTGCCGGAACTTGCAGGCAGTATTCAAAAAAAGCTATGCCCCAACTTGCAATTATAACTATCCACAGCGGGGACGATTTAAACTTTAAGTGCCCATACCAAGCGAACGTCATAAAAACGTTCGACGCCGTCAATAAGAGCACGGGAAGAACGTATTTCATATCTACTTCCTTTTGATTGCCATCGCGCGGTATTTTATGCGCGTGACTGTCGTATCAGTCTGAATCGGCACGTACGAATAGTCGAGCACTATTGCGCCGGGGCGCTGCTCGAGCGACATCTGGCTGTTCATTATAATAATGCCGTCGGCGCCCATTTCCGCAGCCTTCTGCCGCAATATGTCGTAGGCTGCCGGTTCGTCAGACATCGAAGGAGATGTCTCGTAGATTATGACTCCGAGCTCTTCATAGGGGAAATCCGGCTTTTTAGTTATGAAAATCTGGACTTCGGAAGGATTTTTCGGAGCCCCAAATTCCGCACTCCCGCCGCTTTTCAATGGATAGAACTCCACGCTTCCGCCGCCGCAAGAAGTTAGAAGCGCAACCGCCAACAGCCCGAAAGCAGCCAGCGCAAGACTAAACGCCCCTTTTTTCATGATTCTATTTTTCAAATATTGACACAACCGTTTTTCCGCCGAGCCTGTCGCGGCCGTGCAAGAACGAAAGCTCCATGAAAAACGCGCAACATGCGACATTCGCCCCGGCTATCTCGCACATTTTGCACATCGCCTCCGCAGTGCCCCCTGTTGCGAGTATGTCGTCCACAACCGCAACCCTGTCTGTGCTCGATACGGCATCGTCGTGTATGCAAAGGGCGTCCGTGCCATATTCAAGCGCGTACTCCACGCAAATTGTCTTACGCGGAAGCTTGTTTTTTTTGCGCACGGGAACAAACGGCAGCTTTAACCTCAGCGCAATCATTGGGCCGAAGAAAAACCCCCTCGATTCGGCCGCGAGAATTTTCGTCGGATTAGTCTCCGATATTTTCGCCGCCATCTCGTCTATCGCCTGGCTGTACGCCTCGCTGTTCAACATTAGAGGCGTAATGTCGTAAAACAGTATCCCCTTCTTCGGAAAGTCGGGAACGCCGCGGATAAATTTTGAGATGTCCATTAAAACGATTCCTTTTTAAGAATGGTATCGCGGGCTTCGGAGAGTTTTAGGGGATAATCGAGAGTGTAGTGCAACCCCCTGCTCTCGTGCCGCGACAGCGCCGAACGGATTATCAACAAAGCCACTTGGATTTCGTTTCTAAGCTCTATCAAATTCGGCTCGATTTTGAAATTCCAGTAATACTCGTCGATTTCGCGGTGGAGGTTTTCAACCCTGTTGAGTGCGCGCTCGAGGCGTTTCGTGGTGCGCACTATGCCTACATAGTCCCACATCGTGCGCTTTAATTCCTCCATATTGTGGTGCAGAACCACCCTTTCGTCGGGATCGCGCATATCTCCGTCCTTCCAAAGGGGAACTTCGCCTTCGTCAGCCGGGCGGGCATCTTTCAAATATTTGTCCACGGCAACGGCGGCGTTGTCGGCTATTACGACTGCCTCCAAGAGCGAATTGCTCGCAAGCCTGTTTGCCCCGTGCAATCCCGTGCAGGCGACTTCCCCGCAAGCGTAAAGGCCCTTTATGGTTGTCGAGCCGTCAAGCCTCGTCCGCACTCCGCCGCACATGTAGTGGGCAGCAGGAACTACCGGCATGTAGTCCTTTGAAATGTCAATGCCCTTCTCCATGCAGTGCTCGTAAATTTGCGGGAATCTCTCCTTCAACTCCTTTGCGGAACGCTTTGTAATGTCCAGCCAAACGTGGGCAGATCCGAGGCGCTTCATTTCGCTGTCGATTGCGCGCGCGACTATATCGCGGGGAGCGAGATCTTTGCGCGGATCGTAGCGCTCCATAAATGCCTCGCCTTTGGCGTTGCGCAGTATGGCGCCTTCACCCCTCACCGCTTCGGATATTAAAAACCTCTCGCCGTCGCGGGAATACATGGCTGTCGGGTGGAATTGTATAAATTCGAGGTTAGCAACTTCCGCGCCTGCGCGGTACGCCATGGCGATGCCGTCGCCCGTCGCTATTTCCGGATTTGTAGTGTACAAGTACACACAGCCAGTGCCGCCGGTCGCGAGCATTACAACCGGCGTCTTCATCGTTTTCACCACGTTGTTTTTGGTGTCATAGACGTATATGCCGATTATGCTGTCGTCTTGATTTTCAAGGAGTGTCTTGGCCTTGGCTTTCGTTATTAAGTCAATCGCGAAATGGTGCTCAAGTATTTCAATGTTCGGGTCGGCGGCGACCGCCTTCAAGAGCGCCTCCTCTATGGCGCGCCCCGTATAGTCCTTGACATGCAGAATTCTGCGCTGCGAATGTCCGCCCTCTCTTCCGAGAGACGGAGAGCCGTCTTCCAGGCTCGTAAACTCTACGCCCTCCTCTATCAAGTCCTTTATTTGCCGTGGGCCGGCGCTAACTATCGCGCGCACTGCGGCCTCGTTGCAAAGGCCGTCTCCGGCTATGAGGGTGTCTTTTACATGCGAATCGAAATCGTCAGCGCAACTTGTCACACTTGCGATTCCGCCCTGAGCGTGGTTCGTGTTAGTGTCCGATCTCTCCTTTTTTGTTATTATCGCGACCTTGTGCCCGAGCTTCGACGACTTCAACGCGAAACTCAATCCGGCAATGCCGCTTCCTACAACTACTGCGTCGAATTTCATAGTAAATTTTAAATACAGAGCCTTTACGTGCGAGCTTTGCGCTCAAATTCTAATGTTGTCAATAAGCCTTGTCTGCCCGTACCAAATTGCGGCGGAAATTCTCGACTTTCCCGGAACTGCCTCCAGCATGGGGAGTGAGGTTTCAGCGTCCACTATTTCCACATAGATTACGCGGGTTTTTGCGTTTGTGACCTTGTTAATGACGTGCGCCTTTATGCGGTCTACATTCGAGCACCCTTCGATGCAAAGCCTGCGGCCGTCTTCGAGAGCCGCGTGCAGCCTCGATGCGCCGAGCCGCTCCATTTTGTCGAGATACTTGTTTCGCGAGCTCAGAGCTAGCCCATTTTCGTCGCGGACGATTTCCCCCGTGACAATTTCCACTCCCATAAAGAGGTCGCGCACCATGCGCTTTATAATCGAGACTTGCTGGGCGTCTTTCTCACCGAATACGGCGATGTCCGGGCGCACTATATTAAAGAGTATTGTGACTATCGTCGTCACTCCCCTGAAATGTTTTGGGCGGGTCTTCCCGCACAGGTATCTGCTGATATCTTCCTCGTTTACGTATGTGGAGGCGTCCGGCCGATAGATGTCAGAAACGGACGGGGCGAATACTGCGTCCGCGCCCGCCGCCTCGCATTTTGCTGCGTCTTCTTCAAGTTGGCGCGGGTATTTGTCGAAATCTTCGTTTGGCCCAAACTGGGTCGGGTTCACGAATATTGAAACCACCACCGTGTCGGCAAGCTCTTTTGCCTTGCGTACGAGGCTTAAATGCCCCTCATGCAGCGCGCCCATAGTGGGCACGAGCGCGATTTTCCCGCCATTTGAGCGGGCCGACTTAGAAAAAGCCGTCATTTCTGCCGGAGAAGATATTATTTTCATTGATTTTACTCCTACACTCTTATTTTTTTTATACTTGTTATATTTTTTGAAAAAATCAACCCATTAAAAAAAACAATAATAACAAACGCAAATGAGCGATTCATACATACAAAACCTATTTGCCGAAAGAATCGGCGGAGTCAACTACGGGAAAAGCACGGCCATATACAAGTTTGAGAAGATTAAGAGGGCCAAACGCGCGGCCAAAGCCGCCAAGCCCGACGTTGAACTCATAGACATGGGAGTGGGCGAGCCCGACGACATGGCGTTTCCCGAAGTGGTAGAGGCGCTGTACGCGGCTGCGAAGAATCCGGCAAACCGCGGATACGCAGATAACGGCGGCCCCGATTTCAAAAAAGCTGCGGCGGGATACATGAAGGCCGTATTCGGAGTAAAGCTCGACCCCGAGACGGAAATTCTGCACTCGATAGGCTCGAAAGCCGCCCTAAGCATTTTGCCGAATTGCTTTATAAACCCCGGAGACGTCGTAATCATGACGGTTCCCGGCTACCCGATATTCGGGACCCACGCAAAATATCTCGGCGGCGAAGTTTACAATTTGCAGCTTAAACCCGAAAACGATTTTCTGCCCAATCTCGACGAAATTCCCGCCGACATATTAAAGCGCGCGAAAGTCATAGTTGTAAACTATCCGAACAATCCCACCGGCGCGAACGCAACGCCAGAATTTTTTGAAAAGCTCGTAAAATTTGCGAAGGCAAACAATCTAATAGTTGTTTCCGACGCCGCGTACGCCTCCTTGACGTTCGACACCCCCGCCCTCTCGATACTCCAAGTCGAAGGCGCCAAAGACGTTGCGGTGGAGCTTCATTCGCTCTCGAAAAGCCACAATATGACCGGCTGGAGAATCGGCTGGGTTTGCGGTAATCCGCTGATAGTAAAAGCGTACGGAGACGTTAAGGACAATACGGACTCTGGCCAATTCCTCGGCATACAGCTCGCGGCCGCAAAGGGTCTGGAAAATCCCCAAATCACGCGCGCAATAGCAAAAAAATACTCCCGCAGAATGGATTTGCTCGTCGATGTCCTCAAAAAATCCGGCTTCTCCCCGAAAAAGCCCAAGGCGGGATTCTTCCTCTATATGGCGGCCCCGAAGGCGGCAATTCTGAAAGACGGCACCCGCAAAGAATTCAAAAGCGGTGAGGATTTCTCGCAGTGGATGATAACCGAACACCTCATAAGTACGGTTCCGTGGGACGACGCCGGCCCATTTGTCAGATTCTCAGTGACGTTCGAAGCGCACGGAGAAGATGCCGAAAAAGCGGTCGTTGCCGAAATCGAGCGCAGGCTCGGCGAATCCAGATTCGAGTTCTAACAACTTACCGCCCCGCACAGCGCGCATTTTTGCGCGCGCAGGGCGGACAAAAAAATGGAGATTTTAATGCAGGAAGAAAGAATCATAGCGTTGTTGCACGGTCCGGACAGAGCCGGAATAGTCGCGAGGGTTTCCGGTTGGATATACGCGCGCGGAGGAAACATTCTTCACGCCGACCAGCACAGAGACAGGCAGGAGGGCATATTTTTCCAGCGCGTGGAATGGATTCCGGTAGGCGATATTGATGAGGAAATACGCCTTTTCGAGGAGTTGGCCCACAAAGATTTGGATATGCGGACAACCGTAATGAGGTCGTCCAGAAAGCCGAAAATCGCGCTGATGGTCTCCAAATTCGAGCATTGTTTTAGCGACATCGTGCTGCGCTGCCGCTCGGGCGAGCTCAACTGCGAAATCGCATGCGTAATCTCCAACCACGAAGATTTGCGGGAAATGTCCGAGATGTTTGGGCTAAAATTTTATTACACTCCAATATCGAAGGAAACAAAGCCGCAGACGGAAGCCGAACAGCTTAAAATAATCCGCGAAAGCGGCGCCGAGCTCGTCGTAATGGCGCGCTACATGCAGATTTTAAGCGAAAACTTTATCGACGCCTGCCCCGCTCCTATAATAAATATCCACCACAGCTTTCTCCCTGCATTTGCCGGCGCCAAGCCCTACCACAAGGCATACGAACGCGGCGTAAAAATCATAGGAGCCACGGCCCACTACGCGACAAAAGACCTCGACGAAGGCCCGATTATCGCGCAGGTAGTCACGACAGTGAGCCACCGCGACAATGTCGAGGATTTGATGCGCAAAGGCAGGGAGCTTGAGCGAGAGGCGCTCGCAGAGGCCGTGAGGTGGCACATCGAAGGCCGCATTCTCACCTACAAAAATAAAACCGTAATATTCGACTAATCCAGGCGTATGTCAGAGTGTCCTCTGCCGTTTAAAATAAGCGTATTGGTGTTCGTGCGCAACACCGAAGGAAAGCTTTTGCTAATACGCAGGAACAAGTCGCCCAATATGGGAATGTGGAGCCCGATAGGCGGCAAGCTTGAAATGTCAGAGGGGGAGTCGCCTTACGAATGTGCGATAAGGGAAACGCGCGAGGAAATCGGAATGGAGCTTACCGAATCCGACCTCAGAATGTTTTCTATGATAAGCGAGAAATCCTACGAGGGCGGAACCCACTGGCTGATGTTCCTCTTTGACGTAATAAAGCGCATAAGCGAGCTTCCCCAAAATATTTCCGAAGGCTCGTTCGGGCTGTTCGAGCCCGCTAAGATAGATTCGCTATCAATCCCCGAAACAGACAGGGTTTTGCTCTGGGACGTATGGAAGAAATACTCGGAAAACGGCTTTGCGGTAATGCGCGCGGAATGCGCCGACGGCGTAAAGGCCGTATTCGAACAAACAGATATTTTTAATAAAAAATAAAAATGAATTCCGAAAACGAAAAAATACTCGATATTTTTAGGGAAACAGGCGCCTTGATGGAGGGGCACTTCATACTAAGAAGCGGTTTGCACAGCGGGCACTTTTTCCAATGCGCCCGCGTTTGCGAGCACCTCGACAGAGTGACGGAGCTTGTTGAAATGCTCGTAAAAAAGCTTGGCGACATAGAATGCGACACGGTGATAGCGCCTGCGCTCGGCGGGCTTGTCCTCGGGCAGGAAGTTGCCCGCCAGCTAAAAAAGCGCTTCATATTTGCCGAGAAGGAAAACGGGGCTCTCGTTCTACGCAGAAACTTTAAAATTTCCGAAGGAGAAAAGATTTTAATAGTTGAAGACGTCATAACGCGCGGAGGCCGCGTGCAGGAGTGCATAGACATCGTAAAGGCCCACGGGGGAATTCCAGCAGGGGTTGCAGTGCTTGTTGATAGGAGCGACGGCAAGGCAAAATTTGAAGTGCCGTGCAGGAGCCTTCTTGAATTTTCTTTCCCGACGTACGAAGCCGATAAAATCCCGCCTGAGCTTGCGGCAATTCCGGCGACCCACCCCGGCTCGTAATTCTGCGCCGCGGCCGCGCTTAGAATCTGGCGCGGCCCTACTGCTATTGTTTTGAAAGCAAAAATCCTTTTGGCTTTCGGCGCATAAAGTGTATTTTTTTGAATTTGCGGCGGTGTTTTTTTGCAAATGCGCGTCGCAAATTTTATATTCGGAAAGATATTTTCGCTCGGACTTCTATGCTGCGAGAATTTTTTAATTGGCTATAATTTTTCCATGCAGCTAAGCGCAATTTCGCCAAGCGCGCATAAAATTTTTACTAATTCGCATATTTGCCGTTCTTTATTTTTACATAAAAAAAATGTTCTGAACTGAGTTTTTTCCAAAGTATTTTTTTAATACCGGCATCCCGCCCTACTCTTTTTCATAAAAAAATTCCAGTGTTCCTAATTTTTCCAATAGCGTATCATTATAAGAGTAAAAAGATGAGGCCTTTTTTGCATACAACTCTCATCAATAAAAAAACAATTTGCCTAGCATTATTTTAATCGAACAAAAGTTTAAATGCGCGGCTTTTATAATGCAAAACTCCACTTATGTCTGAAACGTAATTTTCACTAAGCATTTGTGAAATTTTACGCTTTACCCCCACAGCACAATCCGAAAAAACTCCATTCGTTTTGGAACGCGACAATTTATAAAGCGCCCACACACCCCACAGCGCAATCGAAACCTGTATTTGTTTTCCGCAAAATAAAACAGAAAAAAAGCCGTTTTTTTAATATCGCAATTTTTAAAAAAAATTCCCCGGCATTTAAATAAAAATAGCCCTTCCACAAAGCCACACAAAGCCGCAACTGAATATTTTTTCACCCGAGTCTGCAATTGGCGGTCGCCGCATTTGAGTTAGGCGGCGTCTCATTAAAGAAAATGTCCAACTTGCAGGCAGGCTCGGAACCTGCCGCCAATCGCAGCCCTATTCAAGCCTACCGGCAATCGCGAGCAGGCTCTATGCCTATACTGCTACTAACCTCAATTCTATTTAAGCCTACCGGCAATCGCGAGCAAGTAAGCAAAAAATCGCAAGCAGTCTCGGAGCCTGGCATCATCAGCAAGCAATCTCGAAACCTGCTGTTATTCGCAGACAAGCTCGAAAAACACCGCCGGAATTTTTATTTTTGAAGTGTCAATAGACGCCCTTAGAATCTCTCCGTCAACCCGCGTGTTAAGCTCCTGGACTCTCTCGCCGTCCATGCCGAGAGCGTACAATTTGAAATTGTCGGCATTTTTGTTTTTTAGCCTGAACGACAGCTTTGCGGTTTGATATAGAATCGGAATTTTTCCGTTTGAAATGAGCCCGCGCATAGTATCGTCCTCAAAAACCATTCCGCTGTTCAGAGCGTTTGTGGCATAAACCAAAACCGCGCGCTTCGATTCCGAAAGGGGCAACCCGTCGACACTGACTATCGCAACGCACCCGCGCGCGCCCATTCTCGTTACGGCAAAATCTGAGAGCTCGCATTTGCTCTTTGCCTCGGCGCATAGCCCTTGGAGCCTCGGAGTGTCAACAGTCATGTAATTTTTATACGAATCCAAAAACAATTCGCCCGTTGCGCTTTCAAAAATCCCGTCTTTTGCGTTTGTGCGGTTAGACTCCGGGATAAGCCCGCGCTTTTTAAACTGCTCTACGATAGAATCGGTATCAAAATTGTCTTTGTAGTCTGCCACTACGGAATATCCAGGATACGTTATTATCGCCGCCCCTTTCGTTGACTTTATTGCTATCTCGTCCTTGCCTACCGGGGCGTCGGAGTCCGGCAACAGCGAGAGTTTTGCGATGAGCGACAATTTCGACTGGCCGCCTGTCAGCCCACCGTTTATATTCATTTTTTCAAGGGCGTCGCGCGTGGAAAAATCTATGCGAACAGAGGGCTTTGCCTCCGAAACGTCCCGCCTCAAAAGCATGTGTGTAGCCAAAAATTCGCATGCCTTGTTTATGGGGTCGGGCCCGCGCCCGAACGGGTATATGACGCTCTCATTAAAGGTCACCGACTGCGCGTGCACCGTAAGAGCGCAATGGCCTTGCAGAGCGGCGTATGCCGCCATAGAGAAAGCCTGTTCGTAGCGGTATTTGTTCCAGAACACATGCCCATACTCGGTTATAAGGAGAGGTTTTTTCCACAGAGCAGTCCCGGCCACTCCCCTAAAAACGCTGTTTGCGTCCGATAGCGACGATGATTGGGAGATTCTTGAAACTCCGCCGACAGTTGGCGACGGGTGGGCATGGTAAGAGTGCATTGTCACTATCGGCATATTTTTTCTGACCGATGCGTATCTTAGGGATTTTACCATGTCAAAGTTGACGCAAAGCCCTTTGTATCCGATTTCCCTGAGGCTTTTCTCAAACCACTTCCACATTTCGTTCTCGCGCTCCAGCTTAAAAGCGGCAATATCCCTCGCGCGGGCGTCTGTCCCTAAAGCCAGGGCTCTATTGAAGACTTTTATTTTTTCCCAGTCGGCGACCGACTCTCCCCACGCGGCATTATATTTTGCGATATCCCCGCCGTACCTGTTTTTCAAGAACTCAATCCAGTACGGCTTCATGCGCTCGGGGTTTTTGGGTTCTCTCAGCATGCCGAACTCCTGTTCGTTTTTGCCGTTTACAATCGCAAGAACAGGATCATCTGCGAGCTTAGTATTGGTATATGGATTTACATGCGTCAAAAGTTTCTTTACGCCTTCGTACCAATTTTTGCGCGCGGCGGGCTTAAAGAAAAGGTCGTAGTTGTAGTCCCTGTCCGAGTTGTCGGGCGCCCATGTGTTGCCGAGCTCGAATCCGTAGCGGCTGCACATTGCGTCGAGATTTAAATATATTCCGTTTTTCTTTAAGCAATATATGTAATAGTCTATTCGTTTTAAGAGGTCTTCGTTGAACTGCAAAGGCTCCTTTGCCCCGCCCATTAGCGCGAAATCGAAATAGTGGAAGCGGACCATATTGTACCCTTGCACGCGCAACTGTTTTACGTATTTTTCGGTGCTTTCCTTCGTAGCTGTGTGGATATTGTACGTAGTGCCCTGGTCGGCGACAGTCTGGAACGCCACCGGAACTCCCGGGTTGTCCTCAAGCTCCAAATGTCCGTCTTTTGATGCAACCACGCGCGATTTTACTTCTTTGACTGGCCATAAATCGGAGCAATCGAGAGCCGAGCCTTCCTTTACCGCATAATCCTCCAAATGCGGCATTGCCCGCCAGTGTTTGCTTTCGGACGTGACGAAGCGATTTTCTGATGGGAACGGGAATTTTTCGTCCGACAAACTTGCCGCGATAACCATCCACCCTACACTTGCCTTTCCAAACTCTATGGACTCTATTTTGCCGAAGTCTTTTGGGATTTCCAGCCTGGTAGAATAAAGCCCGTTCGAGCGCCTCCAGCCTTTGTCGGCGAGCCATGCCGCCCCGATTGCGGCGTTTTTAAGGTCTTTTTTCACATTTTGCCACGGCGCCACATCGACGCCTCCCTGAAGTTTGAAGGCGTGGGATTTCCCGTTTTCTCCAAAAATAGTTATTTCCCCGACCTGCCCGCTCGCGGACGTTTCAAGGGCATTTAATACATAAAGATACTTTGCATTTTGCGGTGCGGCAAATCTGATTTTCGCAGACACTGCCCCAGCCTTTTTACTATCCGCAGGCTTCAGAAGCAGCGCCGACTTCCCTTTGTTTGAATCCGGATATATTATGGAATACGGCACATTTCCGAATAATGACGATAGCTTGTAATTAAATTTAGAAGCATCTTCGCCCGGCTCCGCGCCGAACCACCCGCTTTCCGCGCCGTCTTTTGAGCCGCATACAAACCCGACGTTCGCAGACGCGCGCAAGTCTACAGGAGTGATTGTCTTTTCCAACTTTATATTTTTTATCCATATAGAGCCCCTCGACTCTTCAAAACCGAGGTTCAAGCGTCCGCCTGTCGCGTCGTACGGAACCCTTATAAATAGTTTAACTTTTTTCCACCCGAAGTTTCCTGTCGGCATCTGGCTGCCGCCGTAGATATTTCCCGACGGAGAATTTATTACCAACATAAATTTTGCGCCGTTATAGTATTTTGGGCCGGGCGCAATTTTCTCGCCCTTCATCTCGCCAGACAGCTCCAACACGCTACCGCGCAATTTACGGGCGTCAACCGGCAAGGACAACCCGCCAAAGTGTACATTTTCAGACGCCTCCATTTTTAAGGCTCCACCTTCGCCCTTTTCGCCCTTATCAAAACTCACCTTAACGCCCGACGGATATTTTTCGACCGATTCCGGCGTATTGAATGCTTCCTGAATTAATATTTCGCCGGCAAAAATCGGCAAAAAAACACAGTGCAATACAAAGAAAATCAATGCGCGTTTCATACGATAAAAAATGCAGAAAATTCCCGTTTTTTACAAGCTATTTATATGAAACTAAAAGTAAAGCTTCGAAAATTTTACCTGCCATGAAAGGAGAAAAATTGGCAAATTTTTTCTATGCGAAAAATTGAAAAAAGCTTCCCGCATATCCCAAGCATGCGGGCGCCGACTTTTCTGCACTTATTTGTGTAAATGCGCATCGCGCACTCCAATCACGCGCGCTTTTCGCAACGCTGCAATTAGATTCTGTCCGACAATCCGTCGGGCGACACCCCCTGCAAAGCGGCGAGAACCTCGCCCGCCAGATAAATCGAACCCGTCGATACAATGGTTTCGCCAGCGCCCGCGTATGCGCAATTCCAACCGGGCTTAAAGACTTCCCCCACTTCGCATTCAAGAATCGGGACGTCGCACTTTCCTATGCACTTTTTTAAAGCCTCGAAATTCAGCGCGCGCGGCTCGTGCGGGACCAGAAGCAGTATTTTGCCCGCGTATTTTGAAATCACCTTAAACAGCGGCACAGCGCGCTCCTCCCCTAGAACCCCTACCGCTATTGTGGGCTTTTCGACGCCTAGACCGCGCAGATTGCTTTCAAGCGTTCTCGCTCCCTCTTCGTTGTGCGACGAATCCAAAATCAGCGTCGCTCCGTTGGAGAGCTTTATCTTTTGCCAGCGCGCCGCCCATGAGACGTCTTTTAGGGCTTTTTTTGCGACATTTAAATCGAGCCTTTCAAATACGCCCGCTGACTTTCCGCAAGCCGCCCGCTCCTTCAATATTTCGGCGCAAAGAAGCGCAACCGCCGCATTCCGCCGCTGAAATTTTCCGTAAAGCGATGTCTCGGGCAGCGACGCATCGCAGGAAAAATAGTCGCGCACGTCGTAAAATGGGGCGCCTTTTTTATCGGCTACGGCCTTTATTACATCAAACGCTTCGTCCGGAACAAAGCCGCATACGATAGGCACAGATTCTTTTATTATACCCGCCTTTTCCGCCGCAATTTGCGCGTATGTGTCGCCGAGAATAGAGGTGTGGTCGAGGCCTATTGAAGTTATTGCGCATATATCGGGGCGCACTATGTTGGTGGAATCCAACCTTCCCCCAAGTCCGACTTCGACCACAGCCGCATCGACTTTCGCATCGGCAAAAGCCGCAAACGCAAGAACTGTCATATACTCAAAAAACGACGGGTACGACGCCCTTTCAGAAGGGTTGAAAATGCCGTCCGCTACCTTGCGCAGCGCCTGTATCCGCCTTAAAATTTCCGCGCGCGAAAGCTCCTCGCGGTTTATCTGGACTCTCTCCCCCAAATTCACCAAATGCGGCGACGTAAACATGCCCGTCTTCAACCCGTGCGCGCGCAAAATGCGCTCTAGCATCGCGCAAACCGAACCTTTGCCGTTCGTGCCCGCAACGTGTATGACCGGATATTTCAGATGTGGATTTCCAAACGCCTCCGCAAACTTTGCAATCCTATCTAGCGAGAATTTCGACCCCGCATTGCGCAGGTCGCAAACGAAATCGAGCGCTGACTGGAAATCGGAAATTTCTTTTGCCACTGTCGGTTGATTAAGCATTTAAGCGGAATACTCAACCACCCATTGCCCGCATTGTAAAGAACAATGATTCCCAAACTAAAAATAAGCTTTAAAAATCACTGTAAAAAGGCATAATTTTAAGGCATGAAAAAAGTCCTGCTAATAAACGGAAGTCCCAACGAAAAGGGCTGCACGGCGCTGGCCCTCGAAGAAATCGCATCCACTCTTAAAAAACGCGGAATAGAATCCGACATAAAGCAAATCGGCAAAAAACCTGTCGCAGGCTGCATCGCATGCTACTCGTGCGCCCGCACAGGCAGGTGCGCATTCAACGACTCCGTAAACGAAATGATAGAATCTCTCGACTCTTACGGGGCGTTGGTTGTCGGGTCGCCGGTCTATTACGGGTCTGCCACCGGCCAGATTTGCTGCCTTCTCGACCGTTTGTTTTTTGCCGGCGGAAGGCTCATGGACGGGAAAGTAGGCGCATGCGTAGTCTCCTGCCGCAGAGGGGGCGCGAGCGCCGCATTTGACAGATTAAACAAATACTTTTTGATGAACAATATGCCGCTCGCATCCTCCCAGTACTGGAACCAGATACACGGCAACACCCGCGAGGAAGCTATGCAAGACGCCGAAGGTTTGCAGACAATGAGGGTACTTGCCGATAATATCGCAACCCTTATGATTTCTTTCAGCGAAGCTGAGAAGGCTGGCTTCCGGCCGCCCAAACGAGAACTGCGAATCTTTACAAATTTTATAAGGTAGCGCGTTCGGCACACCGCCTCTGAACGCCTAATAGCTGATTCTCGGCAGATCTTTTTATAAAATAAAAACGTTGAATACGTGTTAATAATACATTGTTGGCGCAAAAAAGATAAAAAACTCGGCGCGCCAATTTAGTTATTGCGCCCGCGCATTTGCAACAAGCGCCGCCTTTTTGCCGACGGCCTCCCCCATCGCAACCGCATTACCGGTTACGCGATAGCTTGCGTGTGGTATAAACCCCCCGCTTATGCAGCGCCCTGCCATAAACAAATTTTCAAAATCCGCGCTTTCAAGCGCGCGCATCGGAATATCGTACGGCTTAGATTTAACTCCGCCATCGGAAAACGCATGCGCAGAGCTGTCGAGGCCGTGAATGTCCGTCCAATACTCTACCCTGCATACGGCGTCCTCAAAACGCGCGCCCCTTATTACGTCGTCGGCGGTAATTTCGTATTTTCCGCGTAGGCGCCTGCCCTCGCGTATGCCGATGTGCGAGGCTGTAAGCGCAAGCCTGATATTCTTCCAAAGGCCTCCGCGCACCCTCAGCGCATCGACAATTTTATTTATTTCCGCTCGCGCTGCTATTGTATGTGAAGTATAGGCGTCGGCGTCGTCGCACCGTACTCCAAACTCATGGTTTACCATAAATACGGTCCAGCCGTCCCGTATTTGGAAAAGCGAAGCCCCCGAATAGCTCGCAGACGCTCCTGCAGCTTTGATGTGAGCCATAAAATTGGCGCGCCACTTTGGCGAATCTATTAGGCCCGCCTCGCGCAAACGGGCCGTTTCAAGCCCGGAAACAATCGCGAATAGGGTTGCGGGCTGGCACTTTCCATTTTCGTTTCCGATAGAAAAATTTCCGCCGGCGTAGGCTCCGACATCCCCGTTGCCAGTGGCGTCTATAAAAACCTTCCCCTTCCACAATTCCCTGCCCGAAACGCTCTCTGTTTCGACGGACTTTATGCGCCCGCTATCTGCGTTGACGGAGCATACGCGCGTATATAGCCTGATATTTACTCCCGATTCCGCGCAGAATTTTTCGAGCAAAACCTTCATCGCCTCCGGGTCGTACAAATGCGGGACATTCTGCGCGCCGGTTTTAGCGAGCGCGCCTATTAGCTCTTTCATGAGGCCGGATTTATTCTGCCAATCGATAATTAGGCACACCAATCCGCAGGTCCATATGCCGCCGAGGCATCCCTGCTGTTCTATTATCGCCGTCCTTGCGCCCGCCCTTGCGGCCGAAACCGCCGCCGCCCAACCAGCCGGGCCGCCGCCGCACACTACCACGTCAAACTCGCGCGTTTTCGCGCTCTTTTGTTTTTCGTAAAATTTTTTATCTTGCGCGGCCGCGGCGCACGGCAGCGCCGAGAGAGCGACCGCGGCGCACGCGCGCTTTATGGCGTCGCGGCGTTTTATCAGGGGCCTAAATGCGGATTTCATAAATACGCAAATATAAAAACGCGCAAAATAGAGTCAAATTTTTTTAACTATCAGCCTTCGAGGCTCGCGCGGAGTTCTTCGAGCTCCTCCCAGCGGGACATCAAGCGCGCGTCTTCGGATTTTATCCATTCTATCCGCGCGTTAATTTCCTCAAGCTTGTCAACATTTGCAACCACGAACTCCGAGTCTGAAAGCTTTTCGGCAAGCTCGGCCGACTCCGCTTCAAGCTTCTCTATCATCTCCGGAATTTTTTCAAGCTCCTCGCGCTCCCTGTTTGTGAGTTTTGAACGCCGCTTTGGCTGCTGGGGCAAAGATTCCGCTTTTTTTGCAGATGCCGCCTTTGCGGGAGCGCTATTTTCGGCGCGGTATTTCTCCCATTCGTCGTACCCTCCGACGAGTTCTATAATGTTGCCGTCGTCGCCGAAGCAAAATACGCCGTTTACTATATTGTTCAAAAACTCCCTGTCGTGGGAAACTATCAATATTGTTCCGGAAAACGACACGAGGGCGTTTTCGAGAATTTCTATAGTTTCCATATCGAGATCGTTCGTGGGCTCGTCGAGGACTATCAGGTTTGCGGGTGTGGAAAACACTTTGGCGAGCATAAGGCGGTTTTTTTCGCCTCCCGAAAGCGAGCCGATTTGCGTCATAACGCGCGAAGAATCGAACAAAAAGCTCTGCAAATAGCCCACTACATACTTGCGCTGGCCGTTTACCGTCACGTATTCGCCGCCGCCTCCGATAAATTCAAACGGGGTGGACTTCGGGTCGAGCTCCCCCCTCAACTGGTCGAAGTAGGCAATTTTTAGCCCCGTTCCCTCCGAGACTTCGCCGCTGTCGGGCTTTATTTTGCCAAGCATTATATTAAGCAGGGTCGTTTTGCCGCAGCCGTTGCGGCCGATTATCCCTATTTTATCGCCGCGGAATATTGTAGCCGAAAAATTTTTTATTATCTGCTTTCCGCCGTACGACAGGCTTATGTTTTTTAGATCGAGAACTTTTTGGCCGCTCTCCGTAAAATCCTGCGTTTTTAGCTCCACAAGCCCCTGGCGCTCGACGCGCGCGCGCCGCAAATCGCGCAGGCGCATAAGCTCTCTCACCCTGCCTTCGTTTCTCGTGCGGCGGGCCTTTATGCCGCGCCTTAGCCACGCCTCCTCTTTTGCGAGTTTCTTGTCGAACTCGGCCTCGTTGCGCTCTCGCGCGGCCAATAGTTCGTCCCTGTTTAAAAGGAATTTGTCGAAGCCGCAGTCGAAAGCTATCAGTTTGCCCCTATCTACCTCGGTCACGCGCGTTGACAAGTTTCGCAGAAAAGTTCTGTCGTGGGACACAAAAACCATCGTCTTGCCGCAGCTTTTCAAAAATTTTTCGAGCCAGACGACCGAGTCGATATCCAGATGGTTTGTCGGCTCGTCAAGAAGCAGGACATCCGGATCGGAAATTATCCCCGCGCCAAGAAGCGCGCGGCGCTTCAAACCCGCCGAAGCCGAGCGGGTATCTTGGAGCGGGTCGAGCTCGAGCCTGTCTGACGTTTCCAAAATTTTAACATCTGCAGCCCATATTTCGGATTCCGCAACCCCGCGCGAAATTTCTTCAAATTCTCCGCGCTCCGCTTCCGAAGCTTTCCCAGCCTCGATTTTTCTGTGAGCCGCTGCGGCTTTTCCCGCCAATCCGAGCCCTGATGCAAGCACGTCGAAGACGCTTCCAGTAAGGTCGGATGGTACGTCTTGCGGAAGATAAGCCGATGTTAGATTTTTAACGCGCTCAACGGTGCCGGAATCGGGGCGGACTATACCCGCAATCATTTTCAGGAGAGTTGTCTTGCCGCAGCCGTTGCGGCCTATTAGAGACATTCTGTCGCCCCTTTCGACGCTCAGATCAGCCTCGTCGAGAAGAGTCCGCAAACCGTATCTCAGAGAAACTTTATTTAGAGAAATAAGACCCATAAAGTTAAGAAAATTACTGTTGGGCGCGCGCAAATCAACGCAAATTTAAACGCTAAAAGAAATTTTGCGCGCAATCAAACCGCGCACGTTTTGTCTGCCCGCATAATTGCGGCCGCTCAAACTATGTTGCACGACCCCAAAAAATTTTGTTGTCGCCGACACTAAACGGGTGCATACTCGCGCTATATTTATTAAACAAAAAACAATAGCGGTAAAAATTAGATAATGAAAGCGGGAGAACTGTTTGATCTGCCAACATCGCTTGAAAGATTCGCGGAATTTTTCACGCCTGAAATGTCGCCGTGGGAATGGGTGGGCAATATAAAAAAGGCGCTTGCGAGCGTGGATTTTTCTTCTCTCGACTCAAAGAGCGACATTCCCGACGGAGTGACTATCCGCGGGGACGTCTATATTCACCCGTCGGTTAAATTGCCCGCATACGCCGAAATAAACGGCCCCGCATGGATAGGCGCAAACGTGGAAATGCGCATAGGCTGCTTCATTCGCGGCAGCGTCATAATCGGAGAGGGTTGTGTCGTCGGGAATTCGTGCGAATATAAAAACAGCCTTCTTCTCGACAAGGTTCAGACCCCCCACTACAACTATGTGGGCGACTCCGTCCTCGGCAACAGGGCCCACCTCGGCGCCGGCGTAATATGCGCAAACTTAAGGCTCGACAAAGGCAACGTAATGGTGACCCTCCCCGAAGGTAGAGTAAACTCGAACATGCGCAAGCTCGGCGCGATGCTTGCGGACGATGCCGAAGCGGGCTGCAACGCCGTATTGCAGCCAGGCTGCATTCTGATGAAGCGCTCTATAGTCCTATCTTGCATGGCGTTCAAAGGCTATCTTGAAGAAAACACCATGGTCGGCGAAAAGACCCAGCTCAAAAAGATGCCGCGATTCGGATTTTAAAAATAACCCCATAAAAACAAGTTTATATGGAAATATCCGTAATAATTCCTGTATACAACGAAGAGGGAAACCTCGCCCCCCTGTTCAAGAGGCTGTGCAAATCGATGGACGAAATCGGCAGGCCGTGGGAGGTCATTTTTATAAACGACGGCAGCCGCGACGCCTCCGGAACACTGCTGCGCGACTATCAGAAGGAGCGCCCGGACGTTGTAAGAATCATAGACTTCAACGGTAACTTTGGCCAACACACGGCAATTATAGCCGGATTTGAGCGGGCAAAGGGCGACGTAGTCGTGACCCTCGACGCCGACCTCCAAAACCCGCCTGAGGAAATCGGCAAGCTAATAAAGAAAATCGACGAAGGCTACGATGTTGTAGGGGCGTACAGAAAAACCCGCGAAGACTCCTTTTTCAGAAAATATGCCTCCAAGCTCGTAAACTTTGCGCGCGACAAAATGACCAATATCCGCATGAAAGACCAAGGCTGCATGCTGCGCGCATACAAAAAAAATGTGGTTGACGGAATAATCCATACAAACGAACGCTCGTTGTTTATACCGGCTCTCGCATATACGCTAGCGTCGAACCCGACAGAAGTCGAAGTTGAGCACTCGGAGAGGCTTTCAGGGGAGTCAAAATACAACCTTTACAGGCTAATCCGCCTGAATTTCGACCTCATTACGGGCTTTACGCTTATGCCGCTGCAGGTGTTTACAATAGGCGGATTTCTCGCAAGTCTTGGGTCGCTCGCGCTCGTGATGGTGCTGCTGTTCCGCCGCTTCTTTCTCGGCTCGGAGGCTGAGGGGGTTTTTACGCTTTTTGCGATTCTCTTTTTCCTCGTAAGCGTTGCTATTGTCGGGATTGGACTCATCGGAGAATATGTTGGCAGAATATACCAAGTTGTCCAAGCGAGGCCAAAATATATAATCAAAGACACTGTCGGATTCGATGGAAAATAAGCCGCGCATTTTGTTTTTCGGATTCAGCGACGTCGGGTACAAATGCCTTAAGCTTTTGCTCGACAAGGGCTGCGACGTCATTGGCGTATTCACCCACGACACTGATCCGCACGAGGCGCATTGGTTTAAAACCCCAGAGAGCCTCGCGAAAGAAAATTTTATCCGCGTTTTCAAGCCCACTACTTTGAAAACTGAAAAATGGTTCCGAAAAGTAAAATACATGAAGCCGGACTTAATTTTGTCCCTGTACTATCGGAATTTTATCCCCGAAGAAATATTTTCTCTCGCGAAACTTGGGGCGTACAATATGCACGGGTCGTACCTTCCGTCGTACCGGGGCCGCGCCCCACTAAATTGGTCTATAATAAACGGCGAAGACCATTGCGGGGTGACGCTGCACACTATTGAAAAAAAATTCGACACAGGCGAGATAGTTGAACAGGAGAAAGTCGATTTCGGCCCCGACGAATATGTGGGGGACATACAGCCGAGAGTCGCCGCAGCGGCAGTTAGGGTTCTTGAAAAAGCCCTCCCGTCTCTCCTTGCGGGAAACCCAAACAAGACTCCGCAGGACGAATCGAAAGCGTCTTATTTTGGCAAGAGGACTCCCGAGGACGGAAGAATAGATTTTTCAAAATCCGCGCGGGAAGTCTTCAACCTCGTAAGGGGCGTGAGCAGGCCGTTTCCGGGAGCGTTCGCGGAAATCGGCGGCAGGCGGTACACCATTTGGCGCGCAAGGCCGTTGGAGGATTTCAAAGGGGGCCGCGCCGGCGAAATAGTATCCCGCGAGCCGTTTATCATCGCCTGCGGAAAGGGCGCGCTGGAAGTTTCCGAATGCGACGAATCGCCCGCGCGGGAATAAGTTTCCATATTTCCGAGCGCCGCCATAGCGCGCCATTCATTTCGCATTTTCCGCTTGCCGCGCGGCAAGCCCGCTGCCGATTCCGCGCGCCGCCGCGCATTTTAACGGGCGGCGAGGCTGAAAGCTCAGCGGCCGATTCCGAACCGCGCCGCAACTTCGGGCAGGCGGAAACTCCGCCTCGCTACCCGAGCATTGATTCGTACAATCCCTCAACGGCCTTCGCCGCCTCGGCGATTTCCGAATAATCTTTCGAGCCGCTTTCGAGCGCGCCCTTTATCAGCTTTCCCTCGCGGGCGACGAGCTCGTCGTGGAGCGGGAAATATTCGTCGAACAGAAAATACGAAAACCTGACGAGCCTCTCGTCGCCGAACGCGAGCCGCTGGAGCTTGGAGCCGTGCGAAGAGTAGGCGTCCACCGCCAGGGACTTCCCGCCGAGCACGGCGCCTTTGATGTCGGGAAAATCGCAAGATTTGGCGAACACGATCGTATATCCCGTGCCCTGCAAATCGACGGAGTGGGCGTCGGTGCAGCCGATTACCGGCTTGCCGGCGCAATGCCTGGGATAGTGGCACAGGGCCCGCGCGAGCGCGATGTCGGCGCATGTCGAGTTCACGAGCTCGTATGCGTCAAATTTTTGGCGGCCGGCAATCAGGTCGAGCATCCGGCTTTCCATATGCGTATATTTCCCCTTTTTCGGCGCCGCCTCCCAGAAGGGATGGTTGAAGACTGCGATTCCCCCGAGCCTGCGGATGAAGTCGAACTCCGCCTCCGCCACGGCGACATTGCGGCGCACAACCGCAGAAACGTCCGCCGGAAGTGTTTTCTCAATCTCGGCTACGAGGGCGTCGAATTCCCTGCGGTTCTTTTTGACGTATTCCGTCAGGCTCTGCGAGCCTCCGAAATTTTGAATGTGCGCGTGCGAATAATGGCATTCTTCGGCGTTGAAAAACGACATAGACGTCGGAAAGCGCGAGAATTTGCGCTTCATGTCCTCGGAAGTGGAATAGACGCTGTGGTCGGATATTGCCTGGTAGTCGAGCCCGACTTCGTAGCAGCGCAAGGCGACTTCCTCCGGCGAGTTTTTCCCGTCCGAATTTGTGGAGTGTATGTGGCTGTCACCTTTGAACGGCCTAAGCGCGTAGATGTCCTCCCCAAGCGCGTAGACGGGGACGGAAGCGACGAAGCTTTCGTTCCCGCCGCGCTTTTTATCCTTAACGACGAAAGTATAGCGGCACTCTTTTTTAAAGTCGGCGTCAATGGCAAACGCCCCGTTTTCTTCGCGATATTTTGCGGGGAAATCCCTCGCCCACGGGAAAGAGTCCGACTTTCCGTCCCACGCTGCGTCGCCGTAGAGTATTGAAACCGAAAGCGATGACAGCTTGCCGGCATATTTTTCCGGAGGGCGAAGGGTGAGTTTTGCCCTGCCCGTTTTGAATATGCGCGCGGAGGGGACAAATCCGCCGCCAAAACTTTCCGATTTCGCTTTATTTTTTCCGTCGGCATCCTTCGACGGAACGCCCGCCGCGAAAGCGGGGGAAGCTCCGATGATGGCTATGCTCTTTATGAATGTTTTTCTGTCCATAGTAGGTCAATTTTTGCTTACAATATTGTAAAAAGTCAAGATTTTTTGCGCAACTCCCATTCCCTGAACCTCTCCGAGTACTTCGCGGGAACCCGCGCCTCAACCTCCACGCCGCCGTCCGCGTATTTTTGCGACGCCACAGACGCCAGCGAGTGCAGCAGCGCGAGCTGGGCGTATTGAGAATGGGGGATAAAAAGCCTCATAAACGCGGAGGTTTCCCCAACTGCCCCCTCAATCCGCCCGACCAACGCTCCAATTCCGCGCCCTGTGCGCGCCGATACCTCGACGGCATCGGGGAAATCGAGCGAGAGCGCGTAGCGCCATGCGCCGTCGGGAGCGGTGTCGATTTTGTTGAATACTGTCAGTATCCGTTTCTCGTCCGCGCCAAGCTCTTTAAGCACGCTAAGGGTGGTGCGGGTATGCTCCAAGGCGTCCGGGTTTGAGACGTCCACCACATGTATTAAAAAATCAGACAAGACAGATTCTTCGAGAGTGGCCTTGAACGCCTCGACAAACCTATGCGGAAGCTTTCTCACAAACCCCACAGTGTCGGTGAGCAACACGGCCGAACCGTTGGGCAGGTCCAATCGGCGAGTGGTGGGGTCGAGCGTTGCGAAAAGCTTGTCTTCTGAAAGCAGCGACGAATTAGTAAGTCGGTTGATTAGCGAAGACTTCCCCGCATTAGTATATCCCACTATTGCAGCGCACGGGAACGGGATGCGCTGCCTGCGCTTGCGCTGGGTTGCGCGCACAGTGCGCACGCGGGCGAGCATTTCTTTGAGGCGGGCGATTCTTGCGCGGATCTGGCGGCGGTCGAGCTCAAGCTGGCTTTCGCCGCCGCCGCGCTGTGTGATGCCGCCGCCGCGCTGCCTGTCCAAGTGGCTCCACGCGCGCCTCAGGCGCGGCAGTGAATACTCAAGCTTTGCGAGCTCTACTTGCAAGCGCGCCTCTTTCGTGCGCGCCCTCGCAGCAAAAATATCGAGGATTACCTCCTGCCTCGTCACTATTTCCATTGAGGATTTCTCCTCCCAGTTGCGCTGCTGGACAGGCGTAAGCTCATCGTCAAAGATTATTGTCGATGCCCCGGCAGCGCGTGCGAGCGCAATGATTTCGCCGCACTTCCCCTCGCCCGCCACAAGTGCGGGATTGTAATTTCTAACCTTTGCAATCGCCCTTCCCACACATTCCAGCCCGAGGTTCGACGAGAGCTCCGCAAGCTCGTCCACAAGCGCGACTATAGACTCCCCCCGCCCGTCTTCCGGATACTCGAAGCCTACAAGAAAAGCTTTTCCCCCGGGAGAAAGCTCTTCGGAAATGTTTTGCGAATCCCCATGCATGCGTTTGATTTTTTGCCCGCACGCCCCCGCGCGCAAGACAAAAAAAACGAAGCTGCATAAAACTCGGCAGGCGAGTAAAATTTACTTGCCCAAAAGTAAATGCGAAAATAAAGTTTGCGGCTTAAATTTATAAAAGGATACAAATGAAACCTAAGAAAGTCGGAATACTAACGGCGGGCGGACTCGCCCCGTGTCTTTCAAGCGCGATTGGCGGTCTTATAGAGCGCTACACAGAAATAGATCCGTCAATAGAGATAATATGCTATCTCGGCGGATACAAGGGACTGCTTCTCGGGCAGAGCATAAAAGTCGACGACAAGATGCGAGCGCAAGCCCACATTTTGCACAGATACGGCGGCTCCCCGATAGGGAACTCGCGCGTGAAGCTGACCAACGTAAAGGACTGCGTAAAGCGCGGGCTTGTAAAAGAAGGCGAAGACCCGCAGAAAGTTGCGGCCGACCAACTCGTAAAGGATAAAGTTGACATTCTGCATACGATAGGCGGAGACGACACGAACACCGCCGCGGCGGATCTTGCAAAATTTTTGAAGGAAAACAACTACGAGCTCACCGTAATCGGCCTTCCCAAGACCATAGACAACGACGTCTATCCGATACGCCAAAGCCTCGGCGCTTGGACCGCGGCCGAAGAGGGCGCAAAGTTCTTCCGCAATGTCGTGTCCGAGAACGGCGCGAACCCCCGCATGCTCATAATCCACGAGGTTATGGGGCGCAACTGCGGCTGGCTGACTGCGGCGACCGCCGCCGAGTACCGCAAACTGCTTTCGCAGGGCGAGTTTGCCGACGGGCTTGGGCTCACAAAAGCTCGCAGAGATGTACACGCCATCTACATTCCCGAAATGGAGTTGGACATTCAAAAGGAAGCCGCGAGACTAAAGAAAATCATGGACGAAAACGACTGCGTCAACATATTCATATCCGAAGGCGCAGGAGTTAAAACCATAGTAGCCGAGATGGAAGCCAAGGGCGAGAGCGTCCCCCGCGACGCTTTTGGGCATGTCAAGCTCGACGCCGTCAATCCCGGCAAATGGTTCGGAAAGCAGTTTGCCGAAATGCTCGGCGCAGAAAAGGTGCTCGTGCAAAAGAGCGGCTACTTTGCGAGAGCCGCCGCGGCAAATGTTGATGACCTGCGCCTGATAAAGAGCTGCACGGACCTCGCCGTTGAATGCGCCCTGAAACGCGAAGGCGGAGTCATCGGCCACGACGAAGACGCCGGAAATGTTCTGAGGGCAATCGAATTTGAAAGAATCAAGGGCGGCAAACCCTTCAACACCAAATTTGATTGGTTCCAGAAACTGCTGAAAGACATCGGCCAGGCGTAGTTCCCTGCCCCAAGCGGACGAGCTTCCTTGATTTTTGGGGAGTTCGTCCGCACGGCCGCTTGCAACGTTCTTGTAAGCGGCAATTTTTTTCCGCACAATTTAAAGATTTAAATTTTCCTCAAGAAGATTAAAAAGTGCGCATTTTTCTAGTGCATTAAACTTGTGGTTTAAACGCGGAAAAGAAAAACGCTAAAAATCGACGCAATAAAAAACGGACTCACTATTGAGTCCGTTTTTTTAGTATCCGCGCGGGAAACGCCGCTGCGGTTTTTTCTGCAAAAGGTATTATTCCACGAATATTTTTTTGTATCGATTCGAGTCCTTCGCCGAAAGATTGACTGTTTTTTCGTATTTCTTGCCGTTGTACTCGTATGTTATGAGATATTTTCCGTAAAAGGCTCGGAAATGCAACTTGTCGTCAACCGAATCAAAATTCAAATCGGTCCTCCATTTTTTCAATAGATTTTCGAGTACTACATACGAAGGTTTTTTGCTCATATCCTTGCGCAGGAAGCCGCTCATAAACCTGTCTTCGCCGCCTGCTGTTCCATCGACAAAATGCCAATAAGTTATAGCCTCGACATTTTTGTGGCTAAACCACAGCTTATAAAAATTCTCGACAAAGAACGCCTGGTTTGCCTCGCCGACTTCGCCGTCGCCAAAGCACGGGAAAGTTATTTCCGTTATATGGATAGGCCTATTGAATCTCGACAGCGTATCGAGAACAACCCTCTGGTATTCCGGCCCCCATTCTATGCCTTTTAAAGCGTTTTGGTAGTCCTCCTTAGCAAAGAAATGCAGCTGTAGCCCGATTACATCGAGCTTGGCGCCGCGGTTAATCAAGTCGGAAATTGCAAGGTAGTCCGCCGAATACTCGCGGAAAGCCGCCACCCTCTGCCACACGGGAGTCGTGTAATTTGAAATGAAGCGGTTGGAGACGCGGAATACTCTTTCGGCCTCCTTAAAAGCCTTAAAGCCGTAATCGTCGGGCATAAAACCGTGCGGGTCGGGAGTCTTTACGCTCCATATTGTATGGCGTTTGTCGGTATTCTCATTCGTGACGTCCCAATAGTCGATTTTGCCGTCGTACCTCTCGGCGACTTTATCTATATAGCGGCACATGTATTTTTCGTATTCGTGCTTGCTCTCGGGAACCCACTTTGGGCGCGAGGCGTTTGAGGTTGCCAAATGCCATGAGAGGCAGTGCCCCTTCGGGGTTATGTCGTGGCGCTTGCACATTTCCAAAACGACATCGGGCGGCGGGCGGCGATATATGTCGGGCTTGTTTTCATTGCGCGAAAAACGGTAAAAGCCCGGTTCGGGTTCGGAGGTCGCCCAATAGAACGGCAGCGTAGCAAAATTAAAGAGGTTGGCGAACAGCTCTTCAAATTTGCGGTTCTTTTCCTGCGCAAGTTTAGCGTCTTTTTCTACATGGTGAAACCCTTCCGTTAAAAACGCCTGCATACCGAATAGAAATTCGTGCTTCTTTAACGATATGGAAACATTGTCAACTTTTACCGGCCTCCCTTTGGAATCAAAAAATCCGACGTAAAAAGATCCCATTCTGTTTGTCTTTATGCCGAGTTCTATCTCCTCCTGCAAGACGGGATCAGCCCATTGTTTTTTAAGCTCCTCTGACACTTCTTTTATGTCTTTGTCCTGCGGAGCTGTTAGCGCATAGGGGTAATCGGGAACCTCAACCCAATGTCCGCTTTTTTGAGGGCGCGCATACAAGCCCGCAACAAGCGTTATCCCCATGAATAATAGTATGCTTTTTTTCATATTTTACTTAATATTATTTTCTAAATTCCAAGATTTTGTAGAATCCGTCCGAATCCCTCAGTTCGCTTTTGAACGCGAGCTCAATCGGGCGCGCCTCATTGGCGGGAGTCATTTTCTTTAGCATCACTGAAAGCGAATATTTTCCCGAGGGCAAATCGGCTGAGGGTATTTTATAGGTCTCTTTGGCGGGTTTGTTAGGCTCCCACTTGCGGTTGTCGCACTCTTTTATAGGATAAATTTTTTCAAACTTCCCGTCTTGCCCCGTAATTTTTACAAAAAGCACATAGCGGTTGAACGCGTGAGCAGCCCCCTTATTTTCCCATTCAAGAGTCAGTTTTCCGCTACCAGAATCAAAGTCGGCGGAATTTATAAAATACCAGTATCCGACTTTGTTCGCCATCTCCTTCAAAAAGTCGGGATTATCTTTCGCGTAATCTTCTGCGTATCCATGGTACCCGAGATACGTGCAGTGTGTCCGACTCACTACGCGCCTAAGCGCCGCAGCCCCCTCTTCCTCTCCGTTCTTACCCTTCCACGAACCGCTTTTTAAAGTGCTGCCATAGTGTTCGAGCTCAATGGTTGCAGGCGCATACGAATATATGTCGTCAAAAAATTCAGGCCTTAGAAGCGAATCCTTACCCTTGTGAATAGGCGCAAAATAGTGCCACGCCACAAGTATGGAATCGTCGCGATAGGCTATTTTATTCTTTTTCACATACTCTCTTGCCGACATTAAATCTTCGCCTTTTAAATTGTTGCCAATCCAGTCGTCGCCTATTGTAAGCTGGCTTTTCTTATAACACTTTTTGTATATGTCTATGTGATTTTTTATCGTTTTTAGCGGAACTCTAATATTGCTTGAAGAGGAATAGTGCCCCTCGCCCCAGTTTCCTATGCTCGCAAGCGTCATATCAACTATGTAAGGCTTGCCGTCGTAACGCTCGGCTATCGCCTTGTGCAGTTTTTCAAGCTTCTCTAAAAATATGGGGTCTTCATTAACAGGCTCCACTATTTCCTTGCCGTATCTTGTCTTTACCAAATTCCCCTTCGCGCCGGCGTCAAACACCCACTTTGGAGTTGCGTATTTTATGCCTGTCTCATTGCAGGTTATCGAAAGCGACACCTTTACGCCTTTCCCGTCATACCACTTTTTTACTATGTCGTCTATCAGCGCCCAGTTAAATTCTCCCTCCTCGGGCTCCAAATAGCTCCATGCAAACCTCAAAAACAAATGGTGCATGTTCGGTATCGCAGCAATCGACTCGTCGGAGCTCAAATACTTATCAAGGCTGTTGTCGTAGTAATGGTGATACCAACCCTTGTCGGGATTCGACAACACCCGCCCAGAATCCTGCTTGCCGCGCAAATCCTCCGCATTCAATACCCCCGACGCCACTGCAAGCGCCGCCATCATTAAAGCAATTCTCTTTTTCATATAATATGTACATAAAAAAGTAAGCCTTTATGCCGCTGCGGTCAACATTCAAAATACTTTACTGTTCAGATAATGGAACAAATAAGCCTTCTTACTATCTTTTTACCGCGCAATTAAAAAAATTCCGTAAAATTTTTTCGAGGACTTAGATTTTAGTATAATGAGAAAAAGAGCTTTTTTTGTAAAAAACTTAAAAATCCCATTCCTTATATTGTCGGTTTTTATGCGAAAATAAAAAAACCGCGGAATTTTCTGCCGCGGTTTTATAAAAATATGCGATGCAATTAGTGAGTCGCAATCTGCCTCGATTTTGCGACGGCGTAGTCCCTATTCATCTTAGCGATGAAATCGAGAGTTATGCCCTTCGGGCATGCCGCTTGACACTCTCCGTAGTTCGAGCAGTTGCCAAAACCGAGTTCGTCCATTTTCTCAACCATTGCTATAGTACGGCGATCCTTTTCAGGAGCACCCTGCGGCAGATAGTTGAGCTGTGAAACTTTCGCGCTCGTAAACAGCATAGCCGAAGCGTTCGGGCAAGCCGCAACGCAAGCGCCGCAACCTATGCATGCGGCGGCGTCCATCGCCTTGTCGGCTATCTCTTTGGGTATGAGAACAGCATTGGCGTCGCGCGCAGCCCCGGTACGGACAGATATGAACCCGCCCGCCTGCTGGATTTCGTCGAGGGCGTCGCGGGAAACGATCAAATCCTTTTTAATCGGGAACGGCCCCGCTCTCCACGGCTCTACGACAATCGTATCGCCGTCCTTAAACTTGCGCATATGCAGCTGGCATACAGTGGTCTTAGCCTCCGGGCCGTGCGGTTTGCCGTTTATGACCATAGAGCACATTCCGCAAATACCTTCGCGGCAGTCGTGGTCGAACGCAATAGTTTCTTTTCCCTGAGCGACAAGCTGTTCGTTGAGCATGTCGAACATTTCAAGGAAGGAGCTGTCGGGGCTAACGTTATCAACAGTGTGGGTGACAAAACGGCCTTTTTCGTTGGCGTTTTTTTGAGTCCAAATTTTAAGATGCACTTTCATCTGTATTTCCCTTTCGGTTTTATTTGTAGGAGCGTACGACAGGCGCGACCTCTTCGTGCGTGATAGGCTCTTTATTTAAAATCGGCGGCTTGCCCTCGCCTGCGTATTCCCATACAAAAGCGTAGGAATACTCGGCGTCGTTGCGCTTCGCCTCGCCGTCTTCCGTCTGATATTCAACGCGGAAGTGCGCGCCGCAACTTTCCTTGCGCTCGAGCGCGTCGCGAACCATAACCTCCGCAAATTCGAGGAAGTCGGCAACCCTGCCAGCCCTTTCGAGTTCGGCATTGATTGTATGTTCGTCGCCAACGACGCGAACGTGCTTCCAGAAGTCCTCGCGTATCTGAGGTATCTTTTCGAGAGCTTTTTTGAGGCTTTCTTCAGACCTCGCCATGCCGCAGAGTTCCCACATAACTTTGCCAAGTTCGAGGTGGAAATGGCGCGGGCTCTTGTCGCCCTTTACGTTCAGCAGCTTTTGAATGCGCGCCTTTACGCCGTTTTCCGCTTCGGCAAATTCGGGAAGATCGGTAGAGATGTTCTTGGCGCCTTCCTGAGCGAGATAGTTGGGGAGCGTATAAGGAATGACAAAGTATCCGTCCGCGAGCCCCTGCATGAGAGCCGAAGCACCGAGCCTGTTTGCTCCGTGGTCGGAGAAGTTCGCCTCGCCGAGAACAAAGAGCCCGGGGATAGTGCTTTGCAAGTTGTAGTCAACCCAAAGCCCGCCCATGGTGTAGTGCGACGCCGGATATATGCGCATCGGAACCTTGTAGGCGTTTTCGCCCGTGATTCTCTCGTACATTTCAAAGAGGTTGCCGTACTTTTCCTCGATAGTGTGGAGCCCGTCGCGCTTTATTGCGTCGGCGAAATCTAGATACACGCCGCGGCGGAAACCGTTGACTTCGGGACCTACGCCGCGCCCGTCGTCGCAAGCCTCCTTGGCTGCGCGCGAGGAAATGTCGCGCGGGGCGAGGTTGCCGAAGCTCGGATACTTTCTTTCGAGGTAATAGTCCCTATCCTCTTCCGGAATATCGTTGGGGTTTTTGGTGCAATCTTCCGCCTTTTTGGGAACCCATACGCGGCCGTCGTTGCGCAAAGATTCGCTCATGAGCGTGAGCTTGCTCTGCTGGTCGCCGTGCTGGGGAATGCAAGTCGGGTGGATTTGCGTAAAGCAGGGATTGGCAAAGCCAGCGCCGCGCTTGTAGCATTTAAATGCCGCCGTGACGCTGCACCCTTGCGCGTTAGTAGAAAGGTAGAATACATTACCGTAGCCGCCCGTGCAGAGAAGGACGGCGTCCGCCGAGTACCTTTCAATGTCGCCTGTGACGAGGTTGCGGACGATTATGCCCTTGGCGTGGCCGTTGACAACAACCAAGTCGAGCATTTCGCGGCGCGTGTACATCTTAACCTTTTTGAGCGCAATCTGCCTTTCGAGCGCGGAATACGCGCCAAGAAGCAACTGCTGTCCGGTTTGCCCGCGGGCGTAAAAAGTGCGGCTTACTTGAGCTCCACCGAATGAGCGGTTTGCCAGAAGGCCGCCGTATTCGCGGGCGAAAGGAACGCCTTGGGCGACGCACTGGTCGATAATGTTTCCGCTGACTTCAGCAAGGCGGTAAACATTGGCCTCGCGCGAGCGAAAGTCGCCGCCCTTTACGGTGTCGTAGAAGAGCCTGTAAATGCTGTCGCCGTCGTTCTGATAGTTCTTGGCGGCGTTGATACCGCCCTGTGCCGCGATAGAGTGCGCGCGGCGTGGGCTGTCTTGGTAGCAGAAGCATTGTATATTATATCCCTGCTCTGCAAGGCTCGCCGCTGCGGACGCTCCGGCAAGGCCGGTACCTACGACAATTATCTTGTACTTGCGGCGGTTTGAGGGGTTTACGAGCTTGGCATGAGCCTTAAAGTTCGACCACTTTTGGGCTATCGGGCCCTCCGGAATTTTAGAATCCAAATTCATGATTTTTCCTTTCCTGACCTATTTTTTAGCTTCCGGTTTAAGCGATATAGAGACATTGCACTTAGCCGCTTTATTGGCATTTAGGAAGTCGTAATTTACAAAAATCTTTTTGGCTCCCGCAGCTCTTTGCGCTTCAACCTGCTTTACGACGCAGTTCACCGGCAGGATGTTGCAACCGGCATATTTTGAAACCATAACCGCGAGCGGGTTTATAGAGAAACCAACAGCGATAACGACGCAATAGACAACCGCAATGGCGTTGAGGCGGTATCTCCAAGCTTCGTTGCGGAGACCTACCGACTGGAACATACTCGAAACGCCATGTGAGAGGTGGAAGGCGATAACAATCATGGCGAAAATATACGCCGCCGCCACCCACGGATTTGAGAAGCCCATTATGAGCATGGCATAGACGTCGTGAAGAGTCTTGCCTTCGTACATGCCGCTGGTCGCAACCCAGTCGAGAATCTTATACTCGGGGTCCAGATTGAGGACCGTAAAGTGCATAATGTGCAAAACGACGAACGCAATGACAATAGTGCCGGAATAAATCATAGTGCGCGCGGCCAATGTCGACGACAAAGATTTTTTGACGGCGTACTGCTGCGGACGCGACCTGTTATTCTCCAAAACGAGCATATACGCCGTAAGGAAGTGCACCACAAAGCACGCCAAAAGCGTCAGTCTGAAACCCCAGAGGATTTCCCACGGCAACGTTTGCAGCGTATGCGCGTATGCGTTAATCGCGTGCGGTCCGCCCTCGAGAGTCTGCAAGTTTCCAAGCATGTGTATCAGGAGGAACGACGCCAACACGAATCCCGTAATCGCCATCAGGAACTTTTTTAGCACCGACGACAGAATCGATTTTTTTATGTTTACCATGATTGTGCGTTCGTAATTTTTTCTATTTGGAAAATGAAGTCTTTAATAAGGCAAATTTGAGCATTTTTTTCAACACAAATTTTGTGCGTATTGCGTGCGGGATTGGGCAATTTTTTACTTTCTGAGCGTAAGACGGCAGCGTTCCGCAATTTTTGGCATAAAAAGCTTTAAATTGCGCGGGCGATAATGCATTATCTGCGCATTATGGAACTAACATACACCGATAAAGTGGCGCTCGTAAGCGGCGCCGGAAGAGGTATCGGCCGCGAGATAGCGCTGGAGCTCGCCAAAGCCGGTTGCACTGTAATCTGCGTAAGCCGCAACGAATCCTCCTGCGGGAGCGTTGCGGAAGAAATCCGCGCCTGTGGCGGGAAAGCCGAAAGCTTCGCATTCGACGTCTCGGACTCCGGGCAAGTGAAAGAAAAGTGCGCCGAAATACTCAAAAAGTACGGAGCCGTGGACATACTTGTAAACAACGCGGGAATCACGCGCGACAACCTGCTTATGCGCATGAGCGACGAAGAATGGAACGCCGTAATTTCAACAAATTTGTCCTCCTGCTTTTACCTTTCGCGCAATCTTGTAAGGGCAATGATGGGCAAAAGATGGGGAAGAATAATAAATATATCATCAGTCTCCGGAATAGCGGGCAACGCGGGACAGGCAAATTATTCTGCGGCAAAAGCTGGGATAATAGGTTTCACCAAGACTCTCGCCCGCGAGCTTGCCGCGCGCAATATAACGGCAAACGCCGTAGCTCCCGGATTTATTGAAACAGACATGACGGCAAAGCTTCCCGAAAATATAATGGAGGCAGCAAAAGCCGCAATCCCGCTAAAAAGATTCGGCAAGCCGGACGATATAGCGAGAGTCTGCGCATTCCTCGCCTCGGAAGAAGCTTCTTACATTACCGGGCAAGTGATTTCCGTAAACGGCGGGCTTGTAATCTAAGACAAAGCAAAAATATTTTTAGCAATAAAAATCGCGGATATATCGCACAGATTATATCCGCGATTTTTTTACAAAGACGATGTCTTTTGAAAAATATTTTTACTTCAAGGGATTTGTTAGAGAAAAGGGAAAAATATTCGCACCTACACCACTTATTTTTTGTCTATGAAAGAACACTACTTATTTTAATAATTGGCGCAATGATCTTTGCTATTTTATAGGCAGGTGGGAAAAGACGTAAATCCAATACGCTTTTCCTACTGTAAAAGACAAAAAAAACTTCAGTCGCGGACAGTAATTTGGCGCAATGATTTTGGCCATTTGATAGGAAGAAGAAAAAGACGTAAATCCAATACGCTTTTCCTACTGTAAAAAGCAAAAAAAAACTTCAGTCGCGGACAGTAATTTGGCGCAATGATTTTCCAATTAGATAGACAGGTGGGAAAAGACGTAAATCCAATACGCTTTTTCTACTGTAAAAAGCAAAAAAAACTTCAGTCGCGGCCGGTAATTTGGCGCAATGATTTTGGCGCCGGGCAAGAAGCAAAAAAAGAGCCAAGCTCGAAGCGTACAATGACGTACGTAAGAGTTTGGCTCTTTTTTTAGCGACGCCGCACCGCGCCAAAATCATTCGCCAAATTAGGCGCCACAACCGCCGTCTTTATACCCGCAGTCGCGACAGGAGCGGCACTTCCCGTCAAACACATACGCATACGAATGGCACTTCGGGCACGTCAACGCACTCGACATCGCCTTGTCCTTTTTCTTTTGCGTGTTAACCGCCGCATTAGTCGTAGTCGCAAGCGGAAGCTCCGTCTGCAACGGCGTCCTCTCGACCGCCTTTACAGTCATCGTTCGCCCGTTGTTCGTAAACATCGCCGCAATATAATCCTGATCCAACTGCCTCAGTCTCCGCCCATTTTCAGACGGGAACATCCAATCCAACAGCTGCATCAGCAAGTCAACTATACTTTTGCAAGTGTGTATTTCCGGTTTGTCGCCTTCCTCGTTGTAGTCGCCTATTCTGACCCAGCCTGCGGGGTCGAACGACATGTATCGGAACGCCCCAATAAAGTCGTCAAACGGCACCCCGTACTGCAACGCAATCGAGAATGCTTTGCAGAAAGCGTCGAACATTCCGTTTATGAACGATCCGCCCTGCCCCAATCTGCCGAAGATTTCCGCGCAATAACCAGTCTCGGATATGCCGACTGTCATGTATCCGTTGATGTCGTCGCCAATCGTAAACTTAATGGTTTGGCCCCAACGGCGGTACGGCAGGCGCTTGCGGAGCGGATTAGCGTGCTCGTGCTGCCTTATCTTCGCGGCCGCATCGACTACTTTGTTCCATGCCTCCTGAATTTCTCCGGAATCGAGGCGAGTGCTGTAAACTGCGTTAGCCTTCGAGCCGTCGCGGTATATTGCGATGCACTTTACACCCAATTCGTGGCTTTCCACAAGGCTTTTTACGATGTCTTCTTCAGTGGCGGAAGCCGGCATATTGATAGTTTTGCTCGACGCCCCTGAAATGAACGGCTGGAGGGCGCCCAGCATTTTTACGTGCCCGTCTACTGCTATGCAACGCGTTCCGCCAAACGCCGTATTGGCGCAGTCGAAAACTTTGAGAGTGCGCTCGTCAACCCACGGAATGCCCTCCATGTGTCCGCAGCCAAAGTATATAGAGGAATCAGAGAACGGCAGTGTGCCCTTTTCAGACTGGGTGCACATGCGCTTAAAGAATTCTTGATATTCCGACTCGTCGCGCAACGGGGAGAGTCGCGCGACAATCTCGCGGCAAATTTCGCCGCCGTCGCCAATAGCTTTTAGGACGTCGAGATGGTTAGAGACGCGCTTTGCGTGCAGGAAGTTTTCAGCGCCGGCAAGTCCTGAAACCTCGGCGATAATAGTAAGAATCTGCTCAAAGGAATAACCGAGTTTGGCGAGCCCCTGCGGCACAAGGCCGTTTATGAGCGTCATAGTTCCGCCCCCGCTCAACTGCTTGTGTTTTACGAGCGAGTATTCTGGCTCTGCGGACGTTGTGCCTTCCTCGTATATGCCCATCGGGGCGCTTATAGTGCCGGTGGGGGCTATGCAAGTGACAAAGCTGTTGCGGAAAGAGTTTTCTTTTTTGAGGGAATCCCAAAGTTTTCCGGCCTCCTCGACAACTTCGTTCCAGTTGTCGCCGAGCGACACTTTGTCGCCAATGCTCTTTTTAAAGCCCTCAATGGCGTCGTGCGCATTAAACGATTCTTCAAAAGGCAAGTCTTCGCTTTTGCGCGCGTGGACTTTTATACCAAGGAATTTTTTGAGCTCATCGTTCATTAGCGCGTGCATATTAAGCACTCTGCGCATGCTGCCTTTAATTAGCGGATATTTTGCAAAAGCTCCAAGTGCCGCCCCGAGTTTTGCGCTTGTGCAATAACATACCGAAGTCAGCAAAGAAGCCAAAGAAGCAGCAATAGCCCTGCCCTCGGAAGAATCGTAAGGAATGCCCAGAGACATCAAAAGACCTCCGATATTGGCAAATCCTATGCCGGTTGTGCGGTAGTTTACGGTGTTTATGGCGATTTCCGGTATCGGGAAGCCGCCCTTTGTGACGTTGATGTCGGCCGCAACCATTGCGATTTCGACCGCCTTCATAAACTTTTCTATTTCAAACTTTGAGTTCTTGTAGAAACGGATAACGTTGAAAGAGCTCAAATTGCACGAGCTAAACACCGGGCCGAGATACTCGGAGCACGGGTTGCTGGTTTCTATCATGCATTCGTCGCGGAAGGTGCTCCAGAAGTTGATAATGTCGTTATTATGCAAGCCCGGTTCCGCATTATTCCATATCGCGTTTGCCATTTCCGCAAGCATTTCGTTGGGGAAATATTCGCGCACGATGTGCGACGGATCCTTAACCCAACGCGTCGCGTACTTTGTCCCGTTTTTGTAAGCGAGCCAAAAGCCGCTCTTCATAGAAACAGTGTGGTTCGCATTTTGGTTGGACAAAGTCTGACCGTAAATGAGGTCGTCCATAGCCGGGCTGAAAGACTTATCCACGACAAACGGCGTGCTGAGAAGCATTTTGGCGGCGATTTGCTCTTCGGGAGTGCCGTCGGCGAGCTTTTGCTGGGCAAGCTTGCGGAGCCCGTAAACTACGTTGTGCTCCTGCAAAATAACTTTCGCGACTTCCTCCTGTCTGAACTTAGTTTTCACGAACTCGAAGACGTCCGGGTGGTCGGAGTACATGACGACCATGCGCGCCGCCCTGCGTGTCTTGCCGCCGGACTTAATTGCGCCTGCCATTTTATCCCAACCGCGGTCGAAAGAAAGCGGACCGGAAGCGGAACCCTTTCCCGCAATAGGCTCGCCTTCGCTTCGTATAGAAGAAATATTTATGCCGACGCCCGAACCGCTCGAGAATATGCTGCCCTCCGTATATTGGTGGCGCAAAATCGCGTCCATCGAGTCCTCTACGCCAAGAATAAAGCATGCGCTCGCCTGTGGATTTGCGTATCCGTTAACCGATTTTCTGGCCTCTACGCCGTTTTTAGTTTCCAAACCGTAATAGGCGTCGTTGCCCTTGTTTCCGAGCAGATCGCGGAGATCCGGGCGCCCCCATCTCCACTGTTCCCAATGCCCTATGTTAAACCATACGGGGCTGTTTGGCGCCCACATCTGGTGGAGGAGCATGTACTTCATCTCCTGATTGTACACGAGCGCGGACTTCTCGTTGGCGAAATACCCGAGCTGGTAGCCCCAAACAGTGTACGTGTTTGCGATGCGGTCGAAAATCTGCTTAACGGAGTCTTCGTATTCGATAGTGCCCGGATCTTTGCCGAAAATATATTTGCTTACCGTTATTTTTAGAGCGTTGTCGCCCCAGTGTTCCGGCACTTCGACGTTCTGACGTGAAAAGACCGTTTCACCCGACGCAAACATCTTTATATCTTTGCGAACCCATTTTGCGGTATCGTAAGCAAAAACTCCCTCTTTTGTAAAAATACGCTCGAATTTAAAGCCGCCCGCGCGACCCTTTTTCCCCAAATCCAAAGGCTGGTTCCCATCGACAATTATTTTGGCCATGATATTCTGAATTTAATAGTTTTTAAATGAGTAAATTGAGCACCGTATCCCCGAAAGCGTTAAAGCTCCCGATAAGCGATGAAAAACGGCGAACGGTAAAACCGAATTCCGCCGATAATCTTAGTTCAAAGAAAAACTCCAAATTCCAGGCATTGTCAAACGAAAATATCCCCCGCCGCCACGGCATTACCCCTCAATCGAGTCACAGAAAAGGTTTGCGGGCCAAAAAAATTTGACGAATTGCCAAATATGATGTAAACATGCGGTATGAAGTCTTTAATGGCATATTTTTATATTTTATTATTAATAAGTTATGCAATGCAGTCATTTGCCGAAAATGCGGCCATAGCCGGCAATTCTCCCGCCGGAGGTGCTGAAATAAAGAGCCAATGGCAAAATAAAAGAATCGCCTTCTTGGGGGACTCTATAACAGACAAATGCCACGTTGGAACAACAAAGAACTACTGGCAATATCTGGAAGAAATCCTCGGGATAAAGCCGGCTGTTTACGGCATAAACGGCGACAATTTTTGCGGAATATTAAAACAAGCCAAAAGGTTGAAATCCGACGAAGCCGAAAAAATTGACGCAATCATGATATTCGCCGGGACAAACGACTACAACGGCAGCGTTCCAATCGGGCAATGGTACAAATACGAAGAAGCCGAAGCTCCAATTGCAAACGGCAAAACGCAAATCCGCAAGCGCAGAATCCACATAATGGATTCATCTACGTTCAAAGGCCGGATAAATGCGGCAATGGCGTACATCAAAGAAAATTTCCCCGACAAACAGATTATATTAATTACGCCAATACACCGAGGATTCGCAAAGTTCGGCGAAGGAAATGTTCAGCCGGACGAATCATTTCCCAATAGGATAGGAGAGTATATCGATTCGTACGTGGATGCAGTAAAAGAAGCCGGGAATGTCTGGGCAGTTCCGGTGATAGACTTGAATTCTCTTAGCGGGCTTTTCCCCAACACGCCGTCCCATGCACAATACTTCCATAAAAAAGATACGGACTTGCTCCACCCCAACGCCAAAGGTCACGAAAAAATGGCGAGTGCAATCGCCTACGCCCTACTTGCAATATCTCCAAGATAAAATATTCGCATTGGAAAATTCTTAGGTCGGCACAGATACGCCCGCAAAGCTATGCAGAAATTTCTGAGCCTTGCGATTCTAAGCAAGCTGTTTTTGAAGGCGTTTCCTGTGAACTGCCCTACCCCATTCGGCGCGCGGCAAGTTCTGTTTTGCAAATATAGACGTCCCGCACAAATAAAAAACAAATTCATAAAAGATGAAAAGTTTTAGTGACAATTCGCTAAAATATTTTAGGAGTCTGAGAAGAATCAAATACGGACAGCCCGCTGAATTTCAACACCGCAAGGAATATTTAATAGGTTATAAAATATAGGAAAGGAAGTTCTATGAAAAAAATAGCACTCGCACTGTTAGCGACAATGTCAATAGCCTACGCCGATGAAACAACACTGCCCAAGCCTGATTTAGGCAGGGGCGACACAATAATGCAGGCGTTCACTAAACGGCATTCGACAAAATCTTTTTCGCGCCGCAAGCCGACCATGCAAGACCTCTCAGATCTCCTCTATGCAGCCAACGGAATTAACAGGCCCGAGAGCGGCAAGCGGACCGCACCGTCCGCACTCAATAGGCAAGACATAAAAATATATGTATGCCTACCCGAGGGAGCCTACCTATACAATGCTAAACGCCACTCGCTGGAACTTGTGAACAAGGCGGATTTAAGACAGTCGGAAGCGCCGGTGTGCCTTGTGCTCGTGTCGGATTATAACGATAGGTGGAGCGGATTGGACGCCGGGATAGTGTCGCAAAACATATCAATATTCTGCGCCGGGACGGGACTTGGCACATATCCGCACACCACAATGGACGTTTCCGAATTAAAGGCGGGATTAAAATTGAAAGGACAACAAACCCCGATGATATGCAACTCTGTTGGGTTTGCTAAATAATCCTGAGATGCATTGAGAATTATTTATAATAGTAGGAAGCTAAAGAAATTTGAGTGGGCATAAGAAGCTGGGCAAGTATGCTTTTTTCTATGCCCCACTATTTGAGGCCCCTTACTATCTTTGACGCATAGTGAAAATTTTATGTAAGAGATAAAAAATCATTGCAAAAGCAGCAAGGAATAGTAAGGTAGAAAAGATAATAAAGAAACGCGGGCGTAGCTCAATTGGCAGAGCGCGAGCTTCCCAAGCTTGAGGTTATGGGTTCGACCCCCACCGCCCGCTCCATTTAGAATACAGATAATATACTGTTTTAAAGCGACTTGCAAAATTTTGCGAGCCGCTTAATTTTTAACCATTTGGTTAAAAAAATGAGGGTTTTGAAGGGTTTTTGGTACCCGGTACCAAATTGGTACCGGCGTCAGGCTTGCGCTCATCCAAGGAAATTGGATATTAAAGCGCCAAAATTTGTCGGAATTCCTCCTTATCCCCAAAAACTCTACTCTGGCAGTTTTTTTAATATTTTAACTGACTGTTAAAATCGAATGGAATAAAGGTTTTTGTAAATTTTATAGTGCTTATAAGTTATATTGCCCCAGCCAAACTTCTACAAAATATCCAGATAAATACTAATATAAAAAATACCAAAGCTATAAAGGAAAGAAAAAATAGAGTTATTATGAATAAGGTAAATAATGTAGAATCATGTTTTATCATGGAGCCTCCATATTCAGTGCTAAAAGAAAAAGAAAGTAACATATCGTCATGCCTAACCTTTATTCAAAGATCTTTTGTAAAATAACAAATCTGCAAAACAAAGAAAAGGCTATCGCTAACGAACTTTACATAACATAAATATACTTATAAACATATGTCAAATCTTAAAGTCGGCAGTACCAAAGTCAGTAAATGTTAGTATGAAATACCATATTGGACTAGAACTATTGATCTGTAATTTTTAAAGTTTTGTTACCGTAAGGCAAGTGTTGGCTTAGCTTTCCTTTCCGCTATCTTCGGCGAAATCTATTGAATAAGATATATTGACCGGAGATTTCTTATATAACCAGGTAAACGCCATAGGGGTTTTAGGAAATTTTTAAGCATAGTTACTAAACTCAAAATAGAACCCCTATTTTGACCTATGGATAAATTTCCCAGACTCAATTACAGACCCAAGAAAGCCCGCCCCTTTATCGTACGATACTATGACAGCTCCTCCAACAAGCGCACATCGCGCTCATTTAGCGCAAGAATGGACGCCATGCAATTTTTGGCGGAGTTGGGCGGCGAAGGCAAAGAGCGGGCTTCCTCTTACGAAATTTCAACCGCTGAAAAGGACATGCTCATACGCCTAAAGCGCGAATGTTTTATCCGCGGTATGGAACTGTGCGAACTGGAGACAAGTTTTACCCAGCTAATACGCACAAAGCCCGCCTACGACAAAACCCTAATTGAATGCATTGAAGAATACCTTAAGGATTGCGATTCGCGAAAGATACGCGCAGCCACAATACGCTATTACAGGCAGAAACTAAATTTGCTTATGAATATGTATTCGCCGCGCATATTTATTTCGTCAATTACAAGCGAAATGCTGGAATCCTTCATAAACGGCAAGGGCTCGCGCGAACACAATAAAAGAGTTATAAGTGCGTTTTACGCCTATTTGATGCGCAAAAGGATTTTGAGCGAGAATCCTCTTTTGAAGGTTGTAAACCCTCGCAATAGGCGTCGCCACAGAATCCCTGGGATACTGACTGTTGCGCAGACGATAAGGCTCTTTCAGGAGCTGCCTGAATCGTGCGTCGCCGCATTTGCGCTAATGGCATTCTTTGGCGTCCGCCCGCAGGAAATTACAAGCGAAACAAAAGAGCGCACACTGAGGGCGGAGGATATTGATATAAAAACACGCTCAATAAAAATTCCGGAAGAGACCGCAAAAATGGGCAACTGGCGCAATATATCAAATCTCCCCGAAACGGCTTGGCGTTGGCTTGAAGCATATATGCCAAAAGAGGGGCCTATTTTCCCGTATTCGTACGCAACCTACCGAAGGATACGGAAGCTTGTCAGCGTAAAAATACCAAAAGACGGCTTGCGCCACAGCATGGCATCGTACGGATACCACGAACTCGGAATAGAAACTACGGTTGAAATCTTGGGACAGGAATCAGGCTATGAAGTTTTTAAGCGGCACTACAAGGCAATGGTAAGCCCAGACGACGCAAAGGCTTTTTTTAGTATATCGCCGGATATACGCGACGGGCTTCCCAAAGCCAAAATCAAGCAAATGCCCTATCGCGGACTGGTCGGAGAAATAGAGGAAAACATAAAATTTTTGGATAAGGCAAAAAAGCAATAATGCCAAAGCTTTTAAAGATAGAACGCATAAAAATTTGAGCGTCTTGATATAAAATACGCATCTTACTAAAAAATCGGAAAAGTCTATTAGTGCCTTTTGGAAAATTTTTAGCGGCATAGTCCTAAAATAATAGATACTATGAATGCAATAGATAATTCAAAAAGAACACTAACTCAAGCCGATGTTAACGCCATAGCCGATGTGCTATCTAAGGGTGAATTTGTAAAGAATTTGGCCGTCAAATTCGCGCAAATTGTTGGGGTGAAGATACAAGATGAAGATATAATAGATTCGGAGACTGCCTGCCGCCTCTTATATAATATATCTCCAAACACCTTGAAACGATATGCCGCTATATGCCCGGAATTGCGCCCCGGCGGGAAATATTCAAGGGGGTACAGCCGCAAACGCATATTGGAATTTAAATCGCAGCTACAACAAGGCGCCTTTCGCAAAAAGCGGATATACCCTAAAGCATCAAACTGACCTATGCGGGGAAAATACACACTAAACAGCGCATAAGCGTTTAGTGCGCTACAAATGCAACCGTATAAATTTTGCATATGATACCCCTTGCATCATATGGGTTAATTTCGCGCATCTATATATGCCCTAATAGCCGTATAATGAAAAAATCATATGGTGTTCCTATAATAAGCGCGTTTTCTCCCTCTCAATTTGTATGGTTCGTTTGCCATACAAAATATAGGCGTGTCAAATTCATAAGGCAATATGAACTTGACACAAAAGTTTTTTTCATTACTCTAACTCTATGAATTTATCCAATATTTCAAAAAAGATTTCCTTATCACAAAAGGGAGCGAATTGGAAGTATTGTTTAGTTTTTTGGATTCCGCTACTACTTTTGGCAAGCCCATTGTTTTATGCAGTATATTCGCCAAAATGGATTGTATATTGGTTCACTGATTTTAATTGGGTTTTCCCTTATGGTGGAGGATTAGGAAGCACTAATGGGGTAATCGTTAGGAATGTAATAAGAGCTACAATAATGTTTGTGCCTGCTTATTTTTGTTTAATAATAATGCACGCTATTTCAAAGAAAAATAGTATTATAGAAAAATTAGTTTATTATTTACCTACAATAACATTAACATTGGCCTTCATTATGCTCTATTTTCCAAATAGAGTGATCTCATTTATAAATAGCATGGGAAATACTTTTAGAAGAGACCTTGCGTTAATTTGGACTACTTCTATTTGGGTTTTGGTAATAATTATTTCTTTGTTATTATTGCTGCCAAGAACTAGTCAGAAAAAGCTTTGGAATATTTATGGACTTATTATATTGAATGTAATTGTGGGTTGCAGTGCCAGTTAAAATAATAATACATTTAAATACGGCTAAAGTCGTCTATTAATAGACGGATAGTAAAGAGTCAAATATCCTGCTTATATATGGAACTTAATTCATAAGGTTTGAAATACGAGCTTATACGTTAAGACTATACCCAAATTATTATCGTCTCTGGCGCCGTTCTCCGCCTAAAAGCATAATCCTTCGCAACGATACTTATCGTTATCCAATGTAAACCAAGAGTACTGCGTACCTCTGCTATGCGCAAAAATTGCGCGTCATAGTTAATATCATGTGCTAAATCCGCTATTGCTACATTTACTTCCGACTCAAATATGTCGGATTATAACATATCTTAAAACCGCTTTACATCTCCAACATTGATTGAAATGTACGGCATGTGCCTATCTTCCGTGCTATGTCCCTTTAGAAGCATCGGCTTCATTGCGTCTGACAATGCGCTTAGTAGGCATTCAAATAGTATATCCCTCTCTTGCTCAAAATTCGCTTAATATTGTTTTCCATTGCCTTTGCTTGTACCCAAAAGGCCCGCTTTAAAATTCTCATGGGTGTTCCTCTTTGGGGGGGATATCGTCACCCGATTTATGAGACTAAAAAATGGATTATCTCCTCTATTTTCAACGTCCTGCGAAAATTCGGCAAAGATTTCATTTAATGCGGATCTAATTTCACTAAAAAAAGCCCATATCACTATGGGCTGTGTCAAAAGTCTATCTTTGTTTTCTATACTGTCACCATTTGTCGGTTTTCAAAGGGAATAATGCTTTTCTTTATATCAGAACCTTTTTCAAGTATTATTTTATACAAGTCATAGTGGTTTTGACAGTTTGCCCAAAATTCTGCCCCATTACCAAAATACAATCCCAATCGAACGGCAATTTCCGCCGTTATTCGAGATTCGTTTTTCATAATACGGGTAATTGTTGCGTGCGGGATTTTTGTTTCCTTTGCAAGCCTATATTGTGTAATGCCGTATTCTCCTAAGAAATCTTCAAGTATTTCACTCGGAGGAATTGCTCTGTGTGGTTTTCCTGCCGGTATGCTCATTCTTACCTCCTTCATTGATAATGTTTGCTTATTTCAACATCGTATGCGTTACCAGAATCAAATTTAAAAATAATTCTGTATTTTCTGTCTATTCTTATACTCCAAAAATCTTTTAAATTTCCCTGTAGTTTTTCGAGATAATTTGACGGTGGGAAGCGTAAAACTTCTACATCAGAAGCAAGATTTATGTAATAAAGCTTTTTGTATGCTTTCTTTACAAAATCCGCAGAGAATCCCTTGATCGGTGATTCATCATCCCAAATCTTTTTCGTCAGTTTATCTCCAAAACTTACTATCATTATCTCGGTATATTTCAGAAAATATTTAGCAAGTCAACAAATATTTATCATATTATCAAATAAAAAAAGGGAGCTTCCAGTTTTCCGAAAACCCCCTATGAACACGAAACTACCCAATCCTAAGCCGAATCCTTTATCAGTCCTTTTCCGACGAGGGCTTCTCTAAGCTCGTTGACAAGCACAATCACCTACGCAAGTTGCGCCGAGTCTTCAAGCTTAGCCTGATTTGCATTTGTCCCCTGCACTGTGTGTGGGCGCAACTCCGAAGAATCCGAGCTTTTGTAAGGCTCCATCGGAGCCGTAGTCGCAAATCTGTAAACCGCCCCCATGCGTATGTTCAGGTCTGGTACGGTAAATGTCGTTTTCTCCCATTTTTTACTCCTTTGATTCCTTTGAAGCTTTTGAAAGTTTGGCAACTTTTGAAGTTTTGACTTTGCGCTGTTTGATTTTACCCATAAGCGCGAGACCAAGCTACAACGTCTACATAGCCTCCCGTTAGGATTCTAAACAGTTGCCTATGTTTGGCGTAAGGCTCGTCGGGGCTCAAAAGAATATCCGGTTTGCCGTTTTTTGTATCCAAATTGTAATAATTATTGAGGTGAAGTGGTGTTTTCTCAATATATTTGCGATGCAGGATAAATTTATCATATTTTTAAAAGCACTTTTATCTGTTGGACGGTAGTATTTAGTTCTTTGAATTTCCACCGTGTTCCTACTGTGCTCCAGAAATTTTTCGCTTTTTCGAGTGAGGGAAGATTGGCAATATCGCGATTTGCATTTACGGCGCAAATTAATCTAAAAAATACTGGTATTGCATGGAGGCGCAAATCGGGCCCCACAAAGAAT
>ERZ827181.349-NODE-349-length-64359-cov-12.923364_pt1 | contig 64359 bp, 73 predicted proteins | sample MGYA00519778_ERZ827181 | MGnify/ENA primary metagenome ERZ827181 (study PRJEB31778, sample SAMEA3449273) | human gut metagenome | biome: human gut; feature: human-associated habitat; material: faeces | place: United Kingdom | collected 2010/2012 ...
AGTCGCTATTGTTGTATATAAAGGTTTAAAACTTGTAGTTTATCGAATGCTTACACTTTATTGAGTCAAGGTATATCTGTGTAGTCGTTTCCGAATCGTGTCCGAGTCCTTCGCTGATGACCGACAACGGAACATCTTTGCCACGCGCTATGGTAGCCCAGCTATGGCGGGTATAGTACAGAGATAATGTCAAAGACAACCCTATCAAACGCGCTATGTCTTTCAGGTGCCGGTTGATTTTCCTCATCTGGCTTTGATACTGCCTGCGTTCACTCCCGTCTTCACGAGAGATGATTGGCAAAAGATAGCTGGTGCCGACATACCTATATTTATCGAAAATGTCCTGCATCTGCCCTGTCCATTCCATTGTCAACAACTGCCCTGTCTTTTTCCGCCGGAAAGACAAGCAACCGTTACTCAGGTCTGTTTTTTTTCAAGTACGCCATGTTGATGAAGGACATTCCGCGCGTGCAGAAACTGAAGATAAACATGTCTCTGGCAAAATCCAAGTTGGGATTCCGTGACAGATCCAGTTCTTTTATCTTTCGTATCTCGTCAATCACGATACATCTTTTCACAGTCTTATCCATGCCGCAATAAACATGCCTGAACGGAGGCTTAAAAAATTTGACTCACAAACCTGTCATCAGATGTAACAGCGATGAAATAACCGCTTGCAAACAGAAAATGTAATTTTTTGGATATAAACTATTTAATAAATATGAATTGCCTTATCATCCCTTCTATAAAAGCTATATGGCATCTTTTTTGAGCATCAAACTGACAGCATAATCATCTTACAGCACAATCTATCCAAAGATTAGTTTAATTGACATTTATACCGATTGTCATACAAATCCTACCAGCAAGAAACACCACATTTCTTTAGGTTAGACACTCTGGTTTTAACATTTTTCCATGACTTCCAGATACACATGCGCGTTCGTCCTAACCATTCATTGGTTTCAATACAAAGACGTTTTGTACAAAGCGATAATAGGCAATCCATCCTCTTAGGTAACCTTTGAATATGAATATCCTCAATTCCCCAAAATCGGGAATAAGAAGCATTTTATGGTAAACTTCTTCAAGTATCCTTGCTTTTACCGCTGTTGAAGTATAGTTTCATTTGGAAGGGAGTAATTGGGCTAAATGCGGATATTCATTAAAAAAAGTCATCTCAAAAAGACTTTGAGATGACTTTTTACTGTTTGCTTTTTGTTGTATTCAAGTCAAAAAGAATCTTCTTTACTTTTTCAGGTAAGAAGCCAATTCGGCGGGAGTCACGTTTTTCGCCACAATCACCCCTTTGCTGTCCACCAGATAATTGGTGAAACCCTGCTTGAGGTCAAACGCGCGAAATGCCTCCGAATCGGAACCGTTCGTTTCCACAAAGCAGCGGACATCCTCTAGTCCATCCTGCTCTACCGTTGCATGGAATACCGATGCATAGCGGTCGAAGGAAACAGAGAGCATTTCCACTTGGCCCGTCTCGCCGGCCAAATGCGCCAATGCGGCATTGTTTTGCCTGGACACCGCATCGTAACTTGCCCAGAAGCTCAACAACGTATACCCTTCACGGGCGGAGTGCAGGTCGAGCGGCTGCACGGTGTCGCAAAGAACCAACGCAGGAATCTTGTCACCTTCCCGCAACTTCTCTGCATGAACATTCTCATTGCTGAACGCAAGAGAAATCAAAGAACTGAATACTAATACAACAAAAAACCATTTTACATTTTTAGTCATGTAATTTGATTTTAGTTAATACTATCCGGGACTGTCGTTCTACAGTGATTTCTTCCCGGAACATCGTTGGATAGAAAGCGTAACATTTGTGCCACTACTTCCCATTTTCGTTTTGAAATCGCTGCAAAGATAGGCATTTTAGGCTTTCATTGTATCTAAAAATAAGAAAAATTATGTTTTTCAGCATAAAATCCATCTCTCTTATGCTTGGTATTATCGTTTCTTTTTCGCATATTTAGGGCATGATTCCAATCGGGTTTTACAATCATTCATAAAAATAAGGATACGGATTATGAAACGTTTTCTTTTCCTATTAGGCTTACTCTTGAATGCCGTGTGGCTGCCGGCACAAGACACCTACCGTTATTTGGAACAGGTAAACGATACGGCCAAGAGACAAGAGATAAGACAATTTCTTACACGTACGCTTTCACCCCATACACGGGTTTGCTACCTGCATTACGCTGCATGGGGAGATTATTTCCGGATGTGGGGATTGCAGGAAAATGGGCATCGGAAGCAAGCCACACTTTATGCGATAAAGGGAAATGGCTTTTCTGCTCCCGATTCCACCTTTCGTAAGCACAAGGTTACGGTCTCCCTCTCTGTATGCCAAGCCGTGCAACGTCTTTTCAAGAAGGCTATCCGGCTGGCGGAAGATACAGATTTCAACACAATGGGACTGGATGGCTACACATGTTATTTTGCGATACCCGATTCTGCGGAAGCATTTCATCTGACACAAATATGGGCACCTTTAACAGACAGTTCCTTTTGCCGGAAGCTGGTCGATTGGAGTGATTCTGTATTCCAACGTATCATGCATCACGAAACAGACTGGGAACAGACAGAGCATACAGCCAACCGGTTATGGGAAGAAATACAGGATGACCCGCTCCCCGAAGACCGTTTTCCTGCCTGGCACGGTATCTGGGCAAGAGGCTTGCTGACTCCCCGCGAAACGTTGGGCGATACGGCTCGTTTTGCCGGATATCCCACGATAGAAGCCTATTGTTACGATAACATGATTTATCCGGAAGAAATGCTGAAGCAAGGCAAGGGAGGCTATGCATTCTGCCAGCTTGACTTGGACACCTTGGGAATTGCCACAAACATCCTGACGATACAAAGCAGCCATGAGTCTTTTGCGGAGGAGGTGACACGTCTGCTCAGGCAAATGCCGCATGCTCTTCCGGCACTTGACAAACAAGGAAAGCCTGTCTCCTGCACGTATGGCATTTATGTGCAGTTCCGCCCTTATCGTTACCAGCGCCGTCTGAAAGAAAAACAGGAATGGAAAGCCCGTGCCGACTCGATGTTTGTCGATTATGATTCGTCTGCCAGTTTTCCGGGAGGCATGTATAAGCTGCAACAATACTTCAAGCAGAACCTGATTGAAGTTTATGGACAGGGCAATGCTTCAGGGGTACGAGGTGTTTACCGTTTCAAGATTACGGATTATGGTTATCCGGAAGAGGTAAAGGTGCTTCATCCCGGACCTTTCCCCGACTTTGACAAACAGGTGCTGCATTTCATCCGGAAAATGCCGCGCTGGACTCCTGCCATAGACTGGCATGCCTCTCCTTATACGTTTAAAGATTGTATCTGTACACTTCCGGTTCAGCTTCCATCCCATCAGGTAAAGAAATGAACTTATACTCGTCAGCTAATGCACTTATGTCCATCAGCCGGCGCACCTATGTGCACAAGCCAACGGACATAAGTGCATCTTAAAACGGCAAATGCCCACAAATTACCCACAAATTGATGCGCTTGCCTAGTTTTCCAATCCGAAATCCGGCTCCGTATCAAAATAATCATGTATATTTGCAAAGAATAACAGTTTGAATAAATAAGCATGGACAGTACGAACACAGAACTCATCTTAATACGCATCAGCGGACTGGACCGCCCGGGACTGACGGCTTCCATTACCGAAATACTTTCGCGTTACGAAGTGGATATCATGGATATCGGACAGGCAGATATACATAGTACGCTATCGCTGGGCATTCTTTTCAAATGCCGCGAAACAGATTCGGGCAACGTGATGAAGGACTTGCTGTTCAAAGCCTCCGAACTGGGCATTAACATCCGTTTTTATCCCATTTCGACGGAGGAATACGAGGAATGGGTCAACATGCAAGGCAAAAACCGCTACATCTTGACTTTGTTGGGGCGTAAGCTGACCGCCCAGCAGATAGCTGGAGCCACGGAAATCCTTGCCGCACAGGGGTTGAACATTGATGCCATCCGACGGTTGACGGGCCGTATTCCCTTAGATGAGCAAAAAGCGCGGGTACGTGCCTGCATTGAGTTTTCCGTACGAGGGACTCCCCATGACACCGAAGAACTGCAAAGCCAACTGATGAAGCTGAGCAACCAGCTGGAGATGGACTTCTCCTTCCAAAAGGATACGATGTACCGCCGGATGCGCCGCCTGATATGCTTCGATATGGACTCTACACTCATCAAAACCGAAGTGATAGACGAACTGGCGGAACGTGCAGGCGTAGGCGAACAGGTACGCGCCATTACCGAACGGGCGATGCGTGGCGAAATTGATTTCCGCGAAAGCTTTACAGAACGCGTGGCACTTCTCAAGGGATTGGATGAAAGTGTAATGAGGGATATTGCCGAACACCTGCCCATCACCGAAGGGGTAGAACGGCTGATGTACGTATTGAAGAAATACGGTTATAAAATTGCGATTCTTTCCGGAGGGTTCACTTATTTCGGCAACTACCTGAAAGAGAAATTCGGCATCGACTACGTATATGCCAATAACCTGGAAATCGTAGACGGAAAACTGACCGGACGCTATGTAGGCGACATAGTAGACGGAAAGCGAAAAGCGGAGTTGTTGCAGCTGATAGCACAGGTAGAAAACGTCGACATCGCACAGACTATCGCCGTGGGTGACGGAGCCAACGACCTGCCGATGCTGTCGATAGCAGGTCTGGGTATTGCCTTCCACGCCAAACCCAAAGTAAAAGCGAATGCACGTCAGTCCATCAATACCATCGGACTGGATGGTGTGCTGTATTTCTTAGGATTTAAAGACTCATACCTAGACGAACGTGCCAACAGTTGAATATAAAGAAACGATATATATGAAGTTTACTGAACTGAATTTGGAAGAGAGTGTCTTGGATGCACTCGATGCGATGAACTTTAAAGAATGTACTCCGGTGCAGGAACAGACCATCCCTGTCATTTTAGAAGGTAGAGACCTGATAGGCGTGGCGCAAACGGGTACAGGCAAAACCGCAGCTTATTTGTTGCCCGTCATCAACCAGCTGAGCAAGGGAGGATATCCTGCCGATGCCATCAATTGTGTGATTATGGCACCCACCCGTGAACTGGCACAGCAAATCGACCAGCAGATGGAAGGCTTTTCTTATTTTATGCCTGTCTCCAGTGTAGCCATTTATGGAGGTAATGATGGGGTACGGTTCGAACAGGAGAAGAAAGGATTGACACTGGGAGCAGATGTCGTGATTGCTACTCCGGGACGTCTCATCAGTCATTTGAGTCTGGGGTACGTCGATTTGTCGAAAGTCTCCTTTTTTATACTTGACGAAGCCGACCGGATGTTGGATATGGGTTTTTCGGATGACATTATGCAGATTGTGAAATACCTGCCCAAGGAAAGACAGACAATCATGTTCTCCGCCACGATGCCAGCCAAGATACAGCAACTGGCACAAAGCATCCTGCATGACCCTGCGGAAGTAAAACTTGCTGTATCAAAGCCTGCCGACAAAATCATTCAGGCGGCATACGTTTGCTACGAAGCGCAAAAGTTAGGCATCATCGAAAGCCTGTTCAAGCAACAGGAACCGGAACGGGTCATCATTTTCGCCTCTTCAAAACTGAAAGTGAAAGAGGTAGCCAAGGCATTGAAGCGACTCAAGTTGAATGTGGGCGAGATGCACTCCGACCTTGAACAAAGCCAACGCGACGAGATTATGCACGAGTTCCGCAACGGGCGCATCAATATGCTGGTAGCCACCGATATTGTGGCACGAGGCATTGACATCGATGATATCCGTTTGGTTATAAATTACGATGTGCCTCATGACAGCGAAGACTATGTGCACCGTATCGGACGTACGGCACGCGCCAACAATGACGGATGTGCCATTACGTTTGTCAGTGAAAATGAACAAACCCGCTTCAAACAGATAGAGGATTTCTTAGGGAAAGAGATTTATAAACTGCCTGTCCCAGCCGAATTGGGCGAAGCTCCCGTTTATGCCCCGCACACCAGCAGCCGGAACAAACCCGGAAACAAAAGAAAGGGAGGTTGGAAAAAACGCTCGTTCAACAACCGGCGGCCGCAAAAGAAAGGCGGAGGGAAATAATCCCCTGACGCGCCTCCTTAGCTTTTTAATTTATAAGTACCTTTTTCAGATAAAGAACTTACAGTTTAGAGCCTGTTTAAATTTTGCTCAGGTTAATTTTGCGAATAAAATCGGGGAAACAGACCGGAAACAAACGCAAAAGAACCTGATAGAATATTAGAAGCTGTTTTGAATTTATCGTGCGATGATTTGGGATAAGTTTTTGAGGCATTTTTGCTTCTGTGATGAGGAAGATAGCGGGCTATCTGACGAAGAACAGGAGCGAAAAGGACCAAAAAATCGCCCAAAGCACACACGAAAACAGATACATCAAGCCAAGAAAAACTTTTTGGAGAAATTCAAAACAGCTTCTAAATGTTTTTCTCTGTAACTTCATGTAGATTTAGAGTTTCTGAATCAGAATTTCATCACAATCTTCATAGAAGGTTGCAGCGATGCCATTGAGAAATTCAGAACGGTTTCTCTGTATCTCACTTTTTTGTATTATCTTTGCACACGGATAATTAAAAAAGCTGTATCTGATTGATACACAGAATGGAATTGAAGAGTGTGAGATTTTAGGTAACGATTTAGCGACATTCAGAACGCTCTGACTTGCTGCGGTTTACCTCATAGATTCAAACAACTCTTTCGTATTTGCAAAGATACATTTTTTATCCCATAGCACCAAATCATTACCTATTTTTTAGGGATATTACTGTTACCCCGTTCTGAAAACGGCTTCCGGCTTGATGTGCGTAAGCCCATTTCAGAAACGGCACAAGCAAAGAAAAGCCCACGACGACCACAATGTCACAAGTGACACCGCCATCGTCGTGGGCACTTCTTTTATATGCTTGTGCAGAACGGACAAGTCCGTTTTATCCATTTTCTTTTTCTCGTCTTCTTTTAGCAGCCGAAATGCCGCCGGATGCAGGGCACGGCAAGCGTGAATCTGCACCTGCGACTATTTCCGGCTATCATGTCTTCCCTGTCCTCAAACCGTCTTGCCATGCTTTTGCCAAACCGGGCATGGCAGACAAGACCGTTTGAAGACATGTGCCGTCGGCAGAAAACTTGCAACCGCAAGCCATGCACGCATGACAATGACGGTTGCAGGACTTCTGTCACGGCGGCAGGAAAGCGGGGCTTTCCCCTTGTCCGTTGCGCCGCCCTTTGAACTTCCCCGTGGCGCGTTGCGCCATCCTCTATGCTTCCCCCTTTTCCTTCCCGCCTCTCCAGCAAGTATGCCGATATTCCCATGCCGCCATTCCAGACGGCATCAGTGGCCATTTTCGTTGCAGGGGCAAAGGTAAAGACGGGATTAGGAACACAAATTTTTTAGCCACAATCTCCACACTTCGCAAGCTCAGGTAGTATTCTGTCGAAAAAATTTGCTGAACCTACTCCCTAACCTTTGCATGGCCCCCGAAACGAAAACGACCGATGCGCGGTCGGAAGACGTCACAAGGAAACATCGGACATACGGAGAGGCGAAAAGAAAAAGGACTCGACCTCCTCATCCGAGTAAGACAAGTAAGAACAACTTAAAAATTGGAAGATATGAGAATGACATTGAACGACATCGGAAAGGCTTTGCGGAAAGTATTGTCCGCAGTAGCGAGAGCGGCATGGGGCATTACCCTTTGCGCAGGAGGTTTGGCGGTAGGCATCGCAGGGGAAATCCTATTGGGCGTGTTGAACTTCATGTTCGGCATCCTCACCGCCCTACTTTCAATAGTGACAATTATTTGGACATTCATTTGGTTATTAACCCTTTAATTCATAAGGATATGGCGAAAAGAAACAGCAAGACGGCAGCGCAGCAATGCAGGTTTTACGAGGTGGACAACATCTTTGAGTATATGGTGGAAACGTACATTAACGGCAATTTCAGCACATTCCGAGAAATGTACAAGGAGTTGTGCAAGGATGCAAGAAAGGACTTCATAGACTTTCTTTTAAGCGAGGTAGAGCCAATCTATTGGAGAGAGATTTTGAAAGAAACCATTTGACAACCAATCAAAAAGAGAGCCTTATGAACAAGACAATGGAAAAGATACCCACATGGAGTTTGGGATACATCATCAACGGTGACATGACGGGACTGACGGACGAGGAAATCCGCATGATTGACGAGTGGCAGAGCAAGTGGAACGTGCAGGTTGTCTCACCCCTTACGGACGAAGAAGGTAACGCACATCCCTATTTTTCGCCTTATCCCCTTTTCGGACTACCTTCCGAAGTGGAGGACTGCGACATACTTTACACGAATGACAACATCTAAAATCTGACGATATGAACGGAACAGACCATTTCAAGCGGACAATCCAAGCCTATTTGGACAGCCGTGCAGCGGAGGACAAGCTGTTTGCGGCAAGTTACAACAAGCCGAACAAGAACATTGACGATTGCGCAACCTATATCCTTAATTGGGTGCAGAAAAGCGGTTGCAACGGCTTTTCAGACGGTGAAATCTATTCCCAAGCCGTCCACTATTATGACGAGGACGACATCGAAGTGGGCAAGCCACTGCAATGCCAAGTAGTCGTGAACCATACGGTAGAACTGACTGACGAGGAAAAGGCGGAAGCACGGCAGCAAGCCATCCGCCAATACCAAGCCGAGGAACTGCGCAAGTTGCAGAACCGCAACAAGGCTAAGGCGAGCCAAAAGACAAATGTACAACAAGTTGAACTCTCATTATTCTGAACCTATGAAACCGAGAAACAAATTCGAGAAAACGGTACTTGCACAGAGCAAGAAACTCCGCCCCATAACCAAAGCACAGATGAATTGGGCTTTCCGTGAGTGCATTGACCATTACGCCCACCGTTTGCCCAAAGGACGCACCACCTGCATGGACTGCGGTCATAGCTGGATTATGGACAAACAGACAAAATACTACACTTGCCCCGAATGTGGGGCAAGGCTGGAAGTGGTAACAAGTTATGTCCGCAAAGTGCAGCAGAAACAATACTTCACCGTTCTTACCACGTGTGGGGAATACCAAGTGCTGCGTATGTACCTCCTTTTCGTGGAGATGGAGAAAGGCTGCAAGGCTGACCCTTATGTACTTGAAATCGGTCAGTACTGGTGGAACAAGGAAGGACGTATGGCGGTTGTCGGCAAACAGCGGATTTGGGGCAGGTATCTTGACCTTTTCTCTTTTGCCTCTCCTATGGCTATCCGGCAGGACAACATCGCATACGACCACATCGCCCATTCTCCGATATACCCTAAAATCAAGGTGACGGACACGTTACACAGAAACGGTTTTAAGGGTGACTTTCATGGCATTGTGCCGACCAAGCTCATCCCTGCATTGCTTTCGGACAGCCGTGCGGAAACCCTGATGAAGTCGGGCAACATCGAGCATTTGCGCTATTTCCTCTCCAAGCCGCAAGCACTTGACAGGTGTTGGCACTCGTACAAGATAGCTATGCGGAACAAATATGCCATAACCGACATTTCATTATGGTGCGACCTTCTATATCTGTTGGAGAAATTGGGAAAAGACTTGCGCAACCCCCATTTCATTTGCCCGACCGACCTCAAGGCAACCCACGACCTATATATGGAGAAAAGACAAGCCCAATTGAAGCGTGAACGGGAGCAACAGCGCATTGCAATGGAAGCTGAGCGGTTGGAACGTGAGCGGAAGCGTTTGGAGGATATGGCGAAAGAGAAAGACGAGTATATCCGAAAGAAAGCCGCTTTCCTCAACCTTGTACTGACGGACGGACTTATCATTGTAAAGGTATTGCAAAGCGTGGACGAGTTTTACGAGGAAGGGAAAGCCATGCACCATTGCGTCTATACCAACGCTTATTACAATGATGAAAACTCTCTGATACTGTCCGCACGGATTGACGGAGAGCGCATCGAAACGGTGGAGGTGAACTTACAGACGTTGAAAGTGGTGCAGAGCCGTGGCGTATGCAACTCCAACACCGAATACCACGACCGCATCATCAAGTTGGTGGAGGACAATGCCGAGCAGATACGGCAGCGGATGAATGCCGCATGATTGTATGACAACCTAATAATTACAGATATGGAAGTGAAAATAGAAAATATGGTTTTCGGATGGCACGAGGAACTGCCCGAAATGTTCATCGAACTGTTGAACACGCTTGTGCTGACAAAGAACGAGCAGGATGTAAGGGGTGTAATGGAGGTGTTCGCCCGAAAGGAACTTTTCAATGTCCTTTTCGCCTTTGGGTATGGCGCACACCATTTATGGGTGACGCAGAAGAAGGCATCCGACCCCGACCAATGTTTGGAGAACAGATTACTGATTGTTGAATTTTAATTGATAAGGCTATGACAACGAGAATGACCATTAACGGAGTAAGCACCTGCCAAACGGCGGGAACGGAGAAATACGAGAGTTTCCAAATGAGTATCGGCAGGAAAAGGCGCACTTTCGTGCAATACGACTATCGCCATACAGACGGAGAGTTGTTTTCCTGCGTGAAGCCCACGCTGGACGAGTGTAGGCGGTTACGTGACAAATGGATTAAAGCGAAGGAGGACAGGCTATGACAGCAGGCTATGATACGCTGATAGTTACGTTCAGCGACCCAATCAAGGTATTGGACAATATGTTTTCCGATGCGGACGCATGGGGAACGGACACTCTCAAAGGATGGGTAGAGGACTATGAAAGTACGAGGTTTACGCAAATAAACGAGCATACGGCAGTCATCACTTCCGAATACAACATGCCCTGCGTAAAGGAATGGCTCACACACTGTACGACTATCGCTGATATGAGAGAATTTTGAGTGCGTGGCGGTGGACACCACCGCCCACACTTCCAACACCATTAAAAGAGAAGGCATCATGAAATACTATTTTATACTGACAGATGGCAAGGACGCATGGATGCAGTTCGTTTACCTCCCTTCGGGAGATTATGTGTCCGGCTATATCCGTGACCTGCGGAGCGTGGGAATATCCGTGCATGACTATGACCTTTGGACAAAGGACACACGCCCCATTGCCGAGCGTACCCTCGAACACGTGCGGCAACGGATGATGGCAGGATAACCCTTCGGCGGGTGGCACTCTTGCCGCCCGCTACTTTCTTTCATGAGCAGGACAGGCGGATAAGAAAGTAGCAAAGAAACCGTTACTTTCCATCTTCGATAATATGGAAAAATCCGATGAAGCCACAAAAGGCACCATCGGATTTTGTTTGTTTTACAGCCAACCATAGCCTCATGGCTCATACAGCAGCAGGAACTCCATTTTGCGCCGCCGTTCTATTGAGCGGACGGTTTTGCCCTTGTACCGGCAGTAGGCTGTGTATTCACGGTAAATGTCCCTGTTTCCGGCTTCCAGCTTGCGGACAAGCCCGCTTTTCGGATGCCCTCCATGACCGAGCAGCACCCCTTGCCCCACGTTGTAACTCAGGACGGTCAGGAGCAAGGCGTCCTTTCCATACTTGCGGAACAGCCTGTAACGCACCGCCAAATCCTTGCGGAGCAGGGCTTCGGCTTCCGCCTCCGTCATGCCGTAGGACAGCTTCTCGTTTGGCAGCCTGCGGTGTCCGTAGCCGTAATACGGGTAGTCGGAACGGTCATGCAGCCCCTCGTACTTCTTTACCAGCTCGACGGCTATGTCCGCTTTCGGGTGGCTGCTGAACAGCGCCAGCAGCCGTGCCGTTTCCTCCGTATCCTGTGCCGGCAGGCTGCCACAGAGGGCAGCCGCCAGCTGCAGGAGCAACGCCTTGCGCATCATCGGCTGACGTTCAAGGTGTCCGACACCGCCACATCCGTATCCGAGTCGTTGTTGAACTCGACTTCCCACTCGAAGGCATTGCCGAAATTGTCCTCCACCGTGATGGTCAGGCTCTGCGACTCGTCGCATTCCGAGGTGTAATACAGGCGGAACTTCTCGTTCTCCAACAGGTAGCGGTCGTTGGGCAGGAATACCAAGCCGTTATCCAGCTTCAGCGTGCCTTCGCCGTCAAATTGGAAGTAGCGGATGGTATAGACCGCCCCGTCAAACTCGCCCTCACGCACCAGCTCGCAGCGTATCTCCGCCGTTTCGCCCTGCGCCAGTTCCTTCGGCACGGGCATGGTCTCCACCGTGAACGGGTAGGCTTGCGTCACGTCCAAGTCATCATCGCAGGCGGTGAAGCCGAAGGAGAGCATACCCACACAGAGGGCAGCAAAGGTTCTTACTATGTTTCTTTTCGCTTTTTGTCTGTTGTCCAATTTATTCATGTTCATAATCTGTTATAGTCTGATGGATTTGTTTTTCTTTTCGTTCTCGCTTTGAGCCTGCCTTTCGGCAAGCACCCTTTGCAGGTACTCGTTCAAGTCCTTGCATCCGCCGTAGATGCCGGAGCAGTCCGATACCCTTCCGCCGTAGCGTGCAAGCAAAGCCCCCAGCGTCCGCCGACCGGCTTCGTCATTGTCAAGGTAGCACTTTATCCGCCCGTAGCCGTCCAAATGGCGGTACGCCCTTGCCACGTTGGACACCGAATTGAGCACGAGGTGGTCTTCCTTGCCGCCGATGCCCAGCGCACGGGCAGAAAGGTAGTCCATGAAGCCCTCGTACACGTTGCAGGACGCCGAGCCGACCGACAGCAGGGTCACGTCCTTCGGCGGCACGCAGCCCTTGAAGAACGGGTTGCGTATCTCGTAGCCGCCGCTTTCGTTGCCGAAAGCCACGGCGAAATACCGCTTGCCGTGCGTGGTGTAGCGCATCTCCTTGCAGTTCGCTATGGCGACGGCGGACGGTATGCCCCTCTCTTGCAGGTAATGGAGCAACGCCCGGTTCTGTAAAGGCAGCACCTCCACATCCTCGAAGCTGTGTCCGTCGGAACGGTGCGTATCAACGGCTTTTTGCGGTCCATAGTCCTGTGCCGGCATACCCGCCACTTCCGCCACATACCTCGCTTGCGTGAGGAAGTCGCCCGTCTTGATGAACTCGCCTGCCAATGCGAAGATGTTGCCGCCCTTGCCCTCGCCGAAGTCAAACCAGAGGTTCTTCTCCGGGTTTACCTTGAAGGAAGGCGTCTTCTCCTCCCGATACGGCGACCTGTACCAAATTGCATTGGCACGCCTTTGCACGGGATGATGCCCCAGCCGTGCGAGGAAGTCCTCTATCGGAAACCGTTTCATTCCTTCTATGTCCATAGGCATCCGTCAGTTGATGATGAACTTGACACCTATCCCGTACTCCGTATGGCACACCCCCATGCTGCCACCCCAGAGGAAACGCTCCCTGAGCGAAGCCGTCAGCGCGATGAAGTCCGCGAGGTACACCTCCATGTCCAGCGTGGCGGCGCAGCCATAGACGAAGGCGTCCCCGTTGTTCAGCCTCGCCCCGTCGTACAGCGTCTTTTCGCCCCAGTTCACCGTCTCGTACCCGGCAAGGGCTGACGCGCCCGCATAGAGGAACACCACCTTTTTCGCGTCCGACAGGAAGTTGTAGTAGAAGCCGCCCTCCGCCGTGAACTGCGCCGCAGGGATGGTCGTACTCCTATAATCATGGTTGGTTTGCAGATATTCCACCCCGTACACCCACTTGTTGCCGCCTCTGGCGTAGCTTGACAGCGTGGCTCCCAGCACATAGCCGTCCGCCCCGTTCAGCCCGGCTTTCAGTTCGATGCCCCGCATCTTCGGCAGGCACCGCTGGGCTTCCGCCCGTCCTGCCAGGAGGACGGACAGAAGCGTTACAAGGAAAAAGACTCTCGCTTTCATCGCACACGCAGTTCGTTAATGGTTTCAGCCTGTACCAAGTCCTCGTTCTCCACGGTAAACGTCTGGTGGCGTCCGCCGTCCTTCTCGTTCATCTCCACCACGAGCTGCTTGCCGTCGGGGATGGTGAACTTCGGAAGGCAGAACACCGTGCGTTCGGACTGTTTCCCGGCTACACGGACGGCGTAGTTGTAGGCGCGGAGCGGGAACAGCACCTGCTCCTGCATGGCGGTACGCTTCGCCACCTTCTTGTCCACAATCTTGAACGTGATGTAGTCCACGTCAAACGGCACGTTGCTCTGGTTCTTGATTTCCGTGTGGAAATACAGCAGGTCATTGTGGACATAAATCCCTTTCAGCAGGTACTGGATGCCGAAACGCTTGCAGCCGATGTGCTTCACCTTGCGCTTGTCCTCCTTGTGCAGCGACTTCATGATGAGGTGTACCAGCATCGGGCTTTCGCTGCCCAGTTCCTTCAGGTAGATTTCCTGCGCGTTGTTCGGTCGGTTCACCGTGCTGCCGTCGTGGATAAAGTCCTTCATCTCCACGTTCAGGATAAGCGGCTCGTCGGCATATTTCACATTAAATGTGTAAAATGACCCGTCCTCCGTGATGACGCTCATGTTCGTCTCGCTGCGGAAGTCCCTGACCGTCGCCTTCACGCGGATGACGTTCTCCGCGCCGTCCGCCTTGCCCGCTATCAGGTTGGGCGAACCCAGGTCCACGTAGCGCACCGCCGCCGGAAACAGGATGTGGACGGTCTTGTCATACGTGACTTCCAGACCGTGCGGCGGTATCATGCGGTCGAACATCAGCTTCTTCGTCAGACCGTGGTACAGGTCGCCGTCCTCCTCCGTCTGCGGATAGACGTCCTTCACCAGTTCCAGCCCGTCCTCCTTGGCGGTGGCGGTGCTGTCGTCTGTCACTCCCTGCGCGTAGGTCGCACAGGCGATGCCCGTAAGCAGGGCAAACATCGTCATTGCTTTCTTGATACTCATTTTTACTTTGGATTTAGTGGTTGATTAAAAAATTGGTTTGTTGTTCTCTTTCTTTTCGTCTTTTATTGTTACGGTTCCTTTTCCTGATACAGCAATACCTTGTACCCCGATTTCAGATGCACCTTGACCGTGCGCATCCTTTTCGAGATGTACTGCGATATGCCCTGTATCGCCCCTCGCCCCAAGTCGGAGGCGAGCTGCGCCCCCGCGTCGGTCGATATGTTGATGCTGCTTCCGAGCGAGCTGCCCATGTTGGCCCCGATTTCCTTTGCCGCGTCTATCTCCATCGAGCCGGGGATGAAGATGCCCGCCTGCCCGTCGCTGTCGTACACCTCCAGTTCTACCGGGATGATGCTTCCCCCGTGTTCCAGCGAGGTGATGCCGATGCCGAGCCTTTCGCCCTGCAACCGTGCCGCGCCCACAAGGAGCGTGTTCCGGGGGATGATGCGCCCCGACACGCGCATCGGCTCCAGCAGCCGGAGCTTCACCGTCTGCCCGTCCGTAATGGTCTGGTCGCCCTGCACGCAGGCGGCGATGGTGTTCTTTTCCGACGCTTCCACCGTGCCGATGGCGGTGTGGAAACCGTAGTTCCGTTCACCTGCGTAGTCCGCGATGAAAGCCGAGTCCGTCATGGGCTGCGGCAAGGCGGACACCACCGCCGGACGCACCCCGCTTACCGGTTCCGCCTTCATGTTCCTTTCGTCAGCCTTGGCGGATGTTTCCGTCCCTTCGGGCTGTGCGGTCTGCCCGGCATTGCCTTTCCCGTTCTGGTATCTTGCCGCCAGTTCGTAGGACTTTTCCAAGAGCGCGACCTGTTCCTCCATCGAGGACGGCTTGCCCTCCTGCGCCATCAGCATGGCTTCCAGTTCGTCAATGCGTTCCCGAAGCTCCTCCTTTTCCCGGTCCTCCTTCGGCGGCTCGTAGAACGTGCCCAGCGAAGTGTTCAGCCGCTCATAGGCGGCAGCGGAGGTTCGTATGCCCGCCTGTTGCTTATCGGCACGCTCATTTTCGGACGGTTCCGTCTGTGTCAGGCGGTAGTCGTCCGATGCAGCCGCCGTGTCCGGCTTTTCCGCGCCGTCGTGCCAGAACGAGGACAGGTCGCCCACCATGCCCCGGCGTTCTTTCTGCCGGTTCTCCAACTGCAACTGCTCGTAGGCTTTCGCCTTGTCACCGATGATTTTCGAGTCTTCGGGCAGGGGCATGTCCGTGTTGAATCCCTGACCCTGTTTCGCCTTCTCCCTGTCCTCGGAGGACGGTGCGAAGATGAGCCACATGCAGCCCAGGAACAGCAGTCCCATCAGCGGATAGACCAGCATCTTCCTGCGTTGCTGCCGCTGCTGTTCGGTCAGCGGCTTTTTCTCTTTCTGTTCATTTTTCTTCTGTTCCTTTTCCATACACATTATTATATAGGTTCATATTCTCCTGCACAGGCAGGTCCAATTTCTCGATGTGCCGCATCTCCATTGCCCCGTTCCCCTTGCCGAAACCGGCGATGGCGGTGACGGTCATGTACAGGCAAAGGACGGCGAAGAGGGCAAATGCCGTGAGGACTATCCCCAGACGCGCCTTCGGCGGCAGGGCTTCCTGTTTCCTGCGTACCCCGCCTTTCAATCCTTCAATCAGAGTTTTCATCTTTCCCATACGCGCATCATCTTTCTATGGTTCGGATGTCCTTGTTCTCCAGCACCGTGAAGCCCTCGATGGTGAAGCCGTTGGGATTGTCGTCCGAGCGGCTCGCGTTGAGCAGGCGGCAGGCGGTCACGAGCGTGCGTTCCGTCACGTTGCTCTCGCGGATAATCATCTGCCTTGCGTATGTCCTCGCCTCGTAGGGGTAGCGGTCAAAGTTGCACACCACGCTGTCCACCTGAAGCACCTGGTTGATGTTGCCGGCGATGATGCGGTTGTAGAAGCCCTTTTCGGCGAAGTCGGCGTAGTAGTTGTACGCGCTCTTGTCCGCCAAGAGCAGGGCACGCTTCACGTTGTGCTCTATCGCGCTTTTCTCCGGTGAGAGCGTGAAAAACAGCTCATGGAAACGGCGCACGTGTTCCCTCGCTTCCGCCGGACGGTTCTGCGACAGGTCCTGCGAGAGCGCGAGCATCAGGCTCTTGCCCCCGTCGAGGACGTATATCTTCTGCCGCTGTGCCTCGGCAAAGCGGAAGGCGCACACCACCGAGCAGACCACCACGAGGGCGCAGGCTGCCGTATAGACGATGCCGAACAGACGTATCTGCCGGAAACTCGTCTCGATGTTCTTTAGTGATTTGAATTCCATTTTCTTTTCGTCTTTCTTTTTCTGTTTGTAAAATCATCATTCAGTATCTGTTTCCCGAAGTGGCACTTCGGGGAGGTCAGAGTGGCACATAGGCAACCCCAATGTGCCACTTCGACCGTTCCGGCTGTTACCTCTTGAACACCTTTCCTGCCGTTCCCTTGATGAGCTTCCCGGCACGCCCCGCCATGTTTCCTGCGGTTGCACCTGCCACGCTGCCGCCCAAAGCCCCGGCGGTGTTGATGTTCTTGTTGTAGCTTCCGACGCCGCCTCCGGCCTGGATAATCCAGCCCGCCACCGTCGGTATGGTGAAATAACCCACGATGCCGATGATAAGGAACACGATGTACACCCCGTCGCTCGCGTCCAGCGAAAAGTTCGGGTCGGTCTGCATACGCTCGATGTCCTGCCGGAGCATCAGTATCTGGATTTTCGCCAGTATGGTGCTGAACAGGTCGGACACCGGAAGCCAGAGGTAAATCTGTATGTAGCGGCTGAACCACGCCGAGAGCGTCGAGTGGAAGCCGTCCCACACGGAGAAGGCGAAGGCTATCGGTCCCAGTATGGACAGCACCACAAGGAAGAACGTCCGTAGCGTGTCGATGATGAGTGCGGCTGCGGCGAACATCAGTTCAAGCAGTTCACGGAACCAGTCACGCACGCTTTTCTTGATGTTGTACGCCGCACGGTCCATGTACATCCCCGTCATCGTCACGAGATCAGAGGGCGACCAGCCCAGTTCGTCCAACTGCCGGTCAAACTCCTCGTCCGAGGCGAGGTAGGCGGTTTCCGGGTTGCGCATCAGCGCCTCATACTCCAGTTTGTCTTTCTGCTCCCGGTACTCGTTCATGTCGAAGGTCTGCTCTTCGAGAATTCCGTGTACGCCCTGCACGATGGGACTCAGCACGCTGTTCATCGTGCCCAATACGATGGTCGGGAAGAACAGGATGCACAGACCTAATGCAAAAGGTCTCAGCAGCGGGTACACGTCTATCGCTTCGGCTCGTGCCAACGACTGCCATACGCGCATCGCCACGTAGAACAGTGCGCCCAGCCCGGCAAGCCCTTTCGCCACGCCCGTCATGTCCGCGCAAAGCGGCATCATCTCGTCGTAGAGCGAAAGGAGTATCTGGTGAAGGTTGTTGAACTCTCCCATAGGCTACCAGTACCTTTCGTTAGCCGTTCCGTACAGCGACATCACCCGGTCCATGTCGTTCTTCTTCCTTGCCCGCAGGTAGCTCACCGAGATGGTCTTGCCCGTGTAGTAGCGCACGAGGTTGCGGTAGTTCATCAGGCTGCGGTAGGCGTTGTCGATGATTGCCAGCCGTTCCGCGTCCGAGAGCGACATCCCCGTGACGTTCACCACGTTCTTCAAATCTTGCAGCACGTCCGAGCTTTCGTCTATCAGCATGGCGTAGCCCGACGAGATGGCGGCAAGCTCCTCCGGTGTATAATTCTCGTCCGAGAGCATCTTCTGGTAGTTTTCCACGTAGATTTCGGAGATTTCCATCACCAGCCCGATGCTCTTCGTCACCTTCACGCCGCCTCTTACCACGTCATGCACGGATTTCAAGGCGTCGTAATACTTCTTGCCCTGCTCAAAAACCTTCTTGGTTTCCAGAAAGCCGTTCAGGGTGTTCGCCTTCGTGCCCGCCGTCTCCACCATCTCCTTGGCGGAGTTGATGATGCTCTGGGCGAGGTTGCCGGGGTCGGACACCACCCACTGGGCGTTTGCCGTGCCCGCACCCGTGAGGCACAGGCAGACCGCTATCAGCGGCATTTTCAGTTTCTGTCTTATTCTCATTCACGTTGGATTTAGGGGTTTGTTGTCTTTTCATTATTCTTCTTTCTTTTCGCCGTCCGAAGCATTATCCGTGTTCACCCGGATATAGTCGCCGTTTGGCGAGAAGGTCAGCACGTCCGTTTCCTCGTTGTATGCCACGTCGATGCGGAAGCCCGTGTTCATGTAGAGGTTGCCGTTCTCCTCCCGCTGGAGCAGGTAGGTTTCCGGCTTCAGCCTGCGGCGCACGCCCGACCGTCGGAACAGCGTCACCTTGTAGTGTTCACCCTCCCTGTACACCAGTATGTCGGGTCCCGCCTTCGCACTCTGCCAGTTGCCGCAAATCTTCTCGCGGACATCCTCGCTTTCCTTCATTACCGTTTCGCAGGCTTGCAGCATCAGCGATGCCAAGCCTATCAGACCGCCGCAAAGCAGCAGCCGTTGTGATTTTGTCAGTTCAATGTTCATTTTCTTCAATCTTGTTTTTTAGTTGGTAAAAATGTGTCCTTCCCTCATACGCCGTTGGAGATACCCTCATACGCCGTTGGAGGCAGGCTCATACGCCGTGTGAGGCAGGACGCTGTTTCGTTACTGTTCCTCTTCTTTTCGCCTTTCCGCTATCTGCCGTATGGCGGCTTCCATGTCGCCGCCCAGCTTCTCCGCCAGTTCGCGGACTTCCATCTTCTCCGTTTCCTCCGTCGTGTAGGCGAGGTACTCCTGCATGGACACCTCCGTGGCGTACACCGCCGACTGCGTGCCGCCCAGCCCTATCCAGACCTCCTTGTACCGCCTTGACGGGTCATTGGACTGGTTGATGGAGAGTATCTGTGACTTCTCCTTTTCCGTCAGCCCCAAGAGGGACTGTATCTGGTCAAAGCGGTTCATAAACTTCCGCTGGTCGAGCAGTATCTTGCAGTCCGAGTTGTTGATGATGCTTTCCTTCACGATGGGCGACGAGATGATGTCGTCCACCTCCTGCGTCACCACAATCGCCTCGCCGAAGTATTTTCTGACCGTCTTGTACATATAGCGCAGGTAATCAGCCATGTTCGCCGAAGAAAGGGCCTTCCAAGCCTCCTCCACGATGAGCTGTTTTCGGACGCCTTTCAGCCGCCGCATCTTGTTGATAAATGCTTCCATGATGATAATCGTAACCACTGGAAAAAGCTCGGCATTATCCTTCACCGAATCAATTTCGAAGACCACGAACCGCTTGTGCAGCAGGTCGATGTTCTCCGTGGAGTTGAGCAGGAAGTCGTACCGTCCGCCCTTGTAATACTGCCGGAGTGTGGTCAGGAAGTTGTCGATGTTGAAGTCCGTCTTCGCCACCTTGATGTAGCGTTCCTCCATCTCCTTGCGGTACACGTCCCGCATGTACTCGTAGAACGAGTTGAACGACGGCACGATATTCTTGTCCTGTTGGATTTTCAGGATGTAGGCGTTCACCGCGCTGCCCAGTTCCGCCGACTCCGTTTTCGTCGCGGGTTCGTTCTCGCTTTTCCACAGGGTGAGCAGCAGCGTCTTGATGCTGTCCTTCTTCTCCACGTCGAACACCCCGTCGTCCGTGTAGAACGGGTTGAACGAGATGGGCTTTTCCTCCGTGTAGGTGAAGTAGATGCCGTCCCTGCCCTTTGTCTTGCGGTGTATCATCTCGCATAGCCCTTGGTAGGAGTTGCCCGTATCGACCAGCACCACGTGGGATCCTTGTTCGTAATACTGCCTGACAAGGTGGTTCATGAAGAAGGACTTGCCGCTTCCCGAAGGGCCCAATACGAACTTGTTTCTGTTCGTCGTCACGCCCCGCTTCATCGGCAGGTCGGAGATGTCGATGTGCAGCGGCTTGCCGCTTATCCGGTCCGCCATGCGGATGCCGAAGGCGGAGGGCGAGTCCTTGTAGTTGGTCTCGCCGGCGAAGAGGCACACCGCCTGCCCGATGAACGTGTGGAACGCTTCTTCCGCCGGGAAGTCCGCCGCGTTGCCGGGGATGCCCGCCCAGAACAGCGTCGGGCAGTCCGTCGTGTTGTGGCGCGGCACGCAGCCCATTGAAGCCAGCTGGCTGCCCACATCGTTCTTGATGCGTTTCAGTTCCTCCGCGTCGTCGCTCCACGCCATCACGTTGAAGTGGGCGCGGACGGACTTCAGCCCCTGCGAGTGCGCTTCGTTCAGGTATTCCTCGATCCACTCGCGGTTGATGGCGTTCTGGCGGCTGTACCGCGAGAGCGACTGCATGTTTCTCGCCGTTTTCTCGAAGCGGCGCAGTTCCTCGTCGCTGTTGCCGATGAGCACGTACTGGTTGTATATGTGGTTGCAGGGAAGCAGCAGGCCCACGGGAGCGGCGAACGACAGGCGGCAGTCCGAGCGGTCAGTGGAGAGCCGCTCGTAACGGCAGTCCGTCGCCACCGCAGCGGGCAGGTCTTCCGTGTCCGACAGGGTGTGCAGGCACAGCCGGTTGTCGCCGATGCGCATCTCCCTCGCCGTCATTTCCATGTCCTCCAGACAATCCACATTGCCCGGCGAGAGGGCAAAGTAGCGTCCTATAATGCCCGTTTCCTTTTCCGTGCCCGTAAGCTCGTCATCGGAGAGCCGGCGCAGCCGGATGTGCCCCGAATCGTTCATGATACGCGCGAACTGTTCCACCGCCTCGATGAACTTCACCGCCGTTTCCTTGTCCTGCATCTCCTTCGGCACGATGTGCCCCCGGCACAGGGTGTTCCAGTTGCTCTGCTGCCTCATGCGCTCCTTCGTCGTCTTCGTCAGGAACAGGTAGCACTTGTGATGGAGGAACGGGCGCTCGTTGAAGTGCATCTCGTAGCTGCGGGCAAGGAAGCCCATGCCCTCCCTGCCTGTGTCGGGGCGGTACCGCTCCTTCACGTACCAGTCCTGCTTGTGCAGCACCGAGTAGTCGGGCAGCACCTTTATCGCCTTGCACCACGTGGCGTGGATGGCTTCGTATTCCTCCGCCGTTACGGTATAGACCTCCGGCAGTTCCACCTCGAAGGCGGCGGTAATGTCCGCGTCCTTTGAGACGATGCAGCCGTGCTCCACCGAGAGCAACGGGAAGCGGCTTTCCAGCGTGGTGGCTTTCATTACATTTCTCATACGTTTCTTCCTTTCTTTTTTCGTCTTAACAGATTGGACACCCGTCTGCGGTGGAGCACATGGCGGGGGCGCATCCGTGCCGCGCCCAGCTTCATCAGCCCGTGTTCGCCGTACTTTGCGTTCAGGCGGAACGTGAGCCACACGGTGGCGGAAGCCGACACCACACCGAAGCCGATGCAGAGCCACTGGCCCGCGCCTGCCATGTACAGGATGACAAAGAGGATGAAGGCGGCAAGCAGTCCGCCTGCGAAGATGAACAGGTATTGCGCCTTCAGTCCCTTGAACTCCACCGGACGGCCTATGCCCTTGTTGATAGGGTATTCAGCCATTGTCCTTACACCTTATTATATATGTATGGGAATGTACGTTTATTAAAGGAAGAATGAGCGTAGGATGGTCGCGCTCACAATCAGGAAGATGCACGCCCCGAACCAGCTCGCTGCGGTCTTCGAGGTGTCGGGGTCGCCCGACGAGAACTTGCCGTACACCTTGATGCCCCCGATAAGCCCGACAACCGCTCCGATGGCGTAGATGAGTTTCGTGCCGGGGTCGAAATAGCTGGTCACGAGGTTGGTAGCCTCATTGATGCCCGCCATGCCGTTGCCTTGTGCGGACGCTGAGATGTTTGCAGCCAGCAGAAGGGCTGCGAGAATGATTTGCTTTTTCTTCAATGTCTTTGTCATAATCGTTTCTTTTTTTGTGCCTCCGGGTTGGATAGTCCCTTTGGCGGTTGATACTTGTTTTACTTCTTGCGGCTTTGGATGAAGCCGGCTTGTGGATTTAGTGGTTCGGTGGCAAGCCGAAGTTTAGCCGTAGTCGATTTTCTTTTTTCGCATCATTGTTACGTTTTACTTGTCGTTATACATAGTTCCGGATGTCAAAATCCGCAATCTCGTCAGGCACTTTCGGCATATCGCTTGACACATCATCAACGGAAGCGGGACGGTTCCCATTTTTGCCCGTTCCGGCTTTCGCCTTCTTGTCAAGACATCTGTTCATCACTTCCCGCACTTTGGCATACATTCCTTCGGATTTGGTCAGCTTGTCGAACAGTTCGTTGCCTTCCATGTCAATGAAAACTTTCCCGGCATGGTCAAGCTCGCTGTCCGCCGCCTTCGGCTTCTTCACCGCAAGGACAGCCCTATCAATGTCCTCGAAGGTATGGCCGCCCGCCTGATGCGGAGTGCCGTCAAAGCCTTCGTTGTCGTCATACTCGGACAAGTCAGAGACACGGTAGTCGGTAAAAGTCTCGTCCAGCTTGTCATTTGGTACTTGGCGCGACGTCTTGGTTTCCTGCTTTTGACCGTTTACGGGACCCGTTTCATCGGCAAAGGTAACATCCTTTTCATCTACAACCTCGGCTTTCGCTGGGGTGGCAGCTTCTGGCACGGTGGTGTCCTTTTCTGTCCTTGTCCGTTCTGGCATCCTGAACTTGCTCTTGCCCATGATGTCGGGCTGTGTCCTGCTGTTCTCTGGCTCCGGGGGCTTCTTGTTCCCGCTTTCCGCTGTCATTTTCCTTTCGTTCATCATATAGAACACCGTCCATACGTTGAACAGCATCAGTAAGACTATCAGCACTGTTTCCATAGGTCATACGTGTTCCCGTAAAAGGTAGTGTTCAACGTAAAGGCTGTTTATTTCGGCACGGTACGTTTCAAGATGTTCACAAAGTACCTTGTCAATGTAGGCACCGATGGTTGTCTTGTTCCTGCCTAACGTATGCACGATGTCCGCTATCTTCTCTTGGACCTCCCGGCTGATATACACGCTTTGCCTTGCCTTGAGTTCGTCCCTCTTTTCAAGAAAATACGGGTATGGACGGCCATGCTGTACTTCATGCATGTCGGCGAACTGTATATCGCCTTCATTGGCGTATTCCGGCGATGGCTCTCCGTCAATCCCGTCCATGATTGAGGAGATGTCCTCAAATGACGCGCGTTCATGACTCGTTTTTTCGTTCCCGTTTGCGGAAGCCCACCCCTTTGGTGTGCGTTCTGTCTTCTTGTTTTTCTTTAATAATCCCATTTCAGTCTTTGTTTTTAGATGTTGAATGATTTGATATGTCTGTTGAATGATTCGGTGATGCCGTCCCGGTATTCCTCGAAGTGGGCGGCCAGCACGTTATCCACATAGCTTGCCATCGAAATCCCGTTTCCGCTTACCACTTGTATGATTTTCTGTATGCGGTCGTGGAATTCCGGGCGGATATAGGTCTGCCTGCCCCTCCGTGCGGTTATGTCGGATTCCCTGATGAACCTTTCTTCATATTCCTGCCACGCTTCTCTTACCGGAGGCTTTTTCTTGGACGGCTTGCTGCTTGCGGTTTCCTGTCCGGCTCTTTCATTGTCCGTGGAGGCGGACGCGGGCGTTTCAGGCTTCGGGGGCAGGATGTCCAAATCGTCCTGCCTGAGCGAGTTGATGACCACGTCGGCATAGTTCTCGTCAATCTTCCTTTTCTTTTCCATGCCGCTTTATGCCTTTACGATTTCCAATATCTCGTCCACCAGCAGGTCAAGGTTGCTTCCGCGCACGAGGGTCTTGTCCGCAGGGAACACTGTGGAGCGGAATACCGCCTTGCGTTCACGCGCCGTTTCCTTTCTGAAACGCTTGCTGTCCGGCAGGGCGGTTTTCAAGATGGGCAGGGCGAGTTCAGCGCATACGTCCGTGTACAAGGAATAAAGCTCGCTCTTTTCCCGTCCGTCCACCATGTTCCAGACAAGGTGTATGGCTTTGACGTTGCCTTTGCCCATGCTGATGAAATGCTCGTTTATGACTTTGGCGAATACGATGGAACTTTCCATGACCACACGGTCGGCGATGATGGGTGTGAAGATGTAGTCCATCTTGGCTACCGTGTTGATGACATCCCTGTTGTTTGCCGTTCCGGGCATGTCGAAGAAAATGAAGTCAAGGTCCGGCAGCTTGGCTTTGAGCCGTTCAGCCGTTTCTATGGCCTCACCCGCCGGGCAGCACACCACCGGGTAAGGCTTCTTGTTCAGCTTCTTTATCTGCTCGTAAGCCATTTTCTGGTAATACGGGTCTTCCACGGACGCCTTGGTGTCACGCTTGCGCATGTCAAACACGCTGTACTGAGGAAAGTCGCAGTCTATGACCGCCACGTTGTACCCTTTCACATAATGCAGGTAGCTTGCGACGAGGACTGTCAGTGTCGTCTTGCCTGCGCCTCCTTTTTGGGTGGAGAAAGCCACATAGTTGGTCTTTTTCATTCTTTTTTGTTTTTAGCTTGTTGGACATTGGCCGGGAGTGTCGCGTATTGCCGGCAGTACGCACACACGCCCGACCGTTGTTTCATTCATGCGCCCTTCCGTCCGTCCATTCGTTCCGCCGGGCATTCTTGCGGGTTTTCGCGCGTGTTTCCGCAAGGGTTTCCGACAGTCCGCAACCGTGGCCGTATGCGAGGCCCGGCTTATGCCCGGACTTATGGGCGTTGGTTCATCCGTTCCTGCGTGTGGAGGTTCCTCCGTGTGCCTGAATGTCTGAACACGCTGCAAAGTAAAGGGCATTTTTCCATATCCGTATCGTTTTGGAGTTTGGTGGCAGCTTGTGGCAGCAAGTGGTAGGGAGTGGCTTCGTTCTTGTCACGTTTTCAAGGGCTTAAACGCCCTACCTTTGCACCCAAGCGGCAGGGCAATGCTCCCGGCGCGTACCGCAGCCCCCGGCTCGTCCTTCTTTTGGGCAGCCGAAGGGTATCGGGCGACCGATACCTTTATGGGATTGTTATGACAGGTATATCCCCAATCCGTCTGCTACGGATTTTTGTGTCCTCAAAGACACAGCAAGGTATGTTTCGAGTTACCCGAAACCTTGCGGGTTACTCCCGCAAGCCTTGCCCCTGAAAGGGGAAGGGGCTTCCTCTCCGAAGTCGGGAAGCCTGTTTCCTACCTGCGGTACGTGTGCCGGAAGCTGCGCTTATGCCGTGAAACCACTAAATCCATAGTAATAATGAACAGAGAACGTAAGAAGGGGGGAAGACACCCCAAGTTAGAAAAGAAAACGCACCATGTGATGCTGCGTTTCAACGACGAGGAATGGCTCAGGTTCCTCGCCATGTACGAACAGACGGAGGTGAAGGCAAAGGCGGTGTTCGCCAAGGCACGCATCTTCGGCGGGGAGTTCCGTGTGTTCCGGGAGGACAGGACGCTGGTGGAATACTACGCCAAGCTGTCTTCATTCCATGCGCAGTACCGCATGATAGGCAACAACTACAACCAGACCGTCAAGGAGCTGCGCTGCCATTTCTCCGAGAAAAAGGCGATGGCATTGCTCTACCGGCTGGAGCAATGCACGAAGGAACTGGCGGCATTGACCCGCCAAATCGTGGAACTGACAAAGGATTTCGAGGAACGATGGTTGCAAAAATCAGTTTAGGGAAATCGTTGTTCGGGGCACTGGCGTACAACGGGGAGAAGATTAACAAGGAACAGGGCAAACTGCTCGGCACGAACAAAATCTTCGACGGCTGTTCCGGCAGGATGGACATCAGCCGCGCCATGCAGGACTTCTCGCGCTACCTCTCGCCCCACGTGAGGACGGAGAAGCCCGTCATGCACGTATCGCTCAACCCGCATCCCGATGACCGCCTGACGGACATGGAACTGGAGAACATCGCGCGTGAATACATGGAACGGATGGGGTTTGGCGAACAGCCGTACATCATCTATAAACATGAGGACATCGACCGCCACCACCTGCACATCGTGACCATCCGTGTGGATGGTGACGGCAGGTGCATCAGCGACCGTTACAACTTCCGCAGGAGCAGGGAGATTACCCGTGAACTGGAACGCAAGTACGGTCTGCACCCCACCGACCGCAGGCAGCACCGCCATGACAACCCCTTGCGGAAAGTGGACGTTTCGCAGGGCGACGTGAAGCGTCAGGTGGCGAACATCGCCAAGGCGGTCATGGCGGCTTACAAGTTCCAGACGATGGGCGAATACCGCGCCATGCTCTCCCTCTACAACGTCACGGTGGAGGAAGCCCGTGGCAACGTGGACGGGCGCGAGTATCACGGGCTGGTCTATGCCGCCACCGACGATGCCGGGAACAGAGTGGGCAATCCTTTCAAGGCATCCCGCATCGGGAAGTCCGTCGGCTATGAAGCCGTGCTGCGCAGGTTTGAGTTTTCCAAAGGGCAGATCCGCGACAAGCGTCTGGCGGACAGGACACGCAAGACCGTCGCCGCCGCACTCGCCCGGACGTACCGCAAGGAGGAGTTCATCGGCCTGCTCCGTGCAAAGGGCGTGGATGTGGTGTTCCGCCACACGGACGAGGGGCGCATCTACGGGGCGACCTTCATCGACCACCGCACGGGCTGCGTGCTGAACGGCTCACGCTTGGGCAGGGAGTTTTCCGCCAACGCCTTGCAGGAGCATTTCACCCTGCCGTATGCCGGCACTCCGCCGATACCGTTCACCTTTACGGAGGACACGCCACAAGCAGACATCCGTTCCTACGAAGAATACGGCGAGGGGCACTCCACCGGCTTGGGGCTGCTCGGTGGCGATGCATCGGGCGCACAGGCTCAGGAAGCCGCTTTCGAGCGTGACCTCAAACGCAGGCGGAAGAAACGCCGCAAGGGTTTGGGGCTGTAATTTATTCCTCCACAGGGCATAGGGGATGAGGTCGGACTTCATCCTACATCAAGTCCGGCCTCATGTACCATGAAGTCCGGGGTGATGTATGCTCGCCTCCGTACTGTGCCTTGCGGAGATATTGTTCAACTTAAAAACAGAAACAGATTTATGTCACAACAGGAAGACGATTTGAGGGCATTGGCGAAAATCATGGATTTTCTGCGTGCCGTAAGCATTTTAATGGTGGTCATCCATCTCTATTGGTATTGTTACGAAGCCGTAAGGCTGTGGGGCATCGACATCGGCGTGGTGGACAGGGTACTGATGAACTTCGACCGCACCGCAGGATTGTTCCGCTCCATTCTTTATACGAAGCTCTTTGCGTTGGTGCTGCTGGCGCTCTCGTGTCTGGGCACAAAAGGGGTCAAGGAGGAAAAAATCACGTGGGCAAGGATTTGGACGGTGCTTGCCGCAGGGCTTGTGCTGTTCTTTCTGAACTGGTGGATATTGTCCCTGCCGCTGCCCGTAGAGGCAGACGCGGCATTGTACACCGCCACCGTTGCGGCGGGCTATGTCTGCCTGCTGATGTCCGGCACATGGATGAGCCGCCTTCTGCGCACCAACCTCATGGAAGACGTGTTCAATGTGGAGAACGAGAGCTTCCAGCAGGAAACGCGGCTCATCGAGAACGAGTATTCGGTGAACCTGCCCACACGCTTCTATTACAGGAAGAAGTGGAACGACGGGTACATCAACGTGGTAAACCCGTTCCGTGCGTCCATCGTGCTGGGCACGCCGGGCAGCGGCAAGTCGTATGCCGTGGTAAACAGCTTCATCAAGCAGATGATTGAAAAATCCTACTCGATGTATATCTATGATTTTAAGTTCAGCGACCTTTCGACTATCGCCTATAACCATCTGCTGAATCATGGCGATTGTTATAAGGTCAAGCCGAAGTTCTACGTGATAAACTTCGACGACCCGCGCCGCTCGCACCGCTGCAATCCCATTCACCCCGATTTCATGGAGGACATCACCGATGCTTACGAGAGTGCCTACACGATAATGCTCAATTTGAACAAAACTTGGGTGCAAAAACAGGGCGACTTCTTTGTGGAGTCACCGATTATCCTGTTTGCCGCTGTGATATGGTTTTTGCGCATCTACAAGGACGGCAAGTATTGCACCTTTCCCCATGCCATTGAACTCTTGAACCGCCGTTACGAGGACGTGTTTCCTATTCTCACCAGCTATCCCGAACTGGAGAACTACCTTTCCCCGTTCATGGACGCATGGCAGGGCGGCGCGATGGAACAGCTTGCCGGACAGATAGCGTCGGCGAAGATACCGCTCTCGCGCATGATTTCCCCGCAGCTCTATTGGGTCATGTCCGACAGCGAGTTTACCCTCGATATCAACAATCCCGACGAGCCGAAGATACTCTGTGTCGGCAACAACCCCGACCGACAGAACATCTACGGCGCGGCATTGGGCTTGTACAATTCACGCATCGTGAAGCTCATCAACAAGAAGGGCAAGTTGAAGTCGGCGATAATCATCGACGAGCTGCCCACCATTTACTTCAAGGGGCTGGACAACCTTATCGCCACCGCCCGAAGCAACAAGGTGGCGGTCTGCCTCGGCTTTCAGGACTTCTCACAGTTGAAGCGCGACTACGGCGACAAGGAAGCCGCCGTAGTGATGAACACGGTGGGCAACATCTTTTCCGGTCAGGTGGTGGGCGAAACCGCCAAGACCCTTTCGGAGCGTTTCGGCAAAATCTTGCAGAAGCGGCAGAGTATCACTATCAACCGTGAGGACAAGTCCACCTCCATCAACACGCAGATGGAGAGCCTTATCCCGGCGAGCAAGATTTCCACACTCACGCAGGGCATGTTCGTCGGCGCGGTGGCGGACAACTTCAATGAGCGCATCGAGCAGAAGATTTTCCATTGTGAGATAGTGGTGGATGCCGAGAAGGTAAAACGCGAGGAACAGGCTTACAAGCCCATCCCCGTCATCACGGACTTCACCGATGCCGACGGCAACGACCGCATGAAGGAGATGATTCAGGAGAACTACAACCGCATCCGTGCGGAGGTGCGGCAGATTGTCGCCGACGAGTTGCAGCGCATCCAGTCCGACCCGGAGCTGCAACACCTGTTGCAGAACAAATAGGTACGCCGCAGGCGAAAAGAGAAAATCCGTAGATCGGTTCAGACCGGGTTACGGATTTTCCCTTTTTCAGTTTGCCCGTGCAAGGCAACAAATCAAATTTTATCTTCTTTGCCGCTCCCGTTCCTCGTCCTGCAACATACGCTTGTTCACCTTCTCCGCAGCCCGGTCGAGGAAATAGGTGCGGCTCTCACTCTTGCGCATCTTGATGTCATTATAGATATGGTAGCAGCCTTTAGCCTGCACGCCGAACACCTTGTAGCAGTAGGAAGCTATCTCTTTCAGCGATGCTTCACCGCCGTTTATACAGCCCATCTCGCTGATGCCGTAGATAAGTTCCACGAGGTCGGAAGCCTTGCCCGTCCACCGCATGGGCGGGGCATCGGCAGGTATGTCATTTTTCTTTTCGTCTTTGGAGGGAATGGAGGATAGTGGCGGCACTTGGCTGTGTGGCATGGAAATGTGTTTCAGCATCTTGCGCACGAAGGCGAGGGCTTTGCGCACGTACACGCCGTGGTCGGTTCCCGTATCTTGCAGGGCTTTGTGGTATTGCAGTTCCGTTTCCGCATAGCTCAACGCGGGCAGCGGATGGCAGGGGCTTGCCGCTCCCGTGCAGAGCGAAATGACCGTTGCCACGAACTCGTTGTATGCCGCACTTAGCCCGTTGCGGCTTTCGGGGTTGTCTATCAGGCGGAAGAACTCCGTTTCTGTCAATATGAGATGTTCCATTTGCTTTCAGTTTTATGTTGTTACACTTGGGTTGAAGTGTGCGCACATAAAACTATCGGGCAAACGGCAGTCCAACGGATGGGATTTTTTGCGGTTTGTTTTGCAAGTCGCTGATAAACAGCAGACATATTTGATAAAAATAAATTGGAATACCCAAATTCAGCCTTTCGGAAGTGTTCAGATATTGAACACGTGTTCATAATCTGAACAGCCTTTTGAGCCGGGAAGTGTTCACTTTCTGAACAGTCGCACCCTCGTTCTTGCGGTACACGGCTTTCAGCGAACCGTCCTTGTATGTCTTTGTCTCGTCCCGCATCCATTCGCTTTCAGGCAAATCTCCAAGGAACAGGCGGCAGCCGTTCCCGGCAATGACGGGTATCGTGCAGAGGATGATTTTGTCCAGCAGGTGCATCCTTGCCATGCCGTTGATGATGCTTGCGGTAGCGGTGTTGGCTTCTATGAAACAGGTGGTGTCGGACTTGTCAAGCACCAACGTGGTAAGGGAAGTGTATTCGGAGAGCGGACGGGCGGTTTCTTTCATTCCGACAATGCCGAATCTGTCCGGCGTGTCGGTTTTGGCAAGCCATTGCTGCGCTTTCCCTGAACTGTCCGCAAGGCATCCGTCCATTGTGAGGACGGCGAATAATATGACTTTTCCCATCGGTCTCTTTTTTAGTGGTTGCGACCGAAAGCCGTCATACGAAAATAGCGTGCAAATCACACTACTTTCTGGTGACGGCTCTGGACTGCCTCTACGGAATGTACGTGACTGCACGCTATGCCGAGGCATAGCATAAGCATCACGCAATCGCCTTCCATAGTTCCAATTGTCCAGATTTTCACCAGATGCGCCTTGCGGTCTTATTCTATACTATATTTTCATCGGACGGATTTTTTTACTTTCCGCACCCGACTTTTCTCAAATGTTGCTACAAAGGTAGCCTTTTTCCTGTAATTCCTTTCATTTTTTCACAGTTTTCTATTCTATCCCGTATGCTTTCATCTTGTTGTACAGCGTAGTGCGCCCGATGCCGAGCAATGCTGCCGCCAACTTGCGGTTGCCCTTTGCCTGTTCCAGCGCATGGATGATTTGTTTCTTCTCCATGTCGTTCAAAGCCAGCGAAGCGTCATCCGCTATCGGCATTTCATCGAACTCCAACGTGTCTGCCATGACCGTATCGCCTTCGGTATGCAGCACCGCCATGCGCACGACCCGTTTCAGTTCCCTCACGTTGCCGCCCCATGCATAAGCGAGCAGTCGTTTTCTCGCTTCCGCGTCAAAGCCTTTCACCTGCCGGTCAAGTTCCTCGTTGGAGAGTTTCAGGAAGAAATCAGCCAAAGGCATGATGTCCTCACGGCACTCGCGCAGCGGCGGTATGTTCAATGTGTATTCCTTTATCCGATGGAACAAATCCTGACGGAAACGCTTTTCGGCGATGGCGGCTTGCAAGTCCTCGTTGGTGGCAGCGATGATGCGCACGTCAGCCTGCTTGTCCTTGCTGCCTCCCGTGGGTCTGTACCGTTTGGCTTCCAATGCGCGGAGCAGCATCTGCTGCACTTCCGGCGGAAGGTTGCCTATCTCGTCGAGGAACAATGTGCCTCCTGCGGCTTCTTCCCAGAACCCCTGTTTCTTGCTTTCGGCTCCTGTGAACGCTCCTTTCTCATGCCCGAACAGGGTGGAGGAGGCAAGTTCCTTTGAAAGCAGACCGCAGTCCACAGCGACAAAGGGCCCCGCCGCCCGTTTGCTCCTTGCGTGTATCTTCTCGGCGATGTGTTCCTTTCCCGTTCCGCTTTCGCCCAGTATCAATACGCTCATGTTGGTTGGGGCGACCAGCCTTATCTTGCGGTTTATTTCCCGGAAAGCCGCGCTCTGCCGCTCATGGATGGGCGTATCGTGCCGCTCCATCCTTTTCCGCAAGGTTTTCAGGAGCGGGAAGAGGTTGGCTTCAATCAGCTTCTTCGGGATGTAGTCCTCTGCGCCCTGCTTCATTGACCGGACGGCGGTGGGCACCTCGTCATAGTCGGTCATGACGATGTAGGGATTGTTCCTGCCCTGTTTCCGCAGTTCTTCCAGCAGACTGATGCCGTCACCGTCATTCAAGCGCAGGTCAGCCAGAATGATGTCATCTTCCCGCATCTTGGCAAACAGTTTCCGTGCGCCGTTGCAGGTGGAGGTGCTGACGCTTGGGTATCCCTTGCTTTCCAGCAGGCGGCATACAAAGTCGGAATAGATGATGTTGTCCTCCACTACGATTATTCTGCCCATCGTTCCGCCTCCTTTCTTGCCGAATCAACAATCAGTCCGCCCTGTGCCAGTACCGCATTTACGGCGGATTGCACCTTTTCATCCGGTATGTCCTCCTTGTGGATTGCCTCGTACAGTGCCGCCAACGGTTGCTCCGCCTTTATCAGCATCCACGAGCTTCTCAGGTGATGCACCCAGTAATCCAATGCTTCCATGTCCCCCGCTTCCGCCGCCTTGCGCACTTCGTCCATGTCGGATTGTGTAGTGGCCGCCAGCTTTTCCAACGTGCGCCGCTTGTCGCCGAAGGCGAGCAGGGATGACAGGTCTATGCTGTTTGCTTTGTTCCGTTTGATGCAGCTTTCCGTCACCGCCAGCAGTTCGTCTATGGAATAGGGCTTGTACAGCACGGCGGCAAAGCCTTTACCCGTCAGTTCTTCTTTCTCCACATAGCCTGCGGCAGTGGCTGCCACAACGGGGATGGTTTTGGAATTGCCGATTTCCGATGTGCGTAGTAGTTCCAGTACCTCGTAGCCGTTCACCTCCGGCATCTTCAGGTCCGTCACCAGCAGGTCATAGCCTTTTGCACGCATCAGGTCCGTCAATTCTTCCACGCTCCGGCAGGTGTCGCACTCCACGCCGTTTTGTTTGTACATTTCCTTCATCATGTCCAGCAGCATCCCGTTGTTGTCTATCGCTAGCACGGAGCAGCCGGACAGCGTGGGATGTCCGCCGTTTGTCTTTTCAGCGGCTATGGTTTCCTCCGCCTTTGCCAATGGCAGGCTGACGATGAAGCGGCTGCCCCTGCCCGGTTCGCTTTCCACGTGGATGTTCCCATTCAGCAGTTTCACCGTGTCGGCTACGATGGCAAGGCCCAGCCCGAAACCATCCTCCGTCACGGCATTACCCAGCCGCTCAAACGGGATGAATATTCTCGTCTTTTGTTCCTCAGTCATGCCTGTGCCCGTATCTTCCACTATCAAGGTAAATATGCCGTCCTTGTATTGGGCTTTCAACGTGATTGTGCCTTTCTGCGTGAACTTGACGGCGTTGGAGAGCAGGTTGCTCCCGATGCTCAGGATACGGTTCCTGTCTCCGTTTACTATTTCGTCCGTGCGGTCCTCCACCCTGAAGGCAAGCCGTTTGTCTTCCGCCAACGGTGCGAACTCCGTTTCCAATGTTTCGGCGATGGAGCGCAGTTTGAAAGGCTTGACGCTTGGCGTTTCCTTGCCGCTGTCCAGCCGGAAATACACCAAGAGGTTGTTTATCATCCCCGCCATGCGCCCGGCGGCATCCCCGATGGTCTGTGCGTGGCGCATACGGTTGTCTGCCTCCGTGTCGTTCAGCAGCAGTTCGGCGTTGCCGCCGATGACGGTCAGGGGAGTGCGCAGCTCGTGGGTGACGTTCTGGATAAGGTTGCGTCGCAGGCGTATCAGCTCCTCGTTCTTGCCGTTGCTTTCTTGTAGTTCACCAATAAGTTTTTCTCGCTTCTTCTTCTCATTGTCACTACGTTTCATTTCACGGTGAATGGCAAGATAGGAAAGGAATAGAAGGATGATAGCTGTAGATACTATGATGGTAAAAAGGTGCATAGACAGGCTCTGTGCATCAGTAATCTGTTGTTCTCGTTGTATAAAAGTTTCCTGAGCCTGCCTGTCTATGTTTGCCATGAGTTGATTTAACTGTGTATTCAATGCACGGTTGCGCACACGTAACTTATCTGCATAAGCTTCCATTTCAGCAGACCGTGCTTGTTGCAGGGCTATTAGACTGTCACTGAAAGCAAACAACTCCTTAGCAGACGGTAGTACCTGCACTGTCTTCTTGCCACCGAAGAAACCTGCTATACCTTTTTTCTTCTGTTGAACTGTGCGGACGCGCGTGGCTCGCTTCGCCACTTCCGGCAGGTGGTTCACAAGCAGGCTATCGGCTGCCTCCAAGCGCAGGAATACATTCATGATGTGCTTCAGGTGAAGTTCCTTGTCTGCAAGCAGGCTTCTCAAAGTATCTATCTGTCGCGGCTGTACATAGTTTGCACAAAGAGATTTCATATCCTGTAACAGACTGTCTATGAACAAACGTCTGGCTTGATATTTCTGGTATTCGGATTCATCCCAGTCAATAACACTCTCACCCGATATGGCAAGCTCAGTGATATGGTGTTGCATTTTGTTGATACAAATCCGTATTTGCCGTATCTCGCGTGTATCGGATTCTATTTCATACATACGGTGGCGTTCATGCACCAATATAAAGGCCATGCCTATCCCGACTGTAAGCATGGCGATGTATCCAAGTGCTATTCTTATTTGCAATCTCCGTTCCGTTTTCATTCTTTGCGCATTTGGCTATGATGTACCTAAGCCTTCTTCTTTCATTTTTCCGCTCCCATTTTCCTCAGTAGCGTTTTCGGTACCTCTTACACCTTCTTTGAAGCTACGTATCCCTTTACCCAGACCTTTCATGAGTTCCGGAATTTTCCTGCCACCAAAGAACAACAGGACAATCAATATGATGAGGACTATTTCCTGAGTTCCTATTCCAAACATCATTACTTGCGTATCAGGTATTTGATAAACAGATAGCCACCGAAGATTTGCAACAGCATACCCGACACACCTATACGGAAATCTTGAATGGCATCATAGAAACTACCTTTCATCATCCATTCTCCCAGCGTGCCAATTATCTGATAGAAAAGCACTACCGCCAGTATAAGAGGTAATGACACTTTTTGCCATCTTTGTGCTGCATATCCGGCGGCAATAGCCAGCAATACGGATTTGAGCAGAATAGCAGGAAGTGAACCAAAGGCAGGCATCCCGAAAATCAGGGAATTGACAAACGGAGAAGCAATCGCTGTCAGTAATCCCAGTTTCCATCCATATTTGTAAGCACCGACAAGGGTGAAAAAATAAATGGGCAGCCATGTTACTCCTCCTTGCGGAATGAGATGGAAAAGTTGGGGCAATGTGATGTTGCCCACTATAAACAATGTAGCGGCTAACCAAATTTTGGACTCGGCATAGCCTAAATCATAAAGTTTTACTGTTGCTTGCATAATAATATACGTTTACTTGTTAATCAATCCTTGTTGTTGTAACCAATTGACAATGCTGTTCTTGGCATCGGGTACGCTTCGGGCTGGTATGGATGGGCCTTTGATGACCTTAGCATCCTTTTCCATGCCAGCAATGGTTTCTACGGATTGTGAGAAGCTACTGCCACCATGCGTTACAAAGGGAATGACGGTCTTGCCGCTGAAATCATATTCATCGAAAAATGTATAGATAGCCATCGGCATGTCGTACCACCAGTTGGGATAGCCCACAAATATCACATCATAGTCAGATAGGTTTGTGATGTGGGTTGTCAGCTTGGGGCGTTCATTTGCCTCCGCCTCTTTCTTGGCATCATCTATCAATGCTTTATGGGGCGTGGGATAGGTGCGTTCAGTCTTAATTGCAAACAAATCGCCTCCCGTTGCTTCACTAATCATTCGGGCTACATACTCCGTATTCCCATACAATTTGCCGTCGGCAATGATACGGCTGGCACCCGATGAAGCATCCACGCCGTCCGGCTCCGGCCATGTAAAATAGGCTACCAAAACTTTCCCATTGGCTTGGAATTGTTTGGTTTCCGAGGCTTTTGCTTCTTCTCTGATTTCTGTTCTTGTTTCTGCTTGTACAAAAAACAGGGCAGTACACGACAATACGGCGACCGCCCCTAATGTCAAATAAATCTTTTTCATTTCCTTATCGTTTAAGAATTAATACTTCATAAATAACCGTTTGATAAAAGGCATCTGCCGACGTATGAATTGACGGACAATATCAAAAATGCCGTCCAAAGAATCTTCGTGGTAGCACTTTTCTTCCAGCGGACACCAACCTGTCTTGTCCGGGTTCTGGATATAGGGGACAAGACGCTCAAAATCCACAGAGATATGTTCTTTCCGCAGCAAGGCCAGAGCAGACAGGCTGATGGTGTCCGTATAAACATCCTTGATGCCACCCCGTACCATCAGGGCGGCAGCAGCCTTGCCCACCACCTTGTCGGCAATGTATGCGCCTTTCAGGAAAGCCGGGTTATGGCAGAGCAATTCGTATAAGTCTTTCACACCTTTCTTGCGGAAAGTGCGGGTATCGTTTCCTTGCGCAATGACACAAGAGTAATTTCCTGCGTGCAGCAGTTCTATCAGTTTCTTTTTGTTATCCATACGTTTATAATGTTCCTTGTTTCAGTTGTTCCACAAATCGGTCGATGCGGTGCAGTTCGTCCGGTATCTTGATGCTTTGCGGGCAATGGGGCGTGCATTGTCCGCAGCCGATGCAGTGGCTTGTCTGACGCAGACGGGGCACGCTCCGGTCATAGCCTACGAGGAAAGCACGGCGTGCCTTGCGGTAGTCCTCGTCCCCGGAAGAAGAAGGCACATTCCCCTCATTGATGCACTTGTTGTAATGGGAAAAAATGCCGGGTATGTTGATGCCGTAAGGACAAGGCATACAATACTCGCAAGTGGTACAGGGGACGGAAGGGTAACGCAACATTTCCTGCGCTGTATCTTCCAGCAGGGCAAGTTCTTCCTCCGTGCAAGGGTCGAGCGGAGAATACGTCCGTAAGTTGTCTTGCAGATGTTCCATATAGGTCATGCCGCTGAGCACGGTCAGCACGCCGGGGAACGTGCCGGAGAAACGGAAAGCCCACGAAGCCACGCTCTCCGACGGACGGCGTTGCTTGAGACGGGCGTTCAGATAATCCTGCAACGAGGCAAGCCGTCCACCAAGCAACGGTTCCATCACGACGGCGGGGATACCGCGTTTCTCCAGTTCGGCATAGAGATATTCGGCATTGAAGTTCATCCCTGATGCGTGGCGATAGTCCACATAATTGAGTTGTATCTGTACGAAATCCCAGCGGATTTCCTCGTGCAGGGAAAGCAGGTAGTCGAACACCTTGACATCGCCGTGATAGGAAAAACCGAGGTTGCGGATGCGCCCGGCCTTACGTTCTTCGAGCAGGAAATCGAGTACGCCACTCTCGAAAAAGCGTTGCCGCAGGAATGGCATCCCGGTTTCTCCTCCCACATTGTGTAACAGGTAATAATCAAGATAGTCGGTCTGCAATGCCTCGAAAGAATGCCGGTACATCTCCAAGGAAGCATCATAGAGTGCTTTTCCCCGCAGACCCGTCCGCGCCAGATGGTGGTTGGACATTTTCGTGGCGATATAATAGGAATTGCGTGGATGGCGCGAGAGGGCAATGCCCGTAGCCGTTTCTGACAAACCGCGCACGTAAGGTGGAGCCGTGTCGAAATAATTCACGCCGTGGGCAAGGGCGTAATCCACCAGCCTGTTCACCGCCTCTTGGTCAATCACTTCGCCCTCACCGTCCGGATTGGGCATCATCGACCAGCGCATACAGCCGTAACCGAGCAGCGATACGCGGTCGCCGTTATGCGGATGGGTACGATAGGTCATATTCCCCGGTTGTCCTGTTGGGGAAGACGGATTCTCCTGCCTTTCTCCGCACGCCGCCAAGCCAGCCGAAGCAATGCCTGCGGCTCCCATCCGCTTGAAGAAGTCGCGGCGGGAGATTGTTTTATTCTTATCCATTGTATTTTGATGTTTATTGATTCGACGATAATGCTAATCCGTCCGGATTGAGGCTGACCCCTGCGGGGACAGGGCTTGAAATCTTCGAGAAGCACCGTCCCCGGCGGGGAAAGTGCTTATCCGGCTCGATTGATGTTGTCCCCGCTGGGGAAAGTGGTTATCCTGACGGATTGGCTTTGTCCCCTGCGGGGATAATGCTTCTCCAGACGGATTAAAGCTTTCCCCGGACATGAGGCTACCTCAGGTCGGACTTGAGGTAAGCTCAGGTCGGACCTTTGCTCAGATCATCCGGTGAGCCTCGTGTCCTTCCACGTAAATCGCGCTGAACGGACGTGCCGGACAAAGGTTCTCGCAAGCCCCGCAGCCGATACAACGTTCCGTATTCACGACTGGAATCTTGGGCGAACCATCCAACAACGGGTCGGACGGTACCATCTGTATAGCTCCCGTTGGGCAATGGCGGGCACAGTTGCCACACTCTACGCCATCGGTCAGCGGCACGCAGTTCTTCTGTATCCACACGGCGTGGCCTATTTGTGTAGCACTCTTATCTGCCGTAGTTATTGGGCGTATCGCTCCGGCTGGACAGACCTCGCTGCACCGGGTACACTCCGATCGGCAATATCCCCGCTCATAGGACATTTCGGGTTGCATCAGTTTCGTCAAGTCTGTGGACGGACGAAGCACTTCGTTGGGGCATACCGACACGCAAAGCTGGCAAGCGGTACAATGACGAGCAAAATCGCGTGCGCTCAATGCGCCGGGAGGAATGACCGGGGTTGTACGCTTCGGTATCTGTTTATCTTCGATGGCTGCCAATCCGCCATCTACTTTCTTCTCCTGCGCTTTCAGGGTCGCAGTGGTAGCCAATATCGCTGTTGCAGTCAGAAAAGAGCGGCGGGCATCATCAATCTGTTTGGCATCTACGGTTTTCTTCGGCTCTACTTTTATTGGCTCTATTTTCTTTTTGAACCAACGGTAACTGATTGCCCCATGCTTGCATGTATCAATACAATCCATACACACCACGCAACGGCTGTAGTCCACCGTATGCTCCTTGCCGTTAATGCACGCAGCCTTGCACTTGCGCGAACACAGACCGCAGGTATTGCACTTATCCGTGTCAATAGTGATACGCAGCAGGGAGAAGCGGGAAAGGAAACCGAGCACCGTGCCTACCGGACAAATAGTGTTGCAGTATGTCCGTCCGTTCCGCCACGCCAAAGTGCCTATTATAATAAAGGTAAGTGCGGCGATAATAAATGTCGGCAAACTCTTTAACCAAACTGATGTTTCATAAAAGGCATAACTGTCCATCCGTTCTGCAAAATAAGCCAATAGGTTGTTCCCCCATTGGTATATCGGAGCAAACAGATTGTTTGCAATTCTGCCGTATGAACTGTATGGCGCAAGTAAGGCAACAACCGAGCCTATCCCGGCAATCATAGCAAGGATGAACACAGCCAAAACACCGTATCGTAAGATATTCTTAGCAGGCGAATAAGAGAAACGGTATTTCTTCTTGCGCCGTCCGTTTATCCACGAAATGACATCCTGCATCACACCTAATGGGCAGATGACCGAGCAATATACCCGTCCAAAAATGAATGTCAGTGCAACGAGCAATACAACGACACCCACATTCAAGGCAAGCACTGCCGGAAGGAATTGTATTTTTGCCATCCAGCCGAACCAAGTGTGTATTGTCCCCGTAAAGTCGAGGAACAGCAGTGTGATAATAGCGAAGAACAGGACGGCTAATGTAATTCTGATTTTGCGTAACATAAGGCTTACCGGATAAAGTTGGTTTGTATTCTTTGCTCTCGTTCCGGATATACCAGTCCCATTTGTTTGCCCGCTTCGATGCTGTGCATCAGCCACGCCATATTGCGCCCTAACGTTCGCATAATCTGTAAGCCTTCGCCGTCCTGCCGAACTTCTTCGGGTGTATTGCCATATACCATCGGCCAATACTGCGAAGGCACTACCGGCATCCCACGGTGGATGAAGTAACGGTTCAGTTGGTCGAGTGTCGAAGTGCTACCCGACCGTCGGCAACTGGTGACGGAAGCCGCAGGTTTGCCCGCCATCTTATTGTTGGTATGGGCGCAGAAAAACGCCCTGTCCATAAACGAAGTGATGTTGCCTGCCATCGCAGCAAAATGCACGGGTGAGCCGAAAACAAAGCCGTCGTATCCTTCCGCTTTGTCTAAAAACTCATTGACGGCATCGTTCATATAGCAACGCCCCGTCTTGCTGCAAGCACCGCAAGCCACACAACCCGATATAGGCTGTCTGCCAATCCAGAACATTTCCGAATCAACATTCTGCTCTTTCAACCCTTTGCCCACTTCAGTCAAGGCGGTATAGGTGCAGCCTTCCTTGTTTGGACTGCCGTTTACCAACAATACTTTCATCTTTCTACCTTGGTATTCTCCTGCCGGATTGCCCAATATTTCTGTGGCGTGCAATCCGCCTATGCCCAGCCCGGCACCGATGGCGACAGTCCCCATCTGCTTCAGGGCCTCGCGGCGGTTCATCTTAGGATATTCTTTCTTGTCCATACGCTATAAATGCTTTATATTCTTTCGGATACAAAAATAGCGCGCCCCGTGAGGAACACGCTTATTTGAATCAAACCATTGCTTGCGCAAATCAAACAATCAGTTTTTCTTCAATTCAATCAAAGTAACTTCTGGTATGGCTCCTATGCGGCAAGGCAGAGTTCCACCAAGTCCTATGTTCACATACAGATAGCGTCCCTGTGCTTCATACAGTCCGTCACATTCGGGATAAAGCCATGCAGACGGGGTATATTTCCCTATCCGCAACTGCATGGCATGGGTATGTCCTGACAGTGTAAGAGGAATGTCGGTCTGCGGCAATACTTCTGCTTTCCAATGGCTGGGGTCGTGCGACAGAAGAATACGGAACATGGATTCCACACCACTTTGTGCAGCCAGAAGTTTTCCTCGCTTGACCACACTATGTGCTCCACAGCTCTGATTCTCTACGCCTAAAATGGCAATGCTGTCCTTGCCGCGATAAACAATACGGGATTCGTTCAATAAAACATTCCATCCCAGACTTCTTTCTTTATCAATCAAGGCGTGTACGGCTTCACTCCTCATGGATTCTTTCGGGAAAGAAACATAAGGGGCATAATCATGATTCCCAAGTACCGAGTACACACCATCGCGTGCTTGTAGCTTTTTCAGTGCAGGGATGTAAGCATTCATTTCTTCGTGTGTAAACGAAACCAAATCACCCGTGAAACAAATCATGTCCGGTTGCAAAGCATTGATGCTTTCTACCACTTGGTCAAGGAAATTGGTATTGCCGCGTAAGCCATCCAAATGAAGGTCGGAAATCTGGACAATGCAATAGCCATCGAATGATTCAGGCAGATTGGCGAAACTAATGTATTCCCGTTTTATCTCATATCGGGTTCGTCCGATAAAATAGCCGTATATTACCACCAAGAACCATATACTGACCAGTATAATGGAAGTAAACAAAAACGGCTTATAGGAAACTTTGAATACAAAAAGTTTTCCCACAAGTGCTGCCACACCATACAGCACTTGCGGAAAAACAAATAATATACTTCCCAATAAAAGGGATGTGACAATCAGAAACTTCATTTATTCAACCAGTGTCCGGGTGAAAAATTCCGTCAGTTTCTCCACCGCCGGATTGACTGCTCCCTCCTTGTCATAAAGGTCGATGTGAGAATAGCCGGGGATGGTGTACACCTCTTTGTCCTTACCCGGAAGGGCATTATAGATACGTTCGGTTTGCCATTCGGAGTCGGCCTTTTCGCCTACCACAAGCAGCACGGGCTGGGTCAGCAGGTAGATGTTCTCTATGGCGGAGAAGGCCATTTTTGTCGCTTGGCTGCGGCGCAGGTAGAAGTTGTCGGCACGAGGATGCCACGCACGAGCGGTGCGATAGTATTCATATCCCTCACGAAAGGACGGTGCGGTGTTTTCGTCCGGTTCGGGACACATATAGACTTTCATCAGTTCAGCACCACGGGCTTCACGGGTACGCTGTTCCGATACGTCCTCTAATAATTTAATCTGTTCTTCTATACTGCGCCCACGAAGCCAACTTTCACGATTTGCAGCACCGATGTCAGCGGCACTCACGCCCGCCACGGCACGGATGCGTCGCTCGGTCGGTGCGGTGGCAATGACGTATCCACCTCCGGCACAGAGGCCGAGGGCGCCGATGCGGTGTTCATCGACAAAAGGAAGCGTCACGAGGTAATCCACAGCATAGCGGATGTCCTCCACCCGCTCGTAGGGTGCTTCCGACCAATGGGGCGTTCCGCCGCTTTCTCCCGCGTAAGTTGCATCAAAAGCGAGGGTCACGAAACCTTTCTCCGCCAAGCGGTAGGCATACAGTCCGGCGGACTGCTCCTTGACGCTTCCGGCAGGATGGATGCTGAGGATGACGGGATATTTTTGTGTTTTGTCGAAACCTTTCGGCAAAAACAGGTTGCCCACCAATACAATGTTGTTGCTACGCAGGAATGATACCTTGCGCACAGTCACGCCACTGGTGGTATCCACGGGAGTCACTACGTAGGCCTCGGTCTGGGGCGTGCCAGGTAGACCATCGTTCTGCGATTGCGCTACGGCTCCCGAACAGGCAAGCACGAAAGCGACTGCTGATAGGATTGTTTTCTTCATATTCATTCATTTTTAATGATACGTTTTACGGATACAAAAATAGCGTGCCACGGCCTAGACATGCTTAATCGAATCAAACCATCGTTTGCTCAAATCAAACCATCCCTATCTTTACTTGCCGAATTCTGTAAACCATTTCACGGTATCTGGATCGTAGTGCGAGAAGAACAGGCTTTCGCTCTTGTCCAGCTTGGCGATGGCGTCCATATCTTCTGCGGAAAGGGAGAAGTCGAATACATCAAGGTTCTGCTCCATGCGCTCCTTATGCGTGGACTTCGGAATGACCACCACGCCACGCTGAATAAGGAAACGCAAAGCGGTTTGTGCCACGGACTTGCCGTATTTCCCGCCGATGACTTTCAGAACGGGGTTGGTGAAGAAGTCGTTGCGCCCTTCGGCGAAGGGTCCCCACGACATGATTTGTGTGCCGTACTGCTGCATGATTTTCTGCGCCTCTACCTGTTGGTTGAACACGTGCGTTTCCACTTGGTTCACCATCGGTTTGATGTCGCAGAACTCTGCCAAGTCAATGAAACGGTCGGGGTAGAAGTTCGATACACCAATGGCGCGGAGCTTGCCAGCCTTGTACGCTTCTTCCATGGCACGGTAAGTGCCGTAGTAATCGTTGAACGGCTGGTGGATGAGCAGCAGATCGATGTAGTCCGTCTGGAGTTTGCGCAGAGATTCGTCAATGGATGCCTTCGCCTTCTCATACCCGGCATTGGATATCCACACCTTTGTCACAATGAACAACTCTTGGCGCGGGATACCGCTTTTCTTTACCGCATTGCCCACACCTTCCTCGTTGGCGTATGCCTGCGCCGTGTCTATCATCCGATAGCCCACGCTCAGGGCATCCGATACACAACGTTCACACTCTTCCGGAGTTACTTGATAGACTCCATAACCTAAAATCGGCATTTCCACGCCGTTTGATAATCTTACTGTTTGCATAATTCGTTTCTTTATGGGGTTGTTACTATTTAATATCTTATTCGTCTGCTTTCTTCCATTTGTTTCCGAAAGTTGTCTGCTCCGTTTCCACGTGTCCGCGATGCCCGTGAATAGTGCAGGCATCGAGGGCGGCTTCCAAGGCACGGAATTCCTCGTCGGTCAGCTCCACATCGGCGGCACCCAAGTTTTCCAAGATGCGTTTCTGGTTCTTCGAGCCGGGAATGGGTACCACGTTGGGATACTTGTGGAGCATCCACGCAAGAGAAATCTGTGCATTGGTGGCATTCTTCTTCGCCGAATATTTGGCAAGGATGTCGAGCACGGGCTGGTTGGCGATGATGTTCTCACGGCTCAGTTGGGGAACGAACTTACGTACATCGTCCACCGCCTCGAACTGCGTATCCGCCTTAATCTTGCCCGAAAGGAAACCGCTGGCTATCGGTGAGAAAGGCACTACACCGATGTTGTGTTCCAGACAGTATGGAAATATCTTCTTCTCGCAATCGCGCTCCAGCATGGAGTAGAGATTCTGCACGGCGGTAACAGGCGTAACAGCATGTGCCTTTGCCAATGTATCCACACCCACCTGCGACATACCCCAGGCACGAATAACACCCTCCTTGATAAGCCGTCCCATCGCAGCAGCTATTTCTTCAAATGAAACGTGTTCATTGACGCGGTGCAGGTAGTAAAGGTCGATGTAGTCCGTCTGCAAGTTCTTCATCGACTGCTCCAGATGCTTGCACGTGGCATCGTAGATACTTGTGCCGTCTGCAATCTCTGATTCGTGGAGGAACATTTTGGTGGCAAGCACGATATCCTTGCGGAACGGGGCGACAGCCTTGCCCACCAACAATTCGTTGTGTCCGGGAAAGAAAACCACGTCGCCATATACCTCCGCCGTATCGAAAAAGGTGCAGCCCGCTTCATACGCCTTGCGGATGGCCTCGATGCTGTATGCCTCTTCAGGCACCTGTCCGTAGCCGTGGGAAAATCCCATGCAGCCCATACCAATCTCGGATACTTCGAGATTTCCAATCATTCTTTTCTTCATATTCGATTTTCTTTGTTAATTATATCATTTTTAGCAATTGTTCAAGGCCACGGACTGAATCCTTTCCCGTCTTTGGATGTCGTTCCGGTACGTGCGCCATCGTCACGCAGTTTTTCTGAATCCTCTGAAGCCCGTGCGCCTACGATGGTATATGCTTCATAGACCTTGTCAAGCGAGGCAGCTTCTTCATCCGTCAGGGTAACAAACATGGCTCCGGCATTCTCGCGCATGTGCATCGGGTTCTTCGTGCCAGGGATAGGAACGATGAACGGCGCACGGTGCAACAGCCAGGCAAGGGCTATCTGTACGGGAGTGGCGTGCTTGCTGATGGCGATGTCCGACAGGGCTTCCACCACTCCCCAGTTGGCACGCCGTGCCTCGGTGGTGAAGCGCGGGTTGCTGACGCGGTTGTCTTCGGGATGGAATACGGTATAGGGATTGATGTCGCCGGTCAGATAACCTTTACCCACCGGACCCCAAGGCACGAAACCAATGCCCAGCTCGCGGCATGTGTCCATGACTTCTACGTCTGAAACGCGCGACCAATAGGCGTATTCATTCTGTATAGCGGTCAGCGGTTGCACCTTGTGGGCACGCCGTATGGTGGCGCTTCCGGCTTCGGACAGGCCGAAATGCAGTACCTTGCCCTCGGCTATCAAGTCGCGCACCGTCCCTGCCACGTCCTCTATCGGGACTTTCGGGTCCACACGGTGTTGGTAGAGCAGGTCGATATAGTCGGTACGCAGACGCCGCAGACTTTCTTCCACGACCTTGCGGATGTGCTCCGGACGGCTGTCGAGCGGCGTGTAACCGAACTTGGTGGCTATGGCCACCTGCTTGCGGAACGGCTCTACGGCTTCTCCCAAATAGCTTTCGCTCAATCCCGACCCGTACACTTCGGCAGAATCGAAGAAGGTGATGCCGTGTTCATAGGCATCGCGGATAAGGTGGATGGCATCCTCGCGGGTGACAAAGGGCGGAGTGGAGCGCACCATGTTCATGCAGCCCAACCCGATGGACGATACGGTCAGCCCTTGCCCAATCGTGCGGGTGGTGTTATTCCCCTTTTTCACAGGGTCGGCTTCGTTGGCGGCGATTCCGGTATGCTGTCGCGCTAACATGTCGGACGGAAACAGGGTGATGCCTGCCGCCGCAATGCCTAAGTTCTTGACGAAATCTCTTCTATCCATAATTTCATTATTTTTATTCCGTTAACAATTTATTTTTCATCTAATTCTTTTCTCTTAAACCATTCCGACAACAAATCTGCGACTTGTGTATTGTTCAAATCCGACATCGGGAAATGGGTATTTCCATGCAATCCGACATCGGGTAAATAGACGACAGAAGCATCCCCACCATGCCTATTGATACACTCTGCAAACAAACGGGCCATTTGCATACGAACGCGCCAGCCGTCCTGACCCCATACGTCACTTGGCTCTGCCGGAATATTGTCACCATAGTAAATGACAATCGGAATACGGGTCAATCGCTCAAATTCAGCCAACGAAACGACATTAGCCGTCAATGCGCCCAATGGATTGATTGTCGGCAAGGAATCAGGGACTTCTCCTTCCGGGAAAACAAATCCGCTTCCCGGTTCGTATGATACGATGGCACGCACGTTCTTGCTTTTGATTGCCGTATGCCATCCCGGTCCTCCACCTTGCGAATGTGTGACAAGGATGCCTCCTCCTATCTTGTCAAACAATGCGGCAACGGCATCGGATACCACTTGTTCATCGTAAGGTGCGGTGTCTGGTGTCATCTGGCGGAAGAACTGTTCCAATGCTTCAGGCTGACGTGGAAATTGACTTCCTTCATAATAATCAGGCCACACGCCTATGCGGAATGTTTCATACCAGAACTGGTCATCAGGAGTAGAATTTATTTGTCCTGATTCCATACCACGTCCTGCACGGCCACGACGAGGTTGGTCGATGAGATAAATGCCAAAACCTCGGCGCAGGAAGATATTGGAAAATCCCTCCCTACCATCCGGGGTCGTTTCCCATGTCTTGGCCGACTGACCCGAACCATGAAGGAAAACAAGAGGGTATTCACGAGCGTTTGTCGGAATTTGATAAGAAACATAGGCATGGTCACCATGCAATGTTTGTCCATTCGGCTCAAGAGCATGATGAGTATCGTAAACACCCTGTTCTGTTTTTACTGTGCCACCGACAAAAAAACTTCCTTGCTCACGAATAACGAGCGCATTGTTTGGCTCCCCACATGCCATGCACACAAGCGTACAGATAAGCAAAATCAAATAACCATTCTGTTTCATCTTCACTTAGCTTTGATTATCATCCAAATTCCAACTTGTATTATTTTCAATTGAACAAATTACTTGATGTCCTCATGAATATCATCCAGCAGAGCTTGCGAGAGGCGTGCCCCGTGTATCTCAATCTTCGACAGCCCATCCTCTATTTCTTGCAGGTCTTCCGGTGTCAGCGTGAGTTCGGTGGAGGCGATGTTATCGTCCAGATACTCCAACTTGTCCATGCCGGGGATGGGGACGATGAAGGGTTTCTGCGTCAGCAGCCATGCCAAGGCAATTTGTGCCGACGATGCCCCTTTGCGCTTGGCGATACCGTTCAGCATCGTAACGAGGGGCATGTTTGCCTGCATATTCTCGCGGGTGAAACGGGGGAAAGTGGCACGCAGGTCGTTGGCAGGGTCGAAAGTCATGTCGGCAGAGATGGTGCCGGTGAGGAAACCCGTACCCAGCGGTCCCCAAGGCACGAAACCAATGCCCAGTTCCTCGCATGTAGGGATGACCTCCTGTTCCGACTGGCGTGTCCAAATGGAATACTGGTTCTGTACGGCTGTGACGGGTTGCACGCGGTGGGCACGGCGAATGGTGTCCGCTCCGGCTTCCGACAGTCCGAAATAGCGTACCTTACCCTCGGCTATCAGGTCGCGCACCGTTCCTGCCACGTCTTCTATCGGCACGTTGGGGTCCACGCGATGCTGGTAGAGCAGGTCGATGTAGTCGGTCTGTAAGCGGCGTAACGACTGTTCCACCACTTTGCGGATGTGTTCCGGTCGGCTGTTCAGCCCACCTTCCTCCGAAATCATGCCGAACTTCGTGGCAAGCACTACATCGTGGCGGATGGGTTTCAACGCCTCGCCTACCAGTTCTTCGTTGATAAACGGTCCGTATGCCTCTGCCGTGTCGAAGAGTGTGATGCCCATGGCGTGCGCCGTGCGAATGACGTTGATGGCATACTTCTTGTCCGCTCCCTTGCCCGTGACGCCGCTCAGGTTCATGCAGCCCATGCCGATGGCGGAAACTTCTACTTGTCCTAATTTTCTTGTTTTCATACTTTTCTCCGATTGTTATTTTAATGTATTAATCCATTGTTCCAATTCCTTTTCCGGCGTCACCATGCGGTCGAAATGCTTGGAATCGGAATTGAAGCGGAACTCATGCCCGTGTTCCACTTTGGCACCATTCTTTTCGGCAACAGCGGTCATGTCTTTCAGCACCGTGCCGGGCCACCCTGCATTGGTCATGAACGGAACCACGGTCTTTCCCGTAAAATCGTTCTCCGACAGGAAAGTCAATGCCGCGGTGCCATTTTGTACCACCACGTGGGACTGCTCACGATGATGCGGTCATAGTCTTTCACGTTCACGCCGAGGGACTTCAACGCAGGCTTGTAGCCGCGCTCCACTTCTTCCTGGCCTTGGCGTACCACGTCGTCGTAACTGCCCTCATACGAGGTCACAGGCTCCAACCTTGCGATGTCGCCTCCTACCGAAGCCTGTACGCGCTCGGCAATGCGTTTGGTATTGCCTGCAGTGTAGGAGAAATACACAATCAATGTCTTCATGTCTTTACTTTTTAATTGTCCATAGTCTTGCGCCATGACGGGAAATGCCAGCAGAGCGCAAAGCAAAATCAATGTCGTTTTTATATTCATTCTTTTCCAATTATGCTCATTCAAGCTGACGACAGAGGCTCTCTGCGTTCGCGAGGGTTGTCGTCGCTGTTTTCAGTGCTTATCCTGCCGGATTCGTGCTGTCGTAGCCCTCTGACGGTGCTTATTCTAACGGATTGGCGTTGTCGGAGATAACGACGGCAAATGTTAACAAAGATAAGTCCGGATGTCATCCTACATCAAATCCGGCCTCATCCTACCTCATGTCCGGGATGAGATAGGTTCGTGTCCGGGTCATCTTTTGCACGACTGGTAGTCACCACGTATGCCCCGGCGATGACCAATGCGGCGGCTATCGGCTTGTCCCACGAAAAGGTGTCTTGCCCCACAAAGATGGCGACCACGGATGCCACGATGGGTTGCAGATTCATGTAGATGCTGACCGTTGTGGCGCGCAGGTGCTTCAGCCCGTAAGGGGTGAGGACATAGCCCAACATGGTGGGAAAGACGATGACAAACGCCAGTCCCGCCACGGCCTGTCCTGTGCTGGCAGCGGAAAAGACCGCTTGAGAGCCGAAATCGCTTGCGCCGAAGGGCAACATCATCAGTGCGGTGAAGAGGAAGAGCCACTTCATCTGCGTGATGACCGTGTACTTCTGCGCGATGTCGCGCACGATTATCAGATAGACTCCGTAGCCCGTAATGCTCAGCACGGCAAGCAGCATCCCTGCCAAGTCGTTCTCGCCCGACTCCGTTCCCATGCTGCGTACCACCAGCAGCAACGCCCCGGCGATACCCAACGCCACGCCTGCCACTTTCTGCCGAGAGATAGGTTCGCGGAGAAACAGTGCTGCCAACAACATGACCACCACCGGACTCAACGCCACGATGAGCGAGAAATGCACCGGCGTAGTGTATTGCAGGCTGACCGCCGTGAGGTATTGCGACACGATGAATCCCATGAAGCCACCCAAGGCAATGAGCAACAGGTCGCGCACGCTGACCTTCTCCTTCTTTGCGAACAGGCTTGCCGCCCAAAAGCACAAGGTGGCGACCGCCGTGCGCGAGAGCATGTAGCCCAACGGACTCATCCAGCCCGACAGCAGGAACTTGGTGACGGGGATGTTCAGCCCGAAGATGACGTTGGCGGTCAGCACGGCGGCATGGCCTTTCAGCTTGTTTGCGTTCATACCGTTATCATTAAGGTACTACGACAACTTTGATTACCTCCGGATTGCGGCTGCCCATCAACGCCAGCCCTTCGTCCAGCTTTTCCCAGCCGTGCAGGACATGGGTCACCAACGGAGCCGGGTCCACTCGTTTGTTGGCGATGAGCAGGAGCAGACGCTCGAAGAAGTCGCGCCCATCTTGCGCCAGTACGCCAGTGAGGTGCTTCTCCATACCGCCATATTCCCATACGTTCATCGGCAGCGTCACGTTCTCATCGTCGAAGAAAATGGAAACACACGCCACATGCCCGCCGAACTTCACGGCACGCATGGCGGTGGTGAACGTGTCGCTTGCCCGTCCGCCGCTGGCTATCAGCACACTGTCCACTGGCTCGCCGCCCGTCAGAGCCATGACCTGTTCCAGAATGTCGCCTTTCTTGTAGTCGATGATGTCCGTCGCACCGTATTGCCGTGCCAGTTCGAGGGTATGCGGACGGGAGCCTACGGCGATGATGCGTCCTGCTCCACGCAAGGCAGCGGCAGCTACGCCCATCAGCCCAACCGGGCCTACACCCATAATCAGCACTGTTTCGCCGAAACGGATGTGCATCCGCTCCACGCCTGTAAATCCGGTAATCAGCATATCTGGCACCATGACCGCCTGTATGTCGGTCACGCCCTCCGGTATCCGTGCCAGACGGTTGTCGGCATCCACCGCTTTCACCAATTCGGAGAACACGCCGCCGATGGTCGGGTCATCGGAGAAATACGCATTTAGGTCTTGGTGATACTTCGCCTCGCCACGCTGGGCACGGTAATGGCGGAAGTCAGACCCCGCACTCGGCATAACGACCCGGTCGCCTGGCTTGAAGTCCTTGACCATCGAACCGACCTTTTCCACTACGCCTACGCCTTCGTGTCCGATGACTTTGCCAATGGCTTTCGGCCATGCCGCCGTCTTTATCAGGTGAATGTCCGTAGTGCATGTGGCGACTGCCGTCGGACGTATCAAAGCATCGTAGGACCCTATTTCGGGAACCGGCACGTCCTGCCATGCCGCTTTTCCTTTCGATTGCAATACATATCCTTTCATGATTCTATAAGATTTTAATGTTTATATACCGTTTTGTTTCAACCATTCCTTTATCAGTCTGTCCGATGAAGCTGCAGAGCCTCCACGGATAGCAAGTCCGTCTTTCACTTCCGCACCGGGGCAGACCTTTTTGATGTCATCTATGCTATGCCCCAGTCCACTTCCCTCGTGGGTGCAGAACGGAAGTATCGTCTTCCCGGTGAAGTCGTATGTTTCCAAAAAGGTGAATACGCACGCCGGTATCGTGCCCCACCAGTTGGGATAGCCGAGGATAATCGTGTCATACTGTTCCATATTCTCGACTTTTCCTGTCAGAGCAGGACGTTCTCTGTTTTGGAGTTCTTGCATGGCGACCTCTGTCATTTCCGTATAACCTGCCGGATAAGTCTTGACGGTTTCTATCCGGAAATTGTCAGCACCGGTCAGTGTGGCAATCTTACCTGCCACACATTCGGTGTTACCCTGTTGCAGCTTTTTGATAACGCCGCCGACATAGTTCTCGCCCCGGCGTGAATAATAAACTATAAGTGTTCTGCTCATTGTCTTTTCTGTTTTTGATTACAGTGCAAAGTTACGCTGTTTTTATCCGCATCATGTTTCACAAAAGGCGCCTAATGTTTCACTAAAAGCACAAATCGTTTTGCACTCTCCGAATAATGCCGTAATTTTGTGGCATGGCAAAGGATAAAGAACTGAAAATAGTACATTCCACTCTGTTCCAACTGATAGGTTCGGTGAAACTGAAAGGCTGGTGCATCCACATGGTGTGTCTGCAAGGGGAAGGCTTCTTTACTTATGGCGGTCGTCCATTTCATGTAAAGAAGCATGACGCTGTTGTTATCAATGCACCCCAGCAAGTGAATGTAGTCGGTCAGAGTGAAGATTTGAAAGTGGAAGTCTTGGCTGCTCCACATGATTTCCTCTCCAACCAGCTTCCGGCAAATAATTATGGCATAGGCGGGGGCATCAGCTTGTACGATAACCCTGTCATTCCATTGTCAGAAGAGGATGCGGAGAAACTGGTGCGTGACATACATAATATCCGTGACCGCATTGCCGATACCGACCATCTGTTTTATCGCGAATTGATAGGTGGGTTGGCTCTTCCGCTGATTTACGACCTGTTCTATTTCCATGCCAAGAACCGTACTCCGATATTCGCCACAGACAGGAGTATGTATGTCGTAAAGGAACTGATGGCATTGTTGGAAAGCGGACGCAGTAAGAAGTATAGGGAAGCCGCTTATTATGCGGAACAACTGAACGTAACTGTTAAATACCTGTCCAATATCGTAAAGCGACAAACGGGCAAGAGTGTTACTTATTACATCGACCGTTACACCGTTCCGATGATAAAGGAGTATCTTGAAAATTCAACACTGTCTATCGTACAGATAGCGGAGGAAATGAACTTCACGACGCTCTCTTATTTCAGCCGTTATGTGGCCAAGCATCTTGGAATGTCACCAAAGGCTTACAGAGAGTCGCTGATATCCAAATGACATTCAGATGATGTGTTTCTGCTGTCATTTCGTTTAATAATCAGACCGCAGCTTCCCGTAATTCCGTAGGCGAGGTGCCCGTGCGCTTCTTGATGAAGTTGCTGAACGAAGAAAGCTCCTCGAAACCGAGACTGTAGGCAATCTCGCTGATGCTGAGCGGACTGTGCTGGAGCAGCTGCACGCCCTCCTGCGCGATGCGAGCGTTGATGAGGTCGGACGTGGTGCGTCCGGTCGTCGCCTTTACCACGCGGTTCAGGTGGTTGACATGGATGGAAAGGCGGTCGGCAAAGTCGGCTGCGGATTTCAGGCGAAGGATTTTCTTAGGCCACTCGATGGGGAACTGACGGTCGAGCAGAGTGAGGAACAGCTCGGCAATGCGCTGAGCGGCATTCTTGTGAGGTACATAGGTGCTGGTAGGAGCGGCTTTCATCGCCTCGTGCACCATCAGATGGACGTAACAGCGCAGTATGTCGAGCTTTTGTGAATAGTCGGACTTCGACTCCTCGCGCATCTTGCCGAATATTTCCGTGACGCTCTGCAGCACCTCATCGTCCAGAAAATAGATGCGTTCCTTAGACTGGTTGAAAAGCGGAGTATCGGCCAATGTACCCATCTTCTCGCTTGCCTCGATGAACGCTTCATTGAAGATGCAGAAACATCCTACGCCACGGGCATCTCCCGTAGCTTCCCAAGCGTATGGAATCATCGGATTGGAGAACAGCAAGGCGGGACGATCTACCATTATCCACTTATCTGCATAAAACAGCTTTCCCGTCTCCAACACTAACGCCACCTTGTAGAAGTCGCGGTAACTGAACGATACGTGTCCGATACGACACTGGCTTTCCTGTACAGTGAAGTAGGGTTTCTCCTTCACGTAGGCTTCCGCCGCAAGATCGTTACGGCCTATCCGCTTGTAGAAGTCACTGAGATTTTCTATCATATATCTATATCTTTTATATTATAAATCAATCCCTTACAAAGGTATGAATTAAATTGGATATAGCAATGAAATTAAAGTAAAAGCATTCATTTCAAGCTATTTATCCATTGTTCCAGTTCGCTCTCTGATGTTTTCATTTTATCAAAATGCTTTTCATCGGAACTGAAACGGAATTCATGAGCGTGTTCTACCGTAGCTCCCTTTTTCTCGGCAAGTTCTGTCATATCCTTGATAACGCTCCCCGGCCAACCTGCATTGGTCATGAAAGGTACAACCGTTTTTCCCGTAAAATCATTTTCAGACAGGAACGAAAGCACTACAGGTGCCATTTTATACCACCAAGTAGGTGTTCCTATAATTATACGGTCATAGTCAGCCACATTTACACCTAACGGCTTCAATGCAGGCTTATAGTTACGGCTCACTTCTTCCTGCCCTTGGTTTACAGTAGCATTATAGTCGGTAGGATAGGGCTTCGTAGGCTCTAACCTTACTATATCACCACCAACAGCCTCATGTATTTTTTCAGCAATGCGTTTTGTATTTCCAACCGTATAGGAAAAATATACAGTCAATGTCTTCATATCGTTATCTCCCTTTATCTGCTTATTATCTTGTGCCATAACGGGCAAAACCATCAGGCAACATATCCATATAATGAATGTTTTCATCATCAATCCAACCGTTTTATTATTTTAGCCGGATTACCACCCACAATGGTGTTCGGCTCCACGTCTTTCGTTACTACCGCACCTCCGGCCACTACCGCATTCTCGCCAATGGTCACGCCGGGCAGAATGAGAGAACGTCCGCCAATCCATGCACCTTTCTTTATGACGATAGGCTTGTGCAAAACCCATTCACGTTTAGTAAAATCATGGTTGGTCGTCACAAGCATCACATTAGGCCCAATCTGTACATTGTCCTCGATGATGATGCCGCCGCACGCCATCATGCTACAATTGTAGTTGATAAATACGTTCTCGCCGACTTCCAACCCGCTTGCCGAATCAATATGGAAAGGTTGTACAATGCTTGATGATTTTGGCAGGGCGATTCCGAGCTTTTCTACTATCACATCGTGCAATTCACTGAATGTACGGGGTACACAGTTGATTTCTTCACATTTCTTCCATGTTTCAGCGATTATCGCTGCTGCGGCAGCATAATCCGGGTCGGTCATACTGACCGGTTCACCGTTCCGCATCATTTTGATTATATCTTTCATTTGTCTAATATTTTGTCAGTTGATATTTTTCCCTAATTGATAAGCCTCCTGCATTGCTTTATTCCCGACGACACTTCCTTTGGCTTGTGCTCCATAAGCCAGTACCGTTCCGCACTCCTTCATATCCGGGAAACAATGGATAAAGCCCCGGTAGCAGGCAATGAGTGTGTCGAAGTATTCAGTAGCATCGGCTGCTCCGGCAGAAAGCAGGCAGCAGCGTTTGCCGGATAGTCGCTCCAATATGGAGTAACAGCGGTCAAACAATGCCTTCATCTGCGCCGAGACCGAATAGAAATAGACAGGTGTGGCAAAGACCAGCACATCGCTTGCAATCATCTTCTCACAGATTTCTCCGAAATCATCCTTCTGTATGCAACCCTGCCGTTTTGTCTGGCATGCCTCGCAATCTATACATGGAGCCACCTTCTTCCGTTGCAAATAGATTTTCTCTATCCCGTGTCCGCTTTCTACAGCTCCACGGGCAAACTCATTGCTCAACAAATCTGTATTGCCTCCATGTCGTGGACTCCCTTCGATAATCAGTATCTTCATCATTCTATCCGTAAGTTTCTATCAGGTGTTTGATAAACTGTGGGTCATTGAATTTCACGGTCCCTGCATCATGTCGGTTGAGTGTGGCAACCTGTGTCATTTCATCGTCAGTAAGTCTGAAGTCGAAAATATCAAGATTTTGCTTCATGCGTTCAATATGTGTACTCTTTGGGATGGCGACAATACCCTGCTGCGTCAGCCAGCGCAGCGCAACTTGAGCCGCTGTCTTCTTGTATTTCTCTCCGATTTGCATCAACAGTTCATTGTCCGTTATTCCGGATGTTCCCTGTCCTCCAAGTGGTCCCCATGCCATCATCTTCGTATCATAATCATTGAGACAAGGGCGTATGTCAGTCTGCTGAACCTGTACATTGCATTGGAGTTGGTTGATGGCTGGCTTTATATCTGTATGGAGCGCAAGGTCTATAAAACGCCCTGCCTGAAAATTGCTTACGCCGATAGCGCGTACTTTTCCTGCTTTCAGTGCATCTTCCATGGCGCGATAGGTTCCGTAATAATCACCGTATGGCTGGTGGATTAGCAATAGGTCAATGTAATCAGTCTGAAGTTTGCGCAACGACTCTTCTATGGAAACTGCCGCTTTTTCTTGCCCGGCATTGGAAATCCAGACTTTGGTGGTAATGAACAAATCCGTGCGAGAAACACCGCATTTCTTTATGGCTTCTCCGACACCTTCTTCGTTATAATAAGCCTGCGCCGTATCTATCAGCCTATAGCCTGTATGGATGGCATCCAGCACGCAACGTTCACACTCTTCCGGCGATACGAGAAATACTCCATATCCAAGAACCGGCATTTCTACACCATTATTCAATCTTATTGTTTCCATTTGTTCCTAAGTTTATTTAATCATGATACAAAAGTAGGGAAATGACACAATACACACTTTTGCAAATCAAACCATTGTTTGCTCAAATCAAACAATAAATAAGAAACATCCCAAGAATATACTCTTGAGATGTCTCAATTACATAAATTCAATAGGTCGAAGCCCGTGCTTCGGTCATCAGCCAGTGCCCATCTTTCTTTTCCAAATCAATGTCTAACTGTAGCCGCCATGTATGACACCCACCGCCGAATACCGCTGCATTGACTCTACTCTGCCCAATGAGTAAGGCACGGTTATCCTTTACAGTTATGTCTAATTGCGTATCCTCGCACGAGTAATAGTTCAGCGTGCCTTGGGCGATGCTGCGCAGGTATTCGGCTTTTGACTGGCGCATCCCCGTCATGTGTATCAGGGTGAAACTGTCGTCCAACAGGCTGTCGAGGGAGGCGGTGTCTTTAGCTATCATGGCGCGGTACATGTCGTGGTAGCAGTGAGCTATCTGTTCACGGTCGGTATCCATGTCTGTATGTTCATTAGAAGGGTGAATTATCCCCCATATATGGGTGCTGTTGATACCCCATGTATGACCCTTTGAGATACCCCATATAAGGGTATTGAAAGTACCCCATACAAGGGGTATCACGATACACAGGTTACGGACGCAGCGGCCCATAGAAATAAGAAGCCGTTGCCCCTCCGTCCACCAGAAAGTCTGCACCAGTGATGAAGGCTCCCCGGTTGCTCATCAGCAGTTCGGCGACATTCGCCACCTCGTCTGCCGTACCCGGACGTCCTGCGGGACATTTGGCGAACATGTTCTTGTAGAAATCCCCACGCGGGCCGTTAAACTCGTCGATGGCAAGCGGCGTGACGATGATTCCCGGCGAGATGGAGTTGATGCGTGCGCCCCGCTCTCCCCACTTCACGGCTTCCGCCATGACGCGCTTCACGTTGCAACGCTTCGCCAGCTGGTAAGCGTGCAGGGTGTCGCGGATATTGGCAGGGTGCAATACATCGAGCTTCAGGAGTTCTTCGGTCGGGGTCATGGCAAGTTGTTCGTCAATCTCCGCGCTGAGGGCAGGCATACGGTGTCCCGACTGACTGGAGATGGTAACACCCGTGCCGCCTTCGACTATTACCTTACCCACTTCTTCCAGCAGAACAGCCGTACCGTAAAGATCTACTTTCAGAATAGTTTCTATGGATGCCTGACTGGGCGACACGCCCGCAGCATTAACCAGCATGGTGATGTCTCCGTATTGTTGAGCGGTGTCTATCAGCGAGCGTATGGAGTCGCGTGAGGACAAATCCATCTCTATAGACACAGTGTCATATCCTGCCTTGTTCATGATGTCGGAGATGGCATCGGCATTTTCCTTGCGTTTGTCTCCGATGATGAGTTTCATTCCGTAACCCATGCGACGGGCAATGGCCATGCCGATTTGTCCGGCACCGGTCAATATCATTACTTGCTTCTTCATATTATTACTTCATTCTTAATTCTTAATTTCTAATTTGTCCAGCCAGTTCATTACGCTTTGCCGTGCTTGTGACTGTCTGTTTTGGGCAGTGGCTCCCTGAATGGCAAGCCCTTTCAGGAAGGTTGCTCCCTTGCAGGCGTTCTTCAGTTTTCCTTCGGTGCTGCCCAGCCCGCTACCCTCATGGGTACAGAAAGGGATGACGGTCTTTCCCTGCCAGTTGTGCTTCTCGATGAACGTATAAACCGCCATCGGTACGTTGCCCCACCAGTTGGGGTAGCCGAGGAAAATGATGTCACAATCTTCTACCTGTGCATCCCCTTTGATGGCGGGACGGGCCTTGCTGTTCAGTTCCTTCTTTGCTACGTCGATACATTCCATATAGTCCGCCGGATAGGGCGTTACGGTTTCGATGTGAAACAGGGTGCCGCCCGTCTCTTCGGCTATCATTTCGGCGATAATTTGTGTGTTGCCTTTTTCGATGTAGCCCACGTTGTAGTTCTCGTCGGCACGCGAGAAGAAGGCTACCAGTACTTTCTTGCCATTCATGTTATTCATTCCTTTCTTTGAATTGCCCTGTGCGCACAATGCCAACGGCAGGAAGCACATCAGCATTGTGCAGAGGGTTGTCAGCGTCTTTTTCATACGGTTCAAGCCAATGGTGGAACGGATGAGTAAACGAAGTGCTGCTCGCGTTCGGCAATCCACCAACGGCCGTCCACCTTGACATATTTGTCATAGTAGCGCACGGCGTGCAGGGTCAGTTTGTCCTTGCCTTCTTCTTCGGTGACAAGGGTAGCGATGGCGTAGCAGGTGCCTGTGGCGTGTGTTTCGTCTGTGAAATCCACTACTTGCTGTCCGTTCTGGTGGAACGAGGCCTTGGCTGCACCGAATGCCTTGTATTGGGCAATCATGTCCTCCACATTGTTGATGTCCATACCGAGGTTTTCGCCGAAGTACACCTTCAGCTTGATGTCCGGTGTGAAGATTTCGCGGTAGTAATCCTGATTGTTCTTGTCCGATTCAATGGCATAGCGGTCTACTAAGTCCTTCAACGCCATGCGGTCTTGCAGTTCTTGTTGTGTCATAATCTTATTCATTTTTAATTTGTTTCTTAATCTGTTGCAAAGGTAAGCGGTTGGCGCGAGCCTGATTTTTGCGAATCAAACCATAACTTGCTCAAATCAAACAATCCTGTTTTTCCTCAATGCATATATCCCGATGATGCCGGATATAAGAAGGAAAAAGATACCGGCCCAAAGGATAAACCGGAACGAGGTGGCATCCGCCAGCAATCCCCAACCGCCGGCTGCAACTGCCCCGCCGACGGCGATTGCCATCGACACGTTGGAATAGATACGGGCATAGTTCCTGTCCCCGAACACGGAACGGACTAAAAGCGGTGTCTGTACGGAAACACCCGCGTATGCCCATCCGAAAAGGAAACCTCCGGTAATGGATAGGACTATATGGGTATGTCCCGACAGCAAAAGCAGCAACCCGGCAATGCCCAATCCGACTGTTGCGATAACTCCGGCCAACGTATTCCGGTCGTTTATCGCACCTAATCCGACCTTGCCTATCGTCACGCCTACCATTGCCGCTGAAGCCACAAACGAGGCTTCTTCAAGCGAAAAGTCCACACTCTGCACGTAGGAGGGCAGAAAGACATTGAGCGTAGCAGCAGCATTCATCAGAAAGGCAAATACCACCAGTCCGTAGAATATTGGCATCCGGACAGCCCGCGCATAGTCCATTCCCTCGCTTGCATGAGTAGTGGCTTTTGTCTGCACCTCAGAAGCTCCGTATGGCTCCAGTCCTTTGTCTTTGGGGTAATCACGGAGCAGGACGGCAAGTATAGGAGTGACAAGCACAAGTATCATCAGTCCAAAAACAAGGTAGGCCGTGCGCCAGCCGTATTCGGTGATAAGCCAGCCGCCCAACGGATTAAACAATACGCCCCCAATGCCCGACCCGGCACTGCAAATGCCGATAAACACCCCCATCCGTGCCTTGAACCAACGATTCAGCATCGTGGGCAATCCCAAGTAGAGCAGGAAAGCCAGCGTGATACCGAACAGCGTGCCTGCCATGTAAAACTCCCATAATGCGGTGAAACGCGACATAGCGAGATATACGCATCCCGCAACGGCGGAACACACGGTGAGCAGGATTCGTGCGCTGTACCGTTCCATCAGCCTGCCTGCGAAAGAGAGGGTCAAGGTAGAAAACAGAAAGTTGAACGACATATACAGCCCGAACTTTCCGATGTCAATGCCGAGGTCTTCACTGACCGGCTTGTAGAAAATGCCTGCACAACTCATCACCAGTCCCACGATGATGAACATGATAAGAAACTGGCAGAGGACAATGGCGTAGCCGTAATGGAGCTTCTTCATGGAATATATTTTTGGAAATTAGAGACACATTTCAAAAATCTTCTCAATATCCTTTTGAGCCAATGGCTTGAATCCCGGCAGAATGCTGTCTCCACATGCCTTCTTCGCCATGACAGGGAAATCTTCTGCCTTGATTCCTACTTCTGTGAAAGTTCGTTTCAGTCCCAATGTGTTGAAGAAGAAATCGGAGAGTTTCTCTATGCTTTGTTTGGCGATGGCCATTGGTTCCAGCGAAGCGTCAATGCCAAATACATTCACGCCGAACTGTACATACTTTGACACGGTGGTTTCGTCCAGACAATATTCCATCCAGCGTGGCGTAAGGATGGCAAGTCCCAGACCATGTGTGATGTCGTAAATGGCAGACAGTTCGTGTTCCATAGGATGACAGCTCCAAGCCTGCTGCTTGCCTCCATTGACAAAACCGTTTATAGCCCATGAGGATGTCCACATCAGATTGGCACGAGCCTCATAATTTTCAGGTTCTTTCATGGCAACAGGTGTGTACTTAATGATGGTTTTCATCAGACCCTCCATAAAACAATCCAGCATATAGAGGTCTTGATTCATATTGAAATAAACCTCTATGATGTGTGACATCATGTCAGCCGAACCGCATGCCGTCTGATACGGACTGACCGTATAAGTGTTGGTTGGGTCAAGGAAAGAGACTTTCGGTAACAACGGTTCAGCGATGCGCCCTATTTTGTCTTTGGTTTCCGGATTGCTGATAACACCTCCGACATCCATTTCCGAACCGGTAGCCGCCAAGGTCAGGATGGTAACGACGGGCAGTGCCTTCTCTACCGGTGCCCATTTCTCATTGAAGAAATCCCATGCATCGAAATTCACGCACGCGCCTGCCGCCATCCACTTCGTTGCATCCAATGTGGAACCACCGCCCACGGCAAGCAGGACATCAATCTTTTCGTCTTTACAAATCTGTGCTCCTTTGCGTACAGAATCAATACGGGGATTCGGTTCGATGCCTGAGAGTTCAAACACTTCCAGTCCGGCATTTTTCATTTCGGCCATGACTTTGTCATACAGCCCGATTCTCTTGATGGAACCTCCGCCGTAGGTCAGCAGTACGCGCTTGCCGAACTTGCTTAATTCTTCACCGAGATGTCCCAACTGGTTTTCTCCGAAATATACCTTTACGGGAATGTCATATACAAAACTGTTCATTGTTTATAGCTTTAATTTGTTATACATTGATTTTACATGGCAAAAGTAGGAAACTGCCATCTATTGCATTTTTGTGAATCAAACAATTGCTTGTTCGAATCAAACAATTGCCATTGAAGAGAAAAACTTATGGACGAAAAGACATACTCCAAGTATGAGAATACCTTAGTCCGGGACTAAGGGTATCTCTGTTCCGGACTGAGGTATCCTTAGTTACGGACTAAGGTATCTTAACACTTCAATGCTTTGATGTCATTCTTCAAAAAGCCGTTTGTAGAAGTATATTTTGAAGTCCTCCACATTCATGCTTGTGTATTGGTCATACAACTTCTGGCAAACGCTGTCGGTCGGATAACGCAGCCGGTCTTCGCCATCGGTCGCTGCCTTCCAGATAATGCCTGCGGCTTCTTCGGGAGCGGGAAATTCGGCATTGCCGTCAAGCAGATATTTCCGTTGGTTAGCCGCAGCCTTTTCATATCCGGTCGTATCGTTAAGCGGAGTTTGGAAGTTTGTCTTTGTACCGCCCGGTATCATCGCCTTGACAAAAACACCGAAAGGTTTCAGTTCATAGTAGAGTGATTCCACCATTCCTTCCTGTGCTCTCTTGGCTGCTCCATACACACCGTCGCGAGGTAATGCTATAATACCGGCAAGCGAGGTTGTCGTCAGGATTGCGCCGCCTTTACGCTTCTTAAAATGAGGTATGAACTGTTGTGTGACCAGCATTGTACCGATAACGTCCGTATCAAACAACTTACGGATTTCTGCTTCGGACGGAACTTCCAAAGGAGCCATGATACCATATCCAGCGTTATTCAACAATACATCAACATCATATTCAGACAGGACCTTTTGGCAGACTTCCTGAATCTGCGTAGAATTGGTTACATCCAATTCCATCAAGACAACATTGGGAAGTTTGTCAATTTCTTCACCTTTCTTCAAATTGCGCATGGTAGCAATGACCTGCCAACCTTTTGCGGCAAACAATTCTGCTGTTGCTTTTCCGATGCCGGAAGAAGCACCTGTAATAAAAATCGTTTTCATATTCCTATCATTTATTTTCTGGAATTATTTCATTCAAACAAGCTATCGCATTGAGTGTGCGCGGATAACCTATATAGGGCAAAAGCTGAGTGACAACATCCAGCAATTTCTGTTTGTCATTTCCCACATTTATATTCGCCCGGATATGTCCTTTCACCTGCGATTCACAACCGCCCAGCGATACGAGCATGGAGAAGGTGAGCAATTCACGCATCTGTTTGTCCAGTCCCGTGCGTGTCTGATAGTCGCCGAAGCAATTGGCCGAAAGGTAACGCTGGATGTGCATCTGGTTTTCCGGTGCGTTTTTATACATATTGTCTATCATTTCCGCGCCTACCATTTCTTTCTGTACGGCAAGCCCTTTCTCGAAACGGTCTTCCGGCGAAGTCGTGGATTGTGAAGGCAAAGGCAGCTTGACACCATTCTCGGTCAGGAAGTCGTTTGCCACCCCGATAAAGTCTATCACCTTGGCAATGCCGATGTATGGAACAGCGTGATACAGGACTTCCTTGATTTCCACAGGCGACATCCCGTTGGCAAGACCGGCACGCAGCATCATGCGATACTCACCCACGGTGTGCTGGGCAATGGTGGAAGCCATCGTGACCATAATCCGTGTTTTCGTGTCCAAATTGCCGTGGCTCAACACCTCGTCAAAAGCGAAATTGTCAAATACCTCTATCAACTCCGGGTCAGTCTGTTTGACCGTTGATACATAACCGGGAAACCATGCTTCATGATTCCTTACGGCAGCTTCGCTCAAACGTGGAGCAACACTTGTTGTTGGGTTCTTTTCTTCTTCCATATTCTGTGCTTTTAATTGCGTATGGCCGCCCAATAATGTAAGGACAGCGATACAGGTTAAGATTACTTTCTTCATGCGAACACCATTTTGATTTTTGTCTGATGCAAAGGTCTGGATTTTCATAGAACTGCATTTACTCATATCAAACCATTGGTTGCTCGAATCAAACAATGGATGGATTTTGGTTTAGGCTTTTACCTATTTTCATTGAAATTCCCCAATAAAAAACGAGGGGCGATAGAACGTCTATCCTCCTCTCGTTTTCTGCTAAAGTTTCATTTTTAGTGAATCTTTTTTCCCTGCTATATTATTATGTATAGAGGAAATATTAGCATAATTACTAACATCTATTGGGAACATCTTCTCCACTTTTGACAAAGTTTGGCCGATTCCTTGTTCTTTGTCTTTGTTAAGCGTTTCCTCGTGCTTGGGTGCCAGTTCCAGTTGTATCTTCCGGTCGAGGGCGGCAAGTTCGGACTTCAACTGTTTCAGTTCGTCCTCCTTTTTCCATGTCTTGCCCGCTATCTCCTGCAACTGCGGTATCTCGCGCTCCAGAGTTTCGTTTTTCGCCTTGTACTGGTCAATGACGGAGGGTATCTTCTCCAACGCGTTCAGGAAGTTCACGGCGGCGGCATGGGTATCCGCCATTGCCAGATGCCCATTGTTGTAGGTGTACTTGTAGTTCCCTTCCACGAAAAAGCGGTTGTCGGTGAACTCCAGCCCCTCGCTGAGTGTCCGCTCGCTCACCACCTTGACGGGGAAGCCGTACAGCTCGCCGATGCGCTTGGGCTGACCGTCTGTCGTGGCGTTCTTGGCTATCTCCTGCAATCGCTTGCCGATGGCCTTCTCGTCGGTGGTGTCCAGCCCGTCAATCTTGATGGGATTGAGCCGGTTGCCCTCCTTGTCAGTCTGTATGGCGGCGGTGAACTTCTCCCAGTCCTCCGTCATGCCGGCAATGACCGCTTGGTTGTTCCTAAGCGCCGAGGTCTTGCTCTCCAATTTCAACTCCGAATCCCGCTTGCCCTTGTGGAACGACTTGCGTTCGCCCTCCAGCGAGGCGATTTTCTTTTCGAGCTTCGCCTTGTCCAGCAAGTCCGTGTTGCCGGAGAGTATCGCCATGTACTCCGAAAAGTTCATGCCCGACTTCTCGTCCATCGCCCCCTCGTCGATGGTTCGTGCGCCCAACG
>ERZ827181.361-NODE-361-length-63244-cov-16.383959_pt1 | contig 63244 bp, 58 predicted proteins | sample MGYA00519778_ERZ827181 | MGnify/ENA primary metagenome ERZ827181 (study PRJEB31778, sample SAMEA3449273) | human gut metagenome | biome: human gut; feature: human-associated habitat; material: faeces | place: United Kingdom | collected 2010/2012 ...
TCCTGAGAATCTTATAGCCCTTTATTAACACATCGGGCATTGTAGAACATTTTTCCTTCTCTTTGCCCTCTTTTTTTCCCACCATTCCACAATCTTTGACGTAGAGCGGGTTTTTTATTGTGTGTAAATCGGAAACGCGGGACAGCGCTAAAAGGTGGATAATTTCACTCGTTCCACAACCTTTGACGTAGAACGTGCAAAAAATTCACAGGCATTTTAAAATATTATACGCAGTGCTAAAAAATACCCAGCCGCAAAAAGCGCATGTTTGCGGAGCGTCATATCCTCTTTGTAAGCCTCGCATTTCCCCTCTTTAAAGCGGATGAATAGGAGGCGTTTTTTGCCTTTAATAAAAGTTTTCTTCCTTCAATGCTGCGCGTATATACAATATCGCAGTCGCCAACGTATCTGCGCCACAATCCGGCAAATGTTTCAACCGTTTCGCGCTTTGCTGATATAATTGACGGCACTGCATGGTAATCCGCCTGCCTAATATTTTTCCACGTCTGCCGCCTCACCAATATATAGCGGGGATTTTCTATCGGATCGACTATTTCCCGAATGGCGTTTATCACGGCGGAAGTTTCGTCTTGCGGCAAATTTGATATTTGAAGGCACGACATATCTCCAGATGTTTCGGACTTTATTCTCACCGTATCCAAGCGCGTTTTAACTATATCCATTGAATATAGCGTTTCGATTACAGTCCGGGCAATTTGCCTAATATATTTATTCGGATTCCCACAGCGCAGCCACATTAAGGCTGGACGAAATGAAAAATACGCAAATATTCCCGCAGCCGCCGCAAGACCGAAAGCCCCCGCCCTCTGCAAAACGTATATATAACTTCCGGCCGCAATCAGAAAATAAAATGAAAGAATGTACGATAAGTTTGCGAGAGACCACAACCTATTGTCTATCTTATGAAAGGCAAGCTCGCTTTTTAACGCCAATTCCGGATTGTCGTAAGAATCCTTAAAGCCTTCCTCCCAAGCCCGTCTAATGGCGGGCAAATCGACCGAGGCCGCCAATGAGCGGCTGTTCCACGACGGCGGAATTTCGCGCTTTGCCAGCATTTTATTTACGTCCAATATTCTCGAAATCCCGCTTGAAATTACAACCGGCTTCGATATTGACGGCGCTTCAAAACCCTCGAACCGCCTCGTTAGCGTCCTTATATCGTGAAGGTAATCGTCAGACTCAAAAAGTTCAGACTCCGACATCGACGATTTTGGAAGAAGCGCCATTAAAGAGTCCGTAAAGCTTATAAATCTTATCGAACAAAGATGCCATATTGTGGCTACTTTTTCGGGATTTTTCTTGTCTATTCTAACGGCGCGCCCGCGCATCTGGTTGGACAGCATATAGGATTTCACCGTGCTTGAAAGAATTATGGAATTTATGCACGGAGCGTCCCACCCCTCGCCAAGCAGCGCTTGCGTCCCCGCCAAAACGTTAATTTTGCCGGACTCGAAAAGCGAAGTCACAACACCAACCGCCTTATGCCTTGCATTTCCGCGCAAATGCAGCTTAGCGTACCTTTCGTCAAAATCCAAAATTTTTACGGAAGCTCCGCCTTTTAGCGTTGGGGATTCGGCAGCAAGCTCGGCACATTCGCGCGGAAGTATTATAATCGACCCTGTAAGGACGCCAAGTTTCAAACCCTCAAAGCCGCGCTTTCTGAGCATCTCGAATACGGGAACTACCCCAAAGCTCGTTATCTGGGAATTCAGCGCCTCCGCTCTTATATAGTCCGCAAGAATCAGCATTCTCAAATTTTCGCCAAAAGCAGCGCTTTGCGCCGAGACAATCGCTTCTATTGCGTCGAGCTTTCCGAGGCTTAGCGCGCACATTCTTTTTATTTTCCCGTCGGCAAGCAGAGAGAATTTGCCCTTGCATATAAGCCCTGCCTTTTCCGCGGATTTTTTCAATTCTGAAATTTCTGCTTCAGCGCAACCGAACAATCCGCGCTCCTTAAAAAACAGGCCGTTTAAAAGCGCGTCAATGTCGGAGAGGGAAAAGCTTTTTATTTGATGGTATTTTACCCCCAACATTTTGTATAGTTCCGTATTGGGCCTTATTTCAAAGCGTTTTAGATAGGCCAGAAGCGCGAGAAAAAAATCTGGGGCGTCAAGGACAACGTCTATTCGCGCCTGCGCCTCTTGGAAAATCTCGGCGAGTGAAAGTTTGCCGGCAAGTTCCGCATTCTTAAAAACGTCCTCGGCAAAATCCGACAACACCCGCTCGCGCTCCCGCGCCGCAATCTTCTCGGCTTTCCTCAATTCCGCAAAGTAGATGAAATCTTGGTGCGGGCATAGATCGCCCACCTTTACAAGTTCGGGAATTGATATGCAGGCGTCAATAGGCCCGCACAGCGCCTCGTATCGCTTCCATTCGCCGTACCCGACATCGAATGGGGGTGTTGCGGTGAGCGACACCGTTTTGGGAGACAGACTTTCGCACAATATATTTAGAGCCTTCCACCACTCGTTTCTCAGGTGGTGGGCTTCGTCAAGGCAGAGCGCCTTTATTCCGGCGCGGCGCAAAGTTTCCACTGCATTGACTATTTTAGGCTCGTCAAACCGCGCATTATATGGCTGGAAATCGTCCAGTATTTCGCCGGATTTTGCTTCGCTTGCAGCGCTGTTTTCGCCTTCGTCAATGCCGCAAAACGCAGCAAACAACCCCTGGTAAGTGCTTATTGTAATAGCTTTCGGCGCTCTAAGTGAAAGCGATATTATTGATTCGCACTCTTCTGGCTTTTCGAGAAATGCTTCGCAAATCCGCGACTTCCATTGGTTGCGGATTGCCACGGTAGGCGCAAGTATGAGCGTAGGAATGTCGAGCCTCGCGATAATTTCAACGCCAAGGGTTGTCTTGCCGGCGCCGGGAGCCGCAACTACATTGACTTTTTTGTCCGCCAAATGCGCGTTCAAGCTTTCCAACACGTTTTTTTGGTATTCTCTCCATTCGTATTTGAAACGCAATTTGTCGCGCAATATTCCCATGCGGAAAGATTTTCAACTTTCCCGCCTATTTTACAATTAAAATAGTTTTGGCGCGGAAATGCACTTGCATTTTCCAGAAAAACAAACCACTGAACGAAGCTTCTTACTTCAAAACTATGTTTCAAAAATAGGCAAACGGCATAAACAGTATCTGCAAAAAAATAAAAAATTTCTTTTAATGAGAATAAAATATTATGCCGTGGCAGCTCGGGAAATCTCCGACGGAACGCGTTGGTTTAGCCTTGCCAAAATTGTCCGGAGGTGGTTTATTTAGCTTTATGACGGAGAAAATAAAAAGTCTTTTTTTATCGGTTGCTTTTTTTGTTTTGGCGGCATCTTTTGCGGGAGCCGCGGAAAAATCGGCAAATGTTGGCGTGTACTATTTCGACGGATGGGCAGGCAAAAATCTCTTCGATTCCAATCCCGCACATACGTGGGCGAAAGGGGCGCCTTCGCACCTTAGCAAAAAATTGGCGACCGACTTCTCGGGCCGCGAGCCGCTCTGGGGGTGGCGCGACGACTCGCAGAAAATTATGGACCGCCAAATAGAGCTTGCTGCTGAAAACGGAGTCTCATTTTTCCTCTTTTGCTGGTATTGGAGGGACAACAATGGCCCTATAAACCAAAAGGCGATAGAGTCCGACCCCCTTCACACTTCCCTTAACCTCTACTTAAAATCCAAAAATAAAAACTCTCTAAAATACTGCCTGCTTGTAGCCAACCACGCAGGCGCGGAGATAAAGGGCGACGAAAATTGGGCTGAAGCTGTTAGATATTGGTCAAAGTATTTTTCCGACCCCCAATATATGAAAGTGGACGGCAAGCCCCTTGTAGTCATATTTAGCGGCAAGGGAAAATCCATTAGCGACAAACAAATAGAAATAATGAGGCAGACTGCAAAAAACCTCGGATTTCAAAAGGGAATTGCGATAGCCGGCTGCAATGCGCCAAGCCGTCCGTTTGACATATCGACTTTCTATAACATCGTTCCGGGATACAATACGGGCAAAAGCCGCGAACGCCCGTACAGCGACCTCATTTCCGCAACGAAAGCCACATGGAACGCTCCACACAAAAAGCCGTTCATTCCCGTCGTCACTTGCGGCTGGGACAAGCGCCCGTGGGAGGGGAAGTCGCCGGAGGGGCTATGGAACACGCCTTTGGGAGATTACTACACGGGTGACACCCCGCAAGTGTTCGGAAAATTTTTCTCGGACGCCGTAAAATGGGTAAATGAAAATCCCGATAAAACAGTCCCGGAAAAAATTGTCCTTGTTTACGCTTGGAACGAGCTTGGCGAAGGCGGGTATCTCGTGCCCACTAAAGCGGATCCGTCCGCTAAAAAGCTAAAAGAAATCAAAAAGGCGGTCTTTAAATAATTTATTTTGCGCGAATATTTGCGCGCCTAATAAAAGCAAGAAAAGGCAAAAATGCGAATAGCAGTTTTGTGGCTCGCACGGGAAAGAATTTGTGAAGAAAGAGCATTGATGTTTTAGCAAAGCTTAAACACCCAAATTTTTCTCCGAGCCTCAAATTCAATTCACGTTTTGTGATTTGTTTTTATTTCTTTGTACGGCAAAGCAGGATAAAAAATGAACCGCGCGGATTTGTATTCCGGATATTCGCGCGGAAAGCCGCGAGGATTGCGCAATTTTTCCTATTCCAATCTCCCTGCACGAAAACCGAAAACACAAAGAAAATGGAAAAATTTTATATTGAGGCCGGGGTGCGAGTTGCGCACGCTTTTTAGCGGATAAAACATAAAAAATTTCTATTGGCTCAATCCTATAACCGCAATACAAGCAACGGATAAGCGTAATCCGCAACAGCTATCGGCAGGATAATAAGACTGTTTCCCCAAAAATAACCGCAACCCCACACCGAATAAAAATTTACGCTTTGCCCGTCTTGCAATCAAGAGCTATAAGGTGCATAAAACAGCAATGCCGATTGCTTTCCCGGAATTTTTGTAAATTTTCCGGTTTTTTTTGCTTGTGCAATAGATGGATATATGGTGAACTTACAACTTTACCAAAACGCGCGGTGCGTTTCGGAAAATAAAAATCAACCTTAAAAAAGAAAGTATCCCAGGTTCGCGGAAGCGAATACGGAGCAAATCAATATGAATATCACTGTAAAAGACCTTCTCGACGCAGGCGTGCACTTCGGGCACCAGACCCGCCGTTGGAATCCTAAATCAAAGCCCTTCGTTTACGACCACCGTTCGGGGGTTTCCATTATCGACTTGGAAAAAACCTACGCGCAGCTTGAAAAAGCGGTTGCATTTGTCGAGGAAGTAGTCGCCGACAACAAAGACATAATGTTTATCGGCACAAAGCGCCAGGCGCAGGAAATCTTGCGCGAAGCGGCCACAACATGCGGAATGCCCTTCTGCGTAAACCGCTGGCTCGGCGGAACTCTCACCAACTTTGAAACTATCCTCACCAGCCTCAAAAAATACAAAAAATTCCTCAATATGGAATCCTCCGGAGAGCTCGACAAGCTCTACGCAAAAGAGGCTGCCGCAATCCGCCGCGAAATGTCGCGCATGAACCGCAACTTTGAGGGCATTAAGGACATCTCCAAGCTCCCCGGCGCGGTATTTATTGTCGACATCAAAAACGAGGAAATTGCCGTTTCTGAATGCCGCAAGCTCGGTATCCCGATTGTCGCAATGGTTGACACAAACTCCGACCCGTCCCTCGTTGACTACCCAATTCCCGCAAATGACGATGCCGTAAAAAGCATTCGCCTGATAACTGAAGTCATAGTTGAGGCCATTCAAAACGGCCTTAGCCGCAGGACAGTTCAGCCCAAGAATCCCCAGATAATCGGCAAGGCTGAGGCCCAGCCAGAAGCTGCCGTTGAATTCAAACAAATTGACGTCGAAAGCGTCGAAGAACCCAAGGCATAATTATGGATATCACCGCTAAAATGGTAAGCGACCTGCGCGCACGCACCGGCGCGGGAATGATGGAATGCAAAAAAGCCCTCGTCGAAGCGCAGGGCAACGAAGAAACCGCCATCGAAATTCTGCGCAAAAAAGGCGTGGCTACGGCCGCTAAAAAAGCCGGCCGCAACGCCGAACAGGGCGTTGTTGAAGCATACATTCATTCAAACCACAAGGTCGGCGTTCTCATAGAAGTTGCTTGCGAATCCGACTTCGTCGCTAAGAACGAAGATTTCCGCTCCTTTGTGCGCGACCTCTGCATGCACATTGCAGCAGCATCGCCAATTTGCATAAAGCGTGAAGAAGTTCCCGCGGAACTTATCGAAAAAGAACGCGAAATCGCCCTCGCCCAAATGGCCGAAGACAAAAAGCCCGAAGCCATCAAGCAGAAGATTGTTGACGGAAAAATCGACAAGTTCATTTCTGGCGTTGCTCTTCTCGAACAGCCGTTTGTCAAGGACGACAAAATGACAATCAACCAGCTGCTCACCCAAAAGATTGCAACTATCGGCGAAAAGATTGAGATAAAACGCTTCACTCGTTATCAAATATAGCTTCTATTAAATTCAAAAAAGCGTTCGGGCTTCCCGAACGCTTTTTTTACACATCTTTTTTAAGGAATTAGCGGCAACAATCTTTGCCCTTGCCGGTAAACGCGTCCGCCGGACAACGTTTAAAAACTGGGGTCTAAAAAATATGAGACCCGCTTTATGGGGAAATTTTTTTAACTGTCTTATAAACTATCTGTTAATTTCCTTGCGTAGCTAAACGCGATATTTAGTTAATAAAAAAAACGCTCTTTACAATTTGGGATTTATAAAAACAATAACGTTAAATAGCGTAGCATTTCAGTGCCGCGCTTTGCACCGGCTAAGTGGCGATTATGTTATAAAAGCAACGCAACCCAAGCTTGATAAGCCCGAATAGGTGTCTAACGGCGTATATTTAACTCTAAAATGGAACTACATATGATGAAAAGACTAATATTATTGGCAGCGGGCGCGCTTTCGTGCGCGGCTTTCGGCGAAGAAGCGCCCGCAATAAACGCCACCGCTAATCTCGACAGGCAATTCCAAACAATCGAGAGTTTCACGGCTTCCGATGCATGGAGCGGAAACTTTATCGGAAAGTTTTTTGCAGACGACAAAAAAGAAAAACTCGCCAAATGGCTATTCTCCCAAAAATATGGCGAGGACGGCAGCCCTGAGGGAATCGGCCTTAGCATGTGGAGAATAAACATAGGCGGCGGCACTTGGGAACAGGAAGGCGCGGATATTTTCCCGATACAACGCAGGGCGGAATCGTTCCTTACAAAAGACGGCAAAAACTACGACTGGTCGAAGGCTGCTGGCCAACAATGGTTCATGAAGAAGGCAAAAGAACTCGGCTGCGAATCGTTCCTATTGTTTTCAAATACTCCCCCCGTCCAGATGACCCAAAATTCAAAGGGCTATAAAGATGCCGCAGACTTCAAGTCAAATCTGCGCCCTGACATGTACGACGATTTTGCCGAATATATGGCGACAGTCGCCAAACATTTTGTCGATGAAGGCTACAATATCGACTACATTAGCCCCGTAAACGAACCCGGTTGGAGGTGGTCCACAAACGCGCAAGAAGGCAGCCCGTGGCTAAATCCGGAAATTAAACGGCTTGCAATCGAGCTTGACAAGTCGCTGCTTAAACGCGGATTAAAAACAAAACAGCTCCTCTGCGAAGCCGAAGGCATAAACTACCTATACGAAAAAGATTCGTATTTGAAAAAGCGCAAAAATATAAATAAAAACCCAGAGGAAGACCTGCCTTGCGACCAAATCCGCGCGTTCTTCGACCCCGACAGCAAAGACTATATCGGGTATCTAAAAACTCTGCCGCGCAAAATAGGCGCGCACGACTACCATACCCACAATTCCAACGAAGAAATATTGTCAACCCGCCAAAAGCTCAAAGAATGCACAGATAAATACGGAGTGCAATTCCTGCAAACAGAATGGTGCCTACTGCCCGGAGTCGTCTGCAAGGATGACATGCCGCAAAAAAATCCGTCGGATATGGACATTTCTCTGCTCATGGCAAAGTTAATTCATACTGACCTCGTGCATGCTGGCGCCCCTAGCTGGGGATACTGGAAAGCTTTTGAAATTAACGGCGACCACGCGCTTACTGGCGTTTATCCCAAAAATGGCGACATTTGCCAAGGCGGCAGCGTCTTCACCCGCAAGAAGCTTTGGGTGTTAGGCAATTACAGCTTCTTCATTCGCCCCGGATGGAAGCGCGTGGAGCTTTCGGGTGCTGACAATCTCGGCGGTGTATTTGCATCGGCATTTATGTCGCCCGACGGCAAAAAGCTTGCGGTTGTCGCCGTAAACGTCTCGTACGAACCGGCTGACTTCAACTTCTCGTTGGAAGGCAAAGGCGCGGAAAATCTGAAAAAAGTCTCTGCTTTTATGACGAGCGAATCGGCAAATCTTACGAATCTGCGCATAGACCCCAAATTTGACGGGAAGCGCACTTTCAAGCTTTCGCCGCGTTCGGCAACAACACTGCTATTTGAGTAATTTTTAAGACACTTTATTATCGCGCCTTCAAAAATGGCGCAAGACTTCGGGAAACGGGCGGCAAAACCGCCCGTTTTTTATTCTCCAAAATAAGAAATTTCTATCGCATAAAAAAATTTTTTAGCCTTTGGGATTAATTTTTCCAAAAAAAGTTTTAAAGCTTAGAGTAAAATCCGTTTCGCGCCAATATTTTCAAGCAAACACAATAAGTATAATGCCTAATATTGTAGAGCGCTTTGATTTTGCCGTTTTTTTTCAAAAAGCGTAATAAGTAATTCTACATCAAAATTAAATCTCATAATCTAATTGCTTATTTTTAGGTGCATATCTTTTTAAATAAAAAACGCCCTTTTATAAATTTTGTGTTGAATCATAAAAAACGTCTATTTATAAAGTTTTCCAACAGAAAACCAAATTTAAAAAATATGCTAAAATATACACTAATCCCGCTTGTTTGCGCATTAGTAGCCGCATGCGCATCGAATCCAGAATCCAACGCAACAAACTCAGTTTGCGCAAGTAAAGATGCCACAAATAAATGCTCCGCAAAAAGCGAATATGATGTAGCAGCAATTGTATGGCCCGCCTACCACCCCGAACCAAGATGGAAAGAGCTTGGAATTTTCCCGCATGGAACCGGCGAATGGCAAAACGTGTATGAAGCAAAACCAAAGTTTGCAGGGCACAAACAGCCGATAGTCCCCATGTGGGGATATGAAAACGAAGCCGACCCGATAGCCGTAGCGCGAAAAATAGACGCGGCTCTCGCAGCCGGCGTAAATGTGTTTATGTACGACTGGTACTGGTATCAAAACCGGCCGTTTCTCGAAGGAGCGCTCAATGACGGATTTCTGAAAGCTCCCAATAATGAGAGAATGAAATTCTTTTTAATGTGGGCAAACCACGATGTTGACTATCTATGGAACAATAAGGTAGGCGGCAAAGACAAAGGAAAAATTATATGGAGTGCGGACGTCTCTTACGATGAATTCACAAAAGTGTTAGTGCCGCGCTTTATGGGATATTTCAAAAAACCGAACTATTATAAGATAAACAATAAGCCGGTACTCGCAATGTTTTTAATGCGAAACTTCGTGCGCGGAGCCGGCGGCCCAGAAAAGACGAAAGCGGCAATAGAATTTTTGGACAACGAATGCAAGAAGGCAGGATTTGCAGGCGTGCATTTTATGATGATGAATTTCCCCGGCAATGTGCCCGTTCCCGGTAAAGAAAAAGGAACTGCCAAGGAAATCGCCGACTATTACGGATTCGACTCAATGAGTTGGTACAACTGGGGCGGAGACCGCAAAGGCGGTTATGCCGCTTGGAGAGACAGAAACATTCCGCTTTGGGAAAAATGCAAGTCGGATTTCGGAGTTTTCTTCCCGATAGTATCGACCGGCTGGGACAACAATCCGCGTTTTCCGCAAAACCAGTTCACCGCAATTTGCGAGGGCAAATGCCCGAAAGAATACGAGAAGTCCCTTAGAATCGCAAAAGATTGGGCGGATAAGAACATACCCGCAGGCAACCCGAAACTCATATTCATAAACGCTTGGAATGAGTGGACAGAGGGCGAATACCTCGAACCCGACAACTTCTACGGCTACGACTACCTAAACGCGACAGCGCGCGTATTTGGCGGCAGCGGACAAGCCACAAAATAGTTGTTCTTTTTGCTCCGCAATAATTGGCTAAATTGCGGCGTACATATTTTTTGCTATTATATTGGCTCTTGCTGCGTATCGACTTTTAATTCTGCAAGGCGTTGCCGGCTGGAATATTTCTTCAAAAGCGGTCTTATCATTAAGACTGCTTTTTCTGTGCGCCTTCTTTTTATTTTAGTTTATCATTAAAGTAAAAAAATATTGTAAATCAAATTCTCCAACAATCTGCATGGTGGATTTTTGAGGCAGTGTTTTTGGGAGGTTTTTTTGTGTGAATAGTTTGAGTCAAAGCAATCCGCTTAATATTGGCAAAATTGAGGAAAAATCAACCATATGGGTTCATAATTTCCAACAAGACTTTTCCACGGCTTTTCATACAAAACGGCGGTACGGACACTCGCGTAAAAGCAATCGCTTAAAAAAATAAAATATTTTGATTGCGAAAATATCGCTTCCCATAAAAAAAGCGCCGGACTAAATTCCGACGCTTTTTTAATAGGCACCCGCAAGCACGGCAAGTTGCCGCGCTGCAAAACATCGCCCTGCCGCTCTCAATGGCTATTTATCGCCCATAGTGGAGCGCGTATATTTTGCCGGAGAGTCCGGCGGAGTATATCCGTGGGTGCGCCCTTGCGTGAAAACAATCTTCTTAGGAGCGGTGATATTGTTGTAGAGCGATGTCACCCCGGACGGCGGGCATGTGTAGTCTCCAAGGCCTGCATCTATCTCGACGGGGCATTTTATGCGCTTGCCAAAGTTCACGCTGTCGTAATAGGCGCGGTTGGGCAAATACTTCGGAAGCCATCCGCCGAGCCTGCCGTCGTCCACACCCCCGAGGTCGCACATCCAAGTTATGCTCGACTTGCATTTGGTGACTTTTGGGTCGAGGGCGGCGGTCGCTATCGCCTGGAAACCTCCCATGCTTCCGCCTGAAACCTGCAAGTCCTTGCGGTTCCATTCGGGGCGGGAACGCAGATATTCGAGTGCGCGCAAGTCGCGCAACAACATCCCGTCAAAGTAGGAATCTTTCGGCGATTTCAATTCCTTTTCAAATCCAAACCCCGCGAGCTTTCCCTTTTTAAGCCCATCGTAGTACGCCTTGTCTTTCCCCATATCCATGCTGTGGGGCGAGACAAAGAACACTATTGCGTCGTAAACCGGCCATTGGTGCATATCAACCACACTGTACCCCTGAAATACCGCCTGCGCGGGCAACGATTTTTCCGCGGCGTTCTTCGGAATGCTAAGATACCCTCTCACAGGATCCCCAACACAGTCGAGTTTTACGTCGTAAACATCAAGCTTGTCGTTCGATTTACCGGGGAGAAGCGTAAGCTCTGCCTTTATCGGGGCTTTTTTCAGCGAGCGTTTGCGGGCTTTCCAATATTTGTCGAAGTCAGCGGGCTCGGGGCGCGCGGACGTTATTTTATCAAATTCGGCGCACGCGCCGCCTTCAAACTTCTCCGCACCCTTCACCGGCTTTCCGTCGTCGCCAAGAATTTCCATTTTTAAGTGAACGTAGCCGGGTTTATCTATGGATGTCTTATATACAAAAGGCTTTTGCGCATCGGAAACATATTCCCCGGAATCGGTTTTGCCGTCGTCGCCGCGCCTCGTGTACTTTATTTTTTTGCCGCCGAGTGGCTTGCCGTCCTCCATAAGAGATACCGTAAAGACCATCTGCTCGCCGGGCATATACGACAGGGCATCCTTGTCGCAAGTTCCTTTAAAATAAGTCCTTGCGGATAAAACCGCCGCTGACGCAAACATCGCCGCGGCACACCAAAACGTTATTTTTTTCATAACCTCAAAATAGCGTATTGAAAAAATACCTTCAAGATAAAAATAAATAATGCGGACTTTTATTCTTGATTGGCGGCTTAAAGTAGGTTTTATTAAAAACTTTAAGAAACATAGCAGCCTATGAGCGAAAAATTTTTTAGAAAAGGTCCACAAAATGCGGCAAAAAATAAACCGCATATCCCGACCGACGCGGAACTGGCATCTGTTCCCGCATCTGACGAACGCAAGACCGTAATACTCGACGAAGATCTTGAAGGCGTGGATCTTGAAGACAGGGTTTGGCTTTATTGGAAGAGAAACCGCAACTTTATAATTTTTACGATAGTTGCGGCATTCGCGATTGTAATAGGAGTTCAAGGCTGGAAGATGTATAAAGCCTCGAGCTCCGATACCTTGGCGGCGGCTTACGCCGCGGCTAATACGCCAGAAAAACTTGCGGAATTTGCAAAAGCCCACAGCGGAACTACCCTTGCGGGAGTCGCCCAGCTGCAAAATGCCGACACCGCTTTTAATGCAGGCAAGTTTGCCGACGCCCAAAAACTCTACTCCGAAGCCGCAAAAAATCTCGGCGAAGAAACTCTTGCGGGGCGCGCTAAAATCGGCATGGCTATGTCCGCAATCTCGGCTGGCGATTCGGCAAAAGGCATGGAGGCCCTCGAAAAGGTTTACAAAGAAGGCTCCGTGTATTCCGCCCAGGCTGGATATTTGCTGGGGCTCGCAAAAGTCCAAAACGGAAAAGTTGACGAGGCAAAGAACTTATTCAAAGAGATTTCAAGCAACAATAATAACGGGGTATTTGCCCTGCTTGCAAATCAAGAGCTTTCAAATTTGAATTAATATCGGTTTGTAGGTTTGTAGTTGGCGGCGTGCAAAATTTTTGCGCGCCGCTTTTATTTTAGGCAAGATGTACGGAGAGTCGCTCGAATAAAAATTTATCTACGCAATTTTATCGAGAATCTGCCTAAACGACGATACAGGAGAATCCTCAAATACATCCACGTCGAATTTTGCCTGTATCCTGACGGCAAGCTCGGCGAGATCGAACGAGTCAAAGCCGATGTCTGAACGCAAGTCGGCATCGAGCGGAAGCGCGTCAAGAGCCTCACGACCGCCGTTTTTAAGAACGGTATTTACAATTAAAAGAAGTTCTTCCTTTGTCTTTTCGGGCATATATTGAATTTGTCAAATTGAATAAAAAAAACTTAGCCAGTCAAATTAAAATGGAAATAAATGCTTGACAAAACTTCGCCGATTGAGATGTTTTTGTTCTTTAAAAATTGACCAGTGGTGTAATGGTAGCACAAAGGTTTCTGGCACCTTTTGTTGGGGTTCGAGTCCCTACTGGTCAACCATTGGCGTCTGTTTTAAGGCGTCTTTTTTTGTGCCTCCAGAAAATGGGGTATCAAATGGAGGCAAACCCCAAAGTCAGTGAATTTTGGGTCAACACCAAAGGTTGTGGAATAGGTTGATTTTTTAGATTTGTCTTTCATAGTTTCACCCCGCATTCTACAAGTACTCTCAAGCGGTAATTTTTAAAGTTTCTGTATCCGTAGGCTCGTCTTTGGATTAGCTTCATCTTGCGGTGGAAGCCTTCCTTTATCCCGTTATTTTTATCCGACCGCCGTTGATTTCCGGCCAAACTTATTGCAAGTGCGCAAATCCTTAAAATCTCATTTATTTGTTTTGCATTTTACTTTTGCCTACTGCGTTTGCCTGCAAGTAGCTTAACTCCATAAATACGCGCGTAGCTTTTAATTTCAGCTTGTCCATTTGCCTTATTTTTTTTAAATTATTTTTATGCGCAAAATTCTAATATCCTTTCTACTTACAATTACTGCGGCCTTCGCATTTTCTTCTACTCAACCCGACAATATAAATGCACCTCTCACGGAAAGCCAAATTAACGATAGAATTGAGCGCGCAAAGGCGGAAGCGCAAAGGCAAATAGATGCCGGCATAATCCAAGGCGCCGTGTTTGCCGCAACAAACATACCGCCGACTCCCGTAGGATACCAGCGCATACACCCCCAAAAAATACCAATGACAGCCAACTCGCGCTTCGACATTGCCTCTGTCACAAAAACATTCACGGCCGCCGCCTGCGCCCTTTTAATATGCGACGGCAAAATCTCACCGGACGCTCCATTTACAAAATACCTTCCCAAATCCTCCCTTGGCAAAGACTGCGACATTACTGTGCGCGACTTGGCAATGCATGTCGGCGGATTCGACAACTCAAAACCATATTGCTCGCCCGATATGGAGGTATTTTATCGCGAACTCTACAATTTGCGCCCTGTCCGCCCCCGGCTCTCGGCTTTTGAATACTCCTGCGCAAACTTCGTGCTTCTCGGAAAAATCGTAAACAGCGTGGCAAATTCAGACTTGGACTCTTTCGCAAAAAAACGCATCTGGAAGCCCCTCGGAATGGGCCGCACGCTCTGGAATCCTCCGGGGGACGGGCCCGACGAAGTAGAGCACTGGTTTCCAAATCGCCCCGCCGGACAGCGCAACGATCCCGTCGCTTTTAACTGCCCATTCCCGGTCGGAAACGCCGGATGCTTCTCGACTGCAAATGACCTGATGTTGTTCGCATCCGACCTGCTAAGCAAAAAAACCTTTCCTAAAAAATATTACGACCTCCTTTTGACACCCGCTTTCGATAAGAACGGCGACAGGCGCTCCTTCGGCTGGGATATGTCTCCACGCACGCGCCCGGAAGGCCTTTCGGACAAAACTATTCTCCACTCCGGCTGGACGGGGCAGACCATTTGCGTGGACCCGGAAAACAACTTTGCCGCAGTAGTGTTGACCTCCCGCACCGGAAACCATGGAGAAGCTATGAAAGGCCGCGCTAAAATTATCTCCATTTTATTTGGAAAATAACAGCCTTCTTTTGGGAAAAAACGTAAGTTAAAAAAAACTCTTTCACAATCGAAGATTTCGCGCGTTCCGTAGTCACTGCCCATTGCAGCAAGACCTCGTCTCCGGCTTTCCATTTCTAAAAATCGTAAAAAAAACTTTTTACGAGCGCCCAGCCTATCGGAAAGCCGCCGCAATTTCCGCCTGCGGAGCCTGCGCGCCCTCAATATTTTTTGCTCGAAACTCCGCCAGCGCGCCTGCCGCCCCCAATATTTTTTGCTCGAAACTCCGCCAGCGCGCCTGCCGCCCCCAATATTTTTTTTAATCACACAAAACACCGCCCGCAAGCCAGCGCGCCTTTCTGATGTGCAAAAAAAAATTCCCGCCTTGCAATATCAATACTTTAAGCTAAAATTTTATAAAATTTTCCCATAAAAAATCTATAATTCTTCGCAATGCGCCATTGCCCTATTGCAAATATCCATAGCGCGCAACAGAACCATTATCAAAACCCACTGTCAGACTCTATAACATGCTAAAATTTATATCAGACATTCTCCCTCAAGAAGGCATTTTCGGCTTGCACAACGACTCTGCCGCCTCCGCAATCGTCATATCGGCCCTCGTTGTATTCACTTATGCGGCTACATATTCTATCGCGGCCATTCTCAGGAGATTCTTCGCCAACATTCAGCTAAAAAAATTCTCGCGCGAGGCTCAAATACTCGCAGACAACAGAATGTTTAAAAAACTATCCGCCCTAATCCCGCCGATAGTATTCCTATTTGTAATACCGCTGCTATTCCCGCGCGAAGATGTCGGAGACACTATATTTGTTGTCACTGAAAAAGTTCTCTTCCTATACTTCTACATCGTCTTATGGATCTTCCTCGTGGGAGCCGTAAATGTCTTTAACGACCTTATTTCCGTAAGAAGCCACAAATACATGCGCGGCTTCGTTCAAATGATGAAACTTAGCGTCGCGGTCATTGTAGTCATATTGGCGGCCTCAACATTTATCGACAAATCCCCATTCCGCATACTCGCAGGACTCGGTGCTTCCGCCGCTGTGCTAATGCTAATATTTAAGGACGCTATCCTCGGATTCGTCGCGTCCGTACAGCTTTCCGCCAACGATATGTTACAATGCGGCGACTGGATTTCCATGCCAAAGTACGGCGCAGACGGCATTGTCACTGAAATTGGCCTTACTGTCGTTAAGGTTAGAAACTGGGACAACACCATCGCAAATCTCCCAACTTATGCGCTCGTAAGCGACTCATACATAAACTGGAGAGGCATGTACGAAAGCAACGCAAGGAGAATCATGCGCCACGTACTCATCGACGTAAACAGCGTCAAATTCTGCGACGACGCTTTCCTTAAAAAGCTCGCCTCCGTCCCCGCCCTATCGGAATTCATTTCCAACATCATAAAAAACAATCAGGACCCCAACAACCCATATTCCCGACTTACAAATTCGGGACTTTTCAGAAAATACCTCGAACTTTACATCGAAAACAATCCGCGCACTGTCACGTCTATGGTCCATTTCGTCCGGCAGCTTCAGCCAACCGAAAACGGCTTGCCGCTCGAACTCTACTTCTTTACCACCACTGAATGGGTCGATTACGAAAAAATACAGTCCGACACTTTCGATTTTGTAATAGCATCGGCTCCACTATTCGACATCAGGATATTCCAAGTAGAAAGCGACGCCGCAAACGCGCCAGAAATGGCCTAACCCCCGCGCGAAAATCCGCAAATCTCGTCCGCCCAGACATTCCCGGCATACCCGTTTTGCCCGCAGCAAACCGCATGCCGCGCCAATCCGCTCTTTCTCTCTTTTTTTCTTGCGGCTGGCGCATGCAAAAAATTAAGCGCATTTCACATGCGCCGCGCCAAAATCTTCTTAACTGTTTAGCTATATGCGGCAAATTTTGCGTTGCAACGCGCGCCCTATAAAAATAACTCTCTAACATAACAGGAGGAAATTTATGCTAAACAGGCGCAACTTTATAAAAAATGCAATTCTCGGCGGAACAGCTCTCGCCTCTATAAACGCGCTTGCCGACGACATTTCGGCATCTGTCCGCAAAGGTAAAAGTAGAACACAAAAATTTAATATGCACGGCTATGCCGCACCGCGCATCGACGACCTAAGAATCGGCGTCATCGGACTCGGCGCGCGCGGCTTCATGGGAATTTCAAGATTCCACCTGTTCGAAGGCGCGCGGACTGTCGCTATTTGCGACATCGTGCGCGAAAAAATAGACAAAATAGAAAAATACCTCGCCGAAAAAAAACTCCCCAAAGCCGCCTCCTATTGCGGAAACGACGAAGAATTTAAAAAACTTTGCGATAGGGACGACATCGACCTCGTGTTTATCGCAACTCCATGGAAATGGCACGTCCCAATGGCAGAATACGCCATGAACGCCGGAAAACACGTCGCCGTTGAAGTGCCCGCGGCGAGAACCCTCGAGGAGGCTTGGAGGCTTGTGGAAGCGAGCGAACGAACAAAAAAGCACTGCTTCATGCTCGAAAACTGCGTTTACGACTTCTTCGAGTCGGCTACCATAAACATGGCAATCGACGGCGTATTGGGGGATTTAATACATGCTGAGGGCGCATACATTCATAAAATAATACAAGCCCTTCCCAAAAAGGAAACTTGGCGTTGGGAGGAAAATAATAAAAGCGGAAACCTATACCCCACCCACGGACTCGGCCCGGTATCGCTTGCAATGGGCATCAACCGCGGCGACTCCTTCGACTACATGACCTCTATGTCAAGCGACGACTTCACTTGGTTTAAAAACGCAAAGCGCGCAAAAGAGGAAGTTCCGTCCATTCCGCTTTTCGACAAATACCGCGGCAATATAAACTCATCGCTCATACGCACAAAAAAAGGCAGAACTATCGTCCTTCAACACGATGTCTCGTCTCCGCGCCCTTACGATAGAAGGCACATTTTAAGCGGAACAGACGGTTTCGTCCAAAAATATCCTTCGCAAACTATTTTCCTCGGCGGGAAAGAACTTTCAAAAGAGGATTCGAGCAAAATCCTAAAAAAATACTCCCCGGAGACCATCATAAAAATAGGCGAATTCGCCAAAAAAATCGGCGGGCACGGGGGCATGGACACCATTATGGTTTACAGGCTAATACATTGCCTGAGAAACGGCCTGCCGCTCGACATGGACGTTTACGACGCCGCCGCTTGGTCGGCTGTCACACCGCTTAGCATTTGGAGCGTCGCAAACCGCTCCGCACCCGCGGACTTCCCCGATTTCACCGCCGGCGCATGGCAGACGGCTAAACCACAAAAACTTTCTTAGCTCCCATACGGCTGTCGGTTGCGGCAAGCAAAACTCTATTGAAGAAATATAGAAAACATTTTGCCCTATAAGCGCCTCACGCTTATGGACAAAAAGGAAAGTAAAAAACCTGCGCCGCCGCAAGGCAATCGTCCATACGGCATTTTCTGCCGCAAATTACAGGCTAACTCCGTAAGAATCTCGCGCAAATTTGCGGAGATTCACAACGGATTTTTTCATCTCCATCTCTTCCAAAAACTTCATCAGACCGTCGAAGTCCGGAACTCTGTGCTCGGGAATTTCTACTTCAAAGTCGGTTTTTAGCGTCACAAGTTCCAAGTTCCTGCGCAACAAGCCTTCGCCTTCTTTAACAACCACCCTGAACTTGTCGGGCTTCAGCCAATCGTAACGCCTTATTATCGTATCGAGATCCCCAAAATCCTTAAGCCACTTGGCGGCCGTCTTCGGACCTACGCCGTGCAAACCGGGTATATTGTCGGCAGTGTCCCCGACTATCGCCAAATATGCCGGTATCTGGGCGGGCGACACTCCAAACTTGCCCTTTACGCCTATTGAATCGAGAGGCGTCCAATTTTTCTCGCGCCCGGACGGCGGCAGTAATTGCCTCACTCCGGGGCCCACAAGCTGCGCAAAATCCTTGTCGGCGCTGACTATCGTAGAGCTCCTATCGAGCTCCTTTAACTTGCATACGGTGCTCGCGAGCAAATCGTCAGCCTCTATGCCCTCCTCCGATACCGTATCAAAGCCAAACAGCCCGCATAAATCTTTTATGGCGGGAATCTGCCGCCTAAAATTTTCGGGCGTTTCAGCGCGGTTTGCCTTGTACTCAGGATAAATTTCGCGGTGCCTAGCAGACCCGCCCTTGTCAAAAAAAACAGCTCCCGCATGCGGCGCGTCGAGCGCGGACAGTTTCAAAAGACTCTGAAAAAACGCATGCAACGCCCCCGTCGGAAACCCGTCCGAACGCGAAAGGTCGGGCATTGCGTAAAAGCATCTAAACCCAAGGTTGAATCCGTCTATCAAAAAGCAGTCCATTGCCATTACATTCTCAAATGCGCTCAATGCGCGCAAACATTTTTTTTCCTACTTTTCTGCGCTTTCTCCAATATTTTTTATATATTCAAGCCGCACAGGAACTTCGGAACAGTCCTCAAAAGAGCAACCCTCAACGGATATATTTTCCCCCACCCAGCCCTCCGCCGCCGCAGACTCGGGGAACTTTGCAGAAGCGTATATTGCAGGCGCGCCATCTTCAAGGCGCCAATGGTTGCAATTTTTAAACGAGCAATCCTCTATTTTTATGTCGCGCGGAGCAGGACCTTCCATCCACTTAGAAAAATCGCACCTCATGTATATCGCCGGAAGCGCCGTATCCGCAAAAGTACACCCTTTTACCTCCGCACCCTCAGTCAGCAAAAACAATCCCCGCCCCCTATTTGAACCAAATTTGCAGTCAACTATGTCCACCCTCGGGAAAGCAGTGGCATTTGACACTGGCATTCCCGCCTTCGCGTATTCCGGCAGCGGATTCTCGCACGTTATATACACCTCTCCGGGGTTCTCACCAATTTTGCTTTCTACTACCACGCTCTCAAATTCAGGCCTTAGCCAATTTGTTTTGCCACCTATCCGCAGCACGTCGCCACTGCGCGGCGCAAACTCTTTTATCAGACCTGTCAGCCGCCTTCCCAATTTTATTCTCGCAGAGTTCTCTCCAGTCCTCTCGCAAAATACCCAGTACGTCTGGCGGATACTCACGGCGTCGTCGCCCGTGCCATAAAATTCGCAATCCGACACGCGTATCTTGCCGCGGCAATTATCCAGATTTATGCCGTCCGCCGTCGTGCTCAATATACCGTCTCCTTCGGGGACTACCTTGATTTTGTCGAGCAACATATTTTCGCTATTGCAGCCGAATATTCCCGCCCCCGCATGCGACTCTATCAATATGCGCTCAAACCTCACATTGCGCGAATCTACTACTATCACCGCTGGCGGGGCGTAAACCTGGTACCTCAAAACAACCACCTCACCAACCTCGGGCATTTTCGCCGGATTCTCAAGGGGGACGCTCAATATCCACGGATCCACAGGCTTGGCAAATTTCCTAAAACGCGTCTGGTAGGCGTCTGTTCCCGACGTAAATATTTTGCGCCCTATATCGTACGAAGTCACCGCCTTCACATACCTCCGACTTGCCGCAAACGGCGCAATCAGCGCGCATTCAAAATTTCCGGACTCCTTATCGATTTTTACGACCCGGCCAACTGCATACGGCGTTTTTAAATCCTTTATTTTTATTCCGCGAACGCAGACATTCTCGCTCTCGGATATTCCTATGTACGCGCCTTCCGAGTGCCCCACAAATGTCGCGCCACGCCCGTCTATGGCAATGTCGGAAACACCGGATAACCCTATCGCGGCAATCCCCATTTTAAGCTTCTTAAAATCGTATGTTCCCCTCTTGAAGACTACGCGGGTTCCGGGGATTTCTACAGCAGATTTTATCGCGGCGGCAACGGCGTCGGTGTCGTCGCGGCCGTCGTCGGCAATCGCGCCAAAATCAGATACGTACACGGCGTTGGGGTATCTTTTTAAAAATTTTTCGTAATCGGCATCGTATAACTCCGCCCGCAAAAAGGTAGGCGCAAATGCAAATATAGCCGTTAAAAAAGCGGCGGCCGCACTCAAATGTTTTCGGCTCAAATTCACCCGCAAAAGTTTTCGCAATTCGGCGTAAATTCCTAATGCTGTTCTTTTACGGCTTGTGCTCAAACTTATCCGCATTGGCACTAAATATCGCAATACGACTGACAACTCCCCCCCCAAAAAAATAATAATGCGCGGCAGCTTCTGCCCTACTCAAAAATCATCTGTATGCTGGCGGATTTTCCACCTCGGTTTCCACTGGAAGTTCACGATTTTTACCGGGCTCTTTCTTCCAAGTGCGCTCGGTAGTGGTTGCGTCAACGTCGGGCGTCAGTGCGGGACCAACGGCGTCGCAACTAAATCCGGTGCTTTGGCAGGAGCTTAATATTCCAACGGCAAAGGCTGCAATCAACACTATCGCGAGTATCTTTTTCATATCTAAATTAAAAACCTATACACGCGTCAAAGTTTCGCAAGCCGTTTTTTGCAAATCATATTTCCCGCATTTTATCTTTAACTGCTGCACCCCCACTCCGATTTATTGCTAAAAATTCAAAATACCACAATTTTTTCATAAATTTGGGTTTGACATTCATTTTTTAGCCTCCAAAACTTTAATCAAACGTTTGAGATGTAATTTTTACCTTCATTACAAAATGCATAGACGCGATTTTATTAAAACATTTTCTGTCGCAGCAGGCGCCGCTTTATTCTCGGCGCACTCCTTCGGCGCGGACTTTAAAAAGTTTAAAATGAAATTCTCCCCGCGCCTCGGATTCTCTTTCGGAACTCCCACCGCCGGGAACGACCCCATCAAACTTATGCAGTACTTTAAAAACTGCGGATTGTTGGCTGTCGAAGGCGTATGCCCCATAAACCACTCTAAGAAAATTTCCCAGCAGGATATCGAAAAACAATTACAAATCGGCGAAACCGCAAAAAAACTCGGCCTCGAAGTCGGCTCACTATCCTCAATGAACGAAAAAGACGTGCCGACTATGACAGCAAACAAAGTAAAGCGCCCAGACGGTTCGATTGTCGCCGACAAACCCGCACTCCGCGCAATGCTCGAAGAACAGCTTGAAAATACTTTCGGAGTACTCTCGCGGGTAGGCTCAAAAATTCTCATTATCGGCCCCGGCGCGCTCGATAAAGAATTAGACTGGCGCAAACAATACGACAACGTCATCGACAATATGTCTTTCTGCGCCGACATATGCAAAAAACGCGGCTTCATAATGGAAATCGAAGCCCTCAATACCGTAAAGGAACACCCCGGCGTATTTTGCGTAAACAATACCCTCGCCGCGCGTATCGCACGCGACGTCAACAGCCCCGCATGCGGAATTCTATACGATATCTACCACGAATACATGCAAACCGGCAACCTCTCGTCACTCGACGACGAAAACGTTTGGAACCGCATCGTCTCCTTCCACGTCGCTGACGCTCCGGGAAGAAACGAACCGGGCTCGGGCGAAATCGACTACGCCAAAGTATTCAAAAAAATCTGGGACAAGGGCTACCGCGGCTTTATCGGGCTTGAACACGGGCAGTCCATAAAAACTCCAGAACAGGACGCAGAAATTCTTAAAAGATACCGCGCATTCGACGCGCAAGTTTAAAACATATAAGGGAAAATAGGAAATCATTATGGATAGAAGAAACGCTATAAAATCAATCGCCGTCGCCGGAGCCGCAGCTGCCCTGCCGAAATTCTCGACCGCCGAAGTCGGCAAGAAAAGCCAGCTTAAAGTAGGCCTTGTTGGCTGCAGCGGACGCGGCATCGGCGCCGTTGAAAATATGCTACAAGCCGCAAACGGCTCTGTCAAAATTGTAGCCATCGCCGACCTTTTCGCCGATAGAAACGACCTCGCCATCAAGGCATTCGAAAGATACGCAAAAAAATTCGGCAAGGACACCATCGACGTCCCCACAAGCCGCAGATTCTCAGGCTGGGACGCCTACAAGCAAATCCTCGGCGAAGACATCGACATTATAATCCACGCCACCCCGCCCGTTTTCCGCCCTCTCCACATCAGGGAATTTGTGAAGGCCGGCAAACACCTGTTTGTCGAAAAACCCGCGTGCGTTGACCCTGTACAATGCCGCGAAATGCTCGAAATTGCCGACGAAGCCGATAAAAAAGGCCTCACAATTATCCCCGGAATACAGCGCAGATTCCACGCTGGATACCAAGAGGCAATCAAACGCATGCAGGACGGCCAAATCGGCGAAGTGCTCGGCGCACAGGCATACTGGCTAAACTCGCGCTTCTTTATCCAAGACAACGGCGTTTTGCGCCTCCAAAATCCCGATCCGGAAGAAATGGAATACCAGATTCGCAACTGGTTCATTTTCAGGTGGACATCCGGTGACTGCTACGTCGAACAACACGTCCACAACCTCGACGTAATCCTATGGGGCCTCGGAAAAGATCCTAAGGAAGTATGCGGCATAGGCGGCAGAAGATGGGATATCGAATTCCCAAAATACGGCGACCGCTTCAGCCACTTCGGCGTAGATTTCGACTTCGGCGAAGGTCTGCACTGCGCAAGTTATAGCCGCCGCGAAAATAAGTCCGCCGACATAGTCTGCGAACGATTCATCGGGACAAAAGGCGTTCTCGAAACAAATCTCGACGGCAACCGCATGCGCATTCTCGGACAAAAACCTTGGACTGCTGACGGAGACTACCCGCAAGCTATGGTCGAAGAACACAGAGTGCTTATCGACTGCGTACTTAACAATAAACCGCAAAATCTCCTTCGCGAAATGGTGAAATCGACAAGGCTCGCCATCGCCGGCAGAGAAAGCGCATATTCGGGCCGCAGCTTCAAATACGAATGGATTGTGAGCCGCTCCAAACAATCTTGGGCGCCGCAGGAATGGAAATTCGGCAAAAAGCCAATTGACCCGATTCCGCTCCCAGGCCAATACCAGCTCGTATAGCAATATTTTTATTGCAAAAAGGCGCACAAAAATTTGTGCGCCTTTTTTATCCCGAAAAAAGTTCCCTCGAAAAATTCAGCTTTTAACAAATATTCCGCCAACTGCCGTAAAACGGAAACATAGCAATTCGGTTTACCGAAAATCCGCGGATTTCCACATTTGATTTAATGCGGGCAAAACCCCGCAAAAAAACTTTAATTAAAATAAAGCGCCACTACTCTTTGACAAACACGTCAACTCTCGCGGGAGGTATGTTCAACGCAACAAACGAAACCTTCTCATGCTTCATTTTTTTGAATCCCAACGACTCCGGAGAACGCACCAAATTATATGTAAATTGTATAAAGCGCCCGCCCTTTGGAAGAGCGTTTTCAGAGGCATTTAGTATTGCCGATACAACCTTTCCCGGAAGACTCACCAATGGAAGGCACGAAACTATCGCCTTCACTCTTTTGGAATCCTCGCCGGCAAGTATTTTTTCTATATTTTCGGCACTGTCGTTCACAACAACCGCCTCGGGAAACCTATCCTCCAATATCCTCGAAAGAGCCCCGTCAAATTCCACGCAATAAAGCTTCGCGCCCCCGCCTGCCGCAAGCGGGCACAGTTTGGACGTCACAGCACCCGTTCCGGCCCCAAGCTCCACTATTACATCGCCTTCGCCAACACTGCCGACTGCCGCCGCCATGCGCCGCGCAAGAAAGCTCGAACTCGGGCATACCGCGCCTATCCTCGCGGGATGCCGGACGTATTTACACATAAATTTTAACGCGTCTTTTATATTCATTCCCATGCGTGCGCCCAATTATTGCGCCTGATATATGTCGTGCAGCCTCACAAGCCCCTTGAAAACACCGTCGCCGTCAACCACCGGCAATACCGACAACTTCGACTTGCGCGCCTCCATTAGTTTTACTGCCTGCCCCAATGATGCGTCAACACCCGCGCATACGGGCGTTTTTGTCATTATGTCGGAACATTTCATCGAGTCTAAATCGAACGTTTTTTGCAGCATTCTGCGCACGTCGCCGTCGGTGACCAAGCCCTCAAGCTTTCCGTCGGCCGAGACTGCGCAAGCAGCCCCGAGCGGCTTGCGGGTCATCTCTATCACTATCTTGCGGACGCTGTCGTCCTTTGAAACTGTCGCGCAATCGCTTGCAGGCGTCATCACGTCGGCTACGTCCAACAATAAATTTCTGCCAAGCTGGCCGGCTGGATGAAACTTCGCAAAGTCCTCTTTCGAAAATTTGCGCGCCTTCATCAGCGCGCACGCAAGAGCGTCGCCCATAGCCATCGCCAAAGTCGTAGAGTTAGTCGGCACTATCCCAAGCGGATCCGCCTCGCCGTGCGAGGAGGCGTCGAGTATTATGTCGCTCGACCTGCCCATCGGCGAATCTATATTGCCTATCAGCGCTATTATCGTTGACTTGAACTTCTTCAATATCGGTATCAGCCTCACGCACTCGACAGTCGCGCCGCTATTTGATATCAATATCGTCGGATCCCCGGGCTCGTACACTCCAAGATCTCCGTGTACGGCGTCGCAAGCATGCAGAAAAACCGCCGGCGTACCCGTGCTCGAAAGTGTCGCCGCTATCTTCTGCGCCACTAGCCCAGACTTGCCCAAGCCGCATACCAACAATTTACCCTTGTGCGATAGTATCGCGTTTACGGCCTTCGCAAAATTCGCGTCGAGCCTGTCCACCGTCGCCAATATCGAATTGGCCTCGCATTTTAATACCTCGCGCGCAAGCGATATTATTTCACCGTCATTCATGAATTGCGCTTTCTCAAAAATTCCTCGGCAGCTTCAAGATCGTCGGGAGTGTCTATGCCTATCGACTCGTATTGCGTCTCAACAATGTCAAACTTCCAGCCCGCGGCTATAAACCTAAGCTGCTCAAGCATCTCGCACTGCTCAAGCTTCGACACCGGAAGCGAATCGTACCTTACAAGCGACTTCTCCGAATACCCGTATATCCCTATGTGACGCCAATAATCGCACCTATCCAACCATTTCGCAACGTCCGGCTCGCCCCTATTGTACGGCAGCGGACTGCGGCTAAAATACATACCGGCGCCGCTGTTGTCCCTCAGCACCTTCACAACATTCGGGTTCGACAGCATTTCAGCGTCGGTTATCTTGGACGCCGCAGTCACTAAATCCGATCCCCTCGAAGAATGGGCCTCTATCACCGCGTCTATTAGCTTCGACGATATGAACGGTTCGTCGCCCTGCACATTCACGACAAAATCCGCATTTATCTCGCCAAAGGCCTCTATTATGCGCTCAGTACCGGAGCGGCACTTCTCAGACGTCATTATTGCGGGCGCGCCTATCTTGTCGGAAAATTCCATTATCTCTATGCTGTCCGTCAATATCACTACCTTCTCCGCAAGTTCGCTTTTTACGCAGCTCTCGTACACTCGCTCCAGCACGGCTTTCCCCCCAAGAAGCGCAAGCGGCTTTCCGGGAAATCTCGTTGACCCCATACGCGCGGGTATCGCTATCGCCGCCCCAAGCAACATCGCCCCCTGCAAGGGCAAGTCTTTTCTCTTATTCACGTCCTCCCAGAATTTTCGGGCGTCGCTAAGTTCGTCGTCGGGTTCTTCTATGTAATTCTTGTACACGGCAAGCCCCGCAAGGCACAGGCATATCAACCCTATTACCCTATAAAAAATCTTGTAGCCGCCAAGCGATACGCCCCAAGCCTTGAACTTGGACGTCTGGTAGTTATCATTGTATGTCTCAGATCTGCGCAATAGAAAAATCGCCGCAACAAAAAGCGGCAACGCCACATACGCAACTTCCAATATCGTATAAAATATCTTTAACATGCAGTACCGTTTTTTTATTATTGCTTTCCCATATGTTAAACGACTTCCCGCAAGCTCGTCAAACGTTTTTGCCGGCATGCATCAGCGCAATATAAAACCCGCCAAACGCCGCCCAAAGAGGATTTATTCCTCCTCGCGCCGTTAATAGACAACACAGCAAGGCTCAAACGAACCGTTCCGCAAGGGCCGCACTCCGTTTGCAGCAATGCCACCCCGCGCTACCTCACCCGCGCCGCACTTTAAAAGCAAAGCTGCGGAGCACGGGCTACACTACTTGGCAGCTTCCAATACGGATCCCGCTATATATTCAAGCTCGTCTTTTTCAAGCTCTGGATATATCGGCAATGCTATCGTGTGCTTCGCGGCGTATTCGCTGTTCGGGAAATCCCCTTCGGAATATCCCAATGCCTTGAAGCACTCCTGCACATGCAGCGGCAATGGATAATATATCTCGCAGCCTATCTGCTTCTCGCGCAAATGCGCAAGAACCTCGTCGCGGTTGTTTACGGATATTATGTATTGGTTGTATATCGAATGGTTGCGCGGATCTATGTACGGAATAACAACAGTTCCGCTACCGGAAAAGGCTTCGTTATAGAAGGCGGCATTCGCGCGGCGCATATCGCCCAACTTGTCCAAATGCGGTATCTTAGCCAGCAACCCCGCCGCCTGCAATGCGTCGAGCCTGAAATTACCGCCGACTCTCTTGTGGTAATATTTCGGTTCCATTCCGTGGTTGCGCAGCTCGCGCACTCCGCCCGCAAGGGAGTCGCTGTTTGTCAAAACCATTCCGCCGTCGCCAAGCCCGCCCAAATTCTTCGACGGGAAAAAGCTCAAACACGCAGTGTCACCAAAATTGCCGACTTTAACGCCGTCGCGCGACGCGCCTATCGCCTGCGCCCCGTCCTCTATCACCGCTAACGACCTCGATTTGGCTATCTCCCGTATCCTTTCCATCTCGGCGCACTGCCCGTACAAATGCACGGGGATTATCGCACGGGTCCGCGGCGTTATCTTTTCGAGCACGCTGTCGGGATCTATATTGTAGGTTTTCGGATTTATATCCGCAAATACGGGCCTCGCCCCGGCGCGCCAAACCGATCCGGCCGTCGCAAAGAAAGTGTACGCCGGAACTATAACCTCGTCGGCCTTGCCTTCGTCGAGCGGCGAGCGGTATATTCCAAGCGCCATCAACGACACCAACAGCGCGTCCGTGCCGCTCGATACCCCGACTGCATGCTTCACGCCGGAATACTCTGCCACAGCCTCCTCAAATTCGGTCACGTATTTGCCGCCTATAAAGTATTGGCTCTCCAATACGTCGCGTATCGATTTCTCTGTTTCTTCGCGAACTAACGCGTACTGTTTTTTTAGATCTAACAGCGGAATTTTCATAATCGTCGCATTTAAAGCCCTTTTGACGGAAAATGGCAACCCATATTTGCAGCTAATTTATCGCCCTCCCTTAAAAAAAATACTTGATAAAAAAATTTTTTAAATATAATCAATACTATCTCTTAGCCCCTATTCTTACTTTCGATTACTTTATCTATCAAAAAATTATGGCTAAAACAAACGCAAAAAAAACAGCGCCGAAGAAAGCTCCGGCCGCCAAACCAGCAAAAAACGCAGCTAAAAAGGCTCCCGTTAAGCCGGCGCAGAAAGCTCCGGCCCAAAAGGCTCCCGCTAAACCCGCCCCAAAAGCAGCTCCTAAAAAACCCGCTCCCAAGGCGTCAAAACCGGCTCAAAAGCCCTCAAAAGCGTGCGCATGCAAAAACGACCCCAAAAAGGCTTGCGATTGCAAAAACGATCCCCAAAAATCGTGCGGCTGCCAGGGCGGAAACTGCTTTGAAAAACTTATCGCCGAAATTTTCGGAAAACTCGCGGACGACTCAAACGTCGCAAACCTCCTAAAAGATTTCTTCTATACGGAGCTCCTCAATAAGGGCATCGACGAATCCGCCGCTTCCGATATGGCAAACCGCATTGAAATTGAAATAAAATCTTTCGAGGCAAATATAGAAATTGCCGAATAGCGGCGTAAGCGCAATCCGCACATTTTTTGCAAACCGCATTAAATGAGCATCGACGCTTAACTCTTTTTAGACCCGCCATTGAATCAATTCTTTGGCGGTTTTTTTTTATGCCGCAATTTTGCGATATTTTAAGTATCTTATCCAAAAAACTCGAATTCTAAAAATCCATCCACCCCGTAAAAAAACCGCGCGGAATTTTCCGCGCGGCTCTTTGCATATTATACTGCTGAAAATCTGAAATCAAGCGCGCCGCAGTCTGCTTTAACCGCTAATGCCGCACCTATTTCAATATTCCCTGCAAATTCCCCAAAATCTTAGAAATTGTCGGCAAGCACCTCAAAATACGCTTTCGGATGCGCGCATGCCGGGCATTTCTCAGGCGCCTGAGAGCCTACATACACGTAGCCGCAATTTCTGCACTTCCAAGCTATGGGTGCGTCCTTCTTAAATACGCTCCCGTCGGCTATGTTCTGCGCAAGCTTCAAGTAGCGCTCCTCATGGTGCTTCTCAACCGCCGCTATATTCCTAAATACTGCGGCTATCTCGGCAAAACCTTCCTCTTCAGCCTCCTTCGCGCCCTTGGCGTATATCTCGGTCCATTCCTCATGTTCGCCGGCCGCCGCCATTTTTAGGCACGCCGCGGTGTCGGCAAGGCCGCTCGAATATACGGAATCCACTGCGACAGTCGCGTCTCCCAGAAACTTGTAGAAGCGTTTCGCATGCTCCTTTTCGTTGTCGGCTGTCTCCTGGAATATCGCAGATATCTGCTCGTACCCCTCCTTCTTAGCCACGCTCGCAAAAAACGTGTATTTATTCCGCGCCGCCGATTCCCCGACAAATGCGGCCATTAGATTCTTTTCAGTTTTTGTTCCTTTTAACGATTTCATTATTATTTCTCCTTGTTTTCGAGTTCCATTTTTTCTACGCACTTCGGGCAATACCCCGTAAAAGCTATGTTGGCCCAGTCGGCCTCGAAACCCTCACCAAATGCGGACAGCAGCTTCTCGCGCTCTATGCTCCCGATTGGGGCGTCGTATATGCCGCCGCAACACCTGCATACAAAATGAGAATGCTCCGATGTTTCGCAGTCAAACCGCGATACGCAGCCGTCCCCCAAATCCACCCGGGATATGTCACCGTCGTCCGCAAGCATATTTAAATTCCTGTACACTGTACCCAAGCTTATATTCGGCATACTCTTGCGCACTTCATCGTACACCTCGGCCGCCGTCGGATGCCCCAACCGCCCCGATTTCACGAGGTCGAGTATTTTTTTCCTCTGCTTCGACATCCTCTTGCAAGCCTCGGTTCCATTTTTGTCAGCGTTTCCACTCCCCAAATTCCTGCGGGATTCTCTTAGCTTAATAATAATCATTATCGTTATTGCTATATTCTTGACTCGCCCTGTCAACACATTTTATTGAAAAAATAATGGAAAATTCCGCAATTATACCACTCGCCCTTACCTTTATCGCAGGCGCATCCACCGCAATAGGCGCCGCGCTAACTTTCTTTATGCGAAAAAACGACTTCCGCGCACTCGCGCTCGGAATGAGTTTCTCCGCGGGCGTTATGATTTACATTTCCTTTATGGATATTATGCCTATGTCCGTCGATTTTATATCCGGCGGCGAAGGCTTTTTAAAAGGCAAGGCAGGAACCGCACTCGCATACGCGATGTTTTTTGTCGGCGTAATCGCAGCGGCTGTAATCGACTACTTCGTGCCCGCCCATGTCGAATCCGAAAAAATCGGCGCCGCTCCGCAATGCCCGCAAAAAACAAAGGCAAAACATGCGGCCCTCATGACTGCAATCGCAATCAGTATTCACAATTTCCCTGAGGGGCTCTCGGTTTTCGTCACAACTCTCGAAAACGTAAAAATGGGCGCCGCAATCGCACTTGCCATCATTCTGCACAATATTCCGGAGGGAATTTCCGTGGCACTCCCCATCTATAACTCCACCGGAAATAAAAAACGCGCCTTCTGGATTGCCTCGCTTTCCGGCCTCGCCGAACCCGCAGGCGCACTCGCCGCGTACCTCGTCTTCGCGCCATTTATCACGCAACCTTTCACAGGCGCAATACTTGCCCTCACCGCCGGAATTATGGTCTTTATTTCGCTCGACGAGCTCCTACCCATGGCAAAAGAATACGGGCAGGAGCACTACGGGATTATCGGAGCTTTCGCGGGTATGGCTTTTATTGCGGCCGGCTCTCTCATTTTATAATAAAGGCAATTTAAACCCACACAAAACCATTCGCATTCTTTATGTGGCAGACTTATGCGCTTCTATCGGCATTCTTCGCCGCCCTTACCGCAATATTCGCCAAAGTCGGAGTTTCCTCCATAAACTCCAACCTCGCAACCGCTGTAAGGACTACCGTAATACTCATAATAACTTGGTTCGCGGCTTTGGCGTTCTCGGATTTATCGCAGATTAAGCGCATATCAGCAAGCTCGCTTCTATTCCTCATTCTCAGCGGCTGCACTACCGGACTTTCCTGGCTTTTCTACTTTAAGGCGCTCAAAATCTCCGACGCCTCAAAAGTCGCGCCGGTTGATAAGTTAAGCGTCGTTTTTACTGTCGTTCTGGCGTTCATTATCCTCGGCGAACAGCCTTCCCTCAAAGTTATAGCCGGATGCTCCCTCATATTTATGGGCGCGCTCGCCATTCTCATTTGACGCGAATAAAAACGGCGCTCCCGTACTCAACCTACACCGCCGCTCTACCCGCAAACTACATTATACCCCCACCGTGCAACCTACGCCGCCAATACTACACCCGCAAAAGCGCCCCTTATCAATTTTTCCAAGACTAAATAATTAAGTTATAACTATATTTTTTATTTTTTGCTTTTTCTGTATCAACCGAATAAAGCTATTCATACTTTTATTTTTTTTGCTTAAAAGAAAGCATAGGCAATATCCGCCCCCCGTATGATAGCCTCTGTGCAGCATATCCGCAAATCTCCCCCTCCGCCTTCCATTACAAAAAGCTTTACAGAAATTTCTTTCAGTCGTATAAGGCTCGTAAAATAAAACTTCGTCGGTATATAATATCCGGCGTCACCTGAATGCTAAATCATAAAAAATATGAAATCCACACTCGCCTCCTATTTTGAAAAAATATACGGCAAACCCGCCGAAGTTTTCGCACAAGCCCCCGGAAGAATTGAATTTATCGGCAACCATACCGACTACAACGGCGGCTTTACAATGGGGGTTGCCATCGATAAAATCGTAATGGCAGCCCTCGCCAAGCGCGACGACGACAAACTTTGCTTCGCAAGCATCAGAACAGGCGAAAAAGTTTACGTCGATATCAACGACATTAAAAAACAAAATAAAGAACACAACTGGGTAAACTACCCTCTCGGCGTATTTAAATACCTGCTCGAAGCGGGCATGACCGCAAACTCGGGCTTCGACATGCTCGACATGAGCTCCGTTCCCCCGGGCGCAGGTCTCAGCTCTTCCGCCGCAATCGAGCTTTCCAGCGGATACGCCATGTCAGCCCTCTACGGATTCGACGTCGACAAAAAAACTCTCGTGCGCATAGGCAGGCAAAGCGAAAACCTGTTTGTCGGCATGCCCTGCGGAATACTCGACCAAGGCGTCTCAGGCTACGGTAAAGCAGACTCTCTCGTGTTCATCGACTGCCTCACGGAGGAATTCTCAAACTTCCCGCTTCCGCACAAATGCAGATTCTGGCTCTTCAACTCCACGAAAAAGCATGCACTCGTTGACGGCCTCTATGCCGAAAGGCATGCAGAATGCATGGAAGCCGCAAAAATTCTGTCCGAGGGCGGAAAAATGCGGTTGCTTCGCCACTTCACAATCTCCGACCTCGAAGCGGCTAAATCGAAAATGACTCAGAAAGTCTATAACCGCGCAAAGCACGTCATCGAGGAAAACGAAAGAGTGCTAAAAGCCAAAGACCTGCTTCTACGCGGCGACATCACGGGCGTCGGAAAGCTCCTCAACGCCTCTCACGAAAGCTCTAAAACGCTCTTTGAAAACTCCTGCGAAGAACTCGACTTCCTCGTCGATACGGTATCAGGCATTGAGGGCGTATATGGCGCAAGGCTCACAGGCGGCGGCTTCGGCGGAGCAGTCATGGCGTTCACAGACGACACTTTCAGCCAGACACAGGCAAACGAAGTGTCGCAAATCTACGCCAAGAAATTTGGCAAACAGCCAATGATATTTACATGCGCCTCGGGCGACGGCGCAAAAATCGTCCAGTAAAACCGGCAAAACCTTTAACTTTAAACCATAATCGTAAATATGAATGTACTCGTCATCGGCGGAGCAGGCTACATCGGCAGCCATTGCGTAAGACAGCTAATTGAAGCCGGGCACAACCCAATCGTGCTCGACAACCTCGTATACGGACACAGAGCCGCATTAAAAGAGGGCGTAAAGTTCTATAAGGGCAACCTCGAAGACAAAGAATTTGTCGGCAAAATACTCGACGCCGAAAAAATCGACATCGTCATGCACTTTGCCGCTTTCATCAATGTTGGGGAGTCGGTTAAGAACCCCATAAAATACTACCACAACAACCTCGCGGGCGTCATCAACCTCATCGAAACAATGATCGCCCACAACGTCAAAAAATTCGTGTTCTCTTCCACATGCGCCACATACGGAGTTCCAAAAAAACTCCCGCTCACGGAAGACCACCCGCAGCTGCCAATCAATCCATACGGACAGACAAAACTCGACGTCGAAAACTTCTTGAAAGCGTGCGCAAGAGCCTATGGGTTGAGCTTTGTAGCGCTCAGATACTTCAACGCCTCCGGCGCCGCCGAAGACGGAACCATCGGCGAAGACCACACCCCGGAAACACACCTAATTCCCCTCACTATATTTGCCGCAATGGGCAAGATTCCGTCCATTAACGTGTTCGGACAAGACTACAACACACCCGACGGCACATGCCTGCGCGACTACATTCATGTTGACGACCTCTGCCGCGCGCACATCGCCGCTTTCAAAAATCTCGAAATTCCCTCTTCGTGCTCGTTCTACAACCTCGGAACCGGCACCCCAAACTCGGTAAAGGAAATTATCAAGGGTGTCGAAGAAGTGACGGGCTTGAAAGTCCCTGTCGTGTACGGCGCGCGCCGCGAAGGCGACCCCGACGCCCTATACGCAAACTCACAAAAAGCCAAGACGGAACTAAACTGGAAAATAAAGTTCAACGACGTGCGCGAAATCATCGAAACCGCATGGCGCTGGCATAAAAACAATCCCAACGGCTTTCCAAAGGACTAAAATATGACTATCCAGGAAAAATTTTCCAACGCAGGCCAAAGCCAAGTATTTAAATTCTTCGATTCCCTCTCGGACGAAGAAAAGAAAAGTTTGCTCGCGCAACTCGAACAGGTCGATCTCGGCGAGCTCAACACTCTGCTTGACGAACTTGTCTTCAAAACGCAAACAGCGGAATCTGGTATAGACTTCGCAAAGTTGTCTCCGGCACCCTTCACTCCCCTGCCGGAAGACAAGGCGTCCGACCCAGTATGGAAAGAGGCTAAGGAAATAGGAGAGGCCGCTATCCGCGCTGGAAGGCTCGCAGCGTTTGTCGTTGCCGGCGGACAGGGCACGAGGCTCGGGTTTAACGCACCCAAGGGACTTTATAAAGTCTCCCCTGTAAAGCAAAAAAGCCTCTTCCAAATCTTCGCGGAAAAAATCCTTTCAGCCCAGCGCAAATACGGAGTAAAAATTCCATGGCTTATTATGACAAGCCATATCAACAACGGCGCAACACGCGCCTTCTTTGAAGAAAACAACTTCTTCGGCCTCGATAAAAATGACGTAATATTCTTTAAACAGGGCCTCATGCCCGCCGTGGACAAAAATGGCAAGATAATACTCGAACAAAAGGGTAAAATCGCCATGACCCCCGACGGACACGGCGGCTGCCTTCGCGGAATGTGCAGAAGCGGCGCTGTCGACGAACTCAAGCGCAGAGGAGTCGATTGCATAAGCTACTTCCAAGTTGACAACCCCCTCGTAAACATTATCGACCCATATTTCCTCGGCTTCCACATAAAGGGCGGCTCGGATATGTCCTCAAAAATGATACCAAAAGCATATCCGCTCGAAAAAGTCGGCCACTTCTGCCTGCTCGACGGCAAAACATGCGTCGTGGAATACTCCGACCTCCCCAAAGAATATCAAGAACGCCTCGATAAAAACGGCCAGCTCGAATTCCGCGCAGGAAGTGTCGCAATACATATACTCGACCGCAACTTCGTCGAAAAACTCGGCGGCTCGTCCGGTGGCGCTAAGCTCCCCTTCCACCGCGCAGACAAAAAAATCCCATTTGTGGACGACTCCGGAACGCAGGTAAAACCCGACAAGCCAAACGGAATAAAGTTTGAAATGTTTGTCTTTGACGCCCTCCCCATGGCTAAAAATCCGGTCATTATCGAAGGCGCGCGCGGTGACGAATTCTCGCCAGTGAAAAACGCAGAAGGTGTCGATTCGCCCGCAACCTGCAAAAACGACCAGAAAAAACAGGCCGCAAGATGGCTAAAAGCTGCCGGAGAAAATATCGAAACATCGGCCGACGGCGTGCCCGTATTCGATATCGAGATTTCGCCGCTCTTTGCAACCAATTGCGAAGACTTCGTCGCAAAATGGAAAGCTCTCGATAAAAAGCCGCAAATTAAAGACGGCTTGTACATAGAATAATCTAAAACAAACTTTAACAAGAGGCCGGGACTTTTTTGTCCCGGCTTTTTTAATTTACAGTTAACTAAATTTTCATTCTTTTATTATTGAAGCTTAAATATGGGTGAATATTTATACTTATGAAAAAGAATAGTATGCGCATATGAAAAAATTACCTGCACTTTTAACTACTTTTGTTGCCGCTAATAGCATTTTTGCAGCAGACCTTTCCTGGAATGGCAAGTTTAACGACTCAAAAGAGTACAATCCAAATGTCGTAAGAATCGATAAAGACGGAGTGTGGTCGCCAAACCAAAAGCCGACGGCGGCTGACAATATCGATATTTCCTACGATTACGATTCGCCCTCAGGACAAAAATTCGCCTCAGTCATAACAGGAGGAACTTCCATAACGGCAAACAATATGACATACAATATGAAAAATGTCGTATTCTCCGACAAGAGCCAATGGGATAATTTCAATGCGCTTCTTTTACTCGGTTCATTCGCAAACCTAAATCTTTCCGGAAACTTAGAAATAAATCTGCAAAAATCCCCATCGGAATCAGGCTATATCTGGACAAGAATCGACGCATACGGGAACTCAACCGTAAATGTCGGCGGGGACTTTATTGTCAATTCGGACATTACAAACTACTTCAGATTCGCACAAGAAGGAATTCAAGGTGGTGAATCCTTCGGATTAAATGTCCAAATAGGGGGCGATCTAATAAATAAAAATAACACCAACTTTGTATTTTCAAACTATAGCTCAACAGTAAAAGGCGTCGTACGCCTTGGCTCAGGCATTATAAACCTCGCGGCAAACGTAGTAGATATCTGGGATCCTAAATGTATCGACAGCGTAAACTTGTCATTCGGAGGATTAGAAGGCGATAGTTCAATCTTTATAACAAAAAAATTCTCTGAAGACATTACCACTAATAAAGAAACCTACAACGCCGCACCAGTATATCTCACCTTCACAAATTCCGGAACAAGCGCATTCAAAGGCGCATTGCTCACAACCGACAACAACACCGGCAAACTAAATATACGCATGGCGGGCGCGGAAAATTCGAGGCAAATTCTAAGAATCACAAGCAGCTCTACAACCTCTTTCCATGAAGCCCAATCGTACTCAACAAAGAATGTTTCAAACGACGGCATCGGCAAAGTGACAGTTGACTCGGGACGAATTGACATCGGAATGTTCAACGACAAGAGCGCGGGCGACATATCCCTAAACGGCGGCAAGCTAAGCGCTATCGGCCTCGATTCCGAAGTCGGAACTCTCGCGGCAAACTCGCTAGTTTGGGGCGCAGGCACCTTAGTTGTTGACTTCTCGGAAAACGGCGCCGACCTCTTGCAACTCGCGGGCGCACTCTCAATTCTCGAATCGGCTACTCTCGAAATATCCGCAAGCGCCGCCGATTTGTTAGGCTGGGGCATATCCGAAGGCTCAAAATACACTATCATAACTTTCGACCCCAATTCCGGCATCTCGCAAGACGATATCAATTCAATTAAAATCAGCGCACAGTCGGGCATAGACGCCGAGCTTGTCGCAATTCTCGACGAATCAAACAATATTTCCGGAATCGGCCTGCAATTTGTTCAAGTACCGGAGCCGTCCACGTTTGCCGCAATATTTGCATTGGTAGCTGCCTTCGCGGCTTTCTGGTCGAGAAAGAGATAATTTTTCATTCGTTTAAAGAGAGCCGTGCTCGGCTCTCTTTTTTTTGGCCTTGAAGTTTGCCAATTATACAATGTGAATGGCGCGTTTTTATATTTCGCCCCAATCTAACGTTAGAACCCTTCACCGCAGGCCGATTTACTTTCTCTGTGAGTAAATATTTTTATAAGTCAGCGGACTTTTTGTAGAATTTATTTGAAGCCTAATGCCTACACTAAGATTTTGAAACATTTCCACGCACTTCAAATTCTAATCTCCCGCTAAATCCATATATAAAAACTGATTCTTTCCACTATAAAAATACGCTACTTACTCGAAAGAATCATGTAAAAAAAAGCCGCCAGAATCTGGCGGCTTTTTTATTATCTGAACACGCGCTATTTTTGCTCCTCAGTTTCCTTTGGGGCGTCTTCCAAGTGAACTATAAGGCCTTCGTTTATCAAGTCGTTCGACAGCAACTGCACGGATTTCTTGGTCATTCTAACGCGCGGCTTTATCTTTGCGGCGCGGTCGCAGGCAGTAAGATCCATAAGTTCGCGGAACAGGCCGTCCACCATATACACAGCCTTAGCCCTCTTGCCCTCGGGAATCTTTGCCTTAGCCTTTTCCGACAGAAATACTATAAACATCTTGTCGTCGCGCGGATGCTTACCCCATATGCAATCTTCACCCATGTGGGCAGTCGGGCTGTCGTAGCTCTTCTTTTCGGCGTCCCACTTGCGCTCAGATAAGGGAGTATTGTTCATATTCTCCCATGTCGGGATTGCCTTGAAAAGTTTTAGACGCGCGGGAATTTCCCTTATAAATCTATAATTCGGCGAATTTATTGTACCACCGGCCCTGCCGTACCAGCACGTCCATGAACCGTTTATAGCCGCTGAAACCGATTCGGCAAGCATTCTGCCAGTATCGGATATATTGGGAGTCGAAGAGCCAACGTGCGCGTGGTCGTAGCCGCCTTCCTGTATGCGCTTGTCCGAAACAAACGCGTCGCCGTCGCCTTCCTGCCACAAAAAGTCGAACTTGTAGCCCTCCATGCCGCGCGTTTTCATCTTCTCAACTAGTTCAGGAGTGAGCTTCTTTATCCAGCCCTCGTAAAGCTTGTACGGCTCCGACATCATCTTTATATTGGGATTAATTTTCGCGCCTTCCGACCTAAGCTTGTTATAATAGGCAAGCTTGCCTTCCGAATATGTCTCGTACTCGTGGGTGCAGCCCTTGAAAGGTATGCTGCTGTCTTTGCCTGTCCAATACGCGAGCGAAACCTCCTTGCCCTGCGCCTTGTGTATGTCCTTAACTTCCGGCTTTGGAGGCAGACGAAAATTTCCGCTCGGATGGGGAACGTCCCACGTAAAACCCGCAAAGCTAAAATCGGGATTCACCTTATTTATGCGCTTTATGCGCGCCATCATTCGCCCGACAATGTCGTCTATCACTTTCTGCTGCTGGAAGTCGAGCGTCAACGAACGCTGGTTGGGCGGGACAAACCAAGACGAAGCCATATTGTACGGGAACTCCTTATCGTGGTATATCACCACGTAATGGGACTGTATATCGTCTATTTCCTTCTGGGAATATTTCTTGTCGTAATCCATCATACGCAGGCGCGCGCCGAACTCGGGATCCTCAATGAAAAAGCTCATGCCCTTCGCCTGAGGAAGCTTCTCCATTCCACTGCGGTAGACAACGTGCGTATGCCCCATCTGGCGCGCATAGTCGAGCACGTCGGAATTTGTGTCGTTCGACCAGCATATTCCAAAAAAGTTTCTGTAATCGGATAAGTCGTATTTTAAGCTTTCCGTTTTTTCAACGCTAGCCGCGCTTTCCTGCTGTTCTTCCCCATAGACACAGCCGCACAGCGCCATAGAAAATAGCGCGGCAACCGCTCTCCTTCCCATATGTAAACTGAAATATTTCATTCTCTTACAATACCGCACCCCGACTTCCCTTCAAGCCATATATACCCCCATTATTTTAAACAGTTTAATTTATTCCAGACCCGCTATCCGCGCAATATTTAAAGGCACTCAAAAATTCCAAAAATTTTGGGCCAATCCAAACTTCCCAAAGTAAATTTGCGATCTTCTCAAAAATGCGATATTGTGGAACTCATGAACACGCAACCCGTATCGACAAACGCTTATTCGCGCATCGAAGGCCGGCGAATAAACACGATAAGAAACCTCCGCCCGGAGACGCTGTCCCGCGCACTCGAAGCTTTTGAAAACGGCCGACCCGCCGCAGCCGCAAGAATATTTGAGGCAATACTTGCCCGCGACGACGCAATCTGCGGCCTCAACCTAAAACGCAAAAAGTCAATATCGCGCCTCGACTTTGAAATCGTACCCCTCGAAGACTCTCCCAAAGCGGTTCAACACCAGCGCACCCTAAGAAATTTTTACTCGACACTCCAAGCGGGCTCATACGGCGACCTCGATAAAAAAGGAGGCATCCGCCTGCTAATAAGCCAAATGATGGATTGCGTCGGAATGAAATACAGCATCCATAAAGTCGAGTTCCAAAACGACAACGGCACCGTCAAAGGCATTTTCACGCAATATCCCCTGTGGCTTTTTGAAAATACCCAAAAGCGCCTTAGAATCCTCGACCGCGAAGGGCAGCTAACCGACGGAAGGGAGCTCGACCCGGACGAATGGCTGATTGCCTGCGGCGACGGGCTTATGTTCGCATCGTCAATCGCCTATCTATTTAAACAGCTGCCGCTCAAAGACTGGCTCATCTACTGCGAACGCAACGGAATGCCCGGCATAAAAGCCAAAACCGACGCCTTCCCCGGAACCCCACAATGGGAAAATGTATGCGAAGCCGTGCGCGAATTCGGGGCGGAATTCCACGCAGTGTTTTCGGAAGGAACGGAAATGGACGCGATAGACGTTTCAACCCGCGGAGAGCTCCCCTATCCGGCGCTGATTGAAAGGGTTGACAGAATGATGAGCGCCCTTTGGCGCGGAAGCGACCTGTCCACATTCAGCGCAACCGACAGCGTGGGCGCAAGCATGCAATGGTACGAAGAAACTCTCATAGAAGAGGACGACGCCTCCAACATCGCCGAAACCCTCAACAGAAAAATCGACGCCCTCGTAATAAAACTCGCCCACGGCGATTCCGTGCCGCTCGCAAAATTCAGGCTGAAACTCCCGGACTACGAAGAGCGCAAGCACGAGCTTGAAATCATAGAGAGGCTCTGCGCAATCGGCTTAAAGCCCGACCCGCTCGAACTCGCGCGGCAATTCGCTTTTCCACTCTCTGAAACCCATTCGGAAACCCAAGCCACACAATCGCAAGACGACCCGAAAAAAAATGAAATTTGAAAAATCCATCGTTCAGATTCTCAGCCCCTACGGCGAATGGCCCCATAAACTCGGAATGCAGCTCGTCGATGAAAGATCGCTCGAAAAAATGAAAAGAGCCGCGAGGTTTTCAACTCTCGTTGGCTGCGGAATCCCAATCTTTATCGGCCACCCTGACGAATCTCCGCGCTCAAAAGCCGTTCCGGTTGGAAAAATATCGCGCATATTCGGGCTCGGCGACGGAATCGCCGTGGAAGCCAAATACTCCGACGAAGCTTTTAGAAAAATCTCCGAAGGCAAGCTTAAATCTATGTCGCCGCGCTGGCGGATGGAGAAGCTTCCGGACGGAAAATTCAGGCCGGTAAAACTCATATCTGCGGGCCTTACAAACAACCCAAATATCCCGGACAGCGGAAGAATCGTTAAGTCCCGCGAAGATGCGGCAACCAAAGCGCGAAGCAGTGCAAAGATAAAGGAGATAAAAAAAGCCGCAGCAGCTGCGCATGCGGCGGCGGCGCGCTCCGAAAAATGCGCCGCATCCGCAAAGGAGCTCGAAAATCTGTCGCGCGCGGCGGTTGTCGAGATGCGCATGAGGCTCGCAAAGGCTTCGCGCCCAAACTCCCCCGCCCCTCAAGACTCCCGCCCGCGCAAAATCTCCCCCAGAGAACTTGCCGAGCTTGCCTCAAAACGCTCGGCGCAACTCGGAGAGCCATATCTGAAAAGCTTTTCCGCTATACGGAAACAATACGTTTTCACAACCCCTAAACAAAAGGAATAAAATGAAAATAAACGAAAACATTGCCTTTGCCCTTCGCTCTTTCAAGCGATTGGCAATAGGCAAATACGCCTTCTGCAACATAGCCGAAGGCACGCACGCGGGCTCGGTGACGATGAAGGCTTCCGAACCGATCGACTCGCAAAATCTGCTCGTCACAGCGGGAGAAATCGAGGGAGAGTTCTCCGTCGCCTCGGCCTCAAAAAAACCTATTGGCGTTTGCCTCGACGAAGGCTCCGCAGGCGATATTATGAGCGTCGCCCTGCCCGGATGCGCCGAAAGCACCTTCGTCTGCAAGACTGCCGCTTCGGTATCTGCGGGCGATTCCCTATATACCTCCGCCGGTGGAAAAGTCTCTCCGGTGGCCGCCGACGGCTCATACAAAGTAGGCGTCGCACTGTGTTCCGCGGCCTCCGGCTGCCCCGTGGAGATAGACCCTCAGGGCTTCGGAGAGCGCGCATGGCAAGTGTACTCGTGCGGCATATACGCTTGGACCGGCGCTTCTGCGACAGAAACGCTACAATCCGCCGAGCTCACTTCGGACGATGTCGTGTTCGCCTCTATCACCTCCGCCGGTGGCTCGGCCAAATCCGTGTCCGCCGCAGCGTCGGAAAGCGGAATCACATTCACGCTCGACGCAAACGGGACTGCATCAGAAACAAAAATAGCGTGGATGATTCTGCGCAAAAACTAAGGCAAAAATATGTCAGAAATTATATCCGCAAACGAAAACAGATTCTCCGCGGGCAACTACTCGGAAGCTCTTACCGCATTCACTGTCGGATGGAGCGACCCCGAAAACACCGCTAAAATCCTCGACTTCATCGCCCCTCCCATCGCGGTCGGCAGAAGGTTTGAATTCAAGAGAAGCGACAACGCGCAGGCGTTCTATTCTGAAAGCGACGACGTCCGCGCAATTGGCGCCGAATTTAAGCGCGTAAGCTACTCAGGAGAATCCGTAAACGAAAAGACAATCAACAAAGGCCTTACAATACGCGTTGACCACGACGAAGTCGCCGGCGACGACTGGCAGGAAAGATACGTCCAGATGCTGCTGCAAAGGCTCCTTAGAAACGAGCTCCGCCGCGCGGTTGCCGCAATAGACACAATCGCGGCGGCATCCGCTGAAACTAAGACCTGGAATGCCCAGTCCAACCCCGACGCCGACATAAGGGAAATGCTAATGCAAGCCGCCGACGAAAGCGGAGTGCGCCCAAACCGCCTGCTTTTCGGCGAAAGCGCATGGGACTTGCGCATGACGTCCCTCGAATCGCAAAACAGCGCGGTCGCATTCAAGGGCGCGGCAATGGCGAAAGAGGAACTTGCGGGCAAATTTATGCTCGACGCGTGCGAGGTATTGTCCTCCCGATACCAGTCGGCGCCGTCCGAAAAAAGCAAGATTCTCGGAGACTCCGTATTCGCGTTCTTCGCGCAAAACTCGCTGTCAAAAGACGAGCCTTCAAACCTCAAGCGCTTCTATACGCCAACGGAAGAAGGCGGCGCTTTCAGGGTTTACTGCGACGAACACGCTAAGTACACCGACATCACAGTCGAACACTATTCGAGCATAGTCGCCACAAGCTCGCTTGGCGTTCGCAAACTCTCTGTCCAGAAAGGAGCGTAATAAAATCGCGGGAGACGGATGAGTCCGCCTCCCGCACTCATGTACTTATGGACTGGATTAACATAACACCATCCGACCTCGAATGCGTACTAAACAAGCCGCAGCTCGACATATTGAAGGCGCAGTCGCTAAAAACTCCGGGGAGAGAGCCCGCCGCCGAAATTATAGACTCGATAGTTGTCCGAATACGCGCGGAAATCGCCGCGTCAGGGCTGAACTCCATCGACCCCGACCATTCGAGAATCCCCCCCGAACTCAAAGAATGCGCCCTGAGGCTCGCCGCCGAAGCCCTCCAAACGCGCCTGCCGCAAATGGAGCTAACCGAGCGCCAATGCAAACTCGCAGACATCGCGCGGGAGACGCTCGCGCGGGTTGCGCGCGGAGAGCTTCCGATAGGAGAGCCGCTCGTAGGCATAAGGACCGGCCTTCCCAAAAAGGGCGCCCACTTCGGCGCCGCCGCGCGAATCGCTACAAGGCGTTCTACAAGGGGGCTTTAATATGGGAACGCTCGAAAGACTTCAAAATGCCGTATGCGAGATTCTAAGCGGTATAAACGACTTAAAATTCGCATGCGTGCGCCTCCAAAACGATTTCTCCGACGCGGAAGGTTCGGCGGAGGGCCTCGAAATTAAAGTGCTCAGGCCAATCCCCCTGTCCGCCTCAAAATACGCCGCAGGCCCGACGTTTTCGGATGTTGAATTGAGAGTGGAGACAATCCGCTCTAAGTTCGCCGCCCCGAATGCGCCCTCGCTGCTCACCGCCTGCGAAATCGTTTCCCGCGCCCTGCACGGCGCCAACGCCCCGCTTGAATGCGGATATGGAAGAATCGCCCTATCCGAAAGTTCCCCATGGAAAGAGGAAAGCGAATCGCAATCGGATAAAATCACAATACGCTTTCGCGTGCAATCGGTACTGCAATGAAAATAAGCGTCTCACAAACCGCGCTAAATCCCGGAGGGGAGGAGCCGAAAAACCTCCTCGTCAGGACAAAGCGCTCCACTAAAACAGAGTCCGCAATCAATGCGGAAAAAGCGCTCATATTCGACCGCGGGAACTCCGCAATTACCGCGACTTTCGAGATTGAGCGTGCGCATAAAACACCGGCTGCGGCGGAATTATTCGCGCTCTCGCATGCGGAAAAAATACAGGCTCTGCTACCGGCGGACCTGAATTTCGAGACTGGCGAAAACAAAAAAATTTCTCTTCCGCAATGCGTTCTGTCGGAAATACGGATTTCCGTGGACGGCTCCGTGACAAACTCAAGATACGAATTTAAGGCAAGAAAGACAAACTATGAATAACGAAGACATCGAAAACGCCGTGGACGCGGCTCTCGAAGAAATACGCAAGCAGCTCGACTCGCTCGAAAGAAGCATTTCCAGCATTGAATCTACAATATCGGAAATATCGTCGCAGCTTGAAAATCTAAAATCCGGAATGTAAGATATGCAAATAATTGTCAGGCATAGCGGAGAGGATATTCCCATTGAAAATCTGTCGCTTTCTGAGGCGGTAATTATCCGCAAGAAGTCGGCCACCGACGAATTCCGCGCAAAGTTCACAGATCCCGCAGGCGCAAACCCTTTTTCGACCGGCGAAACAATAGAAATATACTCGGACGGAATCCGGAAATTTAGGGGGCGCATTGCGCGGCTCGACACAACTCTCGGCGGCGATGACGACTCTGTTTCAATGGCCGCGAAAGGGCCGTGGTTCGACCTTGAAAGCATAGTATATCAGCAAACGTGGAAGGCCGCCCGCCAAAATAGCTCCGGCGCCGTATTGCTCGAAGACTGCGTGAGGAGCAAAATCGTTCTCGGGCAAGATTCCCAATCCAACAAAATCGACGCCGCCACACAACTCTACGACATTTTTAACTATGCCATTTCGAAAGGCGCGGAATTTTCCATTGGCAACATTGTCGCCGCCGCAGATATCCCCCTTGACGAAGCCAAAGATTTGTCGTGCGCAGAGGCGGTATCGCGCATTTTAAAATGGATGCCCGACACGGGCGTTTACTTTGATTATTCGACTCCAGGGTTTCCAGAGCTGTCAGTTCTGCCGCGCGGAAACCTCGCTACGCAAACGGTTGATATATCATCTGGAAACGTCAAAAGCGTAAAAGTTGGCCCGCGCCCCGATCTCCAAGTTTCATCAGTCTCCATAAAGTACGAAAGCGAACATTCCGACGGCGACAACTCATGGCTTACCGTCACCGAAGACAACTATCCGCCAAATTCGGAATACGGCGGCAAAAACGCAGTTGTAATGAGCGTGGAGTTGGCGGGATATAAAGGCTCATGCCAAATATACGAAATAGAGTGCCAGTCGATTCAACTAAACAGCCCGCAATGGTGGCGCAATAGAATTCCGGCATTGTCGGAGGCGGAAGATCTCGAAGTGCTTTCATCGGAAAGAGAGGAAGGCAGCCTAAAACTTCCGCGATTCCTTGCGTCGGGGACTATCCACCCGTCAATGAACTTTTCGGCGGCGAGAGAGCGCGTTGACGCAGTTGTCAAATACACAGACGCCGACGGCTCCGTGGTTAAGAAAAATATAGGAGTGAGATTTGTGACGACAAACGCATCAACCGGTACATACGCCGTGCGTTCGGCCTCCCAATACGCCGAACCCGTCCCAAGCGGACTTGCAAAAGCAATCTACGACGCCTCCTCCGCTCCGCAATACGAAGGCGCCGTCGAAATATTTGGCGGCGACGCGGCAGACTTCGCCGCGGCAAAAATCTGCCTCTCAGGAGGAAATAGCGAATGGCTTTCAATGAATTCCCCCGTGTATTCGGCAAGCGAAAATCTCTCCGACAATACCCTCACAGTAAAATTCGGCCCACCAACCCACCTTTATCCTGACAGGATTGCGGAAATGTTCAGAATCGGCAGGCCAAGAGTCGTTCCGTATTCGAGCAACGCAAAAAGCGGCGGGATATCGGCGTCGAGCAGGGTTTATTTTTCAGGAGTTAATTCCGAAAACGACGGCGGCCAGGGCGACACTTCCTATTTAAAGTTTGTAGTCACCCAAGACGAGCAGGGTTCAATAGAGCTCGACAGCGAATCTATAAAAAAGGGAAACACTGCAAAGATGCGCGAGATATACGTCACAAAAAACGCGCGCCTTGCAAAAGCCAACGCGCTTATGACCGACCCCGAGGAAGTGGAATAGACATGAAAAGATTTATATATCCGTCACCATTCCCGACTCCCCCCATAGAGAGGCAATTACCCGAAGAACAGGTTTCGCTCGGACCGTTTACGCTCGCGGAAGCGGTAAGAATATTTTGGTCTCTAAAAAGTCTCGACCTCGATATGAGCCTGACTGTGAATTATGCGACAGAATATGGCGACCCCCTGAATATAAAAGCCCATTATAACGACCTCCACCCGTCTGCGGACAGCATCGCCGCCCGCGAGCCCTACCGCCGCTGCACAGCTCCCCCGCTTTCCATACTCACCATGGAGCGCGACCAATACACACCTCATTACGGATTCACTCTTGAATACCCCATTATACTGCCGCAAGAAAATCCCTCAGATGACTACGCCGACAGAATGTTCGCCTTCCCTCTCGACATATACTTTGGAGAAGAGCTTGTTTTATTGTCGAGCCATTCCCTTTACGGGCCCGACCATTTGCTCGATTTGGCGGGGACAGTTCCGATAACGATATTCGGAAAGACAACCGACATTTTCTTGTTGGTGAGCAAAAGCATTACCGAAGCTCCGGAAGGCGTAAGCGCCTCTTATTCGGCTAGCGCCACAATCACCCCCGTATTCGACGAGTCCGAATTGGAGCCCGAAATTACAGGCGAACCGAATCCCGCAGAGTCAGGCGGAAACAGCCCTAATTTGTAAAAATAAATAAATAAATGCAAAACGCGCTTTCACGAAGCGAGCGCGCGCAAAGATTTTCCGCTGCGTCTCTGTTTGGGAATCAACGCAAAATTGCCAATGCCGTTTTTTTGGGTCAGCAATATACTGAATAAATAAAAAACTTAAAAAAGGGAAAATAGGAAAGCCCGCGCTTTATTACGCGGGCTTTTTTTGATTTCAAGAAATAGTCGAAAGTTTCGCGCGTTCTGCCTTTGCACTCTACGCGATATTCTGCGGCGCTACTAAACCAACATAGCAAAATATCTTATCTCTTGCGGCGTCGCGCGGCGGCAAGCGCGAAGGCGGCAGCCGCTAAAACCGCCGCAATATGCGCGGGTTCGGGAACGGTTGTGAACTCGGCTACAAGTGCATTGTCCCTTATAAACAGGTTTGCAAATATTCCGTCGCCCAAGTCTTCGGCTATAAAGTCCGATTCTTTCATATTCGTGCTTCCAAAAGTTATCAATTCGTACTCTATCGAATCTCCGCCACTCGCGCTTATCCATTCGCGTATGTCGTAGGTATCGACGTCAAATTCGACATTTATTTCCCCAAGCCCAGATTTCGTCAGCGCACCGCTGATTTCTATTTTATCTGCGGATAATTTTGTAATGGTAAATTCTATCGTTCCGCGGTCGAATGTCGCTGTTTCAAACGCCAACTTTCCAGTATCGCCCGCTGTCAACGACGATATTTCAAGCCTTCCGCCGGTTCCGGAAATCTCCAAGTTGCCGTTCACCATTCCATCATACGTCGCAAAATCAAGCGTGCCGTTCTTGACAGTCACAGAGGAAATTGCGGCAGCCTCGGCTACAACTCCGCCGTCGTACTCTGCATGCCCGCCTTCTTTTATATATAGTGACTGCCTGCCGTTTTTCGCGTCGGCGGCATCCATTATCACATTAAAAGTATTGTCGGAATCAACTCTTGAAGCGTATGTACCGGTGTATGCAAACGCTTCGGAATTTGTAAATTTTAAATTAACCATTCCGTTGAGACCGTACATCGTCTGCAAAGCGCCACTGCCTTTCAAACCGCCTATTGAAATATCGGAAACCGCATATTCCATGTTGGTATTCGTCAACATATCCCAGATTCTGGTTCCTGACCTATTTTCGGTCATATCGACATATCCGCCAACCTTAAATACGGGAGAAAAAGTCGCGAATGTTATCAAGTCATTCGTTTTCCAGTCGGGGCTGGTGTACAAGTCTTCCAGTAAAACATTCCCTTTTACTTCAAAACTTCCCCCCAAGGCATTCGTATTGCCTATAAAAAATTTCAGGCCGGTCGCTCCAAATCCAGGGGCGTCTTCCGATGGCGATGGCGTTGAATTGACGAGCCTGAAATCTCCCTCTATGGATATAGAAGTTGTAGTTCCCCCTTCCATATAAATTCTTACATCCGGAGACCACCATTTTCCCTGGCTATTTACTGTTATGTTCATGTCGCCGCCGACATTTAACTTATGTTCCTCCGCAACCAGAAGAACACTATATCGGCTATTCAGTATTGTTATATTCGCCGTATAATTATGTATATTCCACGTATTAGCATCGTAACCAAATACAAGGCACTCGTCCTTGGTAATTGCGTCGGAATTTATATAGAGATTATTATTCGGCGAGTTCACAACTCCGTCAAAAACCTCTCCGTCCGGTGAGCCCACATTCCAAGCCGCGGGATTTTGCATATAGCGATCCGCAGACCAGCCGGTCGTGTTGAGATCTTTATTGTAGTACAAGTCGGTGTAGGTTGTCTGCTCTTGTGCGTGTAGAACAGCTGGGCACACTGCGGCAAGCGCAATTAAGAATTTAACGCTAGATAGTTTGTACATACGGCATAAATAATTTATATTTATATAATGCCAAAACCATATGAATGTCAATACATTTTAAAAGATAAGTATCTAATTATTATTTCATTCCAGTTACGTTTAACTACTAAAAAGCGCAGAGATTATTTCCCTGCGCCAAGAAATAATATTACATACCAAATTATTTTCTACGCCTTATAAAGGCAAACGCCAAGACGGCAAATCCCAAAAACGCAGCTACATCAGCGGGCTCGGGAACAACATTTAGCACGAGATTCTCGCCGTCCCATGTAAAGTTGTGCTCTATACCCATTGCGTTTAGGAGATCGTCGTTTATATTAAAATCTGTAAGCGATCCTCCTTCGGCAAAACCTTCCGACCACGAAGAATCAACACACAGTATTTTATATTCTCCCGCGTCCAAACCTTCGACGTCTGCATAAGTAAAATCTATATTTATAACACTGTCATCAAGTTTTGTCGTTGTTCCAAAATAGAAAATTGGTCCATCTGCGCTGAGTTTATTAATGTGCAGGTTTACGGTGGCAGATATCGTGCCGTTATCGCTTACAAAAGAAGTAGATGCACAGTCTATTTTGTTTACATAAAAGTCGAAAAGCAACGTCTTAGGATTTCCCATCACATCAATTGCATCCGCATAAAAGCTGTCAATAAAACCCTTAGACGAACCCAAATATAAGTTGTTTCCGCCGACCCATAGAAACCTGCCGTCAACATGGATATTTACCTCGCCTGCCGTCGTTTTTGTAAAATGGGCGTTGGTTATAGAATTTAAATTTATTTCTTTTGCCGTCAAAGTAATGCTTTCTGCGGCGGCAAATTGGAAGTCAACGTAATGATTTATTCTGGCAAACATATTGGCGACAGTAAAGTCGCTGTTAAATACGATTGGATCCGGATTTTTTATATTTTCATCGTTAAAAGTGACTGAGCCGTCAGGCTGCAAGTCGCCCAGGCAGTAGCGGTTGAAAATCACGTTCGATTCCGCCGTTATAACTGAAGACTGGACGGCATTTATTGCACCGGCGCGATAATTTCCCTTGTCGAGTGAAACTCTTTCGTCCGTGCCTACCGGGAAAAGTTGAAATAAGAAAGTATCTCCGCTTGAGTTGTAAGTGGAAAGGTTTACCCACTGGCTTCTGTCGTTGGCATTATTTATGCCCCCGTCGCCTGCGATAAAAAAGAATGTATCAACCCCATAAGCACAAGTAATCGAAAGTACGAACGGAGCAAATATAGAAAATAATTTATTTTTCATATATAATTTCCCTAAGTGGATTTAAAGAATTGTCAATGTAAAATAAACTATTATTTATATATAACAGGCCCGCATATTTCTCCCCTCATGCGTGTCGCGAGCTAACTACCCGCCTTTATAGATGTCAAATTTTTAACCGCAATATTCCCTTGCCCAAAATATTTTACGCCTTCTCCATTGATAATGACGACGTTTACTTTGCAAATATTGCGTTACTGAAAAATACCACAATCTGCGCTAAGCACCCACATTCCGAAGCGCCCGCATTCCACACATCGCGGAATATTCAACATATTACGAAGCTATAAAATTATCCGTACCTTCTTATTAAACGCCGCTCTCAAATGCGAGCACTACTTGCGCGGGATTTTTAAAACCTGCCCCGGTTTGAGGGAAGATGCTGTTGCGAGCCTGTCGCGGTTTGCGGAAAATATTTCGCGCCACTTGTTCGGAGTACCATAGATTTTTCTGCTTATGCTCGACAGCGTATCGCCCGCTTGAACCGTGTATGTTGACGGCACGTCGCGGCTGACCACCGGCGCCCTCTGCTCAGCTGAAGTTGCGCGCGCCTGTCCAACGCGCTGCGCGGCATTTCCCGCACTTTGCCGGCCTGATGAGGTAACCTGCGTCTGGCTCTGGACACGAACTGTTTGCGTTGCCTCCAAACGATCTATTGTAGCGGCAGCCGCAGCAAGTTTTTGTTTTAATTCGAGATTCTCCTTCTGCAATTTTTGCAATATCTCTTCAAGCTCAATGCGCCTTACATTGTTTTCATATGGGCTCTCCGGCAATTTTTCCGCAAATTTCTTTTGCGCCGTTTCAATCATCTGCCTCACCATCGGCGAAGATTGCGAATTTGGCTTTAATTCGAGATATTTTTTGAAGTGGTAAATGGCGGTATTGGGGTCGTCCATATGTTCGAGGTATATGCGCCCCAATTCAAAGTGCGATTCCGGAGCGTCGCGGCGCTTCTCGGAAACTTTCAAGAATGCGCTGAGAGCCTCGGATATATTTCCCCTTCTCAACTCCTCCTGTCCTCTGAGAAAGTTGGGCTCGGAAGTTTCCTTTACGACTTCGCCGCTTCCGAAATCGCAACCGCCGGCGGATAGGATATAGAGACACGCAAGCGCCGCAAACAGCATTGTAAGCGTTATCTTTGCCCTGTCGGACAGCCTGCGATACTCCACACCCATCGTCGTAAAATAATTAGTGGCGGAAGTGGCGAACCCCCGTGAACACCATTGCCATATTATTTGCGTCAGCAGCCGCAATCACTTCGCCGTCGCGGACTGAGCCGCCGGGCTGGATAGCCGCGGTAGCGCCTGCTTCGGCGGCCGCGAGCAATCCGTCGGCAAACGGGAAGAAAGCGTCGGACGCCACAATGCTCGGCCTGAGCGAGAGCTTGGCTTCGCCCGCCTTCCATACCGCTATTCTCGAGCTGTCCACGCGCGACATCTGGCCCGCGCCTATTCCGAGCGTGCGTTCGCACCCCGCATAGACAATCGCATTGCTCTTGACGTGCTTGACGACTTTCCAGCCAAACAGCAACGCCTTCCATTCTTCTTCCGTGGGCTGGCGCTTTGTCACAACTCTCATATTGGCTTTCAGCTCCTCGATATCGTCGGGAGTTTGCGCGAGCAACCCTCCTACCACGCTCTTTACGCGCAGTCCGCCGACCTTTTTGCAATTCCAGAGCATCAGGCGCAAATTCTTTTTCTTCGAGAATATTTCAATCGCGCCGTCGGAGAAGTCGGGCGCAATAATTACTTCGCAGAATATGTGCGAGATTATCTCGGCGAGATCCGCTTCCATTCTTCTGTTTACGGCGATTATTCCGCCGAACGGGGCTTGTCTGTCGGTTTCAAACGCCTGCTCCCAAGCCTGCACGAGATTGTCGCACGAAGCGACTCCGCACGGGTTTGTATGTTTTAGGATTGCGACTGTCGGCTTTTCAAATTCGGCAATGAGCTCAGCCGCGGCCGATATGTCGATAATGTTGTTGTAAGAGAGCTCCTTGCCTTGGAGCTGCCTGAAGATTTTATTAAACTCGCCATATAGGGCTGCGGACTGGTGCGGATTTTCCCCGTAGCGCATCTTTTGCTCGAGTGGGAGGCCTATATTTAGAGTCGAGGGAAGTTCGCCGTTATTAAATTTAGCATTCAGGTAGTTTGCAATGGCGGCGTCGTACGAGCTTGTGCGTTGATATACTTTTAGCGCGAGCTGCCTGCGCAATTCCTGAAGCTGTTCGCCGCCGGCGCGGAGCGCTTCGAGGACTCTTGGGTAGTCGGAGCTGTCGCAGACTACCGTCACGCTCGCATGGTTTTTTGCGGCGGAGCGCAGCATTGAAGGGCCGCCGATATCTATATTTTCGATTGCGTCGGCGATTGTGCAATCCGGTTTTGAAACTGTCGATTCAAATGGATAGAGATTTACCGCGACGAGGTCTATCATGCCAATTCCATGCTCTTGCGCCTGCTGCATGTGCGCGGGATTCGAGCGAAGGCAGAGGAGGCCTCCGTGGATTTTCGGGTGGAGGGTCTTTACGCGGCCGTCCATCATTTCGGGAAATCCGGTGTAATCGGATACTTCCGTCACGGGGATTCCCTCCTTTGCAAGAAGCTTTGCCGTCCCGCCCGTGGACAGGATTGTATAGCCGTGTTTGCGAACGAGTTCTCTCGCAAATTCAACGACTCCCGTTTTATCGCTTACTGAAATTAGTGCCCGTTTTTCCATACGGATTATTTCAAATAAATTGGGGGTTTAGGTTCAAGTAAATAAAACCTTTTTTTTAAAATTTTTGCTTGATAGACAGCAATATTGCCGGTCAGGGAAAGTTCTTGACAAAGAAATGCGGGATTTTTGTATATACGGAAACAATGGGAATTGTTTGTCGGAAAATTTTCCGGCAATTTAAAAGCGCAACTTCCCGCCTTGCATGGGTTAGGACGTTGGACATCATTTAAAAAATAGTGGTTTGAATCCAATGGGGAACGCGCTTTTATTTTTTAGCGGCGCCTATTCAATTAGGAGGGAATTTTTTAGTGTAATCGGATTTTATTCGGAAGGATATTTATGGAAATCAAAAATACAGCCCGCACAGTCTTAAAAAAAGCGATAATATTTTCACTGCTATTTGCAGGGGTCACATGCGCATACTCGCAGATACTCGATAAGAACGCCCTGCTGAAGAAAAAGGAAGAGCTCTCGGAGCAAATTAAGGAGCAAGAGGCCAACCGCGACACCCTTTTGAAACAACAGCGCCAACTATCGCAGCAAATGAGGGAAATTGGCCAAGCGGCAATGGAAAAGCTGCAGGCGGCAAAAGGCGCTACATCCTCGGAAAAGCAGTCGGTAATGCAGCTTATGAAAGAATTGGAGTCGGCTTTCGACAACATCGGGGAAAATTCAAGCATAGCCGATTTAAAGGGGGCTGTTGAAAAAATCGCCAAATTTGACATCTCTACCTGCCCCGCCGAAGTTGGAGAAAAATTCAAGGCGTTTGTGGACAGTATGAAAACCCACCTCGACGAGCTAGGGAAAATATTTAATGAAATAAAGCTCGACGACAAACAGGCCCTCAAAAAGGCGCTTGAAACCTACGCAAAAGACAACCCTGAGATTGCGGAAAGGCTTGAAAATGCCTCTGCAACATTGCAAAAGGCGGTTTCCGACTTCTCGATGGCGCTTCTCCCGTACTTTGCAAAATAAAAATCTGCCGACTATAAATCTTCGGCGGAGTTCTTATTATCCATTAAAAACACTCAGAGGAAAATACTCGGGGTGTTTTTTTTGATTTTTATCTGCTGTTGTCACTCTCAAACCTACTCGAAGTGGATTTTTAATCTTTTTCTGTTTCGGCATTTAAAAATTTGCGCTGAGAATAAAAAACTGTTTGGGCGGGGTAATCTAACCATTTTTCTAATGGAAAGAGTTTAGATTTTATAGGCTATAGGCATTAAAAAAATATTCGGGATTTTTTATAAGTTTTTTGAGTCTCCGTAAACAGCATTTAGCAGATTTTTCAGATGTCAAATGTGACTGTCAAGAACGCCACTATTGCTGAAAATTGGTGACGCGCCAGCCGCAAGCATTAAAAAATTGCGAGGGTTGAATTGATTTTTTTCAACAGCAAAAGTCCCCCGCTAAGTAGGTAACGCGGAGGGCGGCAAAACAGGGAGGCCTCTCGGAAGTAGAGCACAAAAAACAATACTTGCTCTAAGTAGGCAACGCAGAGGGCGGCAAAGAATTGAACGAGGAGTCGAAAAAGCGCCTCTGCGAAGCGGCAAAGACTTGGGATGGCGTCAACTTTGCGCTAATAGTGTCCGACGGATTGTCCGCGACAGCCGCAAACGAGAACGCGCTTGAAACAGTGTCCGAGCTTGTAAAGCAGCTGCCGGCCGACAAATGGAAGATTTCCCCCATAATGATAATTCCGTTTGCGAGAGTAAAAATACAAGACTACATCGGGCAGATTCTTGAGGTAAGGCACTCGTTGGTTCTGATAGGAGAGAGGCCGGGGTTGGGGTCGCCCGACAGCCTGAGCGCGTATTTTACATACAAGCCGCGCTGGGAATCGGTGGAATCCGACAGGAATTGCATATCCAATATACGAATGCAGGGAATGCCTCCGAAAATTGCTGCGCGGAAATTGGCGCTGCTTTTGGGGGAGTCGCTAAGGCTCGGAATAGGCGGCACCGCACTAAAAGACAATATTGACGACGCCAAGCTGCTTGAATCATAGATACAGCCACTGCCCGCAAGCGAGTATTGCCGCAGGAGGAAAGTTATGGCTTTTCATAGCGGCGGCGGAAGCGCCCCAAAGCTCGGATATTTTGCAATGCGGAAGGGGCTATAAATTTCCGCCTCTTTGTTGGAATGGCGCATTGCACCTTTAAGCGGACGAAAACCGCCCGTTGAGGTGCAATATGCCGATATTATTTATGGCGCATCTTGCCGAAAAAAAATTTTTTCAATTTATTCCGCAAGCACGTCCGCCTTCAAAATAAAATGTCAATCTTATGAAGGCTAAAAATTATTTTCTGCAAAAAATCCGATATTTTGCGGCGGGGGCGGAGCTTGCGAACGAAACATTTTGCCGCAAGCCCTACATTTTTAGATTTATATTTTTTTTATAAAGCAAATTGCCGATTGAAGCAGCGCAAGAGCGGGTCGATAAAACAAAAAACTTTTGCGGCTTGACAAACGGGTAATTTCGAGCACGTTTTTAGTAAATTTCGTTTGGAAACGGAAGTTCGTTAAATTCGAACGCGGACGCGCCGCTGTAAGATCCGTAAATCCTCCCATAAGCCACTGATTAAATCGGGAAGGCGGGAAGATTAAGGATACAAGCCAGAAGACGTCCAAACGGAAACAACGACATGGGATTCGCGAAATATTGCCGTGTTTTAGCAGCGCTTTTTATGGCTGACTGTTAAAGCTGCAAATATTGGCGGGTTCCAGAATAAGGTCCGCAGATGTCACGCCAAAGTTTACGTTTCCTTTGCGGCTCTTATTTCAACGAGACAACGCGAAAGGAATAAAATGAAAAAGTATTTTATTGTATTGGCGGCAATGCCTTTTTTACGGAATTTCCGGCCGGGCGAATCGTGCGCCTATGCGGGTTATCCGAAAGAGTTTGAATTAAAAGAGCGCCAAAGTGATTGGGAATGCGGCTTTGAATGCGCCAATTTTACAGTTTTAGCCGCCATGCGCACAACTATTTCCAAAGAAATATACGAACAGTTATGCGCGCCCGCGCGGCTGTAAAGCGGCTGGGAGCTTGACGCTTAAAACCGAGAGCAGGCTTATGATTGCAATTATCGGACGGCACTGCGCCTGATTATTTTTTTGAGGAAAGCTATCGGGCAAATGCTGGAATATTAAATCCCGATTCAATTAGAAGTTTAGTTCCCGCACAATAATGCAGGCAATATCCCCTATGGGATTAGTGTTTTGTTTTTAAGGGCAACCGTTGGCAAAGCGCTACTAAAACCCGACAGGCTCGCCAAAGCAATCGGTGTTTAAAACCGACCCGCGCGACGAGCCATGGGAGTTAAAAAAGTGGCTTTGCGGAAATACCGCGGCCCTAATTTATCGCAAAAGAAAGAAGGATTTTATGAAAATTTTAAAAAGAAGCGGCGCGGAAGCCGTCTTCGACATCAACAAAATTATCGCCGCCGTCACAAAGGCCAACCAGACGGTGGATTTAAAAAACACGTTAACTGCCGAGCAAATTCAGGCAATCGGCAAATACGTAGAGGGCGTGTGCGCTGCGCTCGACAGGGCGCTTTCCGTCGAGGAAATCCAAGATATAGTTGAAACGCAAATTATGAAGGCGGGCGCATTCGAGGTGGCAAAAAAATATATTACGTATAGATACGTGCGCAGCCTCGTTAGGCAGGCAAATAGCACGGATAAACAAATTCTGACGCTAATCGAATGCAACAACGAAGACATAAAGCAGGAAAACTCCAATAAAAACCCCACTGTAAACAGCGTCCAGCGCGACTACATGGCGGGAGAAGTTTCAAAAGACATCGCTTCCAGAATCCTGCTCCCGCGCGAAATTATCGACGCCCACAACGAAGGCATAATCCACTTCCACGATATGGACTATTACGCGCAGCACATGCACAACTGCGACTTGGTAAACCTTGAAGATATGCTGCAAAACGGAACGGTAATCTCAGGAACGATGATAGACAGGCCAAGAAGCTTTTCGACAGCCTGCAACATAGCGACTCAAATAATAGCCCAAGTTGCGAGCAACCAATACGGAGGCCAAAGCATAACACTCACGCACTTGGCGCCGTTTGTCGATGTCTCACGGCGCCGCATACGCACGGAGCTTATCGAAGAACTTGGCGAATTTGGGCTGACCAAAAAAAACCTTGAAAGAATCGTAGAAAAGCGCGTGCGCGAAGAAATCGAACGCGGAGTGCAGACAATTCAATACCAAGTCGTCACCCTAATGACAACCAATGGGCAGGCCCCGTTTGTGACAGTATTCATGTATCTTGGAGAGGCGCGCAACGAGCGCGAAAAATCCGACCTTGCAATAATAATAGAGGAGGTTTTGAAACAGCGCTTCAAGGGAGTCAAAAACGAATCCGGCACCTACATAACGCCCGCCTTCCCAAAATTAATTTATGTTCTGGAAGAAGACAATATAGAGCCCGAGAGCCCCTACTACTATTTGACGGAACTCGCCGCAAAATGCACTGCCAAGCGAATGGTACCCGACTACATTTCAGAAAAAATAATGCTTGCCAACAAAATCGACAAGAACGGCGACGCCCACTGCTATACTTGCATGGGGTGCAGGAGCTTTCTGACGCCATACGTCGGGGAGGACGGCAAACCAAAGTATTACGGCAGATTTAACCAGGGGGTTGTGACTGTCAATCTACCGGATATAGGGCTTTCGGCGCACGGGAATATCGAGGCATTTTGGAAGATATTTGACGAGCGCATGGAACTTTGCCACAGGGCATTGCAATGCAGGCACGAGCGGCTAAGCGGAACCTTGTCGGACGCCGCCCCGATTCTCTGGCAACACGGCGCGCTTCTGCGCCTAAAAAAGGGAGAAAAGATAGACAAGTATCTGCACGGAGGCTATTCGACGCTTTCCCTGGGCTATGCCGGGCTGTGGGAGTGCGTATTTAGCCTGATAAATAAAAAACTAACCGAGAAAGAGGGAGAGGAATTGGGGCTTGAAATAATGAGAAGGCTCAATTCGTACACGGCAAAATGGAAAGCGGCCGAGAACATAGACTACTCCCTGTACGGAACGCCACTCGAAAGCACAACATACAAATTTGCGAAAGCCCTGCAACGCCGCTTTGGAGTCGTCGAGGGAGTTAGCGACAGAAATTACATCACAAACAGCTACCACGTCCATGTCGCCGAGCCGATAGACGCCTTCGCAAAGCTTTCGCTTGAAGCAAAGTTTCAGACGCTCTCCCCGGGAGGCGCAATAAGCTATGTCGAAGTTCCAAACATGCAAAACAATATTCCCGCGGTGCTTCTTGTAATGCGATATATATACGACAATATAATGTACGCCGAACTCAATACAAAAAGCGACTATTGCCAAGTATGCGGCTTTGACGGGGAGATAGAGATTGTAAAGGACGAAGACGGCAAACTCGTCTGGCAGTGCCCAAAATGCGGCAACAAAGACCAGAATAAGATGAATGTAGCCCGCCGCACATGCGGATACATAGGCACGCAGTATTGGAACCAAGGGCGCACCCAGGAAATCCGCGAGCGCGTTCTCCACCTTTAACTTTTTGGCAAAATGAACTATGCGGCAATAAAACCTTTGGATATTGCAAACGGCGAAGGCATAAGGGTGTCTTTGTTTGTTTCCGGCTGCACGCACCGCTGCAAAGGCTGCTTTAATTCCCCCGCATGGGATTTCAATTACGGAAGCCCGTACACGGAATCCATAGAACTGGAAATCGCAAAACTTGTGGAATGCCCGTACGTAAGCGGGCTTTCGCTTCTTGGCGGCGAGCCGTTTGAACCGCCCAACCAGCGAGCCCTGCTCTCCTTGGTAAAACGCGTTGCGGCAATGGACGGCAAAAACATCTGGGCATATACGGGCTACACTTACGAAAGCGACCTTCTAAAAGGAGGGCGGGCGCATTGCGAAGCCACAGACGAAATACTCGATTCAATCGACGTGCTCGTTGACGGAGAGTATGTGGAGTCGCTAAGAGACATTTCCCTGCCCTTCTGCGGGTCGTCGAACCAGCGGGTGCTCGACATGCGCGCTATGCGCGGAAGCGGGGATAAAAATATTTTATGGCGCAAGAGCATGTGAAGTTAGGCAACTGTAAATAAATTCCGTTTAGATGTAATATGGAGTTGCCAAAAGCTTGCGCCATACCGCCTCCGCCCCGTTCCGTCAATAAGCCACAAACTTCAAGGCTATTAAAAAGTTTGCGCAGAGTTTCCCACTAAAAAAACGCAGTAAAAAAGTTTTTTGATGCGCATTGGGACGGATTGGCGAGTCCCAATTAAAAGAGCCTTAAAATCTACGGTTAAAGAATATGAGCTTGAATAAATGAAGTTCTTCCCACAGGTTAAAGCATCATCAAATTCATAATAAAGCCATGGCAAAAAAAATTGATAGCGGGGAAAACCTAAAAAGGATATCAAAGTTTCTCCTTGATTTTGCCGACGCCCTCATGATTTCCGGGACGCAGACTTCCCGCATAGTAAGGAATGTCCAGCGGCTTTCAGAGCTTTTCGGCTGCGAGGCCAATTTGATAATGTTGCCAAAAACAATAATCATGACCCTTACGACAAACTCTGGCGAGGCTGTCACATCGGTCAGAAAGATATCGCCGGACAGCCCGAATTTTACGAGGCTATCGGAATTGAGAATTTTGTCGTGGGAGGCTTTAAGCAACGGATATTCCCTCCGCGAATGTGAAACGAAGTTTAGGGAAATAATGGCCGAAAAGAAGAGGAGCTGGATAGTTCCCGCGCTGACAATCTCCATTGGCAACTCTGCATTATGCCAGCTTTGGGGCGGAGACGCGCTTCTCATGCCGCTAATCTTTTTAGGGACTTTTATCGGCTATGTTCTAAGGCGCGAACTACTGAAAAAGAAGCTTGGAATGAATCCGTCTTTTGTTTGCGCCGCGCTCATATCAGCCCTGATACCGGGAGTCGGGGCGGTTGTGTTCAATCTTAATACTGACATTGCCCTGTCAACAAGCGTTCTATGGCTCATTCCGGGAGTTCCCCTTTTAAATTCTATCATAGACCTGTTCGAGGGGCACATTCTTGCGGGATTTTCCAGACTGATAAAGGCGGTAGAACTTATATTGTCCATAAGCTTCGGCCTTTTGATTGCGATAATTATCATAGGGCACTCAATTATATGATAACGAAAATAATCATAGACTATATTTTTTCCGCAATAGCAGGAATGGGGTTTGGCATAGTATTCAATCCGCCCTTTAAGGTGCTTATTTTCTCCGGGCTATTCGCAGGCGCAGGGCACTCACTGAGGCTTTTGCTAATGGCGCAATATTCGGTAAATATTTTTGTAGCCACCCTTGTCAGCGCATTTTTTATCGGCATACTTGGATTTTTGATGGGGAGAATAGAGGGGTGCCCGTCCGAAATATTCACGTTTCCAGCGGTGCTTCCAATGATTCCCGGAATCTATGCCTACGAGACATTTCTAAGCGTAATAAAGTTTCTCTCTGAAAACGGCGAAAGCAAAATGCGCGAGGAATACCTTATGGCTGTAATGTCGAACGGGATAATAGCTTCATCAATTTTAGTCGCCATAGTTTTGGGAGCGTCCGCCTCGGTCTTTATAGACACGTTGTCCAGCAATATAAAAAACCGCAAATTGAGAATCCGGCTGAAGAAAAAATATAGAAATGCAATAAACTAATATGCCGCATTGGAACGAAAGCGTCAGAATGCAAAAACGGAAATAATCCATTCCTCCATTTAAAAAAATTTATATATAGTTTGCAGATAAATTGCAGGCAAAAGAACTACTTTATAAATGCGGCAATCGCTTTTCTCTTAAAAAAGCGCAGGATGTATAAAGGCTTACAAAAAGAGCTAAGATATTTGCCAGAGTAAAAAATTATATAATTAAAAATTGGCGCAATTTAGCTCCTCAACAGCGGCTTATATCGTGCGATACTGAGAATTGGACTATTTTACGTAAAAGTGGAATTGGCATTAAGGCTGATAAAGTAGCCCCTTTAATTTTTTCGCAAAATATTGTGCGCTTACCAACCCAATCCTGATTTTATGTAAGTTGGGGAATTAAAACTTTTTATTCTATGGCCCTTTTCGTCGCACACGATGATGACTTTTGAGGTTTTTGTCGCAATGTAAGAATAGGTTGTAGAATTAAAGCTTATAAGAAAACCGCCGCGAACCATAACAGGGCCTTTATCTTTATAGATGTAGATGGAATTGGATTTCTGGATTGCGTTTACTATCATGGCAAAAAAAAGTTATTTTTCTTTGGACGTGGATTAGATGAATATTCAGATGTACTTATCTGGATTGATAACATAATTATATTTCACATAAATAAAACGCAAGGGCAATTTTTACACTATATATTTCAAGATTTATACCAATAAAATACCCTAATTTGTAAATAATCCCACAACATAAAAAAAATAACTTCCCGATAGATTAACTCGCTACATTGCCGCATATTCAGCAGGAGAACTTAAATAAATTTAAAAATTCAGCTTGATTACATAAATAAATATGCTTTTTTTAAAAAAACAATATGAGTAACGAGTTAGGGAAATTTTTAAAGACACGCATTATAAATGCTGGAATGTCGCAGAAAGACTTTGCACAACAGCTCGATTTATCCCCCACAGCCCTAAGCCAAATAATTACCGGGAAGGTCAAACCGCGGCAAGCGACAATCTCCAAGATAATGAAATTGCTAAATCTTTCGCGCGAAGAAGAACAGACGCTCATAAAAACGTTTGAAAATTATTCGTCGCTACCGGAGGACAAATCCTCGCCCAAAGATCCTATTCGCGTGTATCAGGAAAACCGCGAACGCGCATTCAAGTATATAGAGATGAAAGCGAGGTCTATATTATTTAATGAAGAAGTCGAAGGCATTTTGAAAGATTGCGGTGTAAGATATAAAAAGAATTATATAAAAAACGGGCTAGTTTGCGACTTTCTTCTTGAAGATGGACAGGTAGGCCTCGAATGCAAATTTAACGCCACTCGCGATGTCGAGAAAACATTCACAACACTAAAAATCCTGTTGGATAATTTAGAGTTAAAAAAAATCGCGCTCATAGTGCCGCTAAAATCCGAAGTATCGGAATCTATTATTAAAGATCTTGGGGTACTCAATATCAGCGTCATAAGCCTATATGAGCTCGGGAACTTTTTTAAGCGATAAACTTGAAATTCTAAGAAAGCATCTAACCGTATAAAATAGAGGAAAATGTTATGGAAGTCATGGAAACTATAAAGGATTTCCCCGACACGGGTAATATTGTTTTTGATTATTTGTTTACCGCCATCATGTTATTTTTACAAGCCTATCTATGGTGCGTTGATAAAATATTAAAATACCCTGTTGTAACCGCGATTTTCCTCATCGTTGTTCTTATCCTTGCGATAATAAATAGGACGATTGTGACAGAAATACGCGGCAATTTGTGGAAGTGGAGAAAATAGGAACACAAAATAGATTCTATTATATAACTTTTGCAGTTTCACAAAATGTTGCCGCCAAATTGTGTCACCGTGGGACATTTGAAAAAATGCCATTCGCAAGAAGAAACGGGTCTGCCGAACGTCCCTGCCGAATTGGACAAGTTAATAGATTCCTTATAGCCCCCCGGTTGCCTTTTAGCAACGGAGTTGAGGCGGTTTTAAGATAAGAGAAAAACTAAAAAATCCTTAAGTGGCCTTCCGATAGTAAAAGTTTAATATGCCTCCGGGCCGCCCAATTTTTACGATCAGACTCCTGTCTTTCGCCGATTTATAAAGGACTTTACCCTTATTTTCCTCTCTCGTCAAACGCAATTCTTCGTAGTGCTCATTCTCCTTAGGAGATATAAGCTCATTATCCAAATTCTGATGCGGTCTTTCGGTGTTATAGTATATTTCATATTCCGAAACCGCCTTGTGGAGCATTCCTTCCGATAAAAATATAAAATTCCTCAGACATTCGTCCTTTATGCTCTTTACAAACCTTTCAGCATAGGGATTGCATACGGGCGACGGAACTTGTTGCACTTTTATACCGCTATTTTCCAGATTCTCTTAAACTTTTGCGTATACAGCGGATCCTTATCGCAAAAGAAAAACCTCTTGCCCTTTAAAAGACCGTCAAAATAATCCGTCATTTGAATTGCAAGCCGCTCCATAACCTCGCCGCAAAAACCGTTGCTTATATGCACTACCTTCACTTTCCTTGTTGCGCAATCTACCACAAAAAAGACCATATACCTAACCAATCCACGCAAGGTTAAAACTTCTGCCGTAAAGAAATCGGCGCTGCACATTAGATGAAAGTGGCTCTTTACAAAGGCTGTCCAGCTCTTATTGACCTTGTGTTGCCCTCCGTTTGGCAAGGGGTCAAAGCCGTTATCTCTCATTATTCTCCAAACAGTGGCTTTGCTTCTGCGAATACCTATATGCTTTAAAGCCCCTGCGATTCTGCCTGCTCCCCAATTTATATTTGATGAAGCCATCTCGCATACAATTTTGCGCACATATTCTTTTGTCTGTTTTGCCAAGCTTGGATTTGGATTCTTTGCGGTATATTTCTTCGCAATTAGCCTATTGTACCAGCGAAGGATAGTTTCCGGCGTTAAAAACTCGCACTTTTTAAGAAGGCTCCAAGACAACTTTCTTCCTTTCTTTGCCAATATAGCACGCTCGGAATCGGAATACTTTATGCGCCTGCCGTCGGATTCTAACTTTGATTTTAAAATTCGATTGGCTACCAGCAAATACTCAATCATATGC